>PVBE010363834.1_pt1 | contig 12255 bp, 13 predicted proteins | sample 1631181 | NCBI WGS metagenome assembly PVBE01 (sample SAMN08397723, study PRJNA350692) | Marine metagenome, whole genome shotgun sequencing project. | isolation source: water | place: Pacific Ocean | collected 2012-04 | reverse complement strand
ATAAAAATGCAAGCTTAATTTAGTTTGCTATATTATCGATCAACAGTTGCTGGCAATCCAAACGAGGGATAAATCGACCGAGATGATCGATGAGTTAAGAATTAGCTACTAAAACGGCCTTTAGCCATTTCAGGAACGCGCGCCCCTTAATCTTAGCTAGTTGCTGATGTTCCGCTTGGCAACGGTTCTCCGTTAATGTTTGGGTTTTACCATTGCCGATGTATGGGGGGAATGGGGGAGCCCAAGACGGATAAGCCGAAAAGCAACAGGAGCCCCAAGTCAAGTGTACTATAATTTCAGGAACCGATTGGAGGAAGTATAGTGCGAAACTTAGTTGGGTCCTTTTATAGTTGCTGACGGTTAGCCTAGGTCAGTAGATCAAGCAACAAAAGGCTGAACAAAAGGCTGACACGATTCAAGACGGCGATAGCAAAGTCAAAGGCAATTTGTTTCCTTTTCTTGATTAGCTTCGAGTAGTAGTTGGTTTTGTTGGTCACAGTATGGATATCGTCAGTACGACATCATGGAAATGTTTGGGAATGGTGTCAGGTTTGCGTTACAAAATAGTATATAGATACCATTTCACCCCTGAATTCATGCAAGACATGGGCCTTAAAAAAAATACTGAATGATTAAAATAGGTCTACGCTCATCCGTTCTTTGTCTTTTAATATCGATTATTCTACATAATTCAACTGCGAAGGAATGGCGTGGCTGGCGAGGGAATACAAGAAATGGCCAAGTGAGTGGCGTTGATTGGCCAGAAAGACTGACCAGTTTCGACACCGGTGAGAGCAATTTGCAAAAGCTGTGGCGGGTGGAATTAGGCCCATCCTACAGTGGGCCTATAGTCTCTGAAGAATTGGTTTTCGCGACCGAAACCACAAACAAAAAGAAAGAAATCGTGCATGCCTTGGATCGAAAGAGTGGTAAGACTGTCTGGAAAACCCATTGGATCGGATCAATGAAAGTTCCCTTTTTTGCCGTTAGAAACGGATCATGGATTAGATCGACACCTGCCTACGACGGCGAGCGTCTTTATGTGGCTGGTATGCGTGATGTCCTGGTGTGCTTGGACGTGAAGTCCGGGCAGAAACTTTGGGTAAAAGATTTTATGGGGGAACTCGGTACCCCTCTTCCTCGGTTTGGATTCGTCTGTTCCCCTTTGGTTAATGGGCAAGATCTCTATGTACAGGCTGGTGCCTCGTTTGCTAAACTGGATAAGGTGACAGGAGAAATTCAGTGGCGGACATTGATAGATGGAGGTGGCATGTACGGTAGTGCTTTTTCTTCACCTTATATGGTCGGCTGGGAAGACCAAAATCAAGTCATTGTTCAAACGCGTACAAGGCTGGCTGGAGTTGATTCAACTGACGGTCAAGTGCATTGGTCCGTAGAAATTCCAGCATTTCGAGGTATGAATATTTTGACCCCGACGGTGGATCAGAATAGGATTTTCACCAGTACTTATCGGGGAGGTAGTTTCGCTTTTAAAGTCGTCAGTGAAGCAGGGAAGTGGCGTGTTGAAAAAACCTGGGATGATCCAGCCCAAGGCTATATGTCTTCGCCTGTGATTGTGGATGACCATGTCTATCTGCATTTGCGAAACCAGAGACTCGCATGTTTTAACCTTGAAACTGGCGACAAACAATGGACGAGCCGTCAGAGATTCGGACAGTATATGAGTCTAGTGACCAAAGACAGAAAAATTTTAGCCTTGGATGAGCGGGGGATTTTACTTCTGTTTCGAGCGAACCCTGATCAATTTGAGCAGATAGACCAGGTTCGGATCAGTGAACAACCGACATGGGGGCATTTAGCAATCTGTGGCAACGAGATATTTATTCGTGAACTGCAGGCTATTTCTGCTTACAGGTGGGATGGATCAACGGAGGTAATGGATGCTAATAACCAAGAGCCTTATTGGGATGGGGTATTGGATGAGCTTAGTCTCTGGCACAAGACGTTAAAAGCCCAAGAAGTAAAATGGGCAATGGACGGAACGATTTTTGATGAATCGGGAACGTCGGTTGATCCAGTCGGAAAATTGACGACGACTTGGGGACAGTTGAAGTTAACAAACTAAACCCAGTCAAAATTGAAGATAAGCAAAGGATCAGTTAGTCAGAAGCCCCATTGCTCCTATTGATAGAAAGAGATGGAGCTTTCTCACAGCTGAGAAATGAGATGGTCATTATTACAGGTGTATGTGAAAAGTAGCGAACTCCCAACTTCTATGACAGCAATTTACTGAAGTCGCCCTAATTACCCTAATTATAGGAAACGGGGATTCAATTTGTACCGTTTGATTCAGATGTACCAACCTTTTGGTACAAACTAAACAAATGGTGGCACTGATGGAACAGGTGAAGTGGTACAGCATCTCTGAAGCTATAGAGGTTCTACAAGTCTCTCGTACGACCTTATACCGCAAGATGGATTCAGGAGAACTAGGATCCAAAAAAGAAAAGGGCAACAGGCTAGTTGGAATAAAGGTTGTAACAAGTGGGACAGGTGGTGACACAGAAAATGTCAACCATGTATTAGCCAACGACACAATTGGCACCCCTGGTGAAACAAACAACGACACAGGCGACACAAACCATGGAACAAATGGAACGCCAGATGAAACAATAGTGTTACAACCAGAAATGATTGAGCAGCTCAAAGAGCAGGTTAGTTATCTCAAAGAACACGTTAAGCATCTACAGGAAGAACAGGTTCGCTCACAAACCATCATCATGTCTATGAGCCAAAATCAACAGCTCTTATTGCAGAACAGTCGACAATCTTGGTGGCAGAAGATTTTTGGTTTGGGTAAGCAGAGTGAAGGGACCACAACCGGCTAAAGCGGAGAGCTTGATTCTAGTACCAAATCAGCATACCGTTTAAGTATTAAACTTTCTCCAACACCTTACCCCATTAGTTATCTCAGTTGGTGGGGTTTTCCTTGGTCTGAAAACAAAAAGCCCCTCTTGCTTTGACACAACAGGGCTGGTTGTAGTTACGATGTTGGTTGGCGTTACTTTAATATCACTATCTTTCTAGTCTCTGTGTAGTCACCAACCCAAAGTTGATAGAAGTAAGTGCCTGAGCCCACCTGCTCCCCGGTTTCTGCCTTCCGATCCCAATAAATTGCTTTCTCTATCTGGCTGTAACTACCGGCTGTTAGATGGCCCAACTCCATTCTGGTTGCTATAGCTGAGGCAGCGGTAACTGCCGATTGACCAAAGTTGCCGGCTGCTATCGCCAAATCGAAGATATTGACTGCGCCGTCACCGTTAACACCGACCGTCAGATTGGTGGCCGGTTTGGTAGTGGCTTCTGTCACTGTCGCCCTGCTCTGCATCAGTGTGGCAAAGCCGTCCAGATTACTGGCCTGGGAGATTAATTGATACTCTCCCACTTGATTAAACCCATCATATTTTAGCTGGTATTTAGGTTGACCGCTCTTGCTCTCTACCGCCGTTAGATCCACCTCCTTGACTCTCTGTTCGGCCTGTTGTCAATCCTGGAAGACAATACTCGCATCAAAGCTGGGTGGCGCAATCTCTACCAACACCTGGTCCAGGTTACTGCCCACCAGTTCCACCTCCAAAGTCGGACTCTCTCCCTGACTGATGGTTTTGGACGCTAGTTGAGGCAAAGGCTGGAGATATCAGCTAGGATACGACGTTGACCCAGGGCCCGCAGGTCCAGCAGTTCATTAGATACCGCGTTGCCGCTGACATCCTATCTGCGGGTTCTGAGCTCGATATTTGCTGCTGTGTCCGCCCGAAAGCCTCGTCCATGGTCCGATTGCCCTCGATACGGTCAAAGAAGTAACGGAAGAAAGAGGAGGAGCGCATGATCATGGCCTGTTTATCCGCACTGGAACTGGCGTTAATGCATTTCAACAGTGTTAGTCCCGTCAGTGGTCAAGCCACCAATACTTTCGCTACCATGGATGTGTTGTCTGCCTTTGACAATCATGGTTTCGACTCGCAACAGGCGGCTAATTTCGATTTTCAATTAGCGGCTGATTCTCTGAACAACCAGGAAACGAACGATATTGGCCAGTTGAGTCCGGATGATTTACTGACGGCACTGTATTGGAGCTTTCCGGCTGATTCTAAGCAAGTGCTGCCTTTCTTCAACGAGGCAGATCAGAGTTAAAGACGAAACACTTGATCAAATTTGGCCAGGGCCTACCGGTTGGTGGATTTGCAATACAACCCGATCCTAGATTTGACGAGTCTGTTGCAGAACTATCCCAATCCTTTCAACCCGGAAATCTGGATACCTTTCCAACTGAGTCAGGATGCGGAGGTAGTCATCAGCATTTACGATGTCTCCGGACTTTGCCGATTGGTTTCAAACCAGCTGACATTTACAGCAGTGCAGAGCGAGCCATCTACTGGGATGGACGCAACGCCAATGGTGAGTCAGTATCCAGTGGGGTTTACTTCTACCGATTGTAAGCCGAGGATTACAGTCAGACCCGCAAGATGGTAATCCTGAAGTATTCACTGATTTTACTGCTCAAAACTGAATTGGTTTCTCCTGCCTTTTGGCCTACCAACTACCCAACCCAAACTGAGTGTGCTACTATTATCGGTCATTATGTCCTGATTTGAATGTTGATATGGATTGGCCTATAATGAGGCTGGCCAATACCATTATTCAGTTACATGTCATTATGTCAGACGTATTCATCTCCTATTCTCGCCGTATCTGTTAGAGGAATCGTTGCCATGCCCGAAATGGGGATGTCGGTATAAGTTAGCAAGGACATTGTACTTGGTACAGCCTTGATCGTCGGTAACGATGGTGGATTCCTAGCTATTAATAATAAGGGTGGTACCGTGGTTGCCACCGTTGGTAACGAAGATCAAGGGGAGAGTACTATTGTCCTGTACCATCACGATGGTGACTTTGATTGGAGCTAGACCGGCAAAGAGCAGGCGCAACAGCCCAAATCATAATTGTTCATAGGGTGGCGTGCCCCATATACAAAAGCAAAGAAAGGTATGGAAATGATTACTGATGCGGCTGCGATACCAGTTGTATCCGCCAGACGCAAACAATTACAAGACGAGGGTTACTGTATCCTGAAGGGGGGGGCTAACGATGAGCTCCTTAGCCGGACACGGGCCAGTGTGAATAATGCCATTGCGGCCCAAGTCCCTTCACAATCGAAGAAAAACCGGTCTCCTGGCCTAATGCTGGCCGCAGAACACTATCCGGAACTCTCCGGTATAATAGGCAATCCGGTTGTTTTGCAAGCGCTGGGCCAAATGGGGCTTAGTGGAAGTGCTTTCTGGAAAGCGGTGATAATTAGTAAGCCGCCGGCTGGCCCCCGTCTGTATTGGCACCAGGATTGTCTGATGTGGGATGATCCGAGATCCTATAGTCAAATTTCCCCCATGATTTTCTTGATGTATTACATGGAGGATACTAGTGGTGAAAACGGATGCTTACGGGTATTGCCAGGCACCCACCGAAAACGGCATATACTGCACCAAATGGGCGAGGCACATACCCCTGAGATTAACGATATGGAAAACCCGGACGATCCACGGTTCCTGAATTTCGCGGGAGAAAAGGACGTACCGATGTGTGCTGGAGATGTTGTCATTGGAGACGCCCGCATGTTTCATGCTACGCATGAGAACCGATCTAATGAACGCCGCACGGTTATTACTATCTGGTATCATCCGCTGTTTGACGGTCTTCAGCCAAGCACACAAAGTTGGATTCATAAGCAGTTCCATGAGAGGCATGGGCACTGGCCGGAGTCAGCACTAGCGGAAATTTCGGCGGTGATTCCTCGTTATGATGGAGATGTGCCACCGATGAAGTATAATCGCTTCCCGGACGAGCGTTTAACCTAGGGTGCGATGCCATTATGGAAACGAGAGATCAGTTTGCAGATATGGTATTGGATGGTCGGCTGGCATATGTTGACTCTGGGGGTAGAAGTATGCTGACTGAAGTACTGCCTCCAACCGAGAACGTGAAGGGTAACAAATATTTCAATAGAGAAAGAAGAAATGATCTGAAGATGTCAGATGTACCTATCGGCACCCGAAGTAATAAAAGTGATGAGATATGATGGATAGGCTGATTTATAGGGGAAAACGATGTTACGTTACATGCTTGTTTTAGCGATGTTACTTACGATGATCAGTGATATGTGGGCCAAAGAGACTCTTAACTGGCCACAATTTCGCGGACCGGGCTCGCGTGGAGTGGCTGAAGGTAAAGGCCTTCCGTTTACCTGGAGCACTACGGAAAATGTGAAGTGGTGTGTCTCAGTTCCTGGCCGGGGTTGGTCCTCACCAATCGTCTGGGAAGATAAGATATTTCTCAGTTCGGCCGTCAGTGCAGGCGAGGAAAAGAGGATCAAAAAGGGGCTTTATTTCGGAGGTGAGGAAAAGAATCCCTCGCCCAACCGGCATCAATGGATGATTTACTGCTTCAACTTTGAAAGTGGGAAAATCCTCTGGCAAGTGGAGGCCGATGCTGGCAAACCAACAACACCCAGGCATATTAAGAACAATCACGCTCCAGAAACTCAAGTGACAGACGGAGAATTTGTCTATACTTACTTTGCTGACCAAGGGTTATTTGCCCATGACTATGATGGTAATTTGAAATGGAAGAGAAAGATGAAAGCATACCAGACTCGATATAATTGGGGCAGTGCAGCCTCACCCGTCTTGCATGGGAACTCTATTATCATTATTAATGATAATGAACAGAATTCCTTTATCGAGGCTATGGACAAAAAGACAGGACAAACCTTATGGCGCAAGGGTAGGGATGAGAAGAGCAATTGGTCGACCCCTTTTGTCTGGCAAAATCAACTGAGGATCGAGATTATTACTCCTGGCAGCGGCAAGACTCGCTCTTACGGACTTGATGGCGACCTCCTGTGGGAATTAGAAGCCGATATGTCGTCGATTACCATTGCAACCCCCTATTCTGCCCATGGATTACTCTATGTCACCTCTGGTTATGTTGGAGATGAACATAAGCCGATCTATGCCATTCGTCCGGGAAGCAAAGGGTCTATCAAACTAAAAAAAAGGAGTCCAATCGACAACTCCATTGCCTGGATGCAACCCAAGGCTGCGCCCTACAATCCTTCTACTCTGGTCTATAAGGATCTACTCTATGTACTCTACGATTTTGGCTTTCTATCCTGCTTCGATGCTAAGAATGGCGAGGAGGTCTACGGCAAGATACGAGTAAGGGGACGTCAGCGAACTCCCTTCACCTCATCGCCTTGGGCTTATAACGATAAGATATTCTGCCTAAGTGAAGATGGGGATTGCTTCGTCTTCAGGGCGGGTAGAAAAAATGAACTGCTCCACGTTAACAAGTTGGATGAATTGTGCATGGCCACACCAGCCATAGCGGCAGGAAGTCTTTTCATTAGAACTACATCCAAGCTATATAGGATATGTGAGTAGCAATGTGGTAAAGATTGCCTACACAAACCTAATTACTAGCTAATTATCCCAATCCATTTAACCCTGAGATCTGGATACCCTTTGAGTTGAGTCAGGACACGGTAGTGACTGTTAGCATCTATGATGTGCAGAGCCGGCTAGTACGGCAACTGCAACTGGAGCTGGTGATGGCCGGTAGTTATGTGACAGCAGACTGTGCTGCTTATTGGGACGACAAGACTAAAGCGGTGAGAGCGTGGCGGTTGCGTGGAAAGAATCCGCCAGTCGTCAGCCGTTCAAATTCTCAAGATTTATGTTGGTAAGGCTGATACGATGCCGTCGGGATGGATAGCCCTTGAAAACATCGAACAGGATTGGGCGAGGGCTACCGAAATGCCGTAACTGATGGGAAAGCTTTCAGGTGGTGTTTAAAGCGTTTTTGGCTGTCTAGTGTTTTATAGCAGACAGGTCTTAGTCTATGGTAATCTTGGCTAGAAAGATCAAAACACCGCCCGTATCGGCGGGTTGCAAACCTTGACCGACCAGTGGTAATCAAACCAAATCAATAAAACAAACTAAACAGAGAAGAGAGAATATGAAAGTTTATATCGTGGCCGACATCACCGTTCACGACCCAGAAACTTATCAAAAATACATCGAACAGGTGCCGGCCACCGTTACCAAATATGGTGGTCACTATCTAGTGCGAGCCGGTAAAGTCACCGGTGGGGCTGAAGGTTGGCAACCGCAAGGCCGGCTGGTCATCATCGAATTTCCTGGCCAGCAAGCATATGAAAGGTGGAAAAATTCGGATGAATATCAGACCATCGCCAAGATCAGAGAAAGTGCTTCGACTTCCCGTGCCTTTTTGGCTGAGGGCTTCGAAGCAAGCGGGTCATAGGTGAGTATGTTAAGCCCAGACCAACTCCAAGCCTTTGAGCAAAACGGGTATCACCTTATTGATAATCTGTTGAACCATGACCTGTTGGAGCAGATGCGTTACGCCTTCGATCGTTTAGACCGCTACCGCAATCTGCTCGATTTAGACGATTCTTTTTTGCAGGTGGCCAGCCATCCAGTGTTGTATTCGGCCATCGCCTCTATTCTTAATTCTCCGCCTCAACTGCTCCAATTCGACGGCATCAATCGGCAATCGGGTCAAGTCGACCAGACGTGGCACGCCGACTTTCTGTTTTATTGTGATCGGCCATTGATGCTCAATGTCGGCATCTATCTGGACGATTTAAAGCCAAATAACGGCCCCTTGTATCTGGTACCCAAATCACACCGTTTTGGTCAACTTCCCGCCCCAAACAGTGATCAGTTACCCGATCAAGTGTGCCTAATGGTTTCGGCCGGTAGTGCGGTGATTTTCGACTGTGCTTTGTGGCATAGGGGCGGTGGTAATTTTTCCGATCAACCCCGACGTGCTATTTTTCCCACCTACGGTCATTATTGGATGAAACGTTTTGAATCTTGGATGCCAGAACCAGCTACCAGCCGATTTCCCAATGCCAACACACCAGAGCTGAGAACCTTACTCGGCATTAGTTTAGAGCAACCGAGTGCCTACTCCGGTTACGACGAAAACTTGATGGTTCGCAAAGATCAAGACGGCAATTGGCTCTAGTCATGATAAATAGGCTCTTCGTTTCGGCTCAGGTTGGCTGGCCCAAAACCTGCGACTGATATCCGTCGTTAAAACTTTCCGGTCGGTTTCGGAGTTGGTTGATCAGAATTGACCGTCAACATTCTATCTGATCTGGTTCTGAGGCTAAATTGGTCATTTCGTTGGGATCGTTGACCAGGTCGAAGTAGTGTTCCTCACCCGTATCCGGGATACCAGATATATTTGGTCTGCCCATCGGTCGGTACTGCGACTACTATTGATGGTCGGCATTAGTTGCGATACTTCCTTTTTTAGGAATTGACCCACATTATCAGATATTTCAAACTTCTGCAACTGTGAAAATATCTGTTTTAACAGAAAGAATACTTGTAACATAACAGTAATATGGGACACATTCCACGAACATTTGTATGGATCTATAATAGCGAAATCTAAAAATGAAATCTATATTATGTTCCGGTTCGTATTGGAGAAAAACATGCCGACATCTGTTGACCAACTTCTTTCAACATACCACAATCAAAACGTCACTTCGTTTCGTCTCTTCACACGCGCCCAATCATCCCTTCCTGGCGGCAACACAAGAACCGGCGTTTTCGTCAACCCTTTTCCTGTTTACATTAGAAGAGGCGAAGGTGTACACACCACCGATGTCGATGGCAACACAAGATTGGATTTTGTCAACAATGCAACCGCGCTGATTCTCGGACATGGCCATCCGAAAGTTGTAGATGCACTTCAAAATCGTATTGGCCACGGCACCGCGTTTTTTGGTCCAACAGAAATGGAAATTGAACTCGCCGAGTTACTAAAAGAACGTGTCCCATCAATGGAACGAGTCCGATTTTGCAGTTCGGGAACTGAGGCAGTGATGAACGTTCTGCGCGTGGCACGTGCATTTACAGGAAAAACAAGAATCGCCAAATTCGAAGGAGCTTATCACGGTATCGATGACCCTGCTATGATCAGTTATCTTCCGCCACTTTCGAATGCACTTGGTCCAGAAAGTGAACCACATTCCGTGGATTCTTCAAAGGGGTTGGCTCCTGGAACGGCTGAATCAGTTGTCGTTCTGCCATTCAACGATGCCGCAGCATCTGAGGCCATCATCCGTAAGAACGCTGATAACCTTGCAGCCATCATAATAGATCCGCTATCCACGGCTTCGGGGTTAACATTGCCTCATCCTGAGTTTATCCAATCACTTCGAGATGTAACGCGTGAGCTGGGTATCGTACTGATTTTTGACGAAATTGTTTCTTTTAGAATGTCTTCTGGCGGTACACAAAGTGTATTTGGCATCAACCCTGATCTTACTTGTCTAGCCAAAGTCGTGGCGGGAGGTACGGCTGGTGGTGCCTTCGGTGGACGAGAAGACATTATGTCCATTTACGATCCTACAAAAGGCACACCTGGCATCCCACAGTCAGGTACTTATAACGGTAACCCAATCGCAATGGTCGCAGGCCTGACGACACTAAGAGAGATGGGCGAAACTGCCTACGCTCAATTGAATGACTTCACGGCCAATCTGTGTAAGGCTTTGAAAGAGGCGTTTGATAATGCAGGAGTCGTGGCATCAGTGGCTGTGGCCGGATCGATTTTCCGAATTTACTTTCTCGAACAACTCCCAGAAAATTACCGACAAGCAGCCCTTGACGATAGCGACAAACACCGTTGGCTATACTTATGGCTGCTGAACAATGGGATTGTGATTCGGCAGGGAGGAGCGCCTTCTTTTCCCATGACCGAAAATCACGCATCACAACTCGTCGATGAAACACGACGAGCATTAAAAGAATGGCCGTTCTGATGGAACCTATCCGGATGGTATCGTCCGTCTCACTTTTAATGAAAAAGATGAGGGGAATTAATTGTTGGGCGACAGCATCATTCACCCGCAAACCATCACTGATGAAGGTCTGCTGCAGCTGAAACTCATTCGTTACCGACAGCAGAGTGATGGTGGCATCACCACTGCTGATCGACCGGATCAAACAACTGAGGCAAGAAGCAGAAGTCAACTTGCAAATCTGTGATGGTCAAGGGCGTCTGGTCAGGAAACTGGAACTGGGTTGGCAAGCAGCCGGCTACTACAACACCGCCGCCGAGGCTATCTACTAGGATGGACGCAACACTTCTGGTGAGTCGGTGTCCAGTGGCGTCTACTTCTACCGCTTGCAAGCGCGCCTGAAGTCTCAGGCGGGGGATTACAGTCAGACCCGTAAGATGGTGATCTTGAAGTAAGCGACCAAAGTCATTGCATAAAAATAGCGATTATTCTAAAATACAGGATAGAGGAAATGTTTTGAGACATTAAACCTTGCACAAGAAGTTGATGAAGAGCAATCAAGGCGAGCAAACACACTCGCCTTTTTTGTTGCTGGAATTAAAGTCGCAATCAAACCTAACGACAATTATAGTATCTTCAAAACTTCCTTCTGTAAGGTGGGTCATCTCCTCTGGCTCACCTTCTTTTTTTGCCTACTCACTTTCAAATATTCTGAATTCTCAAAATACATATCCCACACTGATGCCAGTGTAAAGCTTAAGTTTTTCATCAGTCGGCAGGTATATTGGACTAAGAGTCAGTCGAAGTAAAAAACCTCTATTTTTAATACTTTGATAACGATAGCCAATTAGACTGCTTAACAGTAAGCCATTTTTCTCTTTATCAGATTGACTTTTTAGATGAAAATACTTGACTACTATCCCTACACCTAATTCAAGATTATGTTGGTTAGCACCAGCTAGTTTTCCAACTGTTAGTGGAATTAGAGATAGCTCTTGATTCTCTGAGAATTTATGCCCAAAATTTATTGACTGTTCGGCATTAATGTATCCTAGACCAATTCGAATCGGGATATCATTTTGAAATAGAAATTCGTAATTGATGGAAGAATTTAAAGCGGTACCAGCATACTCAAAATAGATGGCATTTTTGGCCCAGCCAACATTGATGGTTCCAAATAAAATCAAGAAACAGATTAAACAAATCGAGAATAACTTGTTCATTGGAGATGGAGTTCCCCCCAGTCCTCATCAAAAAGGGCGGCATGATTCAAATAGCATTAAATTCCTTCATTTAGACAGTCGGATAAGTGTGTATTTATCAGATGTATACCAGATTATGAATGACCCATATTACTCCATAATTTGCAACCTAATGCGATTAAGTCCAATTATGCT
>PVBE012956579.1_pt1 | contig 12256 bp, 8 predicted proteins | sample 1631181 | NCBI WGS metagenome assembly PVBE01 (sample SAMN08397723, study PRJNA350692) | Marine metagenome, whole genome shotgun sequencing project. | isolation source: water | place: Pacific Ocean | collected 2012-04 | reverse complement strand
GGGCGCCGGCATCGGCGGCAGGACGTGCGCGCTCACCGAGCACGAGGAAGGCGAGGGCGGCTGCAAGTCCGACGGCAAGCCCAGGGACGAGCGCAACGCATACGGCGCCTATCTTGGCGGCGGCCTGTCCCATCACTGGGAGCACCTGGCCCTGTACGGCCGCGCCCGGGGCCAGCTCAGCCGAGCCGAGAACATCCCCACCACCCAGTGGGGGTCCGCGGTCGTCGGCGGCCAGATCCAGGCCGGCACCCACATGCGCCTGTACGCGGGTGCGGGCATGGCCGGGTACCACAACGAGGACGACTCCGAGCGGGGGCTGATCCTGGACGCGGGCTTGGCGGTGTCGACGCCGTAGGTCCGTTACTCGCGGACCAGCTTGCCCATCTCACGGTACTCGAGGCGGGCGGCCTCGTTGATCAGCCCCTCGTCGATCGCCGGGGCGCCACGCTCCGCCGCGAGGAAGGCGGCGCGCAGCGCGGCGTTCTTGATGTGGCCGCCGCTCATCTCGAACGCCTGGGCGATCTTGTCCCAGGTCAGGTCCGGAGCGAGCGGGGAGGAGCGGGGGAACATGCTCCTCCACAGCTGCTTGCGGGCGTCAGCCTCGGGGAACGGGAAGCTCACGTGGAACTTGATCCGGCGGCGGAAGGCGTCGTCGAACGCGGCGTCGAAGTTCGTAGTGAGGATCGTGACCCCCTCGAAGTCCTCCATGCGCTGAAGGAGGTAGTTCACCTCCAGGTTGGCGTATCGATCGACCGATGAGCGCACCGCGGTGCGCTTGCTGAACAGGCTGTCGGCCTCGTCGAAGAGCAGGATCGCCGTGGCCGCGGTGGCCTCGTCGAACAAGCGGCCGAGGTTCTTCTCGGTCTCGCCGATGTACCGGTCGACGATGCGCGACAGGTCGATCTTGAACAGCTCGAGGCCGAGCTCCCGGGCGACGATGCCGGCGGCCATGGTCTTGCCGGTGCCAGGGGGGCCGCTGAAGAGCGCCGACAGCCCCGTGCCGTAGGGCACCTTCGACTCGAACCCCCACTCCTCGTAGACCTGCCGGCGGTGGGCGGCGTAGGCGACGATCTCGGCCAGCCGGTCGCGCTCGTCGTTGGGGAGGATCAGGTCCGCCCAGCCGAACCGGGGCGTGATCCGGTTGGCCAGCGTGCCCAGCTTGTGCATCACCTGGTCGCGAGCGCAGTGGTCGAGGTCCGCCTGGGTGACCGTCGGCGACCGGGCGGATCGTCGGCGAGCCCGGGCGGCCGCGGCCTGGGCGGCCCCGCGGATGGCGCCGCCGGTCAGCCCGTACCGATCGGACAGGTCCGGCAGGTCCACGGACGACGACCGGCGAACGCCGCGCGGCAGGAACCGATCCCAGAGCCGGGCCCGTGTGTCCGTGTCTGGCACCGCGACCCGGATCCGGGCCGCCGACGGCAGCGCGCTATTCAACCAGCGATGGGTGACGGTAAGCCCGAGGAACGTCGGGCCGGGGGCGCTGTCCAGCGCGTGGGCCACCCGCGCGGCGATGGGGCGGGACACCTCCTCCGGGAGCGACGCGTCTCCGGACAGGTACAGCACGCCGCCCATGAGCGCCGCCTCGCGCATGATCAGCGCCAGCAGGTCCTCGGTGGGCCGTGGATCCTCGAAGATGGCGCCCAGGTCCGCCCGGAGGAACGGCCGCTCGAGCTCGGTGGCCAGCCCTTGGACCAGCGAGCGCTTGCCCACGCCTGCGGGACCCTGCAGGAGCACCAGCCCCGGCCGCCGGTCCTTGCCGCCCGAGCCCGATCCGCGGCCCAGCATCGAGCGCCGCAGCTGGTCGCGCACCTCGTCCGGCACGTCGAGCTCCTCGGGTTCTGCGACGGGCGGCACGAGCTCGCACAGGCCGATGAGCGACTCCTCGACCTGATCGTCGCCGCGCAGGAAGTCCACGACCCGGCGCGCGACCCGGGCGGTGCGGCGGGACAGCGGGATCTCCTCGCCTTCGATGCGCTCCGCCCCCAAGGTGACGAGGCGATGGCGGCGCAACGACCCGCCGGGCCCCAGGAGTCGCCGGACCTGGTCCCGCGACCGCAGGTCCGGCCCCAGCAGGTCGGCGAGCAGCGCCACGTCGAGCATCCGCCGGGAGTAGTCGTCGCGCACCCACCGGTACAGCCGCCAGGCGTCGGGATCGAGCTCCGGAGCGAGGAGGGCGGCCACCACCCGCACCTCCGCACCTTCCAACGAGAAGAACCCCCGCAGCCGCTCGAGCGGCAGGTCCACGCCCGCCTCCGCAGACGCGGCCATGCGCCGCTCGATCCGGACCCACAGCGCCCGCAGCTCGAGGTCCGCCGCGGCCAGCGCCGCCGAGTCCTCTCCGGACAGCTCCTCCTCGCCTTCCATCAACGCGCGCGCTGCGCCGGCCTGCAGCCACAGGCTCGTCTTGCCGTCCTCCGACGGCCTGGCCGCCGCCGGCTTGCGTAGGACCAGGCGCTTGACGAGCAGGCGCGACCAGCCGAGCAGATCCTCATGGAGATCGACGGCGTCGGTGTAGGCGGAGACGGGTTCGGTCACTCCCCGATCCTACGCAGATCAGCGCCCTGCAACACCCGGTTGGCCCAATCCGGGTCCAGGGCGGCCCCGACCTGCGTGTACGCGTCCCACGTACCCGGTGGGCCGATCGGCGCCGTCTCCCCCATCTAAAGGACTGCGCGCACAGGGCCGATCCCCAGGGGGACCCGAGGAGCACCCCACGTGAGCTCAGCCGCAGCCAGCGATGACCGACCCCGACTGGTCGTTTCCAGCCAGCAACCGCAGGGCCTGCGCTCGCCCGACAGCAACCGACGGCTGTCGCTGGCGGAGATCGAGGAGCTCGCCAGCTCGCCCCAGAACCCGGGCGCGCTGAAGACCCTGCAGTGTGAGCTCGAGCACTGTCGTACCAAGACGGCCGAGCTCGACGGGCGGGTCTTCGAGATGCGCTCCCTCCTGCAATCGGGCAAGGGCTTCTCGGAGATCATGCACACCAACGATCTGCTGGACGCCCTCATGGCGGTCTGCAGGGAACGGTACAACGCCACGACGTCGGCGGTCCTGCTCAAGGACGACCTCGACCCCAACCACGAGTTCTTCCGCGTGCGGGCGTTCTACGGCCTCGACCCCTACTACATCGACTGGAAGGGCACCCGCGACGAGCTCCTGATGTTCAGGCTGCCCCACGACAACGGCCTGCTCTGGCAGATCATCCACCAGGGCGAGGTCTTCAGCGTGAGCGACCTGCAGCGCCGCCCCCGTTTCCTCACGGCGTGGCAGCGCTGGAACCTGGGCGTGCTGGGCTCCGACGTGTGGGTCCCGCTCATGCGCGGCGCCGAGGTCATCGGCATCCTGACGCTGGGCGACTCGGAGGACGGTCAGCAGATCCGCGAGTCGGAGTACACGTTCCTGCAGGAGATCGCGGCGGTGGCGGCGACAAACGTCGACTCCACGCTCAAGTACGAAAAGAACGAGCGGATCCTCGCCAACCTGCGGACGCTGTACGACGTCAACCAGCAGCTGGCCAACGTCAACGACTTCAAGAAGCTCACCATCGAGACCCTGTCCAGCGCGGTGACTGCGCTCAACGCCCAGAAAGCCAACCTGATGCTCTGGAATCCGGACACGGAGCGGCTGGAGATCAAGGTCGTCTGGGGCGCCATCCCGCCGGCCATCCGCGACAAGATCAACCAGGGCCTGCACCCCACCAAGGCGTTCGCCATGGGCGAGGGCGTGGCCGGCACGGCGGCCCAGAGCCGGCGGTGCATCCGGATCAACGACCGGCACAGCATCGAGCAGACCAGCAAGCACACGGTCAACTGCATCCTGTCCGCGCCGCTGCTGCGAGGCGACGACGTGATGGGCGTCATCACGCTGACCAACAAGGTCTACGACGCCGACTCGGACGCCCCCGAGGTCGACCTGCTCGGAAGCTTTGGCCCCGAGGACGAGCAGCTCCTGCTCGGACTCGCCGACCAGGCCTCGGTCAACCTGAACAAGGCCCGCCTGTACGGCGAGAGCATCACCGACCGGATGACCGGGCTGTACAACACCCGCCACTTCGAATCGACGCTCGACGCCGTGCTCGCCAGCAGCGAGACCAGCGGCCGCCCGCTGACCCTCGCGATCTCGGACATCGACCACTTCAAGATCTTCAACGACACCCACGGCCACAAGGCCGGCGACGCCGTGCTGATCCGGACCGCCGATCTCCTCGGCGACCAGGTCCGCCCCGGCCGCGCCGACCGCGCGTTCCGCTACGGCGGCGAGGAGTTCTGCATGCTCCTGCCGGACACCACCGCCGCCGAGGCCGCCGTGCTCATGGACGGGTACCGCGCCGTGGTCGAAGACAACTCCCTGGACTACGACGGCACCGAGCTCAAGGTCACCATCTCCATCGGCGTCGCCCAGTTCCCCGAGCACGGCACCGACCGCAAGTCGCTGTTCGAGGCGGCGTACAAGGCCTTGTACGCCGCCAAGCACGCAGGCCGGAACCAGGTGACCGTCGCCTCGGAGACGCAGGTGACGCCTCCGCCGGAGCGACTGGACGACTAGGCAGCTTCAGGCCGCCTGCGGACCATCGCCCGGTCTTCCCCGTGAGGCGACGGCGTTCGAGCTCCCAGCGGAGGCCTGCCGCGACGCCGTCGAGCCGGTCAGTTCACCGGCCTGAGGCTGTGTGGGCGACCACACACGAGGCAACCAAGCCCGCCCTGGACGACCACCCAGAGCTCGCCGTTGCCCTCATTTCCGCAATCGCAACTCGGAACGCCATGGATGGCATAGAACGCGCTTGGGATTGGATCCGCCCAGCGCATGTCCTTCTTGTCGTAGGCCTCGATTTGAGTGGTCCTCGCGCACTGCATCCGATTGTTCGAGATCTGCGCGGACTGGAAGTTCGCCTCCGAGCCCAGCTGGATCGGCGACAGGTGCTGACCGGGGCAGGACTTGCAATTGAAGATGATCGGCATGGCGAGGCCCTCCACTGTGGAAGCCTCCGACCCTACGGTCGCGCCGGAGTCGAGCGCAACGATCCGCCGCGCATCGAGTTCGCCGGTGCGCGCAACCGTGGGCAGCTCCTACGAGGGCCCGGGCGTGCTGGACCGCAAGGTCTCCCAGGCCGTGCCGGCGCTCCTGTCGATGTTCAAGCGGGCTGCCGACGACGAGTCCGTCGCCCCCTGGTGGCTGTGGGCGTTGATCACCGTCTCGTCCATCGCCCTCACGCGGCGACCTTGCTGACGGGCTGATACGGTCGCCGCGAGCGTCCACGATCCGGCCCGCGACAAGCAGAGCATCCCACGCAGCTTGAAGCCGGGTGAGGAAGACGTGCTCTCGCACACCGGTCAGCCGTAGCGCCTGCAGGAGGAGGTCTATCGACTCCTCAGCGTGGCCAGACTCCTCGAACAACGCGGCCAGCAGCGCGCAGCTCTGGGCCGGGTCGTCCTGCCAAACCACCCGAGCGTGCGCGTACATGGCGTTCCATAGCTGGGCGAGCTCCCGTTTCAGTCCCCGCGATGCGAGTTCAGGAAGGAGATCGTAGGCGCAATTCATGAACACCAGCGCCTGGAGGTCCCTGAGGAACCCAGAGTCCCCACCCAGCCGGATTGGCTTGTCATCGATGCGGTACTGGAAGGGGAACGCCAGCACGCTGACTACCCAGAGTGCCCGCTCGGCCAGCTCCTGCAGCTCGGGCTTCCTGCGTTCGGGCAACCGCTCTGGCATTGGGGGGAGAAGGGCGTTGTTTACCGTCTCAAGGTAGTCGCGCAGGGCCAAGGAGGTGCCAGGAGGAACAGGGTAGGGCGTCGTGCTCGAGCGGGTCTCGCCCCGAAACGGCCGGCCCGCAGCGAGGGAGTCTGATCCGAGCGGATAGCGAGATCTGGCGAGAACGCGGCGGGCGAGCATCATCGCTTCGTCCAACGTCGTCGTGGACCAGTCCGTTCGCAGGAGCTTCCGGTACTTCGTCCTGTCGCTGTCGTTCACACGGATCGGCAAGGCGCTGCTCATAGATCACCGCCATGACCCCGCCGGGACTTTCGACGAGAGATTCCGTTGGCTCGCGCGAGGCGTTTCCTGCGCCGCCTGCGACTATTGTCGTCCCTGGCCATGCGTTGCAGCTCCGCTTCCAGGCGGTCCTTCTCCTCGTCGGAGAGATCATGGGCCGGGTCGTCTCCGCCAAGGGTCGAGGCCATCAGGGCTTCAGTATGCCGACCCCGACCCGTGCTAGCCTGCGCTCCCCGTGCGGGCGTGGTTCCTGGTACTGCTGCTGCTGCTGACCGGCTGCCCTGACCGGGACGCCGCGCTCCCCGCCCCGAAGGCGCCGGCGGCCGACGGCAGCCCGGGGGCCAAGGCCAAGACGACGGCCCAGCCCAAGCCCGCCGTCAAGCCCGCCCCCGAGGTCACCATGCCCTCCGCAGTGGCCGGCAAGAAGAAGGCGGCGCCTGGCGCATCGACGATGGTGTGGAAGGTCGAGGGGCGCACGCAGACCTTTTCGTCACCGCGCTGTGCGGACCTCAACGCCGACGGCGTGCTCGACGTGATCCTCGGCCACGGCGTGACCGCCCGCGACCCGGCGAGGACCGGGGCCAGCGGCTCGGTGACCGCCCACGACGGGCGCTCGGGCAAGCAGCTGTGGCGATACGAGACCCACCGCGAGGTGGTCTCCACCGCAACCCTGGCGGACCTCAACGGCGACGGCGTGATGGACGCGGCCATGGGCGCCCGGGACGGCGTGTTCTTCGCCCTCGACGGCAAGACGGGCAAGGCCCTGTGGGAGTTCAAGCCGGGGCCCGGACCGGGGGCGCCGGGTCGGCTCAACCACTACTCGCCAGCCATCGTCCCCGACGTCGACGGCGACGGTGTCGTCGACCTGGTGCAGGCCAGCGGAGGCGACGTCTCCATCCCCGCCCACGCCGCAAGACCACCGGGCCATCTGCTCCTGGTCAGCGGAAAGAGCGGCGAGCTGATCGCCGCGGCGCGCACTCCGGACGGGGGCGAGACCTACACCTCTCCGGTGATGCACGGCTCTCGGGTGATCTTCGGCACCGGCGGCGAGACCCACCCTGGGAGCCTGTGGTCCGCGGCGCTGGCCGAGCTGCGCCGCGGCGACCTGTCAGGCGCGCGCCAGCTGGTCAAGCCGGTCACGAAGAAGGGGTTCATCGCGCCTGCGTCGCTGGCGGACATGACCGGAGATGGGGTCGACGACATCGTCGCGGCCTCGTTCGACGGGCGCGTCATCGCCGTGGACGGGGCCACGGGCGGCATGCTCTGGTCCCACTCCGTGAGCAACGGCGAGACCCACTTCAGCCCGGTGATCGGCCAGTTCGTGGGCAGCGTGCGCCCGGACGTCGCAGCGATGGCGAGCGTCGGCACCTGGCCCAAGCACCACAAGTCCGTGATCCTGGTCGTGGACGGCGACACGGGCCGGCTCCACGAGCGCCGCTGGATGGCCGGCATCGCCGACGGCACCCCCGTCGCGGTGGACCTCAACGGCGACGGCGGCGACGAGCTGCTGTACTGGGAGCGGGGGGGCCCGGATACGCGCGTCGTGCGCTGGGACTTCCTCAAGGACCCGGTGGTCCTGTGGTGGTACCGGGGCGGCCGCACGCCGAGCACGCCGTGGGTCGGCGATCTGGACGGCGACGGCAAGCTCGATTGGCTGCACGCCCACATGCGCCCTCCCACCGGCGGACCGCAGCAGGCCGATCACTCCTTCGAGGCAGCGATCACCTGGGCGCTGGAGCGCCGCAAGCTCTCCGACCAGATGCCGCAGCGGGTGGCCTGGGGCGCGTACCTGGGCACCCACGGGGACGGGAGGCGGCGGTGAGGCCTTCGCTCTTCGCGCTGATCGCCTGCGGCCTCTTCGCTACGGCGTTCGGGCCGGCCACGGCGCGCGCACAGTCCGTCGGCGACCGGGCAGTGGGGATGGGCGGGGCGTACACCGCCCTCGCGGACGATCTGTCCGCCCTCTGGTACAACCCCGCCGGCCTGGTGCAGACGGCCCCCCGCATGTTCTCGGCCTCCGCCAGCGCCTACCAGGTGCGAGCGGACAGAGTCGACGCGGCCATCGTGTTCCACGAGCGTCGGGCGCTGTCCGTCAAGCCGCTCAAGGCCTCGTCGATCAACGTGTTCCCCTCGACGCTGCTGTACGGCGCGAGGTGGGGCGACAAGGGCACCCGCCATGCGCTCGCGGCAGGGCTCCTGCTGCCGGTGTCCGACCGCTCCTTCGGCCAGGTCGGCATGTCCAACGTCAACGGAGGGTTCCAGCGCAGCTTCCAGTCCACCCGTCGGGTGCAGGAGTGGTACGTCGGACCCGCCTACGCCATCGGGACGCGGACCCTGTCGTTGGGCATCTCCGCGCTGCTGCGTCTGTACGACCGGGAGTACGACTACGACCTGTTCCAGGAGGTGCAGGTGCCCGGGAGGTTCCACTCGGTGGCCGCCCGGGTCTACTCGGAGACCTACCGCCACCTGTCCTTCCTGCCCGCCGTCGGCGTCCAGTGGGCCCCCACCCAGATGCTCCGGCTGGGCCTGATGGCGACGGCCCCGGGGACCTCGCTCTGGGGCTCGGCCAAGGTCACGCGCGTGGTCACGTTGGCCGGACCGCTGAAGCTCGATGGCCAGGAGAAGCGGTTCCAGGAGCAGGAGACGGCCCACCCCAACACGGTCCAGCCGACGCCTTTGCGGCTGACCGCGGGGGCCGCCCTGGTCCGGGAGGGCAGCTGGGCGGTGGCGCTCACCGCGGAGCACAGCGGCAGCCTCGACGCCGAGTTCGATCGGGACGAACCGATGGCCCACAGCACCGAGCTGGAGCACGACCTGCTCCTTCGAGACAGCGCGATCGATCTCCGGCTCGGCGGTGAGTTCAGCGTGGGTGACGGCTGGACGTTCAGGGCGGGTGCCTACACCCAGGGCCAACATCGGCCGCCCTTTCCGACCGGCAGGTCCGACGCGAGCGGGGCGGGGGACCTGCACTCCGACTCGGTGGGACTGAACGTGGCGCTGGGCGTCGACGGCGACGGGGGACGCTCGTCGTCGTACGGGCTCAACTTCGTGCGTGGGCAGGGCGAGGCCCTGGCGTTCCACGCGGCGCCGCCTGGGGATCCGGACAATCCAGCCAAGTCCGGCGACCCCTTGAATGACACCTGGGCCGAGCCGACGCTGTACAGCTGGTGGTCGGTGACGTTCGTCGTATCAGGCACCGTGGAGTCCGACTGACATGAGCGAGCAAGGGCCAGCCCCGGGGCGCCGGCGGCGACGAAGGCGACGGCGTGGGAAGGGGTCCGGCGAGGGCTCGTTCGCCGAGCGGGCGGCGGCGCGGGAGGCCCGGGTCGCCGAGGCCACCGAGGCGGCGGTGGAGGTGGTCGAGGGCCCCACCCTCAACCTCGACGCGCCGGTGGACCAGCCGCTGAGCGAGGAGGAGCTGGCAGAGGCCAACAAGGCGCTGGCGTTCGTCCGCAAGCAGCGCAAGGTGCTGCGCCTGCGGCTCAACGACACCGAGAACCTCATGGTCGACGGCGCCCGCGCCCCCGACCACCGCGGGCAGCTCAAGCACCTGCTGTCCAAGGTGGATCGGGCCGCAGCCGTGGCCGCCCTTGGGCGCAAGCCTGCGAGCGAGGACCCCAAGGCGCGAGCCGCGCTGCTCCGGGGCGTGGCGCGGATCTCGGGCGACCCGGACGTACTGTTGATGTGGCTCGAGGCGCTCGCCGAGAGCACCGGCGGGCAGCCTGCGGCGGCGGCGTTCGGCGCGGCGGTGGAGCGCATCGACTTCGACGTGTCGTCGGCCACGCGCACCGATCGGGTGCTGCGGGCGCTGGAGGCGACGTTCGGCGGGCACGAGCGGGTCCTGGCGCTGTTCGGACTGCTCGAAAACGTCAGCTTCCGCCGGGCGTTCGACGCCTCGGGGAGCGAGCTGTCGTCCGGGGCCGCCGGCCGGTTGGCGCCCCTCGCGGCGGTCCACCGAGCCTACGTGCAAAAAGGCGAGCGCGGCCCCGACGTGGAAGCGGGCCTGGAGACGATGCTCGCCGCCCCCGCCTCCGTCCTCGGGGCCTACCGCCCGGCGGTGCGGGAAGCCCTGGCCGAGGCGGCCGTGAAGCGGGGAGGGCCCGCCGAGGCGGTCGAGGCGCTGCTCAAGTCGCTGCCCGTCGACGGCGAGGCGTTCCAGGAGATCGCGTGGCGATGGGCCGGCGCCCAGGTGCGCGCGGGGCGGGAGGCCAAGGCCGTCCGAGTGCTCAAACGGGTCAAGGGCGACGGGGCGGCGCGCCTGGCGCAGGCCCTGGAGGCCCCGCGGGTCGGCCACTACGCCCTGGTTTCACCTGGCGACGACGTCGACCGCGTCGGGCTCCGCGCGGGCTACGACCTCGCCCAGCAGCGGCCGGTGCTGCTCAGGCTCGGCGCCCCGGCGGACAGCGCGGCGGTGGTCGCGCAGGGCCAGCTTCAGGCGGCGCTGTGCCTGCCCGGTGTCTGCGTGGCGTGGGACGCGGGCGTCGGAGACCGAGGCACGCCCTATGTCTCGCTGCCGCCGGGACCGGCGGGAATGCCCCCCAGGCTCAAGGCGCTGTCGCCCGCCGAGGCGCTTCGGCTGGCCTGGGACGGAGTGCGCATCCTGCACGCCCTGGCCGCGGTCGGGGTGGTGCTGCCGGGCGCGGACCCGGGCCGCTTTCGGCTGCTCCCCGGCCGACAGCTCGAGCTCGTGGACCTGGCGGGGGCCCGGGAAGCCCGGGTCTCCGAGGCCCTGCAGGCGCACCAGGGCTTGGCGGCGCAGTGGGTCGGCAGGGCCCTGGCGTGGCCCCCCCTGGCCGCCGATGCGCGGCCGCGCCGGGAGGTGTCCGAAGAGGTCCGGGCCCTGCTGGACGCCGATGACCCGCCTGGGTTCTCACGATGGGGCATATTGGCCAGCTAGGGACTGGAAATGAGAGGGCCGAAATGCAATCCTCGGCGCCCCCTGCAGGGAACGATCCGGAAAGGAAGCGGGCATGAGCGACGAGGCAGCCACGGCGGACGCGGTCCAGGGCGAGGAAGAAGAGCGCGATTTCGGTCGCGTGTACCAGGTCGAGGACCGCTTCCTGGTGTATCCGGCGCCCAAGGAGCGGCGGCGGCTCCTGATGGGCACGATCACGGTCCTGGTGCTCGCCACCACCTGGTACTTCGTGACGTTGGAGGACCGCACGTTCGAGGCCGCCAGGCAGGCCAACACTACGGCGGATCTCAAGGCCTACCTCGCGGACTACCCGGCCGGTAAGTACGTCGACGATGCCAGGAACGGCATCGACGACCTGTTCTGGGACGAGCGCCGCGACACGATGGACTACCAGGGCTACCTGGCCAAGTACCCCGCCGGCCGTCACTCGGGCTCGGCCAAGCAGGCCCTCGACGATCTGGCCTACCAGGCGAAGAAGAAGGTCGCGACGGCCGTCGCGTTCCTCGAGTACCTCGAGGTCTACCCCAAGGGTCGCCACGTCAAGGGCGCGAACCTGCAGATCCAGAAGATCGCCGTGTCGCAGTTCAACAACTGCATGAACACCTGCGTCACCTCCAAGGGCGAGCCCGACCCCAAGGTGAACTTCGCCGAGGAGTGCTGCGTACCCGTGTGCGGCGGCGCCTGGGCCGAAGAGGAGGGCCTCTGCTCCCAGGACAAGAACGAGGACGGCACCTTCAAGCCGCCGCCGCAGGACGCCCCGGGCGTGACCCCGACCGGCGCGCTCCCCATCCCGCCGCCGGCCGCTCCGATCCCGGGCGCTCCCGGCGCTCCTGGCGCTCCCGCTCCCGCACCCGCACCCGCACCCGCCGGGAAGTAGCGGCTCCCACAGACGGGCGACCGGTCACCGGTGCCTGACGAGCGGCCGTGGGTGATGGACGTGCGGTCGTCAAGCGGGTTAGACGGTCTGCATGAGCGACGATCTGACCGGTTCGGACGGTGGGGGCGGCGGATTCGCCCTGTTCATGCGGCTGGCGCGCCTGATGTTCGGCCTGCCGCTGCTTGTAGTGGCCGTGGTGCTGATCATCCTGTTCGAGCTGCTCCTCGGGAAAGGCGGCGTCGTGGAGATCGAGCCCGGCGAAGTGGCCGTCATCTACAACAACACCGGCCTCACCCTGTTTGGCGACGAGGCCCGGACGATCCTCGAGCAGGGGGTGCAGACCTTCATCCCGGGCCTGCAGAGCGTGCAGATCCTGGAGCGCAAACCCCACATCCTGGTGATGGGCAAGGCGGAGGCTGGCGACACGAAGACCGCCGCCGACTCCGCCGGCGTGCATCGGGCCAAGGCGCTGACGG
>PVBE011548239.1_pt1 | contig 12256 bp, 4 predicted proteins | sample 1631181 | NCBI WGS metagenome assembly PVBE01 (sample SAMN08397723, study PRJNA350692) | Marine metagenome, whole genome shotgun sequencing project. | isolation source: water | place: Pacific Ocean | collected 2012-04 | reverse complement strand
TTATAGAACAATTGGGTTATAATAGTCTTCCAGAACTTAATATAGTATCAGAAACTGGAGGATTAGCAGTTCTTCATCCAATAATGAAAATTCGGAGAAGAACAAGACCTCAACTAGAAGTTATGGATCAGATCCAATGTATTGGTAATTTTCCTAGAGGTGAGGATTAAATTATGGCAGATGAGCAAAGGCAATATGATGTATTTGGAGAAAAGTTTTTAATAGAGACTAATACAGATCGATATAGTAAACCAGGTAAAGCTGCTTATTTTATGCAATCGCAGACAACAGATGGTATAAAATATAACCAATCTTTGCATGAAGGGAGTGGATTATCTCGTATTCATGCAGGTAAATCATTGCAAATAGATGTTGGTGGTGCTAATAGTGATGATGCTAATTCATTAATTATGATTGCTCATAAAGGTAATGCCTCTATTAATGCTGATGGTGGCAAACTTTTACTTAAAGCAAATGAGATTGTATTGGAAGCTAAAACTTTATTATCTCTTGGAGGTGCTACTGTCCAAGTTGGTTTTCCTCAAGGGGGAAGAACAGATCGTGTAGATATAACAGGACAAGCTGTAGAAGTAGCAACAAGAGGTGGAAATATTGGTGATCTTCTTAAAGTATCTAATAATATTATGGCTATGTCTGGAACACATGTTGTTTCAAAAATGATTGCAGGTGCTGCTAAAAGTGTAGGAAAGAGCTATTTGGGAGGATTTGGGTAATATGTCAGCACAACTTCCTGATAATAGTAATACTGTTACTGGACAGTCCGTATTTGAAGATGTTTTCATTTATGGTAAATTAGAATATGATTTTTCTGAGACCAGTGTATCCTTTAAGGATTTAAATGTTCCTGGTTGGATTTCTGTTGGATCAACCGCAACTTTTTCATCAGATGTAACGATTTCCTCTGATTTAACAGTTAGAAATTTAACTGCATCAGGAAGTATAACAGCAGATAGTTATGAGAATTTTGTTTTTGCAGATTTACCTGTCGGAACTGCTGAAGAAACTACATTTGGACCTAATAAGGTATTAACAGTTAAAAATGATTCAAGTGGATATGAATTAGTTGATCCATCAGTATTGACTGTCGTACAATTAAGAAGTACTGGTGTTATTGGAGATGATATAATTTATGAGGGAACTGGATCAATAGTAGATAGTAAATTAGTAATTAGTGGTATATCGACTGGTAAGTTTTTGCAAAATGATAAAGTAAAAGTATTTGGTGCTACGGTCACTAGCGATTCCACTGCTATTGCTGCTCCTGGTTCTAGTGCAAATAGTTCAGCAACAATTCCTGCTACTGGTGGTGCTACTACTAAAACTTATTATTATTGGGTTGCGGAATATAATTTAAGGAGTGGAATAGTTGGCCCAGCAGCACAAGCTTTACCTGCTGCAGGTATTAGTGGAACTACTCTTGATAATATGAATGCTGATTCTCATTCTTCATTAACACTTTCTAGGAGTAGTGTGAATAATGGACTATTAATATATCGTCAAGAATTTACAGGAACTGGTAATGCAAGTAATGCAAATATTAATAATGCTAAGTTAATTGGTATATTGGGGAGAAAAGAATTAGGCAATTCTGCAACTTCTGCTATTAACTGGAAGGATTATGGAAATTATGATCAGACTGCATGGGCAGGTAAAGGTGTAGATAATGAATTTATAGGAGCTGGAGCAACTACAAATCAAATTCATTTTCCTGTCATTGCATCTACCTCATCACATAGGGGATGGGATATAGATGGAGTAGTTTCAATTGCTAATAGTAGTATTACTCTTAGTGGAAATTATAATTTAAATTCTGGTAATGCAGTAAAGGTAGTTCATGATAATACATATGCACTAAAACAAGCAATTGATACTACAGTTGCTAATGGTGGAAATACACTTACTTTATATGGAGGAACTTTTCTAACAAATAAATTAACTATTCCTACTAATTTTACTATTACTGGTAATGGTAAAAATACTATAATTAAAAAACAATATTTTGGTAATGATATGGATGATGGTGAAGGAAATACATTAATGCTCAATGGTAATCTTGTCGGAATTGGAACTACTACTGCAAAGGATATAACTATTCAAAATATAACATTTGATGGTAATAATGTAAATAATATTAATTTTTCATCAGAAAGTGAGAATTATCTATTATTTCTTGAAGGGATAGAATCAGGTTTAATTAAAGATATTGAGATTAGAAATAGTTCAGCTTCTGGATTATATCTCAATATGTCTAAACGTGTATCTGTTGAGAATTGTACTTTTGTAGATGGTTGTCTTTCTGATAGAGATTATTTTAGACCATTAAGTGCTCAAGGTTCTGAAGTATTCAGACTTAATGGGTGTCTTATTGAAAATTATCCTGGTTCTGTTGATGTTTCCTCTTCAACAGTTGTTGCTGCTACTGGAAATATCATTAGAAATTGTGGTACAGGTCTTGAAGCATATGCTACTGGTAAGATTACGACTATTAATAATATTATGCTTGGCCCTGCTGATGAATGGTTACCTTCACCAGACATCTATGATAGTGATTGGGATGGTGTTAATATTACAGTTACTAAAGGATCCACTTTTGAAGGTCCAGTTCTTCAATTCTTAGAGGATGGAGAAGCAAAGGATTTAAGAGCAACTCAACTTGATAGACTTATAGGTGGAATAGGTACTATGGTGGGATTGGGTGGAACCAATGCCAATACAGTAAGTCTTGGTGCTACATTCTTACCTTTAAATCTCTTAACTCCAGAAACTGGAACATATGGAAAACAAAATGGTTATATCCAAGTGGGTTTAACTCCAACTCAGACTAATACTCTTGGGATTGGTTCTGTTTTGGGTTATAATATTAAAGCAGTTGAATATCAGAGTGTTCCTACAGGTCTTTCAACTTATGTTGGAGTATCGACTGGAGTATGGGGTGGAGGTGGAGGTGCTACAATTGGATCTGGGTGTACTAATTATTTGATTACTCTTAAAGATTCGAATGATTTTAATTCATTTGCTGAAGGTGATATTATAAAATTGGTAGGACATGAAGCAACTCCCGATTTAGGTTCTCAAGAAATGACAGTTGGGAAGAAGACTGATGGAGTTCTTAAAAAGTTAGAGATGAGGTTTAATCCAAATCCAGGATCTACTGCTATAAACTCTAGTGGTGGAGCTAACGGTGAAGAAACTGGATACATATACAAGAGGAAAGTATTTACTATCGCATACGGACGAGTCGGAGTCAACTAAATGCCTGATAACACAAATGTTAATAATAATGCGGCAGTTACCGTTGTAGGTAGAACTGCACCCGTTCCGCCTGGTCAACAAGTATCTGCTAAATCAATACCTGTTGTTGTTGCTAGTGACCAATCAACGATTCCTGTTGCTGAACAAAATAAGGTACAGTCAGAAGTTGCATTATCATTACTTGGTATTCCTAGATCAGAAGTTGCACTTGGTATTTTTGCAGATGTTAATACTTATGATGTAAACCCTACAGAATGGGCAGCAACACCAGAACAGTTTAAAACAGTTGCTAATGATGGTGCATATGCTGGTGTTGCTGCAACTATGGGACATGGGTTAACACACGTTCCAGCAGAGTCTGGAGCACTCTTAGAGGCACCTGCTGATGATAGTGCGTTATTAACTTCAAAAAGGTTTTTTAGATATCAACCAGGTCGTGTTTCTGCTGCTACTTTTGGTGTTAAGACAACAACTATTGATAGTGCTGGAAAGGCATCAGATGGAATTGGTAATCCAGCAATTCGTAAATATGGTATTTTCGATAAGTATGATGGGTATTATTGGGAAACAAGAAATAATGGTAAAGGAGATAATTTTTGCGTAGTTAGAAGAACACAATCTATTCCACAATTTAATCCATTAGGATTTCCTAATCAACAAACTGAGGATTATGGTGTTACAAATCCACCAGATCCTTTAGCACCTAGAGCTTCTGAATCAGACCCTACTGATGTTCCTACCAATCCAGTAGCAATTCCTGCAGGATATAAAAATAGAGAGTTTGGTGATTTGGTTATTCTTAGGGATAACCTAATAATGACCCATGCTGGTTGCTATGATCCAACAGTATTACAACCAGAAAGTAAGGAAGATATTAGTGCAGTAACTATTACAACAGGTAATTCAATTCTTACCTTACCTAATGTAGCAAAACAAATTACAGACGCATCATATAATATTGATACTGGATTAATGACCATCACTACAGATGGTGCTCATGATTTTAATAAAGGTAAGTTTCTTACATTAACTGGCATAACAATGTCATGTACTGTTACTGGGTCTGTTGTTAATAAGACATATCCTAATAGAGCAGATGAAAGATTTAATGGATTTAATGTAGTAAAAGTTAACTCAACTACTCAATTTGTTATTAATTGTGGTATTTCTACTGTTCCTACGACATATGTTTCTGGTGGATGGGCAGTTGGATTATCTACTGCTCAGTATGTTAGATATACTAAAGGATTAAATGCGGATCCAATATCAGGTTTATCAGATACTAAGATTTATAAACTTCATAATGTCACAGTTAATACTTCAACTGGAGTAACTACTGCTAGATTAATAAACATAAGTTCTTCAGGGGAACAAGCAGTTACTGGTTTAACTGCTGGAACAGAATATACTAATCATAGTTTAATTACACCAGTTCCTTTTGTTCAACCATTGACAAACAATATGGCAACTATTGTTGGTCGTGGAACTACAGTAAATTCTCAGCATACTAGATATACTTCAATAGAAACTAATGATGCAAATGCTGATTCTGCTGGAACAGGTATGTTCCCATATGTATATGAAAGTTCTACGGGTAGTAAGGAAGGTTATATTGATACTAGGGCATCAACATCATCAGAGTTAGCCACACTTCAACAAGAAATTAATAATGTAAATGATGCATATCATAATTGGGTAAATCAGAATGTTGATATAGATTATTGGAATGTTTATGAATATCGTATTCCAAGATCAAGGTTTAGTGGTGATAGATTAGATTATCTAACAGATACATTATTGTATAGTGATTCAGTAGCAACAAATAAACCTGGTGCTAAAGTTTTAGATTCTGCAACTAGTGCAGTATTAACTGATGCTAGTATTTGGGATCTTGCATTTGATAAGGTTACCATGTATAAGATTGAGTTCTCATGGTATGGTGCTGTTGGTGCTTTATTCCTTGCATATGTTCCTGTAAGTAATGGTGAAGCAAGATGGGTTCGAGTTCATCATTTAAGATGTTCTAATCAACTTAAGATGGCTTCTCTTGGTAATGCCACATTACCAATCACTTATATGATATATGGTGGTGGTGGAGCAAATTCTTTAGGGTATGCTAATAATCTCAGATTAGTTTCTCAATATGGTTCTGGTGCTGAACATATTATTAAGTATGGTGCTTCATATTACATTGATGGTGGAGATAGGGGAACTGTAAAATTATTCAGTCATGCTAATGATACTTCTAGTGAAGTATTTGGTAGTAAGAGAACTTTTGTTGTTGGAACAGGTGCTACTCATGTGGGACTAACAACTGCCATTGATGCAAATGAACCTTACATATATGCTGGATCTAATTCTGGATTAGCAACTTCATTCTATGTTGGCGCAAAGGTAGTTACTGGTCAAGTATTAGATCAGAATATTGAAATAACACATGTTGGTATTGCTAGTGATAGACTTTATTTAAATGCTCCTCTTAGTTCTGCTTTATCTGGTGGGCAGGTAATTACAATTATACCTCAACGTCCAGTATCTTTAGTTGGATTAAAATGTAGAGATTTTATAGCAAGTAGCACTGGGCAATTGGTCAGAAATAGAACACAGGTTTATCCTACAAGATTATCAACTGGATCTACTAGTGGTGTTGCTAAATTGGATTTAATTAAATCTCCAGTATTTCAAACTGATGCAGCAGTAACTAATAGTAATGGTCCAATGTTACGTTCAAAAGTAAGTATTGGTAAGAGAGGAAAACCAACAAGGGTAGATGTTCCATTAACAACTTATGGTGGAGCACATACTTATGTTGGTGGTAATGTTAATGATATAGTTACTACTGATAACGGATCAACAACTTTTGATGTTCTTGCTACAGGAACAGCATATGATTCTACTACTGGATTATTGACGATAGGGATTAATGGTGGCACTAGTGCTTTTACAGTCGATTCTACTACAGTTAGATTAAAGAAGAATACTTTTGCATTTACATGTAATTTAGATAATAATGCTTCTACTCATACATATCCTCGTGAAATAGATCCAATACGAGATCCTAATGATGGTGCTATTAATAATGGTACTTTATCAATTCATTCTACTACTTCAAGTACTACATATAACCCTACTACAGGTATTCTACACGTTAGAACTTCTAGTAATCATGGTTTAAGTGCTGGTAATACGATTCAGTTTAAACCACATTCATTAACTTTCAGTTGTGGTTATAATAATGCAACTGGTCAAGACGCAATAAAGACATATCCTCGTGAATATGGTGGAGGTAATCCTGGTGGTGGATCTGATCCAGCATATCAATCTTGGTTAACAGTTCTTGCTTCTAATTTAGATCCTGATGAATTTGAAGTCCAAGTATTACCTGCTCAACCATCTACTAATACAAATGCACATACATTTGTTTCTGCAGAAGCTAATTGTATTCGTAAATCTGGTAATAATATATCAGGAGATTGGAGTAAGAATTTAATAGTTAGAGCTAAAACATCTACTACAATTAGCGTTCGTGTAACTAATTCTGATGATGTTGATACTGCTTCTTCTGCTGAATATATTAGAGATATTGGAAGAGGAACTTATGGTTGGTTTAGAGGTTATTATATAAATGATCCAGCACAGAAAAAGATTTCTGTTCTAGGATTCCTTGAGAATAAAGGATATGATAGGACTAAGAATTTAACAGATAATGGATATACTTTCTATTCTTTAGCGTCTACTAGTGATGAAATTATGTTAATGGCTAATGAACCATTCCTGAGAGAAGAAAATGTCAGCCCAGTTGGAACTCCAGTTGCTGGTGTAGGTACTGATTTTACAATGGATGGACTTTCTTCCATTAAAGTGGATCAACAAGTTAGAAGTCCTGTTGCCAATACAGGAACAGTGATTGCAACAATATTTGTTCCTGCTTCTGGTGCGGAGTTTGATTTATCTCCATATTTTGATTATAATAAAGAATATCTTTCATTCCCATTAACGGATAAAGTTGAAACTTTATATCTTTTGGCATCATCTCAGACTAATTATAATGCAGGAGATGCTGCAACGGAGATCTCTGCAAGTTTAACTTGGGAGGAACAGTGATCTATGACCAATGGAGGAAAGGATGTTAAGATTGGTCATGATAAACGGCCAATCTCTATTATTCCTGATAACAAGGAGCCTCTCTATAGTTTTGCAACAGGACAGAAATTACTTGATGAATATGGTAATGAATTACTTGTAGAGACTGATACTTATAATCTTAAAGATCAAGGATCTGATAGATCAACACCTGTTGTTTTTCCTTCAGAAGAGGACACGTATAATAGAATTGAATATGAGACAATTCTTAGTAATCAAACTATAACTGTAAATTCCTTAGTTGGGAATCCAAATTTAATTTCTTTTGCTGTTCCTGGTAATGCTTCTGGCATTGTTACTACAGGAGATAAACTTAGTGGAGTTGGTATTCCTGATGGAACTATTTTCACTGGTGGAAGAGTTGGTGCAGGAGCATTTCGTGTATCAAATAATCTTGTAGGAATAGGTACAAGAGCTATAGATGTACTACGAAGATCTAATGCTGCTAAAAAGTCTGATCCTATTTGGAAGATACAAGAACAGTTTGCAGAATCTAGTGAAGTAAGTAGCACTTTACTTGGTGTCAATAGAGCAGAATTACAACTTAGTTTATTTTCTGATGTTTCTTCTTATGGTTTAGATATTGATGAGTTTGAATTTTCTAATTATGGTACTGGTATTAGTCTTGGTTCTTGGGATGAAAGAGTAAACGAGATATATGGAAAAAGATATTCTGGAAAACTTATTGAAGCAACTCAAGAATCTGCTATTAAGTTGGGAGGATTTCGTGTTCCATATTCATTCCCATTTCCACCAGCAACTGCTGAATTGGGATGGTATAATGAGACTTTTTACAATCAATATATTAATTTTATAAATTTGGGTATTGATTTGCATAATTGGTATGCTGGTAGTGCTGGTAATGCTTATCCTGCAGGATGGAAGTCTCAATTTTTATCTCCTTCTGCGGCATATGTAGATTTTGATACGGTTAAGTATCCTGCAGGTACTGAAAGTTCTTTTGCTGCGATTGATATTTGGACCGAGACATGGAGATCAATATTAAAGCAAGAACTTAAAGATCCAGTAACTAATCAATCATTTCTTTTTGCAGATATCTTAGCATTATCAAACGATTTTGCAACTAAGTATCCTACTGCTACTGATATTAGACCTGGATATAGTGATACTGATTCTTCATATTCTACTCTTCTTTCTAGAAGGGTTTTTAGATATCAACCAGGAAGAATAAGTGGATTTACCTTTGGTGTAAGATCATCTGTAGAATCAAATCAAGGATATAATATTGAATGGGGAATTGGTAATCCAACAGATCATTATCTATTTAAAATTAAGCAGGGAAACTTATACATTGTTAGGAGAAGTACTATTCCGTTAAATGCTACTGCATTAGAAAGAAGTGGTCTTTCATTAATTGATCAAACATATGAAGGAACTGGTGATGGATTGGATAAACATCCAATTACTGGTGAACAGATGAAATATTATACAATTGAAGTTCCACAGGATAATTTTAATGGTGATCCATTAAATGGTAATGGATTATCTGGGTATAATGTTAATCCTAAGAATGTTACCATGTGGAAAATCGAATTTGGTTGGTATGGTGCTATTGGGTGTAGATTCTATGGATATATTCCTGTTAGTGCTGGAGAAGCTAGATGGGTTGTTATACATACATTTATTATTGAAAACTCACTTAATCAACCATGTTTACAAGATTCTTATTTTAGACTGAGATATGTATTGCATACTTATAATACTGCTGATTTAAGAGAACCTCAATATGTTTATAAGTATGGATCTTCATATTATATTGATGGTGGTGATGAGGGAACACAAAGTATTAATTCATCTTCCAGTGGTAATAAAGTAATTAATACAACAAATGAAGAAACTTTATTAGGTATTACTTGTAAAGATCTTATGGTGAATAGTGTTGGTCAAGAGATAAAAAACAAGAAAACGCTTTTTCCAATATCAGCAACATTTACTTCAGATTCTTTATCAGAGATAAGAGTTCAAAGATGTAAGGCATGTCCTGGATTTGGTCATGTATATACACCAGGATTGAAGACTGGGATTAATGGTAGATATATTAAAGTTGCTTTTATTGATGCTAATACGATAGTTGGTATAGACCCTACAACTGGATCTGGCATTTCATTCCTTCCAGATGATGCTGGTGCAAAATTAATAGCACCTACACTTTGGAATACTTATCTAGTTAATCTTAGTGGGTCTGATGGTAGTGGTGGATTTACACAGGCAAGAACAGCTGGATGGTCTGGTGGTAATTTGACTTTTAGAGATATTGCAGATGGGTCTCTTTATTGGGATTCAACGAGTAATAGTGCTGTTAATATATTATCAGATCCTAATGGAACTCAAGTATACCCACATCAGGTTAGATTAAGTAATTGGAATGATGCTACGGTTTCATCTACTGTGGAATTAACTGGATCAGAAATAACAATTCAATTTCTTAATCCAGATCCTAGAGATTCTTACAGCCACTATGCAGATTTTGCTATTGGAGTTACGAATATAAAACCAGATATTGATCCAGGAACACCAACAGTTTTAGATGGGTGGAATATTTCGGGTATAAGTACTACTATTCTTCCAAATTCAAATATGCTTTATGATTATCATTCTCATAGATATTCAAGTATTAATCAGGATGGAGTAGAAACAGGTGAAACTCATGGTGGTCAAAATCCAAATCCAAATATGGAAATAGATTTTAGGATTCCTACTGTTGGTGGTATAGAAGGTGGATATTGTTCTAATGTTACTATAAAAGTTAATGATCCCCAATCAGTAACAGATTTAGAACAAGTAACTACAAATCCATTAATTCCATCTCAAACAGGATTTTATCTTGTTAAAAATGGATCTTTTCCTGGTGGAATTTTATTTTCAACTGGAGAAGTTGTTATAGAAAATAATGGGGTTCTTATTACCACACTTACATATCTTACGGAACCAAAATTTTGGGATGATGGTGGTACATATAAATCATTTATTGAGATAAGTGGTGATATTAGTGCATTTACTGCTGGTAATGTAACTAGTGGAATAGAGATAAAGATACGTCCTGTTAATTTAAAATCTAGTTCTAGAAATGTTACTAAGTTGTATAATTATAATCCATATCCTCTTTATTTTGTTGCAAAGTTAGGAGATAATGCTGCAATACATAATATTTCTATAAAGGAGAAAATAGGAGATTATACTCGAACTATTTCCCCAATATATGCTTTAAGTTCTAATGCCCAACTTACTAATGCTAGTAGTTTAGCAGAGTCTGATGGTTCTCCACCTACTAATTTTGTTGAGATTGATAGATTGTCATCTGCTATAGTAGATAATCAAAATACGCAGAGATTAAGAACATCTGAATTAAAGGATGTTTTCTATGTTGGTGAGAATGAAACTAAGAAAGTTGATATGACTAAAGTATTTGGACCAAGTAAAACTGTTATAATGCCAACTAATAATAATATTGAAGCAACGTTTTTTACTGCTAAGAAAATAAAAGGAAGTGGTAATGGTAATATTCAAATGGGTCTTAATTACGGTGAGCAATAATGGCATTAACTAATCCAAAAATATTTGGTCTAGAAGTAGATAGAAATCTAGCAGATGTAAAGAATACTAATACCGCATTAAGGTCATTAGATTTAGATATTAAAGATTTAGATGTTATTCGTGGTAGTCTTTCTGCGGGTATGTCTGAAAATGATTGGTTGAGTTTCTCTGGATTGAATATACCAATTTATAAAGAACTTGCTAGATATCTGGAAGACAGTGGTGCATCAAGTAGTTATTTGGATAAAAGAGCTGGAACTAACATAATATTATTTGGAAATATAGATGTTAATGGTGCTCTAAGTGGTAATGCAATACGATATAGGTATGTAAAAGGATTAGGAACTAATAGTAGAAGTTTTGCAATAGCAGATATATCAACTTCTAGAATTAGTTCTTGGAGTTCTTCAGCTAGTCCTGTTATAGCAAGTTCTCCTATTTCATATGGAGCACAGGTAAAAGTTTCTACTGGTGGAAAATTGCAATTTGGTACTCAATCTGGTGCAAGTGGAAATAGATTGCAGACTACATTGACACCAGAGTTAAAAGAATTTGATTCAGAGTTTCCTACACATAAGATTCAAACAAATATAGGTGGATCAACGGTAAATGTTTATGCAATGAAAGGAATACCAGTTGTTTGGACTGGATTCTTTAGAAATCAAAATGTTGATATATGGTTAAGTAGTCTCACTCAAAATACTAAGGCAAGTTGGAAAGTTGAGCAAACTAGTGATTTAAGTAGATATACTAATTATACGAATCAAGGTGGTACTCATACTTATATTAGATATAGATCTGTTGTATCAAAAGAAAGAAATATTAAATTTTATTATAATCCAGATAAGATAACTTCAATTTCTCTTCATTGGGCAAATCTTGCAGAGTTACCTCCTGTTAAATTTAATAATGCAACCACTATAGCTTTTTCTCATAATAAATTAACAGTTTTTCCAGATTTTACTGATTTAACTCCTATTGTGAGAACTCTAGAAGTTGGAAATAATCCATTTAGATATTCAGAAATTTCTACAGAGAGAAAGTTGAATAGTGCTATTATTAATAAAATTCCTACTACTGTTACTAATCTTTATTTGGGTAGTACTTTTGGTGGATCTTTTGATAGTGATTTAATAGCAGATCGTCTTCCTAATCTTTCAACTCTTAATCTTAATAATCATTATGGTCCATCGTTTACTGCGGATAATACTACGGCAGTTCTTCCAAATGTGACTAGTAGTATATCAAATTATTATATGTATCATAATAATTTTACAACAATAGA
>PVBE011895377.1_pt1 | contig 12258 bp, 6 predicted proteins | sample 1631181 | NCBI WGS metagenome assembly PVBE01 (sample SAMN08397723, study PRJNA350692) | Marine metagenome, whole genome shotgun sequencing project. | isolation source: water | place: Pacific Ocean | collected 2012-04 | reverse complement strand
TTTTATAGGAGAATTCAATGGATGCCGTTGTTAAACAAATACAGGACAAGTTTGGTACGGCGGCTATAAAGCCGCTAGATGGTTATGCACCTTCGCACAATGCAGGTTTTATTACTACTGGAAGTTTTTCGGTTGATTATGTTATTGGCCGTCCCGGATTACCTCTTGGAAGAATTGTAGAGATATTTGGACCGTTCTCTAGTGGTAAAAGTACCATAGCAGCTTCATGCATTGCATCCTTTCAGCGTAATGGAGGTAAAGCTATTATTATAGATAGCGAGCATTCCTATTCGCCTGAATGGACAAGAACGTTCGGTATTGATCCAAAAGAACTATTGCTAATGGAACCTTCCGACATTCAAGCTATGTTTGAACAAGTTGCGTATCTATGTAATGCAATAGCGGATGCACAATCAGCTGTACCCGTATTGGTGGTTATTGATTCCATATCGGCCTTTCCGACCCCAGAGGAACTAGAGTTCCTAAAGGATGGTTCTAAGAAAGACCCTAGTAGAGCTCTGGGATTACATGCACGATATTGTGCCAAGGGGTTTAGAATCCTGAGTAACTTAATTTGGGATTGTAACGTCTCAGTATTGTGCATATCACAATTAAAGGATAATCCCATGATGCCTTATCAACGGTCGAAATTAGGCGGCGCGGCGGTTGATTTTCATGCAGCGATTCAACTTCAAACGTCTAAAGCGGGTAAAGACGAAAAGAGTATTACAACCAAGCTTCGTTGTCAAAAGAATAAGATGGCGTCGCCATTCAAAGAGACGTTGTTCACAATTGTATTTGGTGAGGGTATCAATGATAATCATACCTTCGTACATGCCGGGATAGCTGCAGGTTTAATTCGCACTAAGGGTGGAGGCTGGTGTACGCATGTAGAGAGTGGGGAATCATTCAGATATGCTGAGGTAGTGACTAAACATGGTGTAGAAATTCTTAAACATTACTTTCCTACACTACTACCCAAAGCGGCGGAGGAAGCATCCCAGATACCCACCGAATCCGCACCGCCTGTACAAACTTCAGTTGAAGCTATTACGCCTAACGAGGTATAATTATGAGATGAGTGAACTTTCCGCAGCACCACTTGAAAGTAATCGGCGTTCAGAAGGCTTTAAGATTTATTGCCGATTACAAAATAAGGCAGAAGTTGCCCGTAGTCTTGACATTAGTAAGACACTAGTTTATAAATGGGCTCGTGAGGATCAGTGGGATACTAAGCTTGCAGAGCTCAGGAATAAGCTAGGTGTGTATTTACAATTCAAAGAGGAGCTGGTCAAGGACTCTGCATTACGTGCTATGGCGGGTGATTTAGATGTCCTTACGACGATACAAGAAATTGCTGTGGACGCGTTCCTGCAGTTGGACCTTAGGCCAAAGAATTTTAATGAGTTCTTGAAGGCCATGGATTTTGTACTGAAGCACAAACAACGTATTCTTAGTTTTGTTAAAGATAGAACACCGTCGAATGGCCAGGCGGCAACTGCACCACCTAATTTATTAGGTACTGATGACATTCAGAGGCATATGCAAAGTGCCATAGCTAATGACGACAACCCCAGAAGTTAGTCATGATGAAATGCTAAAGTTGGCGCGAGAGGATCCTGGCGTCTTCTTATCATATGTTTTTGACTTTCCACTTGCGGATATGCATAGAGCATGGTTAAAGGGGATAATGACTTCTGACCGTACATTGATTGTATCTCCGCGAGCTCATGCTAAAACATCTATTGCTTCTATTGCACTTCCTTGTTGGTTCATTGGTCGTAATCCGAATGTGCGTGTCAAACTCATTTCTGGTTCTGATAATCGTGCTAAGGATATTGTATTTGCGATTTTCAAAACTATTAAACTTAACGCAAGATATCGGGAGGTTTTTCCTGCCACGCGTTTAGCAAATGCTCGCGAGAGTAAATGGCAGATTTGGGTGGAACGAGATCAAACACATCTTAGAGATGCTACCGTTGAGGCATTAGGTTGTTTAAGTACTGCAGAGGGTTCTCGTGCTGATGTACTTATTTTAGATGATGTAGTAACTCAACGGAATGCCATCACACCCGGTATGCGGAATCAGGTCAAAGAAGCTTATTATAATGTACATTTGAATCTCCTCAGTCCCGATGTTGATGCACGGGTAATTTATATTGGAACTGTGTGGCATCGTGATGATTTAACTGTTGAGCTGATGTACGGGGATAATGATTACGATAAACAGATATATGCAATTGATGAAGATTTTACACCTCTATGGCCGCAGATATGGCCCACAGAGAAGTTAGTGCGTAGATGTAACGAGATAACACTGCGGCGGTTTAACATTGGATTTCGTAACATGCCGGCCACACAGGAAGATTATTACTTCTCTGAACAGCTATTCATCCAGTGCCAAAATATGGATTATCCTCTTGCAAATCTACGGACAATTACTCAGGACAAAGTAAAATCTGGTGATTGGCGACTTGTTATGGGCGTAGATTTAGCTGGAGGTAATTTGAAGCGTGATGATGATGATACATATGCAAAGCAGCGGAAACGTGCATATAATGTAATTGTTACTACAGCTATAGATTCACACAATGTTCGAATTCCCGTAGATATTAAACGTTTCAAAGCTAGGTCTCCCGAGACGGCTAGAATATTGATTGATGCATATGAAGATTATAAGCCTGAAATGATATTAGTTGAATCTAATAATTTTGGTGTCATTGTAGATTGGATAGGTGAAATGGTTAAATTACCTATTGAGTCTTACTTTACAGATAAATATAACAAGCGCGGTGAAACGGGTGTTATATCCATGCAGACAGAAATGAGTAGTGGTATGTGGAAAATACCTACATGGTTACATGAACCGGCTTGTAAATGTGAATGGTGTACTTGGAAGTCTGAAGTAACATCTTATCCGTTTGGACGATTTTCTGATACAGTTATGGCATGGTGGCTTTCTAGAGAAGCCATTCGTTTACATATGACTAGTTCTCGAGGTTCTTTTGCTGTCTGGGAATTTTAACTATGGCAAATATACGGCATCTCTTTCAAAATATTCGGTCTATGTTTGAAGCACCTGCACGTCAAGTATCTACAAGTGATGATGATGTTATACGTGCTTCAAATACACCTACTGTAGCACCTAAAGGTCGCGCTACAATGGTGAGGTCACCAGCAACGTTATCATTACCGACAAAAGTTCTTACGGCATCAGAGTTAAGAAATATTTATAAACTGTCACCACCTATTCGTAAAGCAGTTGATACTATTGCGTATACAGTCAGTAATCTTGGTTGGGATATTCGCCCTGACACGAACCCTACTGTTGATCAGGATAATAATCCTAACACGGCTGACGAGAGTAAATCTCTTAATATACAATTAATTGAAAGTATTTTTGATCGCAATAACATGGCGGATGAGTCTTTCAAAGAACTTTTATTCCGCGTTGTAGTTGATTTGCTCACTGTCAGTGTGGGTGTAATTTATATTGCTAGGTCGCCTTTAGGTAATGCAATTCAATTGTACTCTCGCGATGGTGCGACATTTTTGCCAATTTATGAATCATCTGGGATTTTAACGCAATACAGACAACTCGCAAATCAACAGCCATATTATGCTCCAGGTCAAGGACCTATAGCTGCGAAGGGTATTACTTTTGAGAAGAATGAACTTATTTACTTAGATTTATTTCCAAAGACATATGTTGATTCAAGTGAACCTATTATTGAAGCGATTACAAATGCCATTGCATCGGATATGAATTCTTGGGGGCGTTTAGCTAGATACACACATAAAGATCAATTGCCACCCGGCTTTCTTACTTTAGGTAAGATTGCAGATGAAGCATACGATCGTGCAAAGGCGCAATTTGGTAGTGATGCTGCACGTAAAGGTGTTATGGTTTTTGATAATGTAGAACAGGCAGGTTGGAATACAATGAGTTCCGGTATGCCTGGAGATTTAAGTGATCCTTTGCATAGAGCACGTGTAATAATTTATACTCTCTTTGGGCTTATGCCGCCTGAAGGTGTTGTTTCAAATGTATCAGATGATCTTATGCAGGCTATGGCACGTAAGTCAGAGTTAATTCCGCATATTTGCGTTCTAATTGAGGATAAAATTAATGATCGCCTGAAGGACGAATTAGGCGGACTTTTCAAATTCCGTTCATATTTGTCTATGGGGTCTCAAGAAGTTTCATCTCTTGTCAGCGGCGGCATTCTATCACCAAATGAAGGTCGTCAGGTATTTAGGTTACATCCTATCAAGGGTGGTGAATTGCCCAATATCTTAAATCCAAAGGGTCTTGAAAAAATTGGTGGTAGAGAATCAGAACAAGACTCCGAAGAAGCTAACGAAGAAGCTGGTAATGAGGATGACGACGACGACCACCAGTTGTCTCTTTACGCAAAGGATATAGCTCGAGGTTTTAAGAATTATGGGCCCGATAGTCTACGCGTTGATGAACTTGATTGGGATGCTATAAATGCAGAATTAGGTAGTTCTGGTGAAGGTTTTTTCCTGGACGGTGATGAGCCTGATATACCTACATCATATAAACCAAAAACATCTGTGACAAAACAAGCTGATGAAGCTTTGTCACATGCAGGTAGACTTAATAAACGTTTATATCAGTATCTTGCATATCGTACAAAAACAGTTGGCACATATGATGCATTTCTCAAGCAACAGTTAGAATCATATAAATGGGATGTACATCAAATAACTCGTGGCTTTACAAATGCAGTAGGTCAAGTTCAAAAACTTGTTGTAGATCCTGAGCGTGTGTTAGTAGGTGTTTGGGCTGAAGGTGCCGGACCTGATGTTGAAACTATACGTGATCGTGTACCAGCTAAATTGAAAGGTACTGTAACTAAACAAACTATTAAAGTGTATGGTGCAAAAGATTTAGAAGCTATTACGACTGCAATTCCACATGTTGGATATCAGGGTACTTTTAAGAAGCTTGCACCAGACGCAGCAGGAGTGCTTGGTGAGGTATCTACAACTATTACACCTGCTGATATCATAGAGGGGTTAGAGGCACAGCCAGTAAAACTCAAAAAACGTCCAGGCCTGCCCCTCACACCAAAATTAAAACCAGGTAAGGCTTTAGAACCTTGGGAACGTGCTACATTAGAAGAAGAACTTGCTGCCGCGCATAATCGAGCACGAGCTTTACTGGATGTGCGGCGAAAGCAATTTTTGAATGCAGTATTTGAAGAACATGCAAAATTAGCTGGACATATGCTACGTGCAGGCCGGCATGCTTTACCATCAGAAATGCGTGCGTTAGGTGTTAAGCATGAGCAGCAGTTACAAAAAGAAATTCAAAGGGGTATTAACAGATATTATAAGTTGGAAGCACAACGTTTACGTGCAGGTGTAACTAAACATGTTACGCGCCCATCACATAAATTATTGGCTGCTGCACCTGATATGCTTGCTACAAATGCTGCACGTATCACTTTAGAAGAATCAATGTTGGATCTTATATTTTATATTGATACTTTTCGTGGTGCTTTGGGCATGATGGGTGAATCTGTTGCTGTTGCTATGGCTAAACTTAATAATGATTTAGTGCAGCAAGGTGTATTGCCCAAAGGTACGATTGATGCAAATGGAAATGTGCGTGGCGGGGCAATTATGCTGCGATGGCGCAGTTTTAACGATATGGTAACATGTTGGAATTGCCGTTCAAATGCTAGTGGTACATTTGCACCAGAAGATTTTTATCCTGTTGGATCATTTCCCCGACCCCAAGAATGGATAGACCCCGAATACGGCCTGCAGTGTGGGGCTAATTGTAGATGTAAATTGATTTTTATTGAGCAGGGTAATGTAATTCAAAAAGATATGGGGAAGTCTTTTTATCCACGTTCATTGCCTATTCATAAAATCTTTTCATTAGGTCAATTACAGGCGTTAGCTGGTATTCGTTGGAATGCACCTGCGAAAGATGTGATTTTACGTATACCCGGATTACATCATTATTCATATTGGAATAATGTTGATTCTGTAGTTGTCATGCCTAAGAAAGAAATCAGGTATTTGATCGATCACAAGGCCAAATCTCTTGCAGTATCTAAATATTCAGTAAATACCGGCAAAGGTGTTGGTATTATGCTGCCTAAGGAATTTTCAGCGTTAGAGAAGGCAAAGCTTCTTACAGAAGAAGTTGGCACATCATTATATATGACAGAGGCAAATCTTGCAGAACATCTGTCACAACGTTCATTATATGCAATGCGTGACGCACGCGCACAATTAGTGCGTGGAATGTCAGCACATGTTGAGAAATTACGTCGAGGGGGTATTTATCAACGTCCACGGGCGGATATTGAATGGCCGCATCCTTTTGAAAGTACAGATGAAATTGATGAATTTGTACGATCTGGTGTAGTTGATAATACACGTACTAGGCAACGCGTAGATCAATTCTTAAGGGAGAATGATACATATATATCAGGTACAGGTCTTTCTAGAGCAGCATATACAGATGATGCAATGTTTTTTCGCGAAGCGTTTAGTGAAATGGTATTAGATTATCCTACGTTTGTGCAACGTGATTATTCTTCATCATTTCAAGCAATGCTTACAACATCTTATTGGGATCCTGGCCCATATTCTGAACATGTTGGTAAATTGTGGCGTACAAAAGCCTTTACTATTTCTTCCAATATGACAGATGCAGAAGCAGGTTATTTAATGCGCATGTGGGTTAGAAATGCGCCTAAGAAACATCGAGATGCAATCCGTACATTAGCTGCAAACATTTTTAAGAATCAAGGATTGCGGCGTAGAGAATATTTTATGCCTAATAATGTCGATTGGGCGGATGAATGGATTGAAGGTAATTATGGTCCTACATATTTGTGGAAAGTTGATCATGGGCAAACTTTGAAGTTTGATGATCAAATTATTCATCATGGTGGGTTTTATTCACCTGTAGAAAATCCTGGTGTGTATCATCCGTCTATGGCATCTGGTGAATCTATACTAGCGCATATTTCTTCTAAGACAGAGAATCCAGCTATTCATCATAGGTATGTAGATTTATTGAAAGCGTCACCTAATAAAGACGATGCTATACGTGGTACACTTGGCAATGGAATTATTTTTGCTCAAAATGTTGAAATTTTTGCTCATGAGCTGGGCCACAGTGTTTGGGCAGCGAGGCTTACAGCCGCATCACATCAAGCGTTTGATGAATTATATCGAATGGCTGTTGGTGCTAATGCTCAGAGATTGCTACAAGCTTATAATCGTGCACCTAATTTACCTGTACGTTCTCAAAAGCATATTCATAAGGTATATGAGGATATGATGTTAACTGCTATGGGTAGTAGTACTGCTACAGGTGCTTTGACAAGTCAAGGCAACCATGTGCGTAAGTATTTTGTTAGTAATCTCGAGTTCACAGAGGCTATGCAAAAAGCTGGTGAAATGTTTCAGTTAGCTGGCATACCTGTTCAACGGACACAACGTTGGTATGCATTGGGTGATCCTGAGGAATTGTTTAGTGATTTCTTTTCACAGATAACTTTACTGACAAAAGAAACTGCATTGTCTCTTGATCCTGAGTTGATGAAGTTATATACACGTTTTCATCAGGAACATATTCTTGGTGAAAATACTACACAAGCTATGGTATCTACGTTCGGTGTACCTGTACGAAAGGTACCGACACAACCTTATTTGGCAGAAAGTGTAAATCCGTTAGGTTGGTGGGTACAGAATCGTGCCGGAAAAGATATTTTCGTTAAGTACCAAGATGATCCGCTTGGCTTCTTACGTGGTACTAAAGAAGATTGGGAAACAATGTTATCTTCATTGCGTGGGCGTGAAGGTGTGGGGTCTATTATTAAGGGATCATATTTACCGCCAACTAATCCTAATTGGGCTGGTGTAGATCCTTCAGAGATTTTGGGTGCAAATGCTCGAGGTGGTATTGGATCAGATCAATTAGATAGCTTCCTACATAAAATTCTTAAAGGTGAATTTGGTACATTACGCCCTGAAGAACGTTTACGTGTATTGCAAACATTACATTATGACTTGGGCGGTATTCCAAAACAGCATATGCCTACAGTATTGTCAATGCGCGATACACCTTTAGCTGCTGGTGATGTATTTGGTGCACCAATTGGTAAATTAACGCCAGGGGGTACATTACATGCGCAGGGTGCACGTGTTGGTGATATTATTTATAAAGTTGATGATATATCTATTAAAGATTTCTCGGATCTGCAACGTACACTGGCTGAACTGAAAAAGAAAGGTACCTATCAAATACCTATTTTAATAAAACGTTTTGATCCCGCATTAAATGTTTGGCGGGAGAAACAATTCTGGATATCTCGAGTACTTGATCCTGCAGGTAAACCTAGTACTACAAGTATTTATGTAAAGCGGAAAACGTGGAAATCCGGTGAAGATGCGCCTGATACATGGTTTGAAGAAAAATATGGGCCTAGACAGCGGGCTACACTACCTGCAACTGATCCAGCTTTTATGCCACAACCTAGTTTTGAAATGCGTCGACGTATGCTCTTACGAGAAGAGACTCCTGTGTGGTTTTCTTCTCGAGGTGAAAGTGAAAAATTTAAGAATTTCTGGCAGGGGAAAGAAAGGAACTTAGAAAACTTAGCTTATCAGCAAAAAGAAGAGTTTGATGCCTTGTTAGGTAAAAACGCTGCCTTTGCTGAGACAGTCAGTAAGTATAAGTCTGTGGGTATATATGAATTAAAGATAGTTCGGGCTATAAATGCGCGCGGACAACAGGGTTGGGCAGTTGTACCAGAAAATTGGTCAGAACCATTAGTGTGGAAACGTGAAGGGCGTAGATGGCGTGTATCAGGTGAAGCTAAACAATGGCAAGTAGTTGACCCAGATGAATTTAAGAAGGATTAATTATGTTAAATACTGAGGGCAAGGGGGTCATTGTTTCCCGTGCGACCAATAAGGTTATTGGTTCTTGGTTTATTAATTTTGGTCAACTTGGATTTTATTCTAAGGATAGAAAGTTCAAACGTATTTCTAAAGAGTTAGTGCAAGGTGTACGTGTTAGTGAAAATAATTTTAAGAAAACATCGCTCCTTAATCTTTCAAGGCCTGTTATTTCTCGACTATTAGCTACTGCTGGGTATTACCTCATGCAACCTGATGAGGTTAAGCGTAGTACAAATCCAGTACATCCACCCGAAATGGATCCTGATATGGCGGCAGTTTTTTGGCGGGGTAGTAAGTTTTATGCCGTTCGAAATAGTGATAATATGATTTCAGCGGTAATTAATTTTGGGGCTAAAGGACCAAAAATTACAAGTGCTCTTGATGCTGCTGTTACTAGGGAGTTAACGAATACATTAGTTCGTGGAGCCTCCACACCTATAAATGTGGGGGAAGACGACGTTGTTCTTGAGAATAGCACAAAAATTGATTTAGAAGATATGTCGGTATTTAACGTTGCGTATGTTTTATCCCCTACGTATTCTTTAATACCCGCAGGTTACATTGAACAGAATATACGTCATTAGTAATATTTATTCGGTTGCGTTTATGGGTATTTGCAGTATATAATTCATGTGTTGGAGATTAATTTGATGCCACATACCACACCCACGGACCTGGACCTTATTGCGACTTTCGATATTGCGCGCGCCGAAATAAAAGAAGACCCCTCAAGTAAGGGGCGCGGTAAAAGAACTGTTGAAGGTTTTGCTGCGACAACACATCTTGCTACTGACGGCGCAGTTATTACTAAAGAAGCTCTCGAGGCAGCTAAAGCTGATTTAAGTCGACGTACTACTATTCTTCTTAATCATGATACTACACGACCAATTGGTCGTATTTTATCAGGTTCTGTAGAGAAGCTTGAAGATGGTTCTGATGGTCATGGATTAAAAGTACGTGGTTTAATTTCCGACACAGAAAATGATGTGTGGCGAAAAATTGAAGAAGGTGTTCTTAGTAAATTTTCTATTAGATTTAGAGTCGTTAATTCTTCCAAAGAATTTTCACATACCAGTGGTAATTCAGATAAACCAGTTACAAAAATTCATAAACTGATGATTGGTGAAACATCAGTTGTTTCTGTTCCTGCCGACGATAAGGCAGTGATGACTTCTTGGGCTCTTGAACGATCTCTACGAAAGGGAGGTAATATCCCGATGGACGACACAACACGGGACCTGCAGGATGTAAAAGAGGAGCTGCAGTCTGTTGAAGGAAAGGTATCAGAGTTGCTGCGTGCTTCGGGAGCTCCTGAACACACACCCGAAGCGGAGGAATCTGATAATATTGAGGTTGTTGATGCTGAGCAAATTGACAACCTAACAGATTCCGTTGAGCAGCTATCTGAGCAAATTACGGAATTGCAGAGTCAACCTGCAGATTCCGAAGAGCTCACGGAAGAGGATATTGATGTTTTAACTGAAGCAGCCGAGTCTGGAGATGATGAAGCTTCTGAGATTCTTGAAGCAATCGACGAAGAGACAGCGCCTGCAGATGAGGAAGTTACAGAAGAAGACATTGATATTCTTGCTGAAGCGGCCGCAGGTGGTGATGAAGAGGCTACGCAGCTTCTTGCAGAACTAGCGGAACCCGAGGCTGAGGACGCGGCTGAGGACGTGGATGAGGAAGACGAGCTTACAGAAGAAGATGTAGACGTCTTGGCTGAAGCGGCCGCAGGTGGCGATTACGAGGCCATGCAGCTCTTGACGGACCTCGGTGCCGGTGCTGCTGATGAGGTTATCGAAGACGCATCTGATGCAAATGAGGAAATTACTGGCGAGGATCTTTCAGTTCTTGCTGAAGCATCTAATGCCGGTGATGACCAAGCTGAAGAACTTCTTGAGGAACTTGCAACGCATGAAATGCCAGATGTTGCGCATGCCATGGCAGGTGATGACAATTTGCGTGCAGCGCTTGTAGACGAAACCATGGACAGGGTACGTATGGGAACCGCTTCTGAAGCTGACATGGCCGCGTTGTCTGATATGCAGGGGCAGCTATACGAACAGACGCCTCAAATGAATTATGAAGATGAGGCAAATGCTGCGAATGAAAATGCTGCACTTGAGGCTACCCTAGCGGCACTACAGGAACAAATGCAAGGTATTCGCTCTGCGCTATCTAAAGTTCAGGTGATCAAAGGCGATGCAGCCAGAAATCAGGGCAGTCCGGAAGGTGACTTTACGGAAACCTCTGAGTGGAAAAAGCTAACGCCGGAAAATCAGTTGAATTTGATGTCTCGTGCGTTGAGTGATAAGGGTGGATTCGGCCAGTTGCGTCGAGTTTACGGAATGTCCAGTGATGATTGACTCCATTATACATAAAGGGAGGTATTTTTAGATGGCTACTCAGCAGTATGAAGAGCTGTTGCGTGCATTGAATGTAGCAGATGCAGGTTCGGTTCTACTGCAGCCAGAGATCGATAAAATTATCGCTCAGCTGGTTGATTATCAGAATCCTCTTCGTCAGAACCTTGATCGTAAAAAGGGTAGTGGCGCGCAGTGGATTCTAAATAGACGTGCGGCAGGTGCAACCGCTGGTGAATATGTTGCTGATACGGATTCCCTTACGGAAGACACCGGCACATATACACAGGTTTCTTTCACCTATCGTACACTCGCTACGCGTGGTAGGATCACTCGTAAGCTTCAGGCCACAGGCGCGTCCTTTGGTCAGATCCTTGCGGATGAAATTTCTGCGAAAGCTGAAGACTATCGTAACCGTGAGGATTATGCATTCCTTTGGGGGCAGAATCCTGGTGGTTCTCCTGTTACTGGCCCTGGTGGCGTAAATGAATTTGATGGCTTGAATAAGCAGTGTCAGGCTGGCGGTACTACAGTCGCTACAAGTGGTTCGCTTACAGCTGAGTTGCTTGATCAGTCAATTGATTCTTTGCGAGCACCCACCGAGAGGTTGATGTTTGTTGCCTCTAGGAAGGGTCGCAGGAAGATCAATGCGGTATTGCAAGGGCAGCAGCGCTTTAATGATACTGTCGAGGTTCGTGGTGGTTTCAAGGTTGCTTCTTATAATGGGGTTCCGATCTTTACGAGCACAAATATCCCGGATGACCTCACTTATAATGGCTCTGATATTACGAACATCACAGGTGGGACCACAACTGCGTTGTATCTCGTTGATCGTACTAAGCTATGGATTGGTGAATTGACACCCGTCAAGATCCAGCCCCTAGCAAAAACCGATTCTCAGTTCGATCAGTTTGATATCTATAGCGATCATTGT
>PVBE010419096.1_pt1 | contig 12258 bp, 9 predicted proteins | sample 1631181 | NCBI WGS metagenome assembly PVBE01 (sample SAMN08397723, study PRJNA350692) | Marine metagenome, whole genome shotgun sequencing project. | isolation source: water | place: Pacific Ocean | collected 2012-04 | reverse complement strand
GGATTGCCTGTATCAAATACCCATTTCATATCTGGTATTTCCCGTTGCAATTCGAGTGCATGTTTAATGCTCATACCGCCGTAGTTCATGCAGTTTTCATGAACTGGTATGATTCCTTCATTTTGAAAACTCGATATTATTCTTTGTAACCTTTTGACTCTCTCTTCGAAAAGTTGTTCAGGTAAATCATTTTCTGTTCCGTCCTCGAGGATTGCATAGCTCATTATTCTGACAATCTTTGAGTCGAGTGCCTTCATCCTGGCAATGCACCTAGATACTTCTCCTTCAGTGATGTCGAAAGGATCATTGATGGAATGGGCCCAGTTCCCAATGGTTGAGCCTATTCCGCAAATGCCTATTCCTGCTTCTTTAAATTTTTGAGCGGCTAGGTCAAAGGCCTCTTCAGGGATTTCGTGTATGCTTCCCTTTTCAAATCCCTCGACTTTGACAAATCTGGCTTCGATATGTTTCCAACCCAAAGCGTTAGTTGCTTCGATTTGGGCATCTGCGGTCTCTCCTGCTTCGTCAGCAATTCCTGTAAGTTTCATTTTTTATTGGATTTCGCAAAGTCATCTGCCGAGGCAATTGATTGAGCATCAATTTTCTTCTTTTGGAAAGTAGAGTTATCACCTTTGTCTTTTAGGATCGAAGCATATTTAGAAGCGTCCATTGGTAACGCAATGGTTTGCCCTTCCCACGCAGAAAGTAATGATGCGTTCGCTAGCTCCACGCTGTTAATGCCTTCCATGGCTGGTGATATCAGTTCTTCACCTTCCCGGATAGAATTGATAAAGTTTTGCATTATTTCAATGTGCTGGCCGCCCCTGTCTTTGATTGGGATATTAACAATGGCCGCCTCAGGCTTTGAGAATCCGGACATGGAATCGGCGCTAAATTTTGAGCTGTCGACTTCGTTTTTGTTCCAGACAATATTGTTTTCTTCGACTGTGACTACGCCTCGATCGGCTATGACTTCGAGCCTGTTCACTCCAGGAGATTCTCCTGTAGAAGTGATGAATGTTGCATTCTTTCCATCATCGTATTGAAAGAAAAGAGTCGCATCATCTTCGACTTCTATTTGATGGTAGCGTCCGAATCCTAGGAATCCGGTGACGCGTTGGGGCATTCCAAATAGCCATTGGAATAGATCAAGGTTGTGTGGGCACTGGTTAAGGAGGACTCCTCCACCTTCTCCTTTCCATGTGGCTCTCCATCCGCCCATGGCATAATAGTATTCGGTCCTGAACCAATCGGTGACGGACCAATGGATGCGTCTTATCTCACCGAGTTCGTTAGTATCAATTAGGTTCTTCAATGTTGTGTAATGAGGATCTGTTCGCTGGTTGAACATTGCAGCGAATACCTTTTTCATTCCTGTGTCTTTGTAAGATTGAATAAGTGCTTGGCAGTCAGCCTTATCAACTGCTAGAGGTTTTTCCATTAGAACATGAAGATCAGCTTCTAGGGATTTGATTCCAATTTCTCGGTGCGATGGGTGAGGGGTGCAGATGTGAATAGCATCAATTTCTCCAGACTGGATCATTTCATCAACGTGAGTGAACTGCGATTCTCCATCGCGCTTCTCTGGGAGTCCTTCGGGAATGTCGCAGACAGCAGTTAGTGAGATTCCATCGATTTTTCCATCCAAGATACTTTGTCTATGGGCCCTTCCCATATTACCTAATCCGACAATGCCGTAACGTATATTTTCCATAGCTATACTCCTTTTGTAATTAACTATTCTTTTTCACTTTCTGAGCTTTTTGCCTTAGTAGCTTTTTTCTTGGCAGCTTTTTTCTTTGCTCTAGGGGGAAATTCCCATCCCAGTTTTCCGGTCGATTTATCTAGTAAAAGATGAGCCCTAAAGGGTCTTCCCTTTTTGGATATGAATCCTTCAATGACTTCGGTCTTGCCTTCAGTAAACAGTTTAATGACTTGGTCTTTGGGTAGTTCTTTTTTAAGAATTTCTTTGCCTAGACGAGTCCCTCCCTTTTGCTTGTTGGCAGCCATATCAGGACAAATGTAGGCACGGTCTGTTTCGTAAACTTTTACTACCGTCCCATCGGGAAGTTCGGCTTCAGTGAGGAGTTGATCATCACTTAAGTTCTTGGCTTCTTCTTCTCTTTCTTCGTCACCCTCAAAGATGAACTGCGGTTTCCATCCACCGCGGGCCCCTTGTTCCAAGGCAAGTTCGGCAGTGAACGCTTGGCCGAAACGGTTCTTGAAGCTTTCAAATGGTCCTATCCTGCCTTCTTCTAGAAGTGCTTTGGCCTGGTCAGGTGTAATTTCATGACTGGCTATATATTTATTGAGTTTAAATTTACATTCAGATTCTTTGCATTCATAGCTTCCATCAGTTTGCTTGAGGGCATTTCCTTGGCAGTCTGGGCATGTAGCATGCAGGTCTTCAAATACTCGGTCAGCGAGTTCTGTCATCTTTTCTTGTGTCCGATTCACGATGTCTTCGGTCAGTTTTTTGATTTCCGACATGAAGACTTCCCGGCTAAGTTCGCCGCTTTCCATTAATTTTAATTTGTATTCCCACTCGCCTGTCATTTCTGGGGAGGTCAAGGAATCGATTCCAATGCTTTCTAATAAATCGATTAGCGCTAAGCCTTTATTAGATACTACTAAGTCCCTCTTCTGTTGTTCGTGTCGGAATAAATATTTATGAGAAATTAATCCTTCTATTATTGCAGCTCTAGTCGCGGGAGTTCCTAAGCCACGTTCTTTCATCGCTTCTTTTAATTCCCCATCATCAATGCGTTTCCCGGCAGTTTCCATTGCACCGAGAAGAGTCGCCTCTGTGTATCGTGCCGGGGGCCTCGTCGATTCTTCCTTTAATTCGATTCCTATTGATTTAGCTTGGTCTCCAGTTTCAGCTGCTATCAGTTCATCTTTTTCAGCTGCTACGCCTGGCTTTCGTCCGTAAACCTCTAGGTACCCTGGAGTGACGAGGACCTTGCCTGTCGTGAGAAAAGAGTCCTGATCAATCCTAGTGATTCTTCTCGTCGTTTCAAATTCTGCAGAAGGAAAGAATATTGCAATGAGTCTTCGTGTGACCAGGTCGTATATTTTTTGTTCCTGTTCTTTCAGTGAAGCGGTAGGAATTTTTCCTGTTGGGATTATGGCGAAGTGGTCGCTAATTTTGGCGTCGTTGAATATACGCTTGTTTGGTTTTATCCAATCATTAGCAATGACTTTGGAAGAGCTGTCAATTATTTGCTGATCTAGTGTTGTGCTTGATATTCCGTCAGCAAACCCTTTGATGTTCGATTTGATGTTTGAGATATAATCCTCGGGTAGGCACTTCGAGTCGGTCCTTGGATAGGTCAGTAGTTTGTGCCTTTCATAAAGTGACTGCGCGATGGCGAGTGTGTTCCTAGCGCTGAATCCGAATTTACTTGAAGCTTCTCGTTGCAAGGTAGTCAGATCATATAGTTGAGGAGGTGATTGTTTTGCGGGTTTCTTATTTTCTTCGATGGTTCCTGTTTTGTCTTTGCATCGAGAGATGATCTCATCTGCTTCTTCTCGGCTCCATATTCTCTCGGCCCTTGCTTGATCATTTCCAGTGTCTTTTTTGAAGTCTTCACGAAACCAACGTCCATTATAGGAGCCGTTATCAGTTTCAAATGAACCATGAACTTCCCAGTAATCCTGAGGAATGAAGTTTCTTATTTCTCTTTCTCTTTCCGATAAGATTACAAGGGTAGGGGTCTGGACCCTACCGGCCGTCGTGACATTGAATCCGCCGTGCCTCGAATTGAATGCGGTTAAGGCCCTGGTTCCGTTAAGGCCCACGAGCCAATCGCTCTCGGACCGGCATAGTGCCGCTTCTGCTAGCGGAAGCATTTCTTGGTCGTCTCTGAGTGAGTCGAAAGCGCTGAGAATTGCATTGTTTGTCATTGATTGCATCCACATGCGTTTAATGACTTTGTCTGCTCCTGCCACTTGCATAACGTAGCGAAAGATCAGTTCTCCTTCTCTACCGGCATCGCAAGCGTTGATGATAGTTTCTACTTCTTTCTTTTTGATTAAGCGTTTCAGTAGATTTAATCTGCTCTCACTTTTTGCGATGGGTTGCAGTTCGAACTTTTCAGGTATGACGGGTAGGTGTTTGATTCCCCATGGAAGTTTTTTGCCATTTGGCCCTGATGGCATTTTTAATTCAACGAGATGTCCAACGGCTGAAGAAATTAATGCATTATCGCTTTCGAAGTAGGTGTTTCTATCTTTGCCCCTTTTCTCAAATTTGCCTAATTCCTTGGATAATACTCGAGCAAGGTCAGTGGCGACGCTTGGTTTTTCAGCAATTATGAGAGTTTTTGACATCTTAAGAAGGCGAACCTAGGACGGAATTCTAGGATTTTTCAAACAGGTTTCTTCAGATATTTAATTTTTTTTATATCGGAAGGTAGATGATAGGGGGGTAGCAAGTGGGGTTCCATGATGCTGAAAACCCTAGAAAACAAGACACTTCTGTATCATTTTCCGACCGATATAATCAATGATTCTGATGATAAGCCCTCTACTAATTTTTTTTCGTACAGAGAGCTTTCGGCTAAGAACAAGAGCTTCGAATGTTTCGAACTTCGCGTTTTAACGAATAGTTGCGATTGATTCTGAGATCATTGCCTCGGTCACTTTGTCAGTGAGTTCGGGCTTTCCTAACTCATGGAGAGCGACAAAACGGATCTGACCACTTTTAAATTTTTTGTCAGCTCTCATAATGTTTAATATCGAATCTGTAGATATTTCTTTATCTAAAGTGACCGGTAAATTGAATTTTATAAGGGCGTTTTTTATGCGGTTACTTTGCTCTGAAGAAAAATTAAAGAGTTCAGATGAAATGAAGTTTGCACATATTAGCCCTAAGCTAATTGCTTCGCCGTGCAGGAATTCTCCATAACCGCCTGCTGCTTCTATGGCATGACCGATGGTGTGCCCGTAATTGAGGTGGGCTCTTGTCCCGAGGATTTCCTTTTCATCCTCTTCCACTACTCTTGCTTTTATCTGTACGTTTTTTGCTATTAATGAATCCAGATTTGAGGCCCCCGTTACATCCATTATTTCTTCAAGCATGTCACCGTCGCGGATCGCGGCGTGTTTAATTGCTTCAGCAAAACCCTCATTAAATTCTCGTTCTGGCAATGTTTGCAAAGTCGTAGTGTCTGCTATTACCAGTTTTGGTTGATGGAATGCTCCGATTAGATTTTTCCCCTCAGGCGCATTAACTCCAGTCTTTCCTCCTATCGAACTATCGACTTGAGAGACAATGGTTGTGGGTATTTGAATTAATGGAATCCCACGATAAAAAACGGATGCTACTAATCCGGCCAGATCGCCGATGACGCCTCCACCAAGAGCGATCACAAAGCTGTGCCTGTCATGTCCTGCCACTATCATTTTTCTGCATATTTCTTCAACTTGCGATAGTGATTTACTGGATTCGCCAGCGGGAACGGTGACCTGATCACTTTTTATTCCGGCACTATGGAGTGATTGTTGGACCTGCTTTGCATAGAGTGGAGCGACATTGGAATCGGATATTATTACACATCGTTGAAGACTCAGCAGTTCAGCGATCTTTTTTCCGCAATCATCGAGAATGTTCTGCCCAACAATTATTTCATAATTGTTGGGAGGGTTCAGGTTGACCCGTATTGATGTTGGGGAGCTATTCATTGTCGGGCAGAATTATCAGGTCAGCGATCTTTTCAATTGCTAAATTTGGATCGTCTTTCTTTTCAAGGCAAACGTTTTGAAATCCCTTTTCCCGTTTAAACCATGTCATTTGTCGTTTTGCATAGTTTCTAGAGGATTGTTGTATCGAATCGATGCACTCTTCTTGAGATATTTTTCCTTCTAAGTGGAGCCGAGTCTCCTGAATTCCAATTGCCTTTTTTGCTGTGTCCGAAATGTTTTCTGGCAATGAGTTAATTTCATTAATGAGGCCATCCTTTACCATTTGTTCGACTCTTAGATTGATTCGATCGTAAAGTTCTTGCCTTGGACGCTGCAGTACAATGCCATTAAATTTGGGATTGCGGTTTTCCCATTCATTTTTAATTTCTGACATTGGTCTATTTGCAAGGATGCTGATTTCTACTGCGCGAGTAACGTATCTTCTATTCTTCAAATTGATCTGGGAGGCTCCCACGGGATCGCATTTCTCCAATCTACTTATTAATTCTTCATGGCTCATTTTATTGAGGTCCTCTCTCAGTTCATGATCGGCTGGCGGGAGGTTTGATAGTCCATGAGTGAGGCTTTTTATGTAGAGACCGCTCCCGCCCACTATGATTGGTGTTTTACCTCTATCAGAAATATCTTTGATCTGATGATTTGCCATTTCTGAATAGCGAGCGGCATTACAATCCTCTTGCAGTTCTAGGGCACCATACAGATGATGTTTAATCTGATCTAATGCTATTTGTTTGGGGGAGGCTGTGACTATTTCAATTCCTTTGTATATTTGGAAAGCATCAGCATTCACTATTTCGCCGCCAATGTTTTTGGCAATCGAAAGAGCTATGGAACTTTTTCCAGTTCCTGTTGCGCCAACCATGTATAGCGGCAGCATGGGATATAATGCTTATAGTAAAAGAGCTTTTAATCCGAGGCCTTGCCTCTGCTCTTGGCTCCGTTCACTATGATTTTTCTTTCCATATACTCATGATCGTGTAGTTCCTGAGCTGCTTTCGTCGCGGCGTCAACATTGTTCATTTCAACAAATGCATAACCCTTTGACCGAGAATTGCGGCTGTGCCTGACAACTTCAGCGCTTCTGACGTCGCCGAACTTTTCAAATAACTCAATAAGATCTTCGTCACTTGTCTGGTATGAAATGTTACCAACGTATAATCTTTCAGAAGTGACTGGTATCTTTTCTGGAGGACGCGACTGTCGAGTTTGTGTTCTATTTGGTGTGGCTCTCTTTTTAGAGTTGTTCCTGTTCTGAGGTCTTTGCTTCTTGTTGTTCTTAGTCTTTTTTCCTCCTAATCCGAAAAGATTTAAAAGTCTTTGGAATAGAGATTTTTTCTTAGGCTTTCTGGGGACTTTTTGTTTTACGTATCTGCGGTTCCTCCGAGGATTTGATCCTGAGTTGCGGTTGCGGTTGCGGTTGTTGCGGTGGCCAGATTGTCTTGATTCTGCCATAATATTTTTTTGTGGGTTGAGTATTGTTTTTGGTTTGGCAGGAGGTTTGGAATGTTGCTGAATGTAGCAATTACTGTTGCTGTCTTTTCGAGATCGCAGCCGATTTTCCTTAACGCTTTCGTTAGTTTCTGCCGTTTATTGTTATTATGAAAGCTACTATTACTATGTCTCGTAGCGTTCTTCACGTGGATGCTTGCCAGTTTACCTCTTCGGAAAAATGCTGAGGGTATTGATAATGTTACAATGGAGTTCATTGTGAAGATCCTAGTGATTTAGCTTTCTTCTTGAACATAGTCAGAGAGCGCATGCCGGCAAGGTCTTTTAAAAATATCCAGAGAGCCCAAATTTATAGTTGAAACAATTTTAGTCCTGTAATTTACACTGCGGCAGTGGCTTATAGGTTAATTCTGCTTTTTTGCTGTTTTCTTGTGGATATTGGTTGGAACCAATTGTTGCACTGATGCTTACGATAGTTAAGTTTACTAAAATTTTAAAAATGCGACGTCTTTTCAGGGTTTATCATGTTTTACTGCTGGTAGTTCTATATGTTTTTATAGGATCTTGTCCAGTTGATCAGGCCATGGGAAATCAGAAATTTGATGTGGATTCATATATTGTTGTTGATTTGCATTCGAAGAAAATTCTGTCGGCCCGTGAGATAAACAAAAAACGCCAAGTGGCTAGTTTAACTAAGATTGCAACAGCGGTTGTAGTTTTGGACTGGGCCAAGGCCACAGGCACTGATCTTGGTCAGAACATAATCGTTCCTCAGAGCGCTTTGTCTATTGGAGGACCTAATCAATTAAAGCTTAGGCCAGGTGATCAGGTCAGTATTCGTGATGCTCTATACTGTTCAGTGTTAGGATCGAATAATTGGATGGCTGAAGCTTTGGCCTACCACGTCGGAAAAGATTTGCTTGTGCGTGGTGGTAAAAGCGGAGACCCCGTTAAGGAGTTCGTAAAGCAAATGAATGCTTTAGCTGCTGAGCACGGTTCCAGATACACAAGATTCATCAATCCTCATGGGATGGACCATCAGGGTAAGGTCCCTTATTCAACTGCGAGCGATGTCGCACGCTTGACGATTTGCGCAATGGGGAAGGCAGCATTTTCTTTTATTTGTTCACAGGCAGAGAGGAAAGTGTCTATTGTATCTGTCGGAGGAAGGAAAGAGTTCATTGTTAAGAATACAAACAAGATTTTAAACGTTGATGGGATTGATGGAGTGAAGACTGGATTAACATCTAGGGCGGGGCCTTGTCTCGTTGTTACTGCGGCAAAGCAACCCATCGTTAGTGAGCTTGCCGATGGTAATAAACAAGTCACGCCACGACGTCTCGTTGTTGTTGTTCTTGGTGCTTCAGATCGTTTTGGGGCAGCGCGTTCTCTTCTTTTAAGGGGTTGGCAAAAATTTGAAACATGGAACCGTAGTGGGAGACAGATCCGTGACCGGTCTGAACTTTTATCAATATCGAAAGAATAACGTGCGCTTATACCTATTTACTGCTCAATTCAAACACTAAACAAGAACCCACAAAGCTTATGGACCAACTGATCCAACTGTTACAAGGAAACGCACGGCATAGCATTGCTGATTTGTCTGATCTGATGAATTTGTCAGAGGAAGAGGTCGAGTCAAAGATTGCTGAATTGGAGGAGTCAGGTGTCATATTGGGCTATGCCGCTGTAGTTGATTCGGATAAGATCAATGATGGGGGTGGGGTTTCTGCTTTCATTGAAGTGAAGCTCACGCCAGAAAGGGGCGGGGGATTTGATAGACTGGCTGCTAGGATTGCAAAGTTTGATGAGGTCGAAAGTTGCATGCTTATGAGTGGTGCTTATGACCTTTCGGTGGTCATAAGTGGTAGTTCTTTAAATGAAGTGGCAAGTTTTGTTGCTGAAAAATTGAGTACGCTTGAAGGAGTAATTTCAACGGCTACCCATTTTCAGCTCAAAACCTATAAATCCAATGGCTTTTTGGCCAGAGTTGAGAGTTCGGGTCAAAGATTGCCAGTGAGCCCTTAACTGTTTTTAACCGCATTTGTACGGGGTAGATCCATGTCGCTAAGTAACAAGCTTTCTAATCAAGTAAAGAACATTCCCAGATCTGGGATTCGTGATTTCTTTGAGCTTGTGCTAGGTAGAGATGATGTAATATCGCTCGGAGTAGGAGAGCCGGATTATTCAACTCCTTGGCACATTAGAGAGGCTGCTATCTATTCACTGGAAAAAGGTGAGACGAGTTATACTTCGAACTTAGGATTAGAAAAATTAAGGGAATCCATTAGCCGTTATGTTTCTCATTGTTTTGAAGTCGACTACGACTCGAGCTCTGAAATTTTGGTCACGGTAGGAGTTTCCGAAGCGCTTGACTTGTCGTGCAGGGCTTTACTTAATCCAGGAGACGAAGTGATATATCACGAGCCCTGTTACGTTTCCTATGACCCTAGTATTCGTTTGGCTTATGGAGTCCCAGTCCCTGTCTCTGCAACTGTTGAGGATGGGTTTTCAGTGAAGGCAGAAGAGATTGAAAAGTTAGTAACTCCTAACACGAGAATATTAATATTAAATTTTCCAACTAATCCGACCGGAGCAGTCATGGAGAAAGAGGAGCTCCAGAAGATTGCGGATATCTGTATAGCCAATGATCTGATAGTTATCACTGATGAAATATATAGTGAGTTAGTTTATGATGATGAATATAAGCATGTTTCAATCGCTTCTCTTTCCGGGATGAAGAACCGTACAATTCTTTTGCATGGTTTTTCGAAGGCCTATGCAATGACCGGTTTCCGCCTCGGTTATTCTTGTGCTCCTCCTGAGATCACTGAGGCGATGATGAAGATTCACCAATATTCTATGTTATGCGCGCCGATAACAAGTCAAGTGGCTGCTATTGAAGCCCTAGAGAATGGTTCAAAGGCAGTAGAAAAAATGCGGCAAGACTACAAAAAGCGCAGAGATCTGATAGTGAGAGAATTCAATGATATGGGGCTGCCATGTAATTTGCCAGGCGGAGCTTTCTATGCATTTCCTGATATCAGAGGGACAGGGCTTACGAGTAAAGAGTTTGCATCCGCATTGCTAGAGAAGCAGAACGTTGCGGCTGTGCCAGGCGATGCTTTTGGAGCGAGTGGTGAAGGTTTTTTGAGGTGTTGCTATGCCGCTGATGTAAAATTAATTAAATCCGCTTTGGATGGATTTCGAAAGTTTCTTGCAGATATTAAGTGATGAACGTTCTGGGTCAGGACCAGTTAAGCGAAGAGGATGGGGCAAGAAAGACGCTGGCTCATGTTTTGCCGATAGTAACCTTTTTGGGGCTAATGGCCCTAGTTCCTTTGTTGGAAATTTTAGGGTTCGTTGTTGAGAATGATGAGATGTTTCCTTGGTACCGTCATGCACCAGAGCAGTGGCTCTATCCTGTGCAGGTAATTGTTTGCTTGTGTCTTATAAAGAAGTATTGGAAAAGGTATGACTTTGTCCCTCTTCGCGGAATGATTTTTGCGACTTTGATGGGAGCTGTCGGGATACTCGTGTGGATAATGCCAGGCTATTTATTTTCTGAAATGAATATGGAGGAAGGCTGGTGGAAATTTTTTGGTTTTACTGTTCGAGAGGGGGGATTTGATCCTGCTCAATTAGCTGGCGCTGATACTTTTATGTATTGGCTTTTGGTTGTGCTCCGTTTTGTACGGATGGTCGTAGTAGTTGCTATTATAGAAGAGGTTTTCTGGAGAGGCTTTCTTATGAGATACTTTCTTGATAAGGATGGAAATTACTGGCAACAGCCATTTGGAAAGTTTTCACTCAAAACTTATGCTCTGATTACTATTCTTTTTATGGTTGTTCATTCTTCCGCTGATTATTTTGGTGCTTTTATTTATGGTAGCATTGCGTATTGGGTTGCTGTGCGCACTAAAAGTTTGGCAGCATGTGTTTTGATGCATTCGGTGGCGAATTTTCTGCTTGGTTGCTACGTTATGTCTACCGGAGAATATGGATACTGGTAACGATGAAGATTGGAATAGCTCAATTAAATAATATTGTAGGTGATCTGCCAGGTAATGCTGAAGTTATTGTTTCAGCATATAACCAATTAGTAGCTAAAGGAGCAGATGTTGTAATAACTCCTGAACTGTCACTGCCTGGCTATCCTCCAAGAGATTTGGTGTTTAAGTCGACTTTTGTTCCAAGGAACTTGGAGGCTCTTGACGAAATTATGGCAAAGGTGGGGTCTGCCCCTTTGCTCGTTGGGTATGTTGATTTCAACACGGAGGATGCTGGTAAGCCTTTCGAAAATGCAGTGGCGGTGCTTCAAGATGGGAATAAAACAGATAAGATTATCAAGTGCCTTTTGCCTACATATGATGTTTTTGATGAGGCTCGGTATTTTCAACCATCTAAAGAAGTTAAGCCTGTAATGCTATCTGGTTTAAGTGTTGGCGTGACAATTTGTGAGGATGTTTGGAGCGAGGATTTCTTACCATCAAATTTATACGTCAAGGATCCGGCCGGCTCTTTAGCTGAGCAAGGAATCGATGTTCTTCTTAATCTTAGCGCATCGCCATTCCATTCTGAAAAACCAAAAGAACGCCATTCCATGCTTTCGTTTCTTGCTCGAAGAATTGGTGTTCCAGTTATTTATTGCAATGCAATTGGAGGCAATGATCAATTGGTTTTTGATGGTAACTCAATAGGGTATTCATCCGGAGGAGAAGTGATAACGCAATGCTCCGGTTTTTGTGAGCGTTTAGAGATTGTAGACACGGAGGCTGGGACTAAGGCGTATCAAGCTCCAGACAGGCTTGAAGAATTGTACGATGCGTTGGTTTTGGGGTTGAGGGATTATATTCGTAAGTGCGGTTTTAAAAAAGTTGTCATTGGGCTGAGCGGAGGAATTGATTCGGCGTTGACTGCGGCCTTGGCTGCCGCAGCGTTGGGTCCGGAGAATGTTCTTGGAGTTACGATGCCCAGTGAATTTAGTTCCTCTGGCAGTGTTGATGATTCTGAAATTCTTGCAAAGAACCTTGGAGTTGCTTTTGAAAAGATTTCGATAGGAAAATCTTTTGAGTCTCTGAAAGATGATCTTAACTCAATTTT
>PVBE011580483.1_pt1 | contig 12259 bp, 7 predicted proteins | sample 1631181 | NCBI WGS metagenome assembly PVBE01 (sample SAMN08397723, study PRJNA350692) | Marine metagenome, whole genome shotgun sequencing project. | isolation source: water | place: Pacific Ocean | collected 2012-04 | reverse complement strand
TTTTAAGAATTTAAATATTTTGTTTACATGTCGAGTTCAAACATAAAATTCGTTATGGATGTAGCGACCGTGTGGCTATAGTCTGAAATGGTTTGTTGCCACGACGAGCTAGAATTTTGATCTACAATTTCAGCTATTCTTACCGTGCTTTCTTCCTCTGACATATTACACATTAATCGTTCTTCATGAAACTTTCGGACGTGTTGAACGTTGTTGTGTAGTTTTAATATAGGTGGCTTTGTCTTCGCTAAGTAAAGAAAAAGTATAAACCAAAACGACGACAGTTGTCTTATTTTTGAAAAGCCTTGTGTGCAAAATGTTTGGAATGCCTGGTAACCTTCAGATTTATGACCACCTAGGACTTCCACCATTTGCGGTGTGATGCTCATGGTATTTGTTTTAAACTTAGGATCATCACCTAGCAAGTAAGAAAAATCAATGTTTACAATATCACCGGTTGGTTTTACGAGTATATTGTGTAAATTTCTGTCCCCAACACCCACCATGTAAGTTAAAAGAGCATTGGAAGCACACGATTGAATAAAATTTCTCCTAATTTGTAGTATGTTTAATGTGCTATTTTTTTCCAAAATATAATTCTGTAATGTACTCTTTTCTTGAATGTCATAGAGCGTTTCAACGTTAGGTATCATTTCAATCCATCCATAGGTTCCATGTATAGGGAAAATAGAATAGGGCGATAGCAATATGTTTGGAATAGTCTTGCCTAAAATGTATTTGATAATGACGACTAATCTATCTTTCCGTAAATCTTCTTTTTTAAGCAGTATGTTTTTTTTACCGACGTTCGTGGTGATTGGTAGTAAGTATGGCTTCGTAAATGTGGCCAATTGACGCATTTGATCTAGATGTATCTTTTGGATTATCAATGAGGTATTGTATGGCATTACAACAGGGCATAATTCATTTATCTTATCTTGTTTGTCAATATTTGGATTCTCTAGGTAATGTATGAGTAAATCACATTTGGCTAATTCATCTCTACATGATTTATCTATTAGTTGCAATACACGTTCCATCAATGACACATAGTAGTCTGTCACTCGTGTATCACCGTCTCTACACAGCCTACATTCATAGTAAAACTTGAACATAAAGTTTTTATCTTCTAAAATGCGTGGTAGAATGTAATTATGTACTACACGTTGACATGCTTCTGTCGTCCCAATGTTTAAAAAATATGGTATGAGTACACTTAACCAGTCGATGTCTACTTTTATTAATATAGTACCGAAATATACTTCAGCTTCAGGGTTGTTTAGTATTTGTGTACCATGGAAGCCGTATAAAATTTCTAACACTTCCAGTACGGTAAATGAGTCATTACATTTTTCACAATGAAGAAGCTTGCATGGAACTACTTTTACACCGTTTTTGTAATGTCGTATGATATTAGAAAAATAATCATTTGATACTATTCCAACAAGACACCGCAAGACTTGTTTCATATATGTTGAATGACCTGTAAAAGTTTTCCAATGTCTTTTAATAATTCTTCTCTCTAATTTACTATATTTATCGTAGGGAATTTTGTATTGTATACCCTTAATAACACCTAGAATGTAGTTTGTCGTGCTCAACCAATTTTTACTTAAAACACGTAAGTTATGATAATCGTAAAGATTAAGAGGAAGGAAAGAAACAATTTCCACTAATTTTCTACTTTTTTTAGCAGTGTTGATGTCTACCAAACACATTTTGCATAATCTAACTTTGTTTCCAACGTCATTGTAATGAAGTGTTTTTCCTAAATATGATGGTATAGAACCGGATTGTCCCGCACATGATCCACAGAAAATGAAGCCGCACTTACGACAATGATGTTTTCTTAATAAATAGCCAAAGTTAGTGTTGCATAATTTACACGAATCAGTAGAAGAATCTGGTATCCAATATACCGGTCTTTTTGGTTTAACAGATACCATTTATTATAAAATACCAAATTTTTATATGTAGAAAAAAATGAACATAAAGACTATTTTACTAGGTCCAAGTGGTGTTGGTAAAACTAGATTTCTAAATCACTTACGGAAAAATCAAATGAAAAATTATTGTCCAACTATTGGTGTTGATTACATTGTATATAGACATGAAAATAAAGTGACTCTTCAAATATGGGACACCAGTGGCTGTGACCGTTTCCGTAATATTGTAGATAATTTTGTAAGAGGTATTGACTTGTGTGTATTTGTATATAAGGATGTGTATTCATTCGAAAAAATGATGGAGTTAATTAGCTATGTTAAGACCCATCACAACCCGAAACGTTATTGTATATTATCCTTTGGATGTTTCGAATTAGGGAAGCAGGTGGCTGATAAGTACGGGTTCTTTTTCTTTTCTGTAAATATTACTGAAAAAGAGCAATGCATATCTACCCTAAAAAGTTTGTGTACGTTATGTATAGAAGAGCAGAAAAAATGTAATTTTTTAAATGTAAAACAACTAGAGAAGTTACAAGTTGAAAAGAAGCGCGACAGTGGTCTTTGTTGGTTTTCATTTTGTTGATTAATAGTATATATTATCTATATGTTTTAAATAAACCCATGTATGTGTTTTTTTCCTCCTTGTTAATTTTTATAGCAATTTGTACAGGGTCCTTGTTTGTTACTTATCTGTTTACTGTCTTGCAAAAACAGAGTGGTAGACATCCAGAACCTACAATTAATAATGTGGTGATGGTTCAACTCCAACTTTTGATAAGCACTATGACAGACGTAGTTGGTGATGTTATCTCTCAAGCGACAAACGGTGGGTTTGGTTTTGCTGCCAATATCTTCGGCAATGCAAAACAATTGCTACAACTGTTGATTTTATCATTAATATTATTGGAGGTATCAAACAACACGGATATTATTTTACGTTCCGGCGATACAAGTTGGAGATGTGTGATACAGCCTTTGTTTCAAAATGTTATATTGAGTGTAGGGCAGATTTTACGTGTGATCTTCGATTTTTTTGTTCCTCTCTACAATTACAATTATGTAGTTACTAGTCAGGCCACTAAAGGTAGTATAGCAATCGCCATTAAGTGCGACTTCAGCTCAACTGTACAAACCATAAAATTATTCGTTGATTTGTTCGTATCCAGTTTTCAGTCTCTGTTTATGTGGACAGGGGTTGGAGACATGTCTACTGAAAACAACATTTTTGTGAACGAGCTACCAGTGACAGAAGTTATAAATACTGCTCAAGAAATAATATCGAAGCAGCAAAATATATCATCATGTATATGTGAAGGGTTGAAGGACGTTATTGATATAGGTTTCGTTGTGGTACGGCAGAAGGAGCTACCAATGGCTATCAATCACGCTGTAAATGTACCAGTGACGTTGATACAAACAGTATTCCAGCTATTGCCGCTCTTCGGCCCAAAATTTCCTTCCTTGAAAAAAAGTTTATATCATTGGAACGGTGCATTCTATAATATCATGAAATATTTAGACCGTGTTCTAGAGGATGGGTTGAAGAAAAGTATAAGATTATTTATTGATGACTTCGATTTTCAAGGCGTTCCAGAGGAGTTTGTTTTTACAACCGTAGCAAGAGCCGTTATGAGTGCAACACATTTTGCTCATACCATTTATCGTACGTTGATGCATATAATGCTCCCAATACCCGCCTATATCATGAATGTGGACTATATGATGAAAGCGATGCGATTCGATCAGTCGGCTGAACAATTTGATTTGTTCATGTTGAACTTGGCTAACAATGGCTTTTGGTTTTTAGAAATTGCAGATTCCTTTACAAAAGCAGTTGCTAAATCAGTTCTCACGGGGAACGAACTGGAAATCGTAGGGATTCCTGAGCACGTAAGGCTTGTCTGTGAGCCTAGTGACAAATGGACTGTTGCGACAGCTTGTTTACCGTATCTAGCTATAACCACATGGGCAAATGTGTTTTACATTGGTACAAATTTAGTGGGAGAACTGTTGTGGAAATCTATATTCACACAGGAGCAAAATATTATGCGTACTATCCAACGGTATGACGGCCCAAGCTACCCACGAGATCAATTTATTTCGTGTCAATATAGAAAAACGAATGAGTGGGATATGACCACTGATAGTTCTAAATGTAAATGTGATATACCAACAGGGTACCAAGAAGCAGAATATTCAGAAGAATATCCTTTCGGTGTACCTAACTACGATCCTTTCTGTGGGCAACCAAACGTCAACGCCAACGTCTTTGCTAATTGGGATCGTTCGATTAAATTATTACGTACAGGAGGCAAGATTCCCAATTTACCAATGGAAGCTGTGTCTACATACCTCTTACTGTACCTGGAATCTGTGAGAATACTTATTAAAACCGTTTTGAATGTTCCAGATATACTGACGCTTAAGTTTTTCCATCACAAGGTTAATTGTGGTTATGGTGTGAGTGAACAAAGGTTGGAGAAATGGTGGGAAGAAGATAAAGGAGAGAGTATAGTCGATTGTTCACCTCCAAAAGCAGGATACTTTCTCTACTATGGGAGTTGTGAGCCTATTCATGATAGTATTAGATACGATATGTGTCATACTCAGAGCAATGCGTTTAACAAAAAAGAACTATGTAAAACTGAAAACAAGGAGGGTTGTCAATGTAATATTGGTTTACCAATGGAACCATCAAATCGTTGCGCGTGCATTTTTAACTTTCCAGATACAGCTCAGGAAATTAGCGAGACTGGATTTACTAATGAGGTGTTGAAGAGAACGTATGCGAATTCTCCCCACTGGTGTAATACACATCATTTTGAGTGGGGTTTTTATGAATTGGCAGAAATTTCCAAGGTGGTCGATCGGTTCTTTTCGAAACTACATCCGGCATATGATACTTCAGCAAATAGTTACTGTGAAGAGATGTCGTACCAATTAACAGCCACTACCATATTAGCACAAACACGAACCCAATTTAACGAGCAAAAACGATTATACGATGCGTTGGAAATGTCTTACATTGCTAAGTCTTGTAAGGTGTATGGCTCACATGACTTTATTTGCAGCACGTCAATGACTGTACGTAATGGCCTTTACCTTATTGTATTCGAGGTACGGGAATTGATAATGACTTTATTTGAGCTGCTCGGCGGTAGCGCAAATGGTATTACTGTCAACCTAGGTAATCGTTTATGTGATCTACAACGTCTGGCAGCTGGTTTGTCCAGTACGATTTCATCTATTTTCCCTGTCGGTTTAGTTAGTGATGGCATACGAACAGGCTTTGCAAAAATTATATTTACTCTGTTAGATGCTCCAATAGAGATTTTAAACAGCATGAATCAAAATATACAATTCATAGAAAACATCATACGTGGAACTGCCGGCTTCAGTAGAAGTATCACCCAACCGGTGTTCAACCATATCATATCGCAAATAAACATATTGTTTGATTGGATTGAAGTTTTCTTCGACGGTTTCGAAGATCTATTCGAGGGCATTCACAGAGGCGCCGGCGCTATCTTTCGAACTTTTAAAATTATTTTGAACATATTCAGGCAGTTCTTATCAGATGCGGCAATAGAAATGTTGTCACTAGTCTTTAAGGTCTTTGGTGGTATCGTGGAGATGTTTACCGGTGGAGGAATGTATGACGGCTTCTTTTCAGACTTGTGGAAACTGGTTACTAAATTGTTGGATATGTTGCTAAAGAACGCTGGTAAAGTCTTAGACGCTATTTTGAAAATGTTAGGACCAATAGGTCAATTTATTAGAGAGCTTAGTGGAGAGATATGTGGTGGTTTGCAAGATGCAATATGTACATTATCTTTAGGAGGATTTTGCGATCTAGGATGTCCTGGAAGGGGTCCTTCTTCACCACCAGCACCAGCGGCAGTTATGTCAGAGGTTGGAGACGATGTAGGTGGCTTTTTTGAGGACACCTTTGGCGGCATTTTTGGAAGACGCTTACATTCTTCTATGCACAATTTACCGAAAATCCTTCATGAAGAGCTAGAATGGAAGGGAGTTAGCGAGTGTGATATGATGGTGTATGCTTACAAGGATTTTAACTTTACTGATCTTCGTCCTATCGAGCGTGTGCAGTTACTACAATGTGTTGAGCAGCGAGCAACTGCCGTTGAGCTAGGAAAAACTTTAGGAATCAACTTACCTCACGACCTTCTGTATAATTGGAGACGGAAATACACCATGATGTATCATGCGCTTACGTCTGGTATAATATATGTTAAATTTTCAACGGATGAAATCGATGGGAAAGAAATGATGCGTGAAATGAAACTTGCCGGGATTGATACGGACTTGTATGTGCCAATGTGGAACTCTCTCAGAAGGTATGTACGTGAATTTACCATGATCACTCACATTGATAAATTAATTCATAACGTGTTTCATGCTTTTGACGAAGATATAAAGACAAGCGACACCGCATGGGGGAATGTATATAGAATATACAAGCATAGTGCCACAGCAGCAAAATCAATATACAATCACTCTCAGAGCGTTGATTTAGGGTTCGACTTAACTCAAGCAGGAAAAGCGCTAAAAAAAGTGAATATTACAGTACCTTCAACTGTATTACCAGAGCATTTCTCAATAAAGAATATGAAACGTGTTACGTTACGTGCTACAAAAACAAAGGACCCGTTCAAATTAAAGTCGAGACGATTTATATTGAAGGCTGCTGGATTAAACACTGATGTTACACCGTGTAATGCACAATCACAAACAAATATTTGTACAAATTGTATTGTTGTTGATAATCTTCTGAACACTATCATAAATGAGGGTAAACGAATGGGTCAATTTTACGAATATACTTATGTGCCTGTGGTACTTCCATCTTTTATAGAATACTTCAACGATGAAGAAAAGGAGGCGAGAGCACGCGCTTGGAGAGATGACGTTGGAGCCATGATGGATCGCGCTGCCACGAAGGCTGCTGAAGATGTGAGTGCCTTTATGGATGAAACAAGTCGAAAAGCACAGGAAGCACTACAGGCTGAAATAGAAGCATCTCAACGAGGATACAAATTAGGAGGTAGACACAAATTACATGCGAATTACACAAATAAAATGTTGGACAATTATAAACGTGCTGTTAGAGATTGGGAAACATTAATTTTAGAATTGAAGTGGAGAAACGATGTAACCCTCATTGAAGCTATAGAAAAGTTTATTACTGTGACAAATGATAGTTATGTACCATTCTTCGCGCACTCAGCGTCATGGTACGTGACCTATCCATTCGCTGGTGATTGTCCGATGAGTATCATATATGGGACAGAGCCAGGATATGACACTACAGAGAAGCGGTTGGACAATATGGAGGCAAGCTTTGGGTACATGTTTTACACTTTTATCGGATTGTGGTTATTCGAATGGTTTACTGGGTTACCTGTGTTTACCTTACTGTCACCATTCATTATTTACATACTTGCATTTATATTTTTATTGGCGACCTACGGTTGGACGTGGCCTTGCTTTCCAAATGTTCCAAACATGTTAGTGGACGATATTTTTGCGCTTGTTAACGACCGTATCTTTCCAAATTGCTGGTGCCAATACTGGCCAGGTTTAGCCGATACATGTAATTTGGATAATTGTTACTTGTGTAGTGTACAGACCAGCTACAAAACATGTCCAGATAACATACCAGATTTAAAGAACTTAGGAATCTTTTGGGCTCCATTAATATGGCTACGGTTGAACTTTCCAGAATTTCTTGTCTTTTTGTATGACAATCCACCATTCTTATGGCTGTTTCGACGCATTGAAAACTTAGATCCCCTGTTTCAGAACACTATCTACAAAACCCCACTGACAGATATTGAAAATGACTGTTTTCGCCTCCATATAGGCGACATCGTAGTATTTATAATGATAGCATATGTGGGAAGTACGGCTATACAAATAGGTGGTCCGATAGTATTAAAAGGTATTCAACATGGTATTAAGCTGTTAACTATGTTTGTTGGGTTGTTTTACACCATGGCTGTTAGTATAGAACTGTCTACAGTGTCTGGAGTTGGAGAGAATACATATGGTGAAGATGGATTTTAAAAAAAAATATTATATTAATAAAACTTTTTGATGATTACCACCGCCGGTGCATTGCAATATTTTATCTTTGTACTTATCTTCATTTAAGGTTTTTGGCTTTATTATTTCATCTAGCATCGCTTGGTACGACTTCTTCTTTTTCTTCTTACATTTCTTCTTCTTTTTCTTTTTCTGTGTAGTAGTCTTTTGCGCTACCGTGCTAGGAGAGTCTTCCGTACTCTCATTTTTACTTGTTGTCTTCATAATGTAATTTATTTTAATATATTATTTTCTTCTTTATATACTAAATTTATTGTATATGACGTGGCATAGAGTAATGTTATTTACATCCTAATTAGTGTATAATTACTATTATTTTCGTGCGTGTATAATAAAGGTCCGAAACAATTTAATCACGCACAAGGAGTGGCTGTCAAAAAAGTCCATAGTATTTCTATGCTAAATTAGGGACAAAAACACTCACATATGACGCGTGTGGATTAGAAATAAGATTATAATATATTTGTACTTATAGAGAAAAAGGTCCTATTAAATTTACAGAAGTCTTAAATAATTTATTGTAGAGCATCTAGCTACCGAAAAATGAATACATTATTAAACTAAAAAACACGACATACACTTCCACTACTCATAGAAAAATTATACAGTATAAAGAGTCAATTGATACAAAGATACATACATAAATCCAACGCAACGAATCAAAATGAATGAACATATTCTTAATGCTGTTGGACACTTTCTAAACGCTCGTATTCCTGGAGATGACGATATGGAAGTTGTTTTAGTCAACTCGACAAATGGCGCATCAGCCAACTCGCAAGGGCCACCACGTTTAGTTGGTGTGCACGTTACAACGAGAAGAAGAGCCACACCAAAAAGAAAGTTTGAAAAACGTTTGACCGACGAGGAATGTCTTCGTGCTGTTGAAGAAGGTGGTGTCACAGGCGAAGATGCCTGTCCCATTTGCCTGTACGAAGAGATGAAGCAACCGGTACAGCTTATTCACTTCGATATAAAGAGCGGAGATGGTAAAGCAAATCTCTGTAAAACCGCAATGTGCGTTTCTTGTTTGCAAGATTGCATTAAAAGCCAAAAACCACAAGAACATGGTTTGATTCGCCCTCAATGCCCATGTTGTCGAGGCAACATATACAAAGCTGTAACGCTTACAAAACCAAACGTAGTGTTGAATCTCCCAGCATTTCAGCCGCTGACATATGGTACTTTACTCAGAGATGCCACGCGTTTATCACTCACGTTTGGTTACGATCGCATTCGTCGTGAAGCAGGTGGTTGGAATATCACTAAATGGGCAATACAAACACCGGTTGAAAGTCATACTAAGATATATATGCATGTATATACTAACTGGCATGCTGTATACCACGTCACCGGCAGCCTAACCCTAACTTGGCGTTCGGAATTCCAAAATTTTCCAGAGCAAAGGGAAATAATGGTAGCATTGAAAAAAAAGCTCGATGAACTCAACGAACGAAGCGACCTTCCTATTGTTTACCGTTTGAGTTTGGAAGACTATATAACACGATATAAAACAAAGGCTGAGCTTTCTACCGTTGTGGATTTGACTGATTCACCTAAAAAAAAGAAGCGTAAAAAAGCAAAAAAAGAATCCGCTGGTTGCGTTGGTTCTTGTAGTAAACCTTCAAGCTCAGAATAAAAGCTTCCGTAACAGAGTGTATATATGCTTTACACTGACTGGTAACGGGGTGTCGTGGAAGTAATCATGACACATTTTCCACTCGTCTTTTTTAATGATTGAAGGAGTTCGAGTGATGTAAAAGATATGACTAATGTAGTAACACGTTTCTATCAACGTCTGTAATGATTTTATATTTTTTCCTAATGTACTAGACGTGTTCAAACTCAAATATATTTCATCTGTTTCCTCATTTTGTATGTAAGGATGTGTACGTATCACTTTATTATAATCTTTTCTTACAATAAAAACAATAACGTTTCTTATGTCTACAAGTGATATTTTCTTCATATAATTCTCTCTCGTAATTGATATTTCAATTAAGTCGTATTCGTCCCTTACATTTTCATTCTGACTCGCAATGATAGCGTTGATAATAGCGATCGAGTATAAGCCACGAAACTGTTGAAGTTCACTGAAAAAATGCCTCAAAATATTTGTATTTTTGTCACTGTACAAATCCAACAGTCTCTTTGTTTGGTCATAATAGTCCATTTATTTATCCTTGCTCTACAATAAATATTAAAAAAATATTCAAATCCAATAAAAAAGTTACTATATAGGTATTTGTTATGCATGAAAAAGATGAGTGTAAAATTTATTAATAGTATAAAAAAATCAGTATGTAAAGTTCAAGGTGTGAATCGCACTTACAACTTTGACATTCCATATAACCTTCACGAAGAATACGAAAATGGAGGTACAGCCTTCTTTGTCGATCCAAAAGGGTTTGGCGACAAATTCACAGTAAAAAGAAACTGTAGGTATTTGCTGACGAACTTTCATGTCGTCCAAAACTTTATATCAAAACAATGCATATTGGAGTGGCCTGAGCGCAATAAAAGCTACCTCATGGCTGAAGTCAAATATGTTGCGCCGAACTTAGATGTAGCTATCCTTGAATTGGACGTTGGACTACCACAAGTTAAATGGTGGAGCGGTGACCACATCCAGTGGTTAGAGGGTATAAAAAATTGTCCCTTGAATACAAAAGATATTATCAAAGGCGCGAGCCAGCAAATAACTGCTATAGGGTTTCCAAATTTGTGCTCAGACTATCAAATTTCCAACGGTAGTTTATCCTCACGTGGGCTAGGGATGTTGAGCTGTGACTTATCGATAAATTCCGGAAACTCAGGGGGTCCATTGTTTTATAAAAATAAAGTCATTGGAATTTGTACCGCAACCATATCTGACTCAGAGCGCCTTAGTTTGGCGGTACCGATACAAGAAATATTTCGTTTCTTTAATTTCTTTTGCTTATTCAAAAAGCAAATATTACGACTTCCATCATGGGGGTTCACGTTGAAAAACCTAACGACTGACTATTTGGACTTCAAAGGTATTGACAGAGCCTTCAAGGGTGTCTTGATTAAAGATATCATCGAAAAATCACCGGCTGCCAAATGTGGTTTAAAGAAAGGTGATATTTTGATGGGTATAGACACTGTTGATCATAAGGGTGGTGTTATAAAGTATAGCATTGATACATTTGGCCAAACCGCGTTTGCTTCGACAGACAAACGAGTACGCATTGACTGTGTAGAGTATATGTTGAATTTGGATCCTTCCACTTTGTGCTTACACTATTTTAGGAAGAAGAAAATTCACAAAGTACCACTTACTATTCAACCTATTGATTTTAAGGTAAGAACACGTTATCCAGCTTATGAAGATCTATCGTATACAGTGTTTGGTGGTCTTGTGTTTACAGGATTTCACCTTAATATGTTAGAGGGTGATGAGGATGAAGAGGAAGAGAGTGAAGTGATTTTTGATCATGGGGTACTCAACACGCTTAAAACTAGCTATGGTATGGAAAACATGGTTATTTTGACTCATATTCCACCACAGAGCTACACTAGCCTTAGCACTGGATTACAAGAGAATGATCAAATCGTCAAAATTAATAACACCAAGATAAGGAGCATAAACCACCTTCTTACAGTGTTAGATAGGATTGCAAAGGATTACTACGGTATAAAAAGTACAAAAAGTAATTTTATTACTGTAACCACCACCAATGATGAGCATGTGCTATCTATACCACAGTTATCTGAGGCTGAGCGACAGATGAACAGGCAGTTAAAGGATACTGTAGTTCTTAGACTACTAAAACAAAAAAAAGAAAGGAAGCGTAAAAGAAGGTCTTAAATAGTATAGTGATGCCATGTTAAAGGTCCAAATTACTATAGTGACACCCTATATAGGTCTAAAATATTTTAAATACTATAGTGACAGCATCGGGACTCAATTTTGGCGGGGTTCCAAAAACCTAACAATATTAGCAGGGACGTAGCATAGCTTTCTCAATCACGCCAGATTCCACCAATTCTGAAAATATTTTTTAATGAATTTTGAATTTAGATGAGAAATAGTATGGCGCCCCGACTAAACAGAAGAGATTTTGTTTATGGCGACAAAAAGTTTTGTAGAGCATATGGATGATTACAAGGCAATACTATATAAAAATAAAACACGCTCGTAAAAAAATGAATATTAATATATA
>PVBE011235584.1_pt1 | contig 12259 bp, 9 predicted proteins | sample 1631181 | NCBI WGS metagenome assembly PVBE01 (sample SAMN08397723, study PRJNA350692) | Marine metagenome, whole genome shotgun sequencing project. | isolation source: water | place: Pacific Ocean | collected 2012-04 | reverse complement strand
TGAAAGCCCTCGGGCAGCTTCTGCTTGATCGTCTGCTCGATCACCCTCGGGCCCGCGAAGCCGATGAGCGCGCCGGGCTCTGCGATGTTCAGATCGCCCAGCATCGCGAAGCTCGCGGTGACGCCGCCGGTGGTGGGATTCGTCAGCACGGAGAGGTAGGGGAGCCGCGCACGGTCCAGCCTGGCCAGCGCGGCACTGATCTTGGCCATCTGCATCAGTGAGATCGTGCCTTCCATCATCCGCGCACCCCCCGAGCACGACACGATGACCAGGGGGAGCCGCTGCTCGATGGCTCGCTCGATCCCTCGCGTGATCTTCTCACCGACCACTGCGCCCATGCTCCCGCCGATGTACTTGTATGCCATGCTGGCGACGATGACCTTCATCCCGCTCAGGCGACCAGTTACCACGATCACGGCCTCCTCGAGCCCGGTGGCCTCGCGTGCGTCGCGGAGCCGCTTGCTGTATGGCTTGCTATCGACGAAACCGAGCGGATCAGTCGGGATCAGACCACGGTCATGCTCGTGCCACTGCCCCTCGTCCAGTAGCGAGACGAGACGCTCGCTCGCGTCGAGTCTGAAGTGATGGGCGCACGCGGGACAGACACCGAGGTTCGTCGAGAGCTCCTTCTTGTAGTAGAGGAGCCGCGAGCACCCCGGGCACTTCACCCAGAGTCCCTCGGGTACCCGACTGGAGCGGCCGGGTGTCGGAGCAATCGGCCGGCGCGTTCCCTTGAACCAGGCCATCGAACGAGCTTAGAGCCTCCGGCTTCGCTAGATCAAGCCGGTGCGAGGGACATAGTACTGCGTGCCGCGGCCCATCCCCTGGATGCGCCCGAGCACGTCGTCCAAGACTTCGTCGCCCCATCGCAGGTCCACCTGCGAGGTCTCGACCACCAGCAAGGGGGTGGCCGCGTAGTGGAAGAAGTAGTGGTTGTAGGCCTCGTTGAGCTCCTCCAGGTACTTGTCGTCCGGGACCCGGTACTCTGGGTTCTGGCGCGCACGCTCCCGGGCGCGCCGTCGCAAGAGGTTCGTGGGCACCTGGAGATAGACGACGAGATCGGGCGGTGAGATGTCGGTTGCCAGGAGATCGTAGAGCCGTTGATAGATGAAGAGCTCGTTGTCGTCGAGGTTCATGTAGGCGTAGATGCGGTCCTTGTCGAACAGGTAGTCGCTGATCGTCGCCTGGTTGAACAGGTCGGCCTGGCGCAACGCGGCATGCTGCCGGTGGCGCGCCAGGAGGTAGAACAGCTGCGCCTGGAACGCGGCGCCGGCGCGGCCGGCCTGCAGCTCGCCCAGAAACGGGTTGTCGGCATCCTCGAGCACCAGGGTGGCGTCCAGACGTGCTGCCAGCCGTTCTGCGAGCAACGACTTGCCGACGCCGAACGGTCCCTCGATCGTCAGGTAGCGAAACTCCAAGATGCGGGCAGTATAGCGAAGCTCGATGGTCGTGTGCAGCCGAAGCCGGTCGGGACTCAGCGGCGGTGCCCCGGCCGGCACCGGTCGGCTGCACCGTGCGTGATATCATGCGCCCTGCCGTGCGGGCTGTGTCCGGCTTGTCCGAGCGAGCGATGTGTGGCGGCCCTGCGTTCGCATTCGCTCGAGCGTGGGCGGTTACGACCTCGGCCGGGGCTGTCGGCTCGCGCCCGCCGGCCGCGAAGGGCAGAGCCGTCCTCCCGAGTGATCCACCGTGAAGATCGACCGAATCGAGCTGCGACTCCTCCGACTTCCCCTCGTTCACTTCTTCGAAACTAGCTTCGGACGGATCAACGATCGCCCGTTCGTTCTCGTGCGCGTGGAGGGCAGTGGTGAGGCGGGCTACGCGGAATGCGTGGCCGGTGCAGACCCGTACTACAGTTCCGAGACTACGCAGACTGCTTGGCACGTTCTTGGCGACTTCCTCGCGCCGCTCGTGCTCGGCGTGGACTTCGCGCATCCCCGTGAGGTGTTCCCGGCGCTGAATCCAGTGCGTGGCCACAACATGGCGAAGGCGGCGCTCGAGATGGCGGCCTGGGATCTGTACGCTCGTGGAGCTGGCCTGCCTTTGTGGAAGGTCCTCGGCGGCGAGCGCCAGACCATCGAGTCCGGAGTGTCGATCGGCATTCAGGATTCGCTGGCCCAGCTACTGGACAAGGTCCGAACGGAGCTGGCAGCAGGCTACCGTCGCATCAAGATCAAGATCAAGCCGGGTTGGGACCTCGAAGCCGTGAAGGCCGTCCGGGCCGAGTTCGGTGACGTCCCGCTGATGGTGGACGCGAATGGGGCATACCGGCTCGAAGACGCCGAGCATCTCGCCGGGCTCGACGAGTACCACCTGATGATGATCGAACAGCCGCTCGACTACGACGATCTCCTCGACCATGCTCGGTTGCAGCGTCGCCTCCGGACGCCGATCTGTCTCGACGAGTCGATTCACACGGTGCGGGCTGCCGCGGCGGCCATCGAGATGCAGGCATGCCGAATCATCAACATCAAGCCCGGGCGTGTGGGTGGACACAGGGAGTCGATCCGGCTGCACGATCTGTGCGCGGATCGATCGATTCCGGTGTGGCACGGCGGCATGCTCGAGAGCGGTGTGGGCCGTGCGCACAACATCCACCTCTCCACGTTACAGAACTTTCGGCTCCCCGGCGACATCGCTGCGAGCGAGCGGTACTATGCGCCGGACTTGATCGAGCCGGGGATTGACGTTGGATCGGATGGCTGCATTCCGGTCCCGTCGGGGCCTGGCATCGGTGTTCGGATCGTCGCGGAGCGTGTGGAGCAGGCGACCGAGCGCAGACTGATCCTCGGCTGATCATCGATAGGCGAGGTTGGCTGCGCGGCTTGGGACGGCAGGTCGAAACGGTATGGGACAGCCGGAGTCGGTTCGTAGGCGGGTGGCGAGTGTGGGTGGTTTCGTGGGTCAGCCGCTGGGCGGCGTGCTGGTCGGCGCGATCTGCACGATCACCATGGCCATCGGCTGCGCCGCGCGGGCGCCTGTCCAGCCGCCTCCCATTGCCTTCGAGCAGAAGCTGAGCCGCATTCTGATGCTCGAGGATCAGCGGATCTTGGGCTCCACCGTGGAGCCAGCCTCCCAGGGGGATGCCGCTGTGCCGGCCGAGGGTGCGGTGGTCGCCACGCCACTCGATCTACCGGCGCTCTTGGTCGATCCGGAGGCGCAGATCAGGCGGCGTGCGGCGCTGGCCATGTGCCGGGTCGGGCTGGCGGAGGCCATACCATCCCTCGTGACTGCACTCGCCGACCATGAGCCCGAGGTTCGTCAGATGTCGGCGTTCGCTCTTGGCCTGATCGGAGATGACCAGGCCGTCGAGCCGCTCGTCGCCACCCTCCAAGACCCGAGTCCCATCGTGAGGGGCAGAGCCGCCGAGGCGTTGGGCCTCATCGGTGACCCGGACACAGCCCCGGCCGTGAGCGACATGGTGACGGTCCTGATCGCCTGGGGAGCTGGACAGCCAGACGATGCCGTAGCTCCGACCGACCCGAACGTTCAAGCCCTGCGCCTCGGGGTGAACGCGCTGGCCCGCCTCGGCGAGTTTGAGCCGCTGGCCGCCGCGGCGCTGGACGACAGCGGCCAGCCGCGGATCCCCTGGTGGCCGGTGGCGCACGCGCTTCGTCAGCTCTCCGATGACCGTGCGTGGGAAGCCCTCGTGAGCTTCGCGCGCTGGCCCGCTGGCTACGGTGCGGCGTTCGCCGCTCAGGCGCTGGGCGCGCTCGGCGATCCACGCGCGGTGGAAGACCTCTTGGTGCTTCTCGAGAGCGACAACGGGCTCGTGGCTGCCGCGGCCGCGACCTCCCTTGGGCGTCTGGGCGACGAGCGGGCGGGGCCCGCCTTGCTGCGGCAACTGGCTCGACCGGACTTGGCTTCCACGGTCCAGGTGGCAGCCGTGGAGTCTCTGGCGGCGCTGCGGCACGGCGATGCGGTGAACGTCCTGCTCGACCTCCTGTCGCATGCCTCGCCGACGATGAGGGTCGCCGCCCTGCGCGCGGTCGCCGCCGTCGACCCTCAGACGCTGATGCTGGTGCTGTCGGGCCTGGACCCGGATCCTCACTGGAAGGTGAGGGCCGGTCTTGCCGACCTGCTGGGGTCGGTCGACCCCGAGGTTGCAGCGCCTCGGCTGACGGCGCTGTTGGAGGATCCCGACCAACGCGTCGTGGCCTCGGCGCTGCGATCACTCGTCCGCGTCGCGCCGGCGAATCTCGAGGAGCTGCTCCTCGAGCACCTCCAGATGGATGACACCGTGGTGAGGATGGCGGCGGCCGACGGCGTGGGGGTGCTCAGGCCGCCGGGAGGTATCGACGCTCTGGTCGCGGCCTACGAGCGGGGTGGCGCCGATCCCGACCATCGCCCGCGCGCGGCGGCTCTCGGGGCGCTCGCGCTCTACGGGACCCCTGAGGCTCTCGAGATCGTCAGGCTGGGCTTGGCCGACAAGCGTTGGGCCGTGCGGCTGCACGCGGCGGAGCTCCTGGGACAGACCGACTCGCCAACCGATGTTCACGCCATCAGACCGGCTCCGACCCCGTGGGAGCGGGGGTTCTACGACCAGCCCGAGCTCGTCGTGGCGACGGTCTCACCCCACGTGTATCTCGAGACCTCCAAAGGCACCCTCCAGATCGAGCTGGCCGTGCTCGAGGCCCCGATCACGGCTCGTCACTTCATGGATCTCGCTCGCAACGGCTTCTTCAACGGACTGAGCGTGTACCGGGTGGGCCCCGACGCCATCGTCGAGCTGGGCGACCCTCGCGCCGATGGCTACGGCGGTCCGGGCCTCACCATCAAGGAGGAGCTGAACGAACTCTCCTTCGCGCGGGGAACGGTGGCAATGGCCAGCGACGGACCCGACGCCGTGGGCAGTCGATTCTTCATCGCACGGGCGCCGAGGCCGGAGCTCGAGGCTCGGCGTACCGCGTTCGGCCGGGTCGTCGCGGGTTGGGATGTCCTGGATCGACTCGAGGAATGGGACGTGATCGAGCGCGTTCGGGTCTGGGACGGTACGAGCACCGGGCCGATGAGCGGTGAGGTGGCTCCCGTCGCTCGCTAGCAGGCGTACAAAGAAAAAGGGGGCCTAGGCCCCCTTTTTTCTCAGGCGAGCGGCGTGCTACCGCTTCTTGGCAGCCTTCTTCGCCTTGCTCTTCTTGGCGGCCTTCTTGGTGGCCTTCTTCTTTGCAGCTTTCTTCTTCGCCATTCTTCCTCCTTCGCCGGTTGCTGACCGGCATGGCGCCGGTGGCCCGGGGTTCCCAACAGGTGGGCTTAGCGCTCCACCCTCATACCAGATGTAGATTATGGATGAGATATTTCAAGTGTCAAGCACAAAATACGCCTAAAGTCAAAAGTTGTGGCGCCAGATGGTGAGACTGGCCCGTCCCGGTTCGCTCGCTTGGTGGCACCAGGAAACGACGGGGGCTGCGACGAGGTCGGTGCCGGGTGTGGTCTCGGCCACCGTCGACGGTCGCGTCAGGGCAGGCTGGTACGGAGGAGCTGCTTCTCCGCATGACGGTCGAGGGCCAGCCCGATCAGGCGCTCCAGGAGAACCGGGTAGTCGACGCCCGTTGCGGCCCACAGCTTCGCGTACATGCTGATCGTGGTGAAGCCCGGGATGGTGTTGATCTCGTTCACGTAGAGCGTGCCGCTGTCGTCGTCCAAGAGGAAGTCCACCCGAGCCATCCCGGCGGCGTCCACGGCCTTGAACGCCGCGATGGCCATCTGGCGTGCGTCGGTCGCCTTGGCCTTCGACAGAGGGGCCGGGATGCGCAGATCCGAGTCGGACGAGACGTACTTCGCCTCGTAGTCGTAGAACTCCCTCGAGGGGACGACCTCGCCGGGAACGGAGGCCTCGGGCTGATCGTTCCCGAGGACGGCGCATTCGATCTCTCGAGCCTTCGGCACGGCTGCCTCGACGAGTAGCTTGCGGTCGAAGCTGGCGGCGAGGTCGATCGCGTCTGGCAAGGCCTGCCGGTCCGCGACCCGGGAGATGCCGACGCTGGAGCCCAGATTCGCCGGCTTCACGAAGACTGGCAGGCTCAGGCGCTTGACGACGAGCCTCAAGACATCTGCTGGTCTCGACGCCCACTCGTGGCGGTAGACGACCAGGTGATCGACGATCGGCAAGCCGCTCGCACCGAACACGGCCTTCATGATCGCCTTGTCCATGCCGACGGCGGACGCAACGACTCCGGCGCCCACGTAGGGCACATTGGCCAGTTCGAGCAGGCCTTGAACGGTTCCATCCTCGCCGTATGGCCCATGCAGTACCGGGAAGATGACGTCCAAGCCCAGCGCGGTCACGCTGGCACGCTCCTCGTCGTCCGCTTCGGGACGTCGTTCCACCGAGAGGATCGTCTCGTCGCCTGGCCGGGCGACGAGGTGGACCTCTCGCGCCGCCCTGGTCCCGCGCGTACTCTCGGCGCGGCGAGCGTGTTCGATGACCTCTGCGGCCGAGACCGCCGTGGGGGGACGATCGGCGATCGTCCATCGGCCGTCGCGATCGATGCGCACGGGCACGGCCTCGAATCGTTCCTTCGAGAGGTTGGCGAAGACCGCCGCGGCCGACGCCAATGACACCTCATGCTCACTAGAGCGCCCGCCGTAGATCACGCCTACGCGTAATCTCTTCACTGTGGATGACCTGCTGGGCGAGTCGCTGCGTCGGGGGCAGGATAGCCGGACGTGAGCACCCAGCCTTGCAGGCCGAAGGTGCGCGAAGAACTCATGCTTGACTAGTATAGCGCCAATGTCCCAGGGGTTCGACTTCCGGGTGACCCATCGAGACGGTCGCGCGCGGTGCGGCGAGATGCGCACATCGCACGGCGTGGTGCACACCCCGGCGTTCATGCCGGTCGGGACTCGCGGCGCTGTCCGCGCCGTGACGCATCGTGACCTGGTGGACCTGGGCGCACAAATCCTGCTCGCGAATACCTATCACCTGCTCCTCCGCCCCGGTGACGAGCTCATCGGGCGCAGCGGCGGACTGCATCGCTTCATCGGCTGGGACCGGCCCATCTTGACTGACAGCGGGGGCTATCAGGTGTTCAGTCTCGCGTCGATGGGTACGGTCACCGAGGAAGGCGTACGCTTCAGGTCCCACGTCGACGGATCCAGCCATCTGCTCACTCCCGAGCGCGCGGCCGACATCCAGGGTCGCCTGGGCTCCGACGTGGCAATGGTTCTCGACGAGTGCTCTGCCTATCCGCTGGCCCTGGACGCGGCGCGCGACTCGATGCAGCGGTCGGTACGATGGGCGCAGCGCGGACGCGATCGGTTCCTGCGTCTGGCCGGCGGAGCGGCCGACAACGAGGCCTTCGTCAATCCCGGCCAAGCGCAGTTCGGAATCATTCAAGGGAGCGTGTATCCAGCGCTGCGGGAGTTGAGTGTACGCGAGACGACGGCGATCGGCTTCGAGGCCTACGCGATTGGCGGTCTGAGCGTGGGCGAGCCCATGGCCGACATGTACGAGATCACTCGCTCTACGGCCGCCATGCTGCCCGACGACCGGGTGCGTTACCTGATGGGGGCGGGGATGCCGGATGATCTCGTGGAGTGCGTGGCGAGCGGGGTCGACTTGTTCGATTGCGTCCTGCCGACGCGCAACGCGCGCAACGGCCAGTTGCTGACGCGTGAGGGGCGAATCGTCATCAAGAATGCCCGCTACGCCGACGACGCGCGGCCGCCGGACCCGGCGTGCGGGTGCTACACGTGCCGACACTTCTCCAGGGCCTATCTGAGGCACCTCTTCCTCGCGTCGGAGATGACGGCGGCGACCCTTAACACGTTGCATAATCTCTACTTTTACCTTGACACCATGGAGCGAATCAGGGAGTCTATAATGTCCGGCTCGTTCGAAGACTTCAGGCGTCGGTTCCACCGGACATACTCCCGCCGCCCCGTAAACTCATGACATCCATGGTCAGTTCTGGTACCGCCTGGATTCTGGCGATGGGCGCGCCCGCGCAGACCACCGGAAGTGCGTGGGTGCAGTTCGTCCCGTTCGCCCTCATCTTGGCGATCTTCTACTTCATCATTCTGATGCCCATGAAACGACGGCAGAAGAAGGTTCAAGAGTTCCAGGAGTCGCTCAAGGTCGGGGATCGTGTGGTCACGACGAGCGGTATCCATGGCCAGATCGCGAAGGTAAACGAGCGGTCGATCCAGTTGCAGGTCGCCGACAAGGTGCGCATCGAGATCTCCAAGGTCGCCATCGGAGGATACCAGGGGCAGGAGCCGGTCGTGTCCGAGTCGAGGAATCTCTAGCTAGCGTCATCATGAAACAAAACCTTCGATGGAGAGTCTTGGCGATCGTCGCCGTGGTCGGTCTCGCGGCCTGGGGGATCTATCCGCCCCAGGAGAAGGTTCGGCTCGGGCTCGACCTTAAGGGCGGTGTGCACCTCGTCCTTCGCGTTCAGACGAGTGATGCGCTCCGGCTGGAGACCGAGACCAGCATGGAACGGCTCCGGCAGGAAGCCACCGATGCTGGCATGCCGTCGGCGTCGGCGACGGTCATCGACACGACCCGGTTCCAGATCGAGGGCGTGGCCCAGGATCGCGATGCCGAGTTCCGTCGACTGGCCGACACGCAGGTTGGTCTCGCATTCGACCGGGAATCTGAGGTGGGTGGTCGCTACACGTTCTCCATGAAGCCGAACATCGAGGTGACCCTGCGTGACGAGTCGGTGGCGCAGGCCATTCAGACGATCGAGCGGCGAGTGAACGAGCTGGGCGTGACCGAGCCCATCGTGGCCTCGCATGGCACCGGTGGCGACCAGATCCTTGTACAGCTGCCGGGTGTGACCGATGTCGCCCGAGCGAAGGAGATCATCCGCTCGACCGCGATGCTCGAGCTCAAGCTGGTGGAACAAGGACCCGTCCAAACCGAGGAGGCGTTGCTGCAGGCTACCGGCGGACAAGTTCCGCCAGACATGGAAGTCGTCTCCGGCGCCGCAGATTTTTCGGTGGCTACCGGCGGCCAGCCGGAGACGGTCTACTACTTGGCCAGGCGTGTCGCCGCGGTCACGGGGCGCGACCTGCGAACGGCACGTCCGACTCTCGACGAGAACAACCAGCCTGCGGTCAGCTTCTCGTTGAACCGAGACGGCGCGCGGCAGTTTGGTCGTGTGACCGGCGAGAACGTGGGTCGGCAGCTCGCCATCATCCTCGACGGTCGCGTCCAGTCGGCCCCACGTATCGAGTCTCGGATCTCCGACGAAGGGCGCATCACGGGCAGCTTCACTCAGCAGGAAGCACAGGACTTGGCGTTGGTACTGCGGTCGGGTGCGCTGCCGGCGTCGCTCACGTATCTTGAGGAGCGCACCGTCGGGCCGACCCTCGGGGCCGATTCCGTCCGTGCCGGGATCACCGCGTCGCTCGGAGGCCTGGCCGTGGTGGCGGTGTTCATGCTGTTCTACTACCGGCTCGCCGGCATCAACGCCATCGTGTCCGTCGCCATGAACCTCCTGGTGTTGTTGGCCTTCATGTCCTACGTGAACGCAACGATGACGCTTCCAGGGATCGCCGGCTTCATCTTGACCATCGGCATGGGCGTCGATTCCAACGTTCTGATCTTCGAGCGCATTCGGGAAGAGCTGGGCACGGCGAAGAGTGTGCGCTCCGCCGTAGCCGCCGGGTTCGACCGCGTGTTCCTGACGATTCTGGACACGCACATCGCGTCGCTTATCGCGGCGGGGTTCCTGTTCCAGTTCGGGACGGGACCGATTCGTGGCTTCGCGACGACGCTGTTCTTCGGGCTAATCTCGAACGTCTTCACAGCCGTGTTCGTGTCACGGACGCTCTTCGAGCTGATCCTGTCGCGTCGTCAGGTCGCGCGACTGAGCATATGAGCGTCCAGGGCTGTAATCACGCGACGCGGAGATCCCGACCAGCGGCAATGAGAGGAGCGGAGCAGCCGGGTGGTTCGGCGCCAGCTCGTGACCCTGAGTCCTGACGATGCAGATCTTCAAGAATCCGAACTACGACTTCATTCGCTGGCGATGGCACGCGATTGCGCTGTCGACCCTTGTGATCCTGGGCGGTGCCGCGGTCGTCACGTTGCAGGGCGGTCTGCCGCTCGGGATCGACTTCTCGGGCGGCACGATCGTGGTCGTGAAGTTCTCGGCGCCTGTGAGCGAGGAGTCGGTCCGCGGGGCGTTGGACGTCGTGCCGGGTGAGAAGGTCGTCCAGTCCTACGGCGATCCCGCCGACAGCGAGATGATGGTTCGGCTCCCGCAGATGGTGGGCGACGAGGAAGGCGCAAGCCTCGAAGAGGGCGCCAACGCCGTGTTGAACGCCCTCGAGCAGGCCAACGTGGGGGAGTTCGAGGTGATCGGTACCGAGATCGTTGGACCGGTCATCGGCGCGGAGCTGCAGCGCAAGGGCATCTACGCGACCCTGGCTTCGCTCCTCGGCATCATGGCGTACATCTCGTTCCGCTTCCGCTTCACCTTCGCACTCGGTGCGGTCGTGGCGGCGTTCCACGACATCTTGGTGACGCTGGCCTTCCTTACGGTCTTCGGCTACGAGCTCTCGCTGAACGTCGTCGCCGCCTTGCTGACGATCACCGGTTACTCGGTCAACGACACCATCGTCGTGTTCGACCGTGTGCGGGAGAACTTTCGCTTCATGCGACGGGATCTGCTCGAGCAGGTGGTCAATCGCAGCGTCAACCAGACGCTGGGCCGAACCGTGATCACCTCGGTGACGACGGGGCTTGCCGTGTTCGTGCTGTTCCTCTACGGCGGAGAGGTACTGCGCGGCTTCGCTTTTACCATGCTGGTCGGGATCATGAGTGGAACCTACTCGACGGTCTTCATCGCCGCTGCGACTGCCATTCTCCTCAGCCAGCGCCGCTCGGCCGCGCGGACGGAGCGTCCGTCCAGCCGGCCAGCCGCGGTCGTGAGACCCCGGAAGCCGGGCCGCAAGGCGCGGGCCTCCTGACGGCGGCTGTGCCGGCGTGAATCTCCTGTACGCCGCGCTGCTCGGGATCATCCAGGGGCTCACCGAGTTCTTGCCGGTGTCAAGCTCCGCACATCTCATCCTGTTCCGCGCCGTGTTCGGAGTGGACCTCGGACAGATCGGACTCCCCTTCGACGTCGCCTGCCACGTGGGCACGCTGCTGGCGGTGGTGGTGTACTTCCGCCGTGAGCTCTGGGCGATGGTGGCCGAGTCCCCGGTCGCGCTGCGCGGGGGTGACAGCGAGTCCGTTCGCCTGTTGCGCTCGATGCTGATTGGCACCCTACCGATCGCGGGGGCGGGGCTGGTGTTCGGTGACGTCATTCAAGATCAGCTGCGCACCCCCGGCGTCGCCGTGCTGGCCCTCGCGCTCGGTGGCGTCGTGTTGCTTGCGGTGGAGCGCGTGGGACCGCGGGCCCGCGGCGAGGAATCGCTGAGGCTAGTCGAGGCGCTCGCCGTAGGGGTGGCGCAGGCAGTGGCCCTGGTTCCGGGGGTCTCCCGGTCCGGTGCCGTCATTGCCGCTGGGCTCCTGCTGGGGCTGCGCCGGGAAGCGGCCGCGCGCTTCGGCTTTCTCCTCGGGATCCCGGCCATTCTCATGGCCGCCGCCAAGGCCGCTACGGATCTCTCGCCCGGCGCCTTGAGTGGCGAGGTGCTGGGCGTGTTCGCCGTTGGCTTGACGACCTCGGCCGTCGTCGGCCACGTGACCGTGAGCCACCTGATCCGCTACCTGACCGGCCACACACTCGGAGCCTTTGCCGTCTATCGATTGCTCGTGGCTGGGGCCGTGTTCCTCTGGATGTCCTGGGTATGAACGGCCGCGGTGCGAGCGGGTCACTGTGACCCGTCGAGAGCCGCAAGAGGTGCAAAGCCCAAAAGAAGCCAAAGAAGCTGAGGAAAAGGCTCTCGCGTCGGACGGCCAGAGTCGTCGTTGACTTGGGCCACCAGAAGCCGCTATTATGCAATGGTTTTGGTCCAACGCGCCGTCGGCACGGTAGCCCCTGCCTGGGAGGGGTGGCGGCTGCGTCTCGGCGGGCAGCGCCCGGGGGGCGGGCTCGTGGCCCCAATTCCACTGTCGGCTGGGCCGTCGGGCCCTTGGTCGGCGGTAGAAAAGAGGCGCTTAGACCCCCGCGGTTATTCGCCGAGATGTTTCGTTGACAGCGGTTTTGGGCTGTGCGTATAATCGGCGGTCTCAGCCGTACCGCAACAGCAATTCGAGAGGGCAGGAGGACATCCCGTGGGACGTGACATGTTCGGCGATGTGGTCAAGCCTTCGGTCCAGGTGGGATCGAGGCAGTGGTACACGATCCCGCTCTCGATCGTC
>PVBE010698622.1_pt1 | contig 12259 bp, 16 predicted proteins | sample 1631181 | NCBI WGS metagenome assembly PVBE01 (sample SAMN08397723, study PRJNA350692) | Marine metagenome, whole genome shotgun sequencing project. | isolation source: water | place: Pacific Ocean | collected 2012-04 | reverse complement strand
GCGGGCGATGGCCATTCATCTGGGACGTCCGTTACCGGACGCCTCGCGCGACCTACCCGGGCGGCCGGCGCGAAGACCCGCCTGCCTTGCGGCGCGCCGCCCCTATGCGGTCTTGCTCCCGGTGGGGTTTGCCCTGCCATCGCCGTTGCCGGCGACGCGGTGCGCTCTTACCGCACCCTTTCACCCTTGCCCGCAAAGCGCCAGCACCCCTTGGGGCGGCTGGCTTACGGGCGGTTTGCTTTCTGTGGCACTTTCCCTGGGGTCGCCCCCGCCGGGCGTTACCCGGCACCGTGTCTCCGCGGAGCCCGGACTTTCCTCCCCCCGGCAACACCGGAAGGCGGCCATCCGGCCATCTGACGCAGGGAATTAGTAGGCCCGGCGAAAAGAGGCGTCAAGCGCCGTCTACGTTACAGCGCTCGACGGTCATGCTCTCGACCAAGCCATCGATCTCCTTACCCACCTGGGCCATGCTGGGACCGCCGGCGTGGGCCTTGAAGGCGTCCTTGTCGGCGTAGCATTCGAAGATCAGGATCTTGTTCTCGTCATAGAGCGGCACCAGCAGGTCGAACTGCTCGGTGCCGGGCTCGTCCTTGAGGCTGCGGTCGCGATGGCCGCGCATGGCGTTCAAGACCTCGTCCCGCTGGCCCGGCTTGACCTCGACGGTGGCGACAACGGCGTAACTACCCATGACGTTCTCCATTAGATTTCAATTGACCTTGAATCGTTCCAGCCCGGCCCGGTCGATCTCGATGCCCAGCCCCGGGGCCTCCGGCACCCGCACCCGGCCACCGCTGTGCTCGATGGGCTCCATTACCACCGCCTGGCGGGCCGGGTGCTCGGAGCGGTCGAATTCGAGGATCGGCTCGAGCGGCCGATTACCGGGCGGATTGTGGGGCAGCACGGCCAGCAGTTGCAAGGCCGCGGCCAGGCCGATGGCGGTGCCCCAGACGTGCGGCACGTAGCGCACGCCGTGGGCCCAGGCCATGTCGGCAATCTTCTTGCATTCGCTGAGGCCGCCGGCGGCACAGGTGTCGGGCTGCAAAATATCGATGGCCCGGCTGGCCAGCACCTCGCGAAAACCGTATCTGGTGTATTCGCATTCGCCGCCGGCCAGCGGGATGGCGATGGCGCGCTTTATTTCGCCATAGCCGGCCAGGTCCTCGGGCACCACCGGTTCCTCGAACCAGGTGATATCGCAGTCCTCGACCAGGCGGCCGAGCCGGATGGCGTCGATGACATCGTAGCCGTGGTTGGCGTCCAGCATCAGCTTGACGTCGGGTCCGATGGCCTGGCGCACAGCGCGGATCAGCGCCGCGTCCTCGGCTACCTCGAAGCCGATCTTGAGCTTGACCCCGGCAAAGCCCTCGGCGACGTAGCCCCTGACCTCATCGACGATGTAATCGAAGGGATCGCCGTGGTCCTTGCGATAGGTGCCGGTGGCATAGGCTTCGACGTCGGTGCGCAGCGGCCCGCCCATGAGCTGGTGCACCGGCGCCCCGAAGTGCTTGCCCTTGAGGTCCCAGAGCGCGATGTCGACGCCCGAAAGCGCGGCAATCGGCACCCCCTTCTGGCCCTGATCGCGAAAGCGGTCATAAAGCGTCTGCCAAATCAGCTCGCTGGCCAGGGCATCGGCCCCCAGCAGCAGCGGCCCATAGGCCTCGACCATGGCGGCGCAAGCGCGGGCCGGGCCGAGGCATTCGCCAAAACCCGCAAGCCCGCTCTCGGTAACGATCTCGACCACCGCCGAGGCCCGCACCTCGGCCCGGTTGATGGACCAATGAAAGGGCTCGGAAAGCGGTGCTTCGAGCACGTGGACGGAAACTTCGGTGATTTTCATGATGCCTCTTGAGTTGGCGGCGAAGGCCCCAAGAGCGCCAGCAAGGCATCCAGCAGGCCCCAGGATTCGGCGTCCACCCGGCCGTCGATCAGGCCCGGGCGAAAGTGGCGTTGGAAGGCCCTGACGACGGTTTCGGTCTGGTTGTTGAAGACGCCGCTGGGATCGATGCGCCAGCCGTAGCGGCCCAGCGCCGTCTGCAGCCTCACCACCTCGATGCCGCTGTCGCCCGGCCCCAGCGGCGAAAGCTCGACGGAACCGGCGGCGCCGGGCCACAACCCCATGCCGGCCGCCGCCAGGCGCTGCCAGTCGAAACGCTCGCCCGGATCCTGGCGCCGCCCCGGCGCCACGTCGGAATGGCCCAGTACGCGCTCGGGCGGGATGGCATGGCGGGCCATGATCCGGGCGGCCAGTTCCTCCAGCGCCGCCATCTGGTCCTGGGGGAAATCGCGGTAGCCGAACTCGTGGCCCGGGTTGACCAGCTCGATGCCGATGGAGCAGCCGTTGATATCGCTCTCGCCCCACCACCAGGCCCGGCCGGCGTGCCAGGCACGGTTTTGTTCGGCCACCAGGGCGGTCGTGGTGCCGTCCTCGTCGATCAGGTAGTGGGCGCTGACCTGGGCCGCCGGATCGCACATCCGGGCCAGCGCCGCCCGTGCCGTCTTCATGCCGGTGTAGTGCAGCACCAGCATATCGATGCCGCGGCCGGCCGGCCGTTGGTCGAAGTTGGGTGACGGGATCTCAGGCATGGCGGAAAGATATAGACCATGGGGCAAAGGCCAGGACAAGTTACGCTTTGACCGCCCGCCGCGTGGTAATGACGATGACCCCGGCCAACACCAAAAGCCCGCCCCCGATCATGCGCCCGGTAATCTGGTCGTCGAGCACCAGCCAGCCGGCAAAGACGCCGAAGATACTGGTCAGCACGCCGTAGGGCATGATGGTGCTGACCGGGTAGCGCAAGAGCAGCCAATACATGATGCCGTGCCCCACCAGCGACGAGCCGATGGCGGTATAGGCCACCGAGCCCCAGTGCAGCGGCTGGGCGCTGGTCAGCGCCACCATCTGGCCCTGCTCCAGCAACAGCGATAGCGCCAGCAACGAGGGCGCGCTGATCAGCGCCAGCCAGGCTTGCAGGTTGGGCACGCTGATGCCGCGCATGCGCCTGACCAGAACGGTCGAGACGGCCAGCGCCAAAGCCCCCAGTACGACCAGAACCACGGCGTCGAGATAGTCGAGGACGACAGGGTCGAAGCCGATCACCATGACGCCGCCGAACGACAGCGCGATACCGCTCAATTGGCGCCGGTCGGGCCGCTCGCCCAGCACGACGATGGCGATAGCCGTGGCGAAAGGCACCGAGAGCTGCACCAAAACCGCCGGCGGTCCGATGTCGTCGGCCCAGGCGAAGCCGGTGAACATAAGGGTGAAGTGAATCACGCCCATGCTCAGACAAATTCCGAAGATCCAGCGCATCTGGCCGCGGGCCCAGCGCAGGAAGGGAAAGAGCAGCGCGAACAGGAGCACAAAGCGCAGCGAGGAATAGAAGATCGGCGGGAAATGGCTGACCCCGATCTTGGCGTAGACGAAGTTGACGCCCCAGACCAGATTGGCGGCAATCAGCAGCGCCAGGTGCGATCTCGTCATGGCCCGGGCCGGCAGCTAGCCCGCATTTCTCGCCGGGTCATGGCCTGCGCGGTGCTGTGGCGCCGACAGGGTAGGCGCGCTGCGCCGCGCGATGTGGGACATCGGGCAAGCAGCGCAACGCATCCTGTCGGCGCCACAAGGGACGAACCTGCGCCGCCCGAAGGGTCGCCCCCAACCGCGCGCCCGCTACGGAAAAGGTCGAAGAGCGTAGTCCCACTACGCTCATCGACCTTTTCCTTCCGGATCGCATCACCTGGGGGCTTTGCTGCCCGTGACCCGGTGAGAAATGCGGGCTAGCGCCGGCCCTCAGTTGAGCCCCCGTTCCTTGGCTATGCGATCGTAGGCGTCGTTGATGACGGCCAGCTTTTCGTTGGCGATGTCGACGAATTCCTGCGGTACGCCCTGGGCGATCAGGGTGTCGGGGTGGTGTTCGCGAATGAGCTTGCGGTAGCGCGATTTGAGCTCGCCGTCGGCGATCTCGCGATCCACCCCCAGGATGGCATAGGGATCGGCCTGGTCGGGGCCGACGTGGCCGGCCCGGATGCGCGCGAATTCGGCTTGGCTGAAGCCGAAGATCTCGGCCACATCACCGAGGAACTGGTCTTCGGCCGGGTGGTAGACGTTGTCGGCCTTGGCGATGTGGAAAAGCCCGTCGAGCAAGTCCTCGAGCACCGCCGGGTTGTCGTGAAACAGCGCCCCGAGCTGCCGGGCGTAGGCCTCGAAGCCGCGTGAGTCCTGCTTAGCCTGGTCGAACACCCGGGCGACGTTCTTGACCTCGGCCGACGGCACGTGGAAGACCTCGCGAAAGGCCTCCACTTCGTCGCGCGTCACCACGCCGTCGGCCTTGGCCATCTTGGCGCCCAGGGCGATGACGCCGATGGTGAAGGCGACCTGGCGCTGGGCGTTCTGGTCGCTCTCGCCGCTGTCGCCGCGCATGCGGCCATAGGCGTGCCCGGCCAGGCCGCCGACCAGGGCGCCGATGGGGCCGCCAAGCGCAAAGCCGGCGGCGCTGCCGATGATGGTGGTCCAGATGCTCATGCTAATCCGCCGGCCCCAGCATGGCCGCGAATTGGCAGCCGTTCAACCGTTGGGGTTGGGGGTCGTTCCCGGGCGAAGCTTCGCGATAGGGCTTCGATTTCGCCCAAATCCGCTGCAATCGCCGCGTTGCTCCCCCCTTGCGACATATTGCCCCGTTGCCTGCGGGGCGCAGTTGGGCTATACGGACGCCATCTCTGGAATTGGAGTTCATGCCGCTCATGGCCCAAGGAAACATGGATATTTCGCAGCACCAGGGGACCTGGCAAGGCTTTCGCCGCCTCTTCATCTTCGGCACTGCCGCCATCGCCCTGCTTCTGATCCTGATGGCGCTGACACTGCTCTAGGCGGAGCACTGCTTCCCCAACCGGCCCGGCCCCCAGGGCGGGCCTTTGCCATGCCTGAATCCTGATCGTGGCCCGGCGCCGCCCCGGCGGCTCAGGACCCGACACACGCAATCCGGTGAAAACATGAAAATCGCCATACCCAAGGAACGGCGGCCGCACGAAAGACGCGTTGCGGCGACGCCGGACACGGTCAAGAAACTGCTCGGCCTGGGTGCCCAGGTGTGCGTCGAGGCGGGCGCCGGCGCGGGCGCCCAGATTCCCGACCAGGTCTATGCCGAGGCCGGCGCCGACATCGCCGCCGACGCCGCTTCGGCACTGGCCGAGGCCGACATCGTCTTCAAGGTGCAGCGCCCGCTGACCGCCGCCGAGGGCGGACCGGACGAGCTGGCGCAGATGAAAAAGGGCGCCCTGTTGATCGCCACGCTTTCGCCGCACGCCAACCGCGACCAGGTGCAGGCCTACGCCGATGCCGGCGTCACCGCTTTCGCCATGGAGTTGATGCCGCGCATCACGCGGGCCCAGAACATGGACGTGCTGTCGTCGCAATCGAACCTGGCGGGCTACAAGGCGGTGCTCGACGCCACGGCTGAATACCCCCGGGCGCTGCCCATGATGATGACGGCCGCCGGCACCATCGCGCCGGCCCGCACCTTCGTCATGGGGGCCGGCGTGGCCGGACTGCAGGCCATCGCCACGGCGCGCCGGCTGGGCGCCATCGTCACCGCCACCGACGTCCGGCCGGCGGTCAAGGAACAGGTCGAATCGCTGGGCGCCAATTTCGTCGCCGTCGAGGACGAGGAATTCGCCGAGGCCGAGACGGCGGCCGGTTACGCCAAGGAAATGTCCGACGAATACAAGCAAAAGCAGGCGGCCCTGGTGCGCGAGCACCTGAAGAAGCAGGACATCGTCATCTGCACGGCGCTGATACCCGGCCGCCAGGCGCCGATCCTGATAAGCGCCGATATGGTGGCCGAGATGAAGCCCGGCGCCGTGATCGTCGACCTGGCCGTCGAGCAGGGCGGCAACTGCGAGGGCTCCCAACCGGGCGAGGTGGTCGAGATCGGCGGCGTGCGCATCGTCGGCCATAACAACTGGCCCAGCCGCATCGCCGGCGACGCCTCGCAGCTTTACGCCAAGAACCTCTTGAACTTCGTCACCATCCTGATCGACGACGAGAGCAAGGAGCTCGCCATCGACTGGGAGGACGAGATCGTCCAAGGCACGGCGCTGACCCGCGACGGCGCCATCATCAACCCGGCGCTGACCGGGGAGGGAAACTGAGCCATGGCTGCCATCGATCCCTTCGTCTTCCAGCTCTCCATCTTCGTGCTGGCCATCTTCGTCGGCTATTACGTGGTGTGGAGCGTCACCCCGGCGCTGCATACGCCGCTGATGTCGGTTACCAACGCCATCTCCAGCGTCATCATCGTCGGCGCCCTGATCGCCGCCGGGCCGGCCGAAATGAGCCCTGCCCGCATCCTCGGCATCATCGCCATCGGTCTCGCCGCCGTGAACATTTTCGGCGGCTTCATCGTCACCCAGCGCATGCTGGGCATGTTCAAGCGCAAGTAAAGGGGACGCAAGATGTCAGCAAACATCACGGCCCTCGCCTACCTGATCGCGTCCGTCCTCTTCATCCTGGCGCTGCGCGGGCTGTCGTCGCCCGATACGGCACGACGGGGCAACATCTTCGGCATCATCGGCATGACCATCGCGGTAGTGGTCACGGTGATCGACCCCAGCGTGGTTTCGTATACCTGGATCCTGGTCGCGGCGGTCATCGGCGGTGCCATCGGCACCGTGGTGGCGCTGAAGATCGAGATGTCGGCCATGCCCCAGTTGGTGGCCGCCTTCCACAGCCTGGTCGGCCTGGCCGCGGTGCTGGTGGCCGGGGCGGCCATGGACAACCCCGGGGCCTACGGCATCGCCGACGCGGCCGGCAACATCTTTGCCGCCAGCCGGGTCGAGATGACGCTAGGCAGCGCCATCGGCGCCATCACCTTCTCGGGCTCGATCGTCGCCTTCGCCAAGCTGCAGGGGCTGGTATCCGGGAACCCGGTGGTCTTCCCCGGGCAGCATATCCTGAATCTCGTCATCGGCCTCGCCATCCTCGGCCTGATCGCCTACTTCGTCTCCAACCAGTCGCCCGAGGTGTTCTGGCTGTTGACGGGCATCGCCTTCCTGATCGGCTTTTTGATCATCATCCCGATCGGCGGTGCCGACATGCCGGTGGTGATCTCGATGCTGAACTCCTATTCCGGCTGGGCCGCCGCCGGCATCGGCTTCACGCTGCAGAACTCGGCCCTGATCATCACCGGTGCCCTGGTCGGCTCGTCGGGTGCGATTCTGAGCTACATCATGTGCAAGGCCATGAACCGCTCGTTCTTCAGCGTCATCCTGGGCGGCTTCGGCGGCGACGCCGTGGTCGACAAGGCGCGCAGCGACAAGCCGGTCAAGCCGGGCAGCGCCGACGACGCCGCCTTCATCATGCGCAACGCCGGCTCCGTGATCATCGTGCCCGGCTACGGCATGGCGGTGGCCCAGGCCCAGCACGCGGTGCGCGAGATGGCCGATGCCCTGGCCGCCGAGGGGGTGCGCGTGCGCTATGCCGTGCATCCCGTGGCCGGACGCATGCCGGGGCACATGAACGTGCTGCTGGCCGAGGCCAACGTGCCTTACGACGACGTCCAGGAGTTGGAGGAGATCAACTCCGACTTCGCCTCGACCGACGTGGCCTTCGTGATCGGCGCCAACGACGTCACCAACCCGGCGGCCCACGATCCCTCGAGCCCGATCGCCGGCATGCCCATTCTCGACGTCGACCGGGCCCAGACCTGCCTCTTCGTCAAGCGATCATTGGCGCCCGGCTACGCCGGCATCGACAACGAGCTGTTTTACGCCGAAAACACCATGATGCTGTTCTCCGACGCCAAGAAGATGGTCGAGAACATCGTCAAGGCCCTGGCCTGACCCGGCAGGGCGGACAGCAAAGCATTCAGGAAAGGTCGATCGGCCGCTCTGGCAGCGGCCAGGAAGCCGCCTAGCCGGCCTCGCGCTGGGCTTTCTTGCGGGCCAGCTTGCGGGCGCGGCGGATGGCCTCGGCCTTTTCGCGGGCCCGCTTCTCGGAGGGCTTTTCGTAATAATTACGAAGCTTCATCTCGCGGAAGATACCTTCGCGCTGCATCTTCTTCTTGAGCGCGCGCAAGGCCTGGTCGACGTTGTTATCGCGAACGACTACGGATACCAGGGTTCATCTCCTCCAATGGGCGTGCGGCCAGGGTCGCTGCCGCGACGGCGGCGATGCTGTCTAACATAGGCGATAGCGCGAGAAAAGCCAAATCGTTTACTGAAGTGGGGACACGTACCTTAACGTCCGAAAAGGCGTTAAGGTACGTGTCCCCACTTCAGCAACGCCATATTCCCCCCATGGCCATTCTCAAGATCGCCCGCATGGGCCACCCGGTTCTCAGGCAGCGCGCCGAGCCTGTCGCAGACCCCGCCAGCGAGCCCAACGCCGCGGCGCTGGGCCGCTTCATCGCCGACATGGTCGAGACCCTGGATGATGCCGGCGGCATCGGCCTGGCGGCACCCCAGGTGCACGTGCCGGCACGTCTGGTCATCTTTACGCCACCGCCGGACGACGCGGCGGAGGACAGCACAGAAGACGCCGAGGAGGCGGACGGAGAAGCCCCTGGGGCAGCGCCTCTCACCATCCTCATCAACCCCGAGATCGAGCCGCTCGGCGAGGACCAGGAACTGGGCTGGGAGGGCTGCCTCTCGGTGCCCGGGCTGCGCGGCCTGGTGCCGCGCCACAGCGCCATCCGCTACCGCGGCCTGGCGCCCGACGGCAGCCTCGTCGAGCGCGGCGCCACGGGCTATCACGCCCGCGTCGTGCAGCACGAATGCGACCATCTCGACGGCGTGCTCTACCCCATGCGCATGCCCGATCTCTCGCAGCTGGTATTCGAAAGCGAATGGCGCCACGTGGTGGCGGCGGCGCGGGACGAGGCTCAGGACGGAGGCCAGGAAAATGACCGGCAAGGCGAAGGCCGAGACGCCCAACCTTGAGAAGGCGCGCCAGGCGCTGCTGGCGGTCCTGCCGACCCGGTTCCCGACGAAGGCAGAAGCACCAAGGCCCTGGAGAGCGCAACCGCCGAGGCCGGCCTCGATCCCCCGGCAGCGGCCCGCGCCTTGTCCCGAGGCATGGCCAGCGCCATCGACGCCTTGATGTTCTGCCTCGACGACCTTTCCGAGAAAAGTGCGGAAATCCCGGGTTTCCTGGAGCGCCGCCCGGACGAGTCGATGGGCTTCCAGCGGCCTAAAGGCCGGTTGCAAAACCGTACTGAAGTCTTGCTGCATCGGCGCCGTCTCTGCCCCCCGCAAGATCGTCCGATAGCGGTGAAGTGTGAGCATAACTGCGCCTAGCAAGCCGATCAACAATAGTTGCAGTCAATCTTGGACTAAATTAATTCGCAATTATCGATCATGATGACTAGCGCTTGAAACTAGAAAATCTGTCCAACTCTGGAGCAAATTGTTGTTCATGACGCTCGCGCATGACGATATCTTGATCCACATCATTGTCGCGGCGATCCTTTGGCGGGACGGGGTCGGGCACCGTCAACTCTGACGGATCGCCGCGCGGATGATCGTGAGGGAAAACCAGCGCCAATGGATCTGCATGGATATGTCGACTGCTCGATCGCGATCAACAACCTAAGACGGGATTTTGTTTTTCAGGAACTGGGTGACAACGAGCTTTTGTGCCGGGGGGAATCGCGATTTCGACAAAAGGCGAGCCTGATTTGGGAAATCGTATGCCGCGTTCGCAGTGCCGAGTTGCGAGGGGACAAACTGGGCATGCAAGCCCTCTATCTGGAAATCGGTATCGCCCGTCCGACACTCACTCGGTTGCTGGAGTTGCTTGAACGGAGTGACGCGCTAATGCGAGACCGAGACCAGCAAGACCATCGCCGCACCCACGTCATCCTGCGTGCCGGTTTCCGGGAGCGTTTCGATGACTGCGTTCAAACCATGATCGCGATGCTCGATTTTTGGCACCACAAGACACCAGGCAGGTCAGAAACGTGAAAAACCGAAAGCATCGCATGCCGCCGGCCGATGTCCCCGACAACGGAAGCGGCCGGCCGTTGGGGCTGCCCAGCAAAACGCCGGAAAAATGCCAGGGCTGTCTTTACTACCTATCATTGTCTTGTGTCGCAAGCAAGGCGCCCGATAGCTGTGGCGACATCTTTTCGCCGCGGGCCTTGGGGCCCCGCTCACCATAAAAGGGAGGTCGTCCTTTTAGTCCTGCGGAACTTCCAGCACCCCTGCTGCCTGTTCGGCGCGGAAATCGTCTAGCGCCTGGGCCACGGCCGGATCCGCGAGCGCCAGGATGGCGGCGGCGAAAAGCGCGGCATTAACGGCTCCGGCACGTCCGATGGCCAGGGTGCCGACGGGAATGCCGGCCGGCATCTGCACCATCGAGAGCAAACTGTCGAGGCCGTCGAGCTTGCTTTCCATGGGCACGCCGAGCACCGGCAGCGCCGTCTTGGCGGCGATCACGCCGGGCAGCGCCGCCGCCATGCCGGCACCGGCGATGATCACCTTGAGGCCGCGAGCCGGCGCATCGGCGCAATAATCGTCGAGCCTTCCCGGCGTGCGGTGAGCCGAGATGATGCGGCTCTCGTGGGCGATGCCGAGGCGCTCGAGGGTCTCGGCGGCATGGCGCATGGTGGCCCAGTCGGACTGACTGCCCATGACGATACCGACGCTGGGATTGGGGTCGCTCATGGCGCTCTCCACAAGGTCGAAAGGGGCGAAAGAGGGCGATTATAGGTAGCCGACCGTTTGTGACAAGGCGCACTGCAAAGAGCGCTGCGATTTTCTAGCTTGTGCTATAATCGCTTTCCCTGATCCAGCTCACGGCCAGCCTCTAGCGCACCATGAAAGTCGGCCCCACGGGACCCCGCATGTCGCCGCCTTCGGTGCGGCGGGTCGAGGAATCGCGCCCGGCCAAGGTCGAGGCGGCCCCGGCCCAGACCTCGGCGCCGCGCGAAATCAGCGATTCCATGACCATCATGGGCATCCCCGAGGTCGAGCTCACGCCGCGCGTGCGCCAGGCCCTGATGACGCTGATGGAGGAGGTGCAGAATCTGCGGCGCGATTTGCAACGCACCAGCGACCGCTTGGCCGAGATCGAGCGCCTGGCCGACCAGGATACCCTGACGCCGACGGCCAACCGCCGCGCTTTCGTGCGCGAGCTCAGCCGCGCCATGTCGCAGGCCGAACGCTACGGCACGCCGGCCAGCGTGGTCTATTTCGATATCGACAGCTTCAAGGACATCAACGACACCCACGGCCACGCCGCCGGCGACGCCGTCCTGATGCACGTGGTGGACATCGTCATGCGCCACATCCGCGACACCGACGTCGTCGGACGCCTGGGCGGCGACGAGTTCGATGTCATCCTGAGCCACGCCGACGACGCGACGACGATGGAAAAGGCCGAGGCCCTGGTCAGCGATATCCGCACCACCCCGCTAAGCTGGCAGGACCAGGAGATCTACATCGAAGTGTCCTACGGCGCCTCGCAGTTCGAGCCCGGCGACAACCCCGACCGCGCCCTGGCCGCCGCCGACCAGGCCATGTACGCGCAAAAACGCAACAACCGCCAGAACAGCGGAGAAGCCGAATAGCGCTTGTCAGGGTCGATTCCGGACACCCGCTAAGCAATAATATCGGGCAGCAAAGCGCTTTCGGCCTGCAGGATCTGATCCTTGATCGAGAGCTTGCGCTTTTTCATGCGCTGGATCTGGACTTGGTTGTAGCCGCCCGTGGCGATCAGCGCCGTGATGGCGTCGTCGAGGTCACGGTGTACGGTCCGCAACTCGGCCAGTCGCCGTTTGAGTTCTTCCTGATCCGTCTTGCTCATGCTCGTTCGGGGTGTTGCACCGACCATGCCCATCATAACAGAAATTCACGCTGGCCGCTCTTGACCGCTTACGGGGGACAGCACATGTGATTTAATATGCCTCTCGGCAAAAAAGGCACGGAGGGCTGCTGCCATGGAAGTCGAGCCGCACTTGACGGTGCTAAGGGAAAAACATCGGAGCCTGGAGGCGGAAATCCAACAGGAATCCCAACGTCCCAATCCCGACTCGATGACGATCGCTTCTCTCAAGCGGCAAAAACTCAAGATCAAGGACGAAATCGCCCGGCTCAGTCCGTCCGGCTGAAGGCTGCCGTGAGCGAGTTTTTGTAGCCCCTCACCGGGCGGGCGCCTCCGCGAAGGTTTTTTGGACCCTCACCGGGCGGGCGCATCCGCGCCCTTGGCCTCCGCCCCCCGCCGGGGGGCGGCTTAGTGCCAATACCAAGTGTGTTTTTTTCTTCTTGG
>PVBE012499348.1_pt1 | contig 12260 bp, 3 predicted proteins | sample 1631181 | NCBI WGS metagenome assembly PVBE01 (sample SAMN08397723, study PRJNA350692) | Marine metagenome, whole genome shotgun sequencing project. | isolation source: water | place: Pacific Ocean | collected 2012-04 | reverse complement strand
TTACGGACATGGCTGAAGGCAACGAATCCATGAGACTGTGAGTGGTACCGTTAATGGGGGGAGGTCAGGGTCGCAAGGGTCGTCAAGCCCGCCGTTCTCCGGCTATCCTGCGAGAACCTGCTCGTGCAGCGCATCAGACTTCCCCGTCGACGGTCGCGTCCCGCAAAGCTCCCGATTCCGGCGTGGATGGAGCTAAACGTGGGGACATTCGCCCCGGGGCCTGCCCCGCTCGGAACGCGTCCCCGGAAGAGCGTCTCCGGCGACCCGCACGGTTCGTGAAGACACAGGTGCTCCACGACAGGCGACGAAGGAGGTCCACTGCACCCCGGCAGCGCCTGCCCGGACCCCAGTGGCGACGAAACCGACGATCGCGAGGAGTCATCACGATGGGACTGCAAGGAGCGACAGCACACGGCATCCTGCATCGGCGCGCACCCCGGGAGTGGCACGATGGCTTCCCGCTGGGCAATGGCGCCATTGGGGCGATGTTCTGGGGCGACGGGAGCCCGCTTTGCCTCACCCTCGACAAGGCCGACCTGTGGGACCTGCGCAGCGATGACCGTTACCAGGATCACCCCGACTTCAATTACGCCGGCCTGCGACGGCTGATCGCGGAGGGCCGATTCGACGAGGCCTTCGAGATCTTCGAGGACCGGCAACTGCGCGACAACCCCCTCGGGCCGACGAAGATCAGCATTGGGCGCGCGGAACTGTCCCTCGGCGAGGCAACTGCGTACGAGTGCGGACTCCAATTGGCCACCGCCAGCGTGGAGGGGACGCTCACCACGGTGACGGGCGAGCACCAACTGCTCGCCTTTGTGCATCGCGGGCGCAACGTCGTCTGCCTGCGGGTGACAGAGCCGTCGCCGGAGGCGCGGCTCGAGTTGAAGCCGCTCTGCGAGATGAATGAGGAGCTGACAGCGCTGGGGCATCCGGCTCCCGTCGTGGCGGACGAAGGCCCGGTGCGCGTGCTGTGCCAGAGCATCCCCGAGAGCGTAAGCTACGCCGTTGCCTGGAACCGTGTCGGCCCGGACCACTTCCTCACCATCGAGAGCGGAGCGACGCTAGACGAGGCGAGAGAGAAGGCCCTGGCGACGTGGCACGCGGCCTCCGACGCCGGGATCGATGCCCTGTACGAGGAGCACGTCGCTGCGTGGAGCGAGTTCTGGGGTGTGTCGGAGGTTCATCTGCCGGAGGAGCGGATCGAGTTCCTCTGGTACATGGGCCTGTACCTGCTGGCGTCCGCGGTGCGGCGGGGCGAACTGCCGCCGGGTCTGCAGGGCCTGTGGGCGATGGACGGCGTGCTGCCCCCCTGGCGCGGCGAGTACGCGGCGGACATGAACCTGCAGGAGACATTCTGGCCGTCGGTCAGCTCGGGGCATATCGACTTGATGGACTGCTGGTGCGATTTCATGCGCGACTGCCTGCCGTTGGCGCAGGAGTTCACGCGGCGTTTCTTCGGCACTGAGGGCACCTTCTGGCCCTGCGCCTTCGCGCCGCGCCTGGCGCTGATCCGCTGCTGGTACACCGTCATGTATGCCTGGAGCAACACCGCGTGGCTCGGGTGGATGGTGTGGTTGCGGTGGCGCTACACCATGGACCGGGAGTGGCTTGCCGAGACGGGCTACCCGCTGGTCTCGGAGATCCTTCGTTTCTACCGGGCCAACCTGGAGGAGGGCGAGGACGGCTATCTGCACGTGCCGCTCTCGACCAGCCCCGAGTACCGTGACAACACCTCGGGCGCGTGGTGCCAGGACCCGAACATCGACCTCGGGCTGATCCGCCGGTGCTGCGACTGGGTGGTGGAGATGGAGGCGGCGTTGGACAAGGACGACTTGACCGCCGCGGCACTGGAGCTGCGAGCCAAGCTCGTGCCGTACTCGCTGACTGAGACGAAGGCGCTGTGCCTCTGGCCAGGGCAGGCCCTCGATGAGCCTCACCGGCACCCATCGCAACTGATGCCGATCCACCCCGCGATGGACCTCACAATCGAGGGCGACGACGAGGCCCGAGCGATCATCGACGCCAGTATGGACCAGTACTTCTCGCTTGGGCAGTACTTGTGGAGCGGGCACACGTACGCCCAGATGGCGAGCTTCGGCGCGGTCATCGGGCGGGCGGAGTTCGCCTATGACTGCCTGCTCCGGCTCTCCGAGTACTGGCTTGGGAGCAACGGGCTGCACTTCAACCGGGACCTACGCCGGACAGGCTCGTCGCTCTACTGTGGCGACGATCGGCCTTTCACGATGGAGGCGAACTGCGGCGCTGCCGCAGGCATCAACGATATGCTCGTCCAGGGCTGGAACGACATTCTCCGCATCTTCCCGGCCGTGCCGGAGCACTGGCGCGACGTGATCTTCCGTGATCTGGTTGCAGAGGGGGCGTTCCGGGTATCCGCGATCCGACGAGCAAGCCAGACTGTGTGGGTCAGCACCCGGGCGGGAGTGGCGCGGACGCTGAGGCTGCGCAACCCCTTCGGCGAGGCGCAGGTGACAGTGGTAGGAGGGGAACTGCGGCGGGAGGGCGATCTATACGTCGGGGAACTGGCCGCTGGGCAGGAGGTCGTGCTCTGCGTGGAGGGCGAGACCGGCGACATAGACGCGGCGATCGCTGCCGTCGATAGCAGCGACACCTCACGGCTGGGGCTGCGATGAAGCGTTACCCGGCGGCACAGGGAGGACCCGACCACGATGCGGACACCAGGAGTGGCGCTGCTACTACTAACAGGCGGGACGGTCTGGGCCTATCCGGAGGCCGCGGCGTGGCGCTCTGCCAGCGGCTTCGCGGGTTGGCAGGCCGTCGAGGGCGCGCTGACCTTCGACCACCGGAGCCCCGAGTCCATCATCGCTGCCGAGCCGGTTGCCGAAGAGCGGGGCGAGATCAGCTTCGAATTCGCGCGGACGTACGGTCCGCGGGCGCGGCTGGAATTGCGCTTCCGGGCGAGCGGGGACGAGCAGAGCTACGTTGCGGCCGTGGTGGAGCCGGATGCCGGGCGGCTTTCCCTGGTGCGGCGTGATGGCGGGCGCTTCGTCGCGGTGCCGGGCGGGTTGGCGATCGCAGACGGCATCGGTGAGGGCGTCCACCGTCTCGGGTACCGAATCGCGCACGGCGAGATCGACGTACTGCTGGACGGCCGCGAGTTGCTCAGCACGGAGACGGGGACGCTGGCGGCGAAGGGCCGGATCGGGCTCGCCGCAGCGTATGCGCGAGTGCGGGTCCGGGGACCCGAGATCGAGGGGGTGCCGCCCGATGCGGTCGAGGAGCGGCCAAGCCTGGCGGACTGGAAGGTGCTCTACGGCCCCACTGCCTGGCACCCCGCGCCCGATGCGGAGCCACCGGCCGCGGGCGAGCAAGTCACGCTTTACTCGGCGGGAGCCGACGGCGGCATAGTGGGTGAGTGCGATCGGACAAACTTCGCCGTAGAACTGAAGGGCCGGTTCGTGGAGGCATCCGGCACGTGGGCGTGCTTCGGGATGCGGCCGAAAGTCTCGCCGGACGGTGCCTCGTTCTACACCATCGAGGTGCGCGGCAACCAGAGCCGGCTGGTCTTCGCCAGAACCACCGAGAACGTGCGCGACGAGACGATATCGCACGACATCCCCCTACCCGCGGTTCAGATCGGACGCTGGTACACGCTGCGCTGCGAGTTCATCGGCAACCGCATCACGGTTGACCTGGATGGACAGCGACACCTGGACATCGTGGACCCCCGCCCGCTGGAGGAGGGGCGTACCGCAATCAGCGCGTCACACGCCACGGTGCAGCTCGCGGGCTTGCGCCATGAAGCGCGGTCGTCGGACTACCAGTTCCGTACTACCGAGACTCCCGCGACGCCGTACGATCCGGGCCCCGCCTTGCCGGACGCCTTGCCGCGCAAGGGCGAGGATGACAACTACTGGTTCCTCGTGGGACCCGACTTGCGCGTGGCGGTGCATAAGGACACCGGGATGCTCGGCGGCATTTGGGGTCCGGGAGACACGCCACCGTGTCTCGCCCGCCGCGTGGTCGAGTTGTACAACCTCGAGACGCGCGAAGACGCGACGACAGCGGACGCCTACGGTGACCGGGTGAAGCACGTGGTCCGGCGCACACCCCGCGAGGTCACCGTGCTGTGCGCCAACGCCGGCCTGCCCGGCATCGCCATCGAGAAGCGCTACGCCCTCGACGCAGCGACCGGCCAGCTGTCCCAGGCCATCCGGTTCGTGAACGAGACATCGCGGCCCGATGTCTTCGTAACCCTGGCCCTGCGCGCGGTGCTTGACCCGGAGTTCCGGCAGCAGGCCCAGTATACCGGCGGAAGCTATCTCGGCCCGCTTGTGCCCGCCGCCTCCATCCGTGAGCGCGTCCTCACCGACAGCTTCAAACAGCCCTGGTCCACCGGCATCACCAACGGTCGGCCAAGCTGGGTGCTGGCGCTGAACAACGACCTCGGCGTCAACTTCGCCACCTTCCGCTACCGCGTCAACGAGCAGCACGTCTTGCCCTGGAACGCCATCTGGACCGAGCCCCTCAACAACCTCTACCACACGCCCGCCGGGTGGGAGATGGGCGTCTGCACGCTGGCCCTGCGCCCCAGCGAGACGGCGTCGGTGGAGGTCGACTACATGCTGTTTGGTGGCGGGTTGCTGGGGTTCTACGACCGGTACCGGAGCCTGCCCGAAGTCGCGGCGATGCACGCCCGGGTTGGCCCCAGGCCCACGTGGCTGCAGGACGTGAAGATGCCCGTTCTCGATACCATCCAACAGGCGTTGGCAGTGAGCGAGGAAGGACTCCTGCTCCGGGCCGGCGACCCCTTCGGTGTATGGGGTGACCCGCTGGCCCGGGACGAGGCGGGCAACGACACGCGCCTGGTCGCGCGCGGCAAGGAGCTGCTGGGGGCCATCCGGGAGGCATCGCCTCGGGTGCGCGCGGGACTGTACACCTGGGCGTGGTCCGCCGCAGAGCAGAGCCGGGAGATGCAGCAGCATCCCGAGTGGTTCATCGTCCGCGACAAGGCCGGACAGACGCGCAACGCATACCCGATGGGCACGAACTACGTGCGCTGCCTGTCGGCACCGGGGTGCCTGGACGACATGCTCCAACGGTATTGCGACATCGTCCGCGGTTACCCGGAGGACCTCCAGTACCTGGACAACGACGGCACGGGCATCCAGGTGATTGACTGGGAACACCTGCGGGTCGACCAGGACTACCACTGGCAGCGTCTCCACGAGGGGATCCTCGCGGCGGCGCGCGAGCACAGCCCGGAGACGGCGACCTTCTTCAACAACCGCGTCCTGCCTCAGGGCGACATCTCCTTCGCCGAGCTGATGCCCGCGGAGATCCAGAACACGCACTGGCGCCGTCCCGCCGACGAGCTGTATCCCATCAAGGTCTTCCAAAAGCGCGACCCGGAGCGAGTCGCCTCGCTCCTATACTCGCGGCCCGAGACGGAGCCCTCGTACACGAACTACTGCGTGGGCCTTGGGCTGTTGCCCTGGATGAGCAGCGTGCGGCAGCTTCCGTTCATCAACGCCGCCTTTGAGACCCGCCGGCTCGAGCTCATGGACGCCGACCTGACGCCGGACTGGCACGACGACCTGACCACCTCGATCGAAGCGTACCCGCTGCGCCAGGGCGCGGCGGCCTGCGTCTCGTTCATCGGCCATGAGGAGACGCCGCAGGAGACGCAGATCGCCTTCGACTCCGCGCGAATGGGACTGACGCCGGGGAGAGCGTATTCAGCGTGGCTCTTCGACCTCAAGGACTCCCGTGAGCACGAGGGACGCCTCACGGAGCGCGACCAGCGTCTGGCGTATGACGACTGCAACTGGGCGGATGAGGTGGTGGTGGCGGCGAGCTTCCTCGGTGCCGGGGAAGACCTCCCCACGCGCTTCATTTGCGACACCGTGGCACGGCCCCGGCGGTTGCGGATGCTGATGGTCACCCACTCTCCGGGGCTGGTATGGTCGGTCAACGGGCGACGAACTCACTTCTGGCTGCCCGATTCCCGTGGCGTGAGCCTGCGCCGTGGGTCCGGCGGCCGCCCGGATCGCGTGACGGTCGTCTGCAGGTGCGAGCCCGAGCGCGCCGAGGTGGCCATTCTGGTGCCCGGCGGCCAACGGGTCAGCGAGGTGACCGTGGACGGCACTCCGACGCCTTGGGCGCCGGAGTCCGTGGGCGGCGCGTGGTTGGTGCGCGTGGGCGTCACACGCGGGGCCAACCGCATCGCTGTGGTCTGCGCCCGCGGCGAGCAGGCACCGCGAGTGCGCGATGTTGCCGTGAGTGCTCCGCAGCGGGTCAAGGCCGGAAAGGTGCACCCGGTGCGCGTGTCATTCGCAGCCCGGGGATGGACCGACGGGCATAGGGCCCTGCTTCGGGTGATGCAAGGCGGCGTGCTCATAGCCAGCGCCGCCCCTGAGCGCCTGGGCCCCGACTGGGCGCGCTTCTCCATGCGCGTCCCGGGGTCCGCGCGGCCTGGCATGTATGACCTGGCCTTCGATGTGCGAGGCGCGACGGACGGCGACGTGGTCGCCCGGGTAGAGGTCGTGCCAGGCAGTTGGCATCCCCCTGTCCTGCCGGGTGACGAGCCGCCGGGCGAGCCGGTCGTGATGGTCTGGGATGTGGGCCGGACAATCCGGGGCATCGAGGTCGCGCGCGCGGGCACTGCGAGCTTCGACCACCGCGGGGGCACGCAGATCGCGCAGGCGGATGTGGACGCGCTGAAGGCCCTGTGCGGCGTGCGCGATGACACCACGAGCACCTGGGGCTACGGATTCTGCGGCTTCGAGATCCGCGGCGTGAAGGCCATCACGGTGGACCTGACCAACACCTTTGCCGAGAGGGTCCAGAATGGCGGCAACCTTGGCGACCGCTACGTGGACTCCTTCGCGGGCTTCATGGTGGACTACCATACAGCGGACGGGTACACGAAGCGTGTGGCTCTGGGGCTCGGGGTGATCAACGGTGCAAGACCGGTGGTCGCGCCGGACTGGGGCACGGCTGCGAAACCCGATGAGTGCATCGCCCTGAGCCGCACGCTCCACGAGAGGCCCCGCGACCAACTGACCGTCGATCTCGCCGAGCACGCGCCGCCGGAGTGGGATGGGCGGACATGGTTCAGCATCGGCGTGGACACCGTCGCGCGTGGGCTGCAGATCGAGGCGACGATCGTGGGCGCGGAGCCCGTGGGGAGCAGGTGAACATGACAGGAGCGACGAGACAGCCGGCGCGAGGGACATGCCTGTTGATCATCCTGACCTGCGCCCTGGCGGCCCATGCCGCCGACGACGACGGGCTGACCACATCTCGGCAAGTGCCCATCTGCCTTCAGAAGCTGGAGGTGGACGCCGGCCAGACCTGGGCCACCCGCATCGCCGTGCCTGCCTTCACGAGCGATGAGTCCCCGGTGCTGTCCCTGCGCGCGCGGCTTCAGACAGAGAACCCCGGCGGGTGCAACTACGTGCTGCAAGTCCTGCTCGACGGGACGCCCCTGCCGGAGAACCCGATGCGCTCGCGCCTGCTCAACAAGGCGCCGTGGTTCGACCCACCCGGAACCGACTACCACTTCTCGTGGTACGGCGCGGACCAGAAGGGGTGGCTGACGATCTTCGCGCCCGCCTTCGAGGGCGACTGGGGAGGCACGGGGCGCGACTACGACTTCCTGTTCGACCTGTCGAGGCTCGTGACCCCCGGCCAGACACTGCCCATCTCCTTCAGGTACCTCAACCCGGACATCCCCGCCGCCCTAGGGGTCGCGCGAGCGCCACTGACGATGGATCGCGTGGTGCTCGACGTGCTGCCGCGCGCTGAAGTAGAGCGGCTGCGCGGCGAGGCGCTCAAGGGGCAGGCGCTGCGCGCGGTGCCGACCGTAGCAGACCTTCCCGCCGACGCGGAGCCGGGCGAACGCCCCTATGAGATCGTCTGGTCGGGCCGCAAAGAGTCACCTCGAGCCCAGGTGGCCTTCGACGACCTGACTGGGTGGAAGATGCAGGCCATCGGCGACACCGAACTCGCTCTCGCAGCGTCAGTTGACCACCTGCTCTGGAGGTCCCGCCTGGCGAAGTTCACCTATGGCGTAGGGACGACAGACACGGTGGTGGAGCTCCGCCCGCCGGAGCCCATCCCCATCGCCGGCCGCTTCGACGCCGCGAACCTGTGGCTCCACGGCGCGTGGGACCGGGTACACGATACGCCCCTGCGCATCGTCGCGCTGCTGGAGGACAGCGCGGGGCGAGAGGTCGAGCTTGATCTCGGCTCCGTGACCGCCGCATACTGGGGCATGCAGCACGGTGTGCTGAGCCCAGAGGTCGCCGCTGTCGCGCGGTTCCCCATGAGGTTTACGGCCCTGCGCATCACCAACTGCAAGTCCAGCATCGCCCGGCACGCGTACCTGGAATCCCTCACATTCTACCAGCAGAGCCGCAAGCGGCTGAGGCCGCCGGCCCGCCCGCGACCCCGCCTCTTCCCGACTTCGAAGGACGGGATGCTGCCGACGCCTCCCCCCGGGGGAGCGACGAGAGTCACGTCCGTAGGCCAGGGGGCGGAGTTCACGCGCGAGGTCCGAGGCAGCCTCCTTACGTACCGCGTGCGCCCGGAGGCTGGGGTGTTCGACGGCGTGACGGCGCGCTGGAACGACGGGCGGCGGCTACACCCAATGGCCGGCGGCGAAGTGACCTTCGGGGTCGGTGGGCCGCCGACGGGCGAGGTCGAGGTGGTCGCCTCGTCCTTGAAGGACGAACGCCTCACGATTCGCTGGCGGCTCGACACTTCGCCGCGCCCGGTTGAGTGGGAGGCCGACTACTCCTTGCGCGGGTGTACGCTTGTGGTTGACGTGCGCTGCTCTGGCGGCGAGGCCACCGGCCTCGCCTTCGGGCAGGTGCAAGGCCTCCACGCCCCTCGGGGCATCGAGGTCCCGTACCTGCTGATGGGGCCGAAGCCCGGGCCGTGGGTGGCCTGCGCCGACGGGCTGTTCGTCTCCGTGCTGCCGGACTGGTACAACAGCGACTTCTCGTCGGTGAACACGCGGGTGACCCCCGCCCAGGGGAACCGCATCGGGCTGCTGCAGGGCACGTCCTACGACCCCCTCACCGACGGCCGCCGCAATCGACTGCGAGACCGCGTGCTGGTCACCGTGTCATCCGAGTTCGCCGACACCTTGCCGAACTCACGCAACCCTGTATCACCGAACCGCGAGCGCCTGGCCCCCTACCTGTTCTTCATGTCCGATCAGCTCACGCCGACGCTCTACCAAACGCTGAAGGGCTTCGGGGTGGACCACATCATCGCCAGCGACTTCGCCTCGATCCTCGTCGCCAACAACTACCCCGAAGGCTTCGCTGCTCGCTGGCAGCCGCACCCTCTGCTGACCATGGCGCAAGTGCAGGAATACCGCCGAGGTATCAAGGACCTGGGGTACCTCTTCAGCACCTACATGGAAGTCTCGGACTACTACCCCGGGAATGAACTGTGGGACGAGTCGAAGGTGGTGCTGGACGCGGACGGCGACTTCGTGGACGGGTGGTGGGGGAACTACCTCACAAAGCCGGCGATGATGACCGAGTTCGTGCGGAAGGTCGGGGGGAAGGCAAAGGAGTTCTACCCCTCGGACTGCGTGTACCTCGACGTACACACGAACCGCGGACCCCAGGCGCTGGACTTCGAGGCGGGCGCTCCTGGCGCTGGCATCGCTCGCAGCCAGGTCATCGCCAATGGCGACTGCATCGCCGAGGCGCGCAAGTGGTACGGCTCGACGATCAGCGAGGGCCTGAACCGCTGGATGTACGCCGGGATCAGCGACATGGACTACGCGACGCTGATCACCAGCGGGATCGCCGCGGACCAAGCGCCGCTGGTTGACTTCGACCTCCTGAAGATCCATCCCTTTCAGCACGGGACGATGATGGGGCACCATCCCGACCGGTTCTTGAGCGCCGCCGATCAGGCCCTACTCGACACAGACGTCGGGCGCGGGCTGGGGCCGGACGGGTTCTACAAATACGTCTCCGGCAGCCTCGCCTACGGGCACATGCTCATCCTCGGCTACTGGTATGTCCCGCCGCCGGCGCGCTTCATCCACTACTACGCGTTGATGCAGGGGGTGCAGAGCGAGTACCTCACCGACAACGCTTCCGCCATCGAGTACCACAACGGCGCCGAGCTCGTGCCCACCAGCCGAGCCCTGCAGGATGGGTCACAGCAGTTGGGGCGCGTGCGCGTGCGCTATTCCCGCGGGCTGAGCGTGTATGTCAACCACAACGCCGAGGAGCCGTGGTGTGTGGAGTCAGGCGGACGCAGCTACGAGCTGCCGCCCTATGGCTGGATCATCGAGAAGCCGGGCGAGATCCTGGCCTACAGCGCCCTCGTCGGGGGGAAGCGCGTGGACTTCGTGCGCTGCCCGGAGTACCTCTACCTCAATACCGGCGGAGCCCGCGTCTCGGAGGGTCCGTTGGAGGCCAAGGGCGCCATCTGGCTCAAGCGCGATGGGATGTCCTGGCGCCTGATACCATGCGGCGATCTCGGGCAGTGGGAGCGCTTCCCGGCGCCGGGCTTACCCGCGCGCTTCAGCGACTACCGCCCGACAGACATTCCGCCCGAGCGCGGGTGTACGATGATCGCCCTGGACGTGGCGGCCCTTCTTGGCAAGGCCGCCGACGAGGCGCGCGTCACGGCTCGCGACGACTCCGGCCAGGTCGTGCCGGCCAACGTCCGCCCGCGAGATGACGGGCGGCTGCAGTTCGCGACGGGCGAGGGCATCGCGGGGTATGTGATCGAGTAGCGAGTCAGCGGGAATCCCTGAGTCTCGGGCTTTCCGCGGGCATGGACAGGGCGGTGAAGTGGAGCGGAAATACCCAATCGAGGTTATGAGCCTTGGGAGCTACCTGTCCTCAGGCGGCCGGATGCTCCCCACAGCACCCATCCACGCACACCCCCTCACCCGCTCAAGGGTCAGGTCGAGGACGCAGAACCCCAGAGATCCGGGCTTCCGGCGAAATCACACTGTATTTCCTACCCTTTGACCCCATTGAGGTTCATTCCCTGTGCACCATGGCAGGGCCCTGCCTGGCCCGGACACGGCGCCCTGGCTGTGGGCGAACGAACGGGAGTCCAACGTAGTCGGAAACGCCGCCATCGAAGCAGCAGTCCACGGTCGCTTGTCCGCCAAGCCTCAAGCCGAAGGCTTAGACCCCGAGCCCCGGAAGCGCACCCTCACCGACAGTTGCGTGGAGCGCGGATGGGAGGGTGGCCCACGGTTACGTCGTCGGCTGCAACCGCCGATCTATTACTTGTAGTTTGACATGGTTCACCTTTGTCAGCGTCAACTCCGGATTCCTGCGCGCACTATGCGTTGGCCCCATCGTCCGTGGCCAACCTGCGTCCTGCCGCAGAGGGAACGCCTAAACGGAAAGGGAATGGTCGCACGATGTCTCGCGTACTCCGGCGTAAGGCTGTCAGCAGAGGGGTGTTCTCTGGCCATGGCCTCTGATCCCATACGGTGGTTGCATGTTTCGGATTTCCACGTCGGGACGGATGACTACGCGCAGGCCCGGCGCTTTCGCCAAATAGTGGAATTCATCCGCGAGAGAAGAGATAGGGACGACTGGCGGCCCGACCTCGTGTTCATCACCGGAGACGTCGCTAATGCCGGGAAGGTGGACCAGTATGGGATATTCGAGAGGAAGTTCCTACGCAAGCTCCGCGTTGAACTACCATCCGAGTGCGCTAAGCGCATCTTCGCCGTGCCCGGCAACCATGATGTTGACCAACGCGCCGCGCAAGCCGCACAGACGCACGGCGCGTTGGACAACGTGCCACATCTCCTCGACCCGACGACAGAGGGCCGAGGTTTGCGCCAGACTGTATTCCCACGCTTCGAGGCGTTCGTAAACTCAGGCCCAAGCAGCGGCGGCGACCGATGGCTCTTGTCCGATACCGGAGCAGACGTCAAGACCATTGATGTGCGTGGCCACAAGGTCAGCATTGTCCGGATCAACACGGCGTGGCTTTCGAATGCGGACGACGACCGGGACCAGCTTACCCCGGGGGCCGAGATGCTGGATGGGTGCCTGCAACAGACCGGTGACTGCGATGCGCTGATCGTGGTCGGGCATCACCCACTGAGTTGGATGCTCCGGCACGAGAGGGAGAAGATCGCCAGCCGCCTGGGGAGACGCCACGCCGTGTATTTGCATGGGCACCTGCACGAAAGTGACGCCCGTTACGAAGCAGGGAACGCCAACCTGGCCTTACCCCCTAAAGCGAGTCCAGGTTCAGTGTTAGTA
>PVBE012423071.1_pt1 | contig 12260 bp, 11 predicted proteins | sample 1631181 | NCBI WGS metagenome assembly PVBE01 (sample SAMN08397723, study PRJNA350692) | Marine metagenome, whole genome shotgun sequencing project. | isolation source: water | place: Pacific Ocean | collected 2012-04 | reverse complement strand
GTTTTAATATTAACCACACTAATGGCAAATCAATGAACAGCAGAGAAGCTAAAAAGTATGCTCAACCGTAAGAAAGATAAAACATTTGGATGATTTCAAAAGAAAATAGTTGATGGATATGATTACTGTAAAGCTTAGGGATGAATTTGATTACTTTTAAGGGATAATTTAAAACAATAAACAATACAATTGAGTGCGATACGCTTCTGCAAGTCTTCTGAAATTTAGCACAAGAATAATCTCATTTTTCTGAGGCCATATAAATGCTGATTAGAATTATTGTAGGCAAATCCAGGCAGAAACTAAAGAGCTACAACAATATCGTCTAGACTAGTGTCAAAGCCTCCCATCACCCGCCCAATAGGCCTAAAAACAAACAAAGGTTAACAACAATGCATCCAAACCCCCTGAATTTGTAGTTCAATCCAATGACAACAATTCACATACTCGACAATTTAGAGCCTTTCCTTAACACTGTTGGGCGTATATACGAGGTAGGCGGCGGTATTATTACTGTCTTTGCGATCCTTTGGTTTCTAAACTTCGTTGCAGGGCTAATCCGTAACACCTATGCCGCTGGGCACTCATTGGGCACATTTTACAGATCATATATCCATCGCTATTTAAAGACTATAGTTGTCGTGCTCCTATCTGTCATAACTAAGAAAGTCTCCAATTCATCTGATTCCACAAAAGGATCCATCAAAGCGTAGGTCTAAGTTAATAAAAACGATAGCAAGCAAGTTTGTTTGGCAATAGATTCGAGCCAGATCAGCAAGGGGGCAAAATCAAATAAAACCATAAGTGATATCTCTTTAGTCAGAATGGAAAATGTCACTTAACTATGACCAGCCAGCAAATATTAACGCTAATGAATAAAATCTTTGAGTTTGTTTGTTAGTACACTCGGAAGTGATTAAGACTAATAAAAGTCATGTTACTGAAGAATGGAATAATGATACGCCTGACGGACTTTAAATGTGATAGCTATCTCGAGAAATAAACAATTGATGAAACCAACATTTATTAGAGCAACTTGATATCTTTTATTATCATACAGTATCAAGATCCTGAAGAGTAAAAAAACGCAAGAAAGTAATATTTGAAAAAGAGTAGACAATTGCATTAATCCCTGCAAGAATAATCTCTATTCACGCCATTTTTGTTGGTTAGGCATTCGGTCATCAATGTTATTCTCAGTCCTGGTCATACTCCACATCCTTGCAGCTACGGTTTGGACCGGAGGACAGTTGCTTTTAAATCTAAGGGTCCTACCAGATGCTCTCAAAGAAAAAAGTGTGGCTCAGGTACGCTCTTTTGAAAAGATGTTCGAGCCTTTAAGGGTGACATCACTAGCAATTCAAGTCATAAGCGGTCTCTGGTTAACATGGATCTATCTACCAGGAGGCCGAGGACTTTTTTCATTCCAGACACCAATTACATCCCTACTAACAACAAAATTAATCCTATTGGCTGTCGCCTTTGCATTAGCTCTTCATGCACAAATAAGACTCATTCCTAATCTAAACGACGACAACCTTATTGAATTATCTTGGCATATTCGTAGCATTACAACAGTATCAATTGCCTTTGTGATTGTCGGTGCTGGTATCAGATTAGGAGGATTCTGAGTTAACCAAAATCATAAATGGTTTCGTATATCACTAAAATTGGTTGGATATCCCATCAGACATTAAGGCTAGATAGTAGTTGGCTGAGAGAACCTCTAGGAGATTAGATATCCTACCTTCTGTTACAAGTTGCTGGCTAGCACAGAAAAAACATGTGTTGATAGATGTGTTACAACCATTTGTCGTTACCAAATGGTATTGAATAAGTGTCATTACTCTCCAGCCCAAACAGTCACCGTCGACCATGAATGTATTGACATTATTGAAAATCAATTACCAACCCAACAACGGCAAAGTCAAACGCCCACTACCCCAATCTCTGCAGATGACTCCACAATTGCTAGACATGGAACTTGCTGAGCTTTTCCCGTGGACAATTCATACCCGCTGTCTAGAAGGTCCTCCATGTATGTGTGAAGAGTGCCTGCAGGATCGCCGCCAAGCACGTCAGAGTGAAGTCGGATGGGTTCGTCAACAGCAACTGTTCGACCGATAAGCAATGATTAGACTAAGAGCAAGAATCAATATTCATACTTGATAAAGAGATATGTTTAGGCACGCAAGCAATTCTCTAATTATACAATTAAAAAATCCAATTCTTGACAATTGTTATATTGTCTAAACTTAGTTATTGCTATTTCAAACCATAGATTTCCTGTGCTTATAACTAATGAAGGAAAAGATATAGATTGAGGATTCTAATCAGACAAAAAATGCCTTGGCTTAATGTCAAGGAATTAAGCATTGATTAATATTTTTGACTCTAACAATATAGATCGAACCGAAGCCTAAGTATGTATTGGTTTTACGCCTCGGCCAAGGCATAGCAAACAAGTGTGGTAGGTAACAGGTGAAGACTTCAAATAGCCCACACCACCACAACGTAAGCAATGAGATGAACTCGTACTATGAGAGGTTTTAAGAAAGCGAGATTCAGTCTTGTGGGAGGTTTTGAGTGATGTCATAATTGTTCTATCTATGAAAAGGTTTCCAAGGCCTTTGAAATTGGCTTACTCACCATCACAGACCAAACCCCACTACACAACCCCCAATTGGGGTGATCTTCACCAATAGACTTGTATTAGATCCGCAGCAGACAAGAGTCATTATTGTCTTGGGAATTTGGCAAAATCCCTTTTAAGAAGTGCAAATAGTGATGACTTCGACTAATGCCAATACAATGGTGCTTTGCATGTAAAGCAAAAAAAAGTAAAAGCTATTAAGCTTGTGGTACAAATCCCATCACTATTGCCAAAGATCATCAACATGAAACTCCCGGCAAAAACTGCCCTAACAGCTGGAACTGCAACAGCTGTCATCATCATTGTGCCTTACATAATAAATCTGATACTTACAGTGCTTCCAGGATTTTTGGGAGCATTTGCCAGCGTAGTAATACCTATTTCAACAGCCGCGGGGCTTGCCTGGCTAATCACCTACATATGGACAAATCAGTAATGTAGGATATAATTAGAGAAGAAAAAGATCCTAAACTATAATACAAGTGCAACAATAGCTGCTTAGTTCAGTGAATAGTTTCACTGGATTTATATTTTCTCTTGTAGCCGCAGAGAAGACTAGCTTAATATAAGCACTTGTTTTGATAATACTTAAAAAATATGCCTACAATTGTAGGCATGGATAATTCTGGTAAAATATCATAATGAGCTCAATGCATGTCATACTATAAATAAAGGCGGCCTATCTCAAGCTAATACGTAAAAAGAAAGGTGTGATGTACTAAAGCTGAGGTTCGGCAATAGAGAATCTATTGTCAAATATGATCACCATATGGTTGTTGGCTGAAAATGTATTCGATGAAACCATCGAGATTGTAGCTTTCAATTCTCTCTAAGCTCTATCTTATCAACCCGAGCATCTTACTAGGGCTATCCTTAAGCGCTATCAATATACTCTCCCTTCCAAAATAAATATAATTACTCAAACAAGTAAATTGGACAAAGCCGTTCCAGGCAAGGCCCTGGCTCCAGCAGCCAAAACTGGTTCTAGTCTGATAACGACAAAAACACCTGCAGCTACTAAGGTTGTTGCATGAATGAGAGCCGAGAAAGGAACGGGTTTTTTTAATACATCAGGCCGCCAGACATACATTGGAAACTCTATTAATTTGGCAATTGGTCCCATAATCATGAGGAAGCAAAGGAGAAGAGTAGTTGGATTTGAAAGCTTACCGCTGATAATCGCTTCTTCGAGAAAAGATCCACTTTCATCAAATCCAAAACTTCTGGTCACCCAGAACAAACCAAGACTGCCAAGCAGAAATCCAACGTCACCAATACGGTCAACCAGGAAAATATGTTGGCTTGTTTTGGAAGAGCCATTGGTGTCGTACCAAAAACCAACTAGAAGGGATGAAGAGATCCCAACCAACAGCCAAAAGACAAACATCTCTAATAGGTTTGGACTTAGGGCTAGACCTAGCAAGGCGCTAGTCAAAAATCCTAGGTAAGTAAAAAAACTCACATAATTTTTTTTGCCTGCCATGTAAATATGTGCGGACAACATCAACAACATCCCTGCAGTGCTGATCAGTGACAGCATCTCGGCACCAATGACATCTACAGCAAAACCGATCTGTAAATGGAGATCAGTTAAACCTGGCAAGTCGAAGATCACCTTAGTGGCAGCAGTTCCTGCCCTTTGTTCCGCCAGAAGGGCGAAACTGAGTACAGCTGCTGTACCAACACAGCTAACTAACAGGAATGAAACCGGCTTACTCAAGCGGTTCATGGTGAGTTTGAAACTGATCAACAAAAGTCCTACAAGGCATGCACCAGCCAAAGGCAGCACTGGAATTAACCAAGCGAGTTCTGAAGGTAAAGGCATTAGCCGAATTTACTGATTGTGGAAGTTGGAAGTTCTTTTATCAGTTCGTCAAGTGCGACAAAGGCGAGTAAGCCGAAGATGCCAAACATGGAACTTGGAAGAATCGCATCCATCTCTAATAGGACGTGTTTTCCTGTTGGTAGCAAAGCCTGAGCAAATCGCCAAATAGATCCTTAGCGTTTGGACATGAAGCCAGGACTTTGAAAAGGCACGTTGACTGCATAAGGATTCAGGCAAACCTGGAGGGAATCAAGCCAGATATCCAACAAGATTCTGAATCACCTTGAGTTAATCCAGTCCAAAATACCCATCAAGGATTGGTGAAACGATGGGACTGTGCGATCCAGGAGCAAGACCATTATCACTAAAGCATTGAGAGCAAATACAGAGACAGAAACGGCTATACCAAGCTTTTTCTCGCGTGGAGAGATCCGGTCGTCGGCATCTGAATTTCCCTTTGGCGTTGCATCCACCGCAATACTCTGATGATCTTTCAATGTCGATGCTAAAGCAGGGAACAGAAGCCAGCGAGCAAATGTAGAAGCTATTGATCCTTTCTGTATCTCTTGAAATGAAAGGCCCATTAGCCGGAAACCAAAGCTTATTAGCAAGCCGCCACAACAAGGAACAATTCAGAGCCCCTTAGGTAGGCGTTTTAGGGGCAAAGAAAACGCCATGAGATGGCAGGATGAGTGTAGGCGTTACTTTGCCGGCAATGATGATCAACAGAATGCGCGAAGCCATCGTGGATCAGCTTCGCTCCTGCAGTACACCTGAGCAGCTTCTAGCGCTAGATGAGCAAATAAGAGTCGAGACCGATGCAGGCCCCCTTTATCGCGTTATATGTAACTTCCTGCGAGATCGCACGGTTGCTCCCGTCGAAGCAGCGATATGGCTTGGCACCTTGATGGACCATCGAGAGAAGCAACTGGACGACTGTCTCAACCTCCACTGTCAGCTTTAAGAAGAGGAACACTCTGCACCCATAGAAGTTCTATAGGGGATAGATCCATCAGCAGAGAACTGTGCTGGCGCGCCCTTACCAAAAGCTTCAGCACAAAGGTTTTAACGCATAGAGACTCTCAATTTACGATTGCCGAATGAAATCGAGTATGAAACTAGCCTCTAAATTCTGTGACTTCGATGACGAATCGCCGATATTATCGAGACAAATGCAGCAGGCCAAGAATTGGAGGCTGGCGAGCTAAGTATATTTGCTCAGCAGCCAAAGCAGGCTCGCTAAAAGCTTTGCGCGCACCTCAAAGCAAATGATTCCAAGTAGGGGATGGGTTTTAAATCGCAATACCCCCCATGGATAGGCCAATTGAATCTAATTTTTGGTGCCTGCACTCCCCGCCCCCCCCCTTTCGCTAGCTCACGTAAAAGCTCTTATTCCTTAACCCTTTAAAAGCGTTCAATCGCAATGTCAACAACAAGCCTATCCACACCAAAACAACAAGAAACTGTTCAGGCTTCACGGCCAGACCATTCAGTGCAACTGTCAGAAGACCTGAGGAGAGACAGCCCTATGCCCAAGCGAGGGAAAGATATTAATATTTGCTTAAGATGAATTTGCGCAAATCGAGTGCAACTAAGTATAAGGTTAGTAGAGATAGTTTCCCAAAAACCCTTTCTATGCGCCAATCTTTTGCTGGTACGACTGGTGCAGTACAACCTTTGGTCACACCACGAATCCAATCAATCCGTGAAAAGATCAGCCTAAAGGAACTGGAGCTAAGCCTTACAAGACTTGGTCTAGCAACCACTACCCATACTGCAAATCCTAGCTAGCAACAAAGCCCATCTTGAACATTTCGAAAATATAGACAAAAGACCAAACATTGACCACCCTAAAAGGACTCAGTAGAGAGATATAATCTGAGCAAATCTAACAAAATAAAGATTATGAATTGCAAGCCACTAACAAATCCCGAGAACAGTCTTTATCGTTCACTAAACAGTTATTAGAAAACCCTAGTCATGTAAAGAATCCCCCTAAAGCAGACTCTAGCAGAACGATAAATAACGAAGCAAATGACGATGCAAATATCAGCAATAAATTCGCATCACAAGAACATGAGAGCTAATATTTTTTTAATATCTCATTAAACTGACTCAATCAGTCAAGCTAGAAGTTCTATTTAAAATTAACATTTCAGCTCAACCAATAAAGCTAGAAAGCAATTCCACTAGGCAAGTCGTACATTCTGTCTGACATCAGCAGAGCGCTCACCTCACTAACTGGCCGATAGTGATCGACACCGGGGTAATTTGGAGAAAAAGGGCTAACTAGAGAGAGAGAAGCGAAGGATGAACTGCAAATACAAGTTGGCGCTATCAAGCCAGAATGACTAATCAACGGACTGATCCTCAACGCTATGTCCCTTAACCGCCGAGACTTCCTAGGCCTTAGCGGAGCAGGCGTGGCGAGCTTGTTTCTTCATAGGGCCCTTGCCGCAAACCTGATCAGTGATCCGTCAAAGTCTCTCTTGTCTGACCTGCCAAGGGGAGATCAGCGAATCGCACTGATCAGCGACCTCAACTCAAGTTACGGATCAACCAGCTACGTGTCGCAAGTTCATCGTGGCCTAGAGCTTTTAATCAAACTGCAACCAGATCTTGTCCTTTGTGCAGGCGATATGGTTGCAGGTCAGAAGCTCGGGCTGACTTCAAACCAGCTCGATGCAATGTGGTCTGCCTTTGATGAGCAGATACTGCAGCCCCTAAGAACTGTAGATGAGCCTTTCGCACCAACCATGGGCAACCATGACGCATCAAACAGCCGCGGAAATTCGGGATATGTGTTTGAGCTCGATCGACTGCATGCTCAGAAGTTCTGGCGTGCTCGCCAAGGATCACTTGGTCTCACATTTGTTGATGCCAATCAATTCCCCTTCCGATACAGCATTCGTCATGGAGAAATTTTCTTGCTAGTTGTTGATGCCTCTTCGGCCAACGTCTCAGCAGATGACTGGGCCTGGGCCGAGAGCCAGCTAGACGGATCAGAAGCTCGCCAGGCAAAGTTGCGCTTGATGATGGGCCATCTGCCGCCTTATGCGATTGCAAAGGGACGCGATCGTGCAGGCGAAGTGCTACACGAACCAAAACGTCTGCAGCAACTACTACTGCGCAAAAATGTACATCTATACATTAGTGGCCACCATCACGCCTGGTATCCGAGCCGTGTGGGTTCCATTAATCTGCTTAGTCTCGGTGCCATGGGTAGTGGACCCCGTCAAAGACTCAACGACAGACACCCCCCACAACAGACAGTCACCTTGCTCGACCTTTTCAGCCAACAGGGCGAACTTGTAGAGACCACTATTGAACTCGATGGCCTGCAAATCTTACAAGGACAACTACTGCCCAGTTCATTGCAACCAAGCGTTGGCCCAAGGCTTGACCTGCGCCCAACCAGAATCAACGTCAGCAACAAATCCACTGCCAACAAAACAAAGCTTTCGGTGAAACCTTAATTAGGAAAAGGCTTAAAACCATCGTCTGACCTGAGCAGTGGCCAACTGCACCTCGCGTTGAAAGAGAAGGGCCGCTGCCATTAGGCATACCATCGCCATAACGAACAAAGGCACCACAAGTAAGGCAAGATCAAGTTGAGTGACCACACTGATAAAGACAACCGCTACAACAAGTGCCACCAATAGAATCGTAACGGTGAGAAGTTCAATCGCTTTCATCACCAACGCCATGCGCCTCTTCAATGCCTGCAGCTCTGTTTTGCTCTCACGCTCTGATGACACAGGTGTATCCCGGCTCTGGGTCAAGGCTTGAAGCTCACGAGAACGATCAATAATGCGAACCAATCGGCTATTGAGAACTACCAGCAAACCTCCAATACCTGCGAGCAAGAAAACTGGCGCAACAGACATCTGGATTGCCCTTGACAGGTTTTCAGCGGGTTGATGACCCACTTGGGCAACCAGATCAACAAGCCGCAAGACATAAATCATGAGCAAACGTATCGAGCAGTCAAGACAAGCTAACAAGACCCAATCGAAAAAAGATGGTGGCCTAATAAACTCCAGCTAAAAGTATGAAAAAGGAACTCACTTACTAAAAAGACTGGTCAATAGCTACCTACAGATTTAACCTGAGAGATTCGCGGACATTGTCAAAGTGACTCTGTAACCGGAGATATTGATGCCTGTATTAACAGGCTGAAAGGGTAGATTGGTTCCAATGCAGAGAGATAGGTAAAATTGAATTTAATCGATCAATTCGAATATTAAATAATCTGGCTTCAAAACTACAGCAATGATAGGGAGCGAAGTTATTATCATTCGTTAGCAAAAGAAAGAAAGAGTCGGTCGAAATAACAACCTCTTAAACCGAAAAGGAACTCAATGCCTATTATACGAAAAAAAGAATGGGGGATGTATAGGCTAATTAAACAATAAAATAAGTAAATGGGTCAAATATTGTGAAAAGTTTCTGGAAGATGAAATTTGAACAGGGATAACATAGTCTTACAAGCCAGGTTCGAGTTAATTACAGAATGAGCAAGAATCCCTTGCATCGCGCCTTCGATTTACTAACAGGGCAATGGTCTGTTTTTTTGGAACAACCTGTTCCAATTGAGGTGCTTGATGAGGAACGCATTGCCAACTCTTTGCCTTCCTTTGGCTTCTTTGTTTTACTTATCACATCAACAATAATCGCAACCTTTGGACTCATTGCCAACAACACTGCCGTTGTAATTGGAGCCATGATCGTGGCTCCATTAATGAATCCAATCTTGAGCATGGCGTATGGGATATCAATAGCAAGCAGCCTGTTGATCCGACGATCATTAGTGACCTTGATCATAGGTACGGGCGTCGTTGTTATCACAGCAGCTTTGATAACAGCGTGCATGCCAGTAAGAGTCTTAGGCTCAGAAATACTGGCTCGTACATCACCAAATCTGATCGACCTGCTAGTGGCTATTGCGGCCGGAATAGCTGGTGCATTTTCTCTAACCCGCAAGCGTATTGCTAGTTCTATAGCTGGGGTCGCAATCGCCGTTGCGCTTGTTCCACCACTTTGCGTTAGCGGCATTGGGTTAACGCTTGATCCGGAGATCAGTGCCAGATTTGCTAGAGGGGTAATAAGGGGCCTCAACCATGAGGTTGCTACAGGGTCGTTCATACTTTTTCTGGCCAACCTTATAGGCATCACCTTTGCCGCTTCTTTGACCTTTCTAAGCCAATCCTATGGATCGATCAAACGCTCATGGCTTACCTTGTTAGCTTGGTTAGCTCTGATTGTTTTGATTTGTATCCCTCTAAGTTCTTCGTTAAGAAAGTTCTTCCTATCAAAGAAGATTGAGATGGAGCTATCAAAGATTGGAGCCAAGCAACAAGAAACAGGAACAACAAGTATAAAACTGCCAGGAATTAAACAGAAGATGCAGATCCGCTACATGTATGTCAATTTAAAAGAAGATCGTGCTGTTCTAGATCTGGTACTCAATGTCCCAGAAGGCACCCTGAATGAGAAAAAGGTAGCCTCTATTAATCGAATGCTATTCGATTCAATAAAACAGTTTGGAGTTCGCCAACTGGATGTAGACACAAGAATTGTTCCTTCACGAGTTCATCAGTACAGAGAGACTCTTAAGTAATCAACTTCTAAGCCTACAAAATTGAGGAATTAGCAATTAAACATTGAAGAAGAATCAAACTTTCGCTTATGGACGATACAATTGACTGAGCATTGATTCGGAGTAGAATTTCTATAATTTAGATAAAGTCAATCATTTTTTACGTGAAAACAACACATTTTGAATAGGAGCTCCAAGTGCAATTCCCTCTCGGTCAAAAGCTTCCTTAATCTGCAACCTAAACTCACGGCCAACACTCCACTGAGCTAAGGGTTGAGTTTTAATCCAAACACGGATCAAACAACCTGATGACTGTACCTGGTCAACCCCAAGGATCTCGGGAGCATCAAGAAAATAATCACTCCATTGTTTGTCCTCTCTCATTGTGTTGGCTACAAGCCGAACAACATCGAGCACATGGCGTAGATTCTCACGAGCTGATACCTCAATATCAAAATTGACTCGAGACCAATCCTTCGTGAGGTTCTCTACGGTTCGGATCTGGCTATTAGGTAGTGTTGTTAGCTGACCATCAGATCCGCGAAGTTGTGTGTTGAATAAATTCATATTTTCTACCAAGCCACCAAAGGTACCGATCGTAACGACATCACCTATCGCAAAACGATCACCAGCCAAGATAAGAAATCCGTTAAGAATGTCCTCAAGCACATTTCGAGAAAGAAAACCCACACCGACAGCGATGACCCCAGCACTTGTAAAAATAGAGCGATCGACTCCTATTGTTGTTAAAGTGAAAACGAGACCTAGAAAGATAGTGATTACTGTTGCACCACCCTTAAGAACCTTAGAGTATGTACTTGCCCTAAGGGTATAACGCATCGAACTGGCCTCCATGCTAGACACCCGCCTTATCCAATTGTTAATATTAAAATCAATGAGGATGACAACCAGAAGTCGCAAAATAAATACGCCTACCCAAATCAAAGGGATCGCAATCGACTGCTGCAAGGCAATAAATGCGTAGATACGCATTGAAGGATAAACGGCAGTAGAAGAAAGCAAAACTAAGACTAGAAATGCGATTCGCAGAAAGTTACTTGCCAATAGAACGAGTTCTAAGAAGTTCTGGGTTTGGTTCAATAAAGCGTGAGTATAAGGAACGGGTAGAGAAAGATTATCAATGGGTTGATTTGGGTGTTTAGTTGTAGACTCTTTGAGATTATCAACGCCAGATAAATCCTTTGAATAATCAGGTGAATCGACATAATTAACATGCTCATCATTACTGGAAAGGGGTAGAAGGTTACCCGAATAAGCAGCCATGACATCGTCTTTAACAGATTCGGTAAGTGATTCCTGTTTATGTAATAAACGACGATTTATGGAGAGCAATGAAGCTCGTATGGTCTTGAGAAAAAACAAACCAAAAATGCCTGTTACCAATAAGGCGGTAGACAGTAAAACACGTAATCCAGGAAAGGAGGTAGAAAATTCAAGTCCCCACAAACGATCGCTAAAGTTGATCCTTATTCTCTGCTGCCACTCTTGCGCCAACTGAGGGATCTCAATGCCTGCATATTGAGCATCTGGAGCCGTTACAGTGATTACAGTCTGTTTAAAAAGATGATACTTTGGATTATCTGGCAAATAGATAACTGTGGCTTTATTTTGGGTGCCGATCTCCACAGCAGGAGTAAGAGGATGTAAAGGTTTCTGATTTAAGAACCACCAGAAGCGTGGATCATATATTCGTTGTAGACCGTCATTAGAAGTCTTATCAGATAACTGGGTCTCTCGCCAAAACCTGACAAGACGATTTTTGACAGATTTAACCGTTAACTGTACAGACTGAGCTCGCTGTTCAATGTTCTGGGCTGCCTGCTGGGGACTGATATTATGTGAAGCCTGCACAGCGAGAGTGAGACGATTGTTCTGGCTAAGAATTCGAACAGGAAAAACAACTCTGCTGCAGTAAAGGCGGCCACAACGCCAAGGTCTATTAAGGTCCCAGACAGGTCGGTTCATAGGATTACTGCTGGGAGCTGCTGTTGACCCAAACGAGATCTGTGCGAAAGCAGGGGGAAAAAGCAGACTGATCAGTAAGCCACAACAAAGACATAGCGAACAACGCAAACCTAATTTTTTTCTGGAAAGTAGCTGCATTACCAATCCTTACCCATCTAAGAGTTGTAGCTAGATTAAATGAGTAGCAGACCCATAGG
>PVBE011978612.1_pt1 | contig 12260 bp, 8 predicted proteins | sample 1631181 | NCBI WGS metagenome assembly PVBE01 (sample SAMN08397723, study PRJNA350692) | Marine metagenome, whole genome shotgun sequencing project. | isolation source: water | place: Pacific Ocean | collected 2012-04 | reverse complement strand
TTTGGCTCGACTGTTGTGGTCGGTGCCCCGTTTGAGTCGGTGCCGTGTAAAGGATTCCCGAGCATTTTTGGTCGCTGTTTCGTGCAACGCTCGCTTATGGCCTCGCTGCTGTATTCGAATCTCAACTCGGGACCCTCGTTGTTGAGTTAACCATTCTTCGTATAAAGATTTCCTTTGTGGCAGTGTCGGGACGAATACATTCTTTGGCATTCCGATTGGATTGTCGTCGTGATAGATGTCTTCAACTATTCGCGCGATCAAGTCTGGCTGCGTGACGTCCTCAACCTTGTCGACGATTGAGCCACGCTGACCCATGACACGGCCTTTGCGCACAAAAAAGACCTGAACTGAGGCTTCTAATTCGTCATCGTGGACGCCGATAACGTCGAAGTCTTCATTCCTGGTGCCAGCAATTTGTTGCTTTTCTATTGCTTTCTTAACGCTAGTTAGCCGGTCCCGGTATCTCGCGGCTAGCTCAAACTCTCTGGAATTACTAGCCGACTGCATTCTGTTGTTTAAATCTCGTAAGACTTCGTCAGTGTCCCCTTCAAGAAAGCGAATTAAGTCGTTCACTAGCTCTTCATATGCCTGCGGGGATATTTCCCCAACACAAGGCCCGGCGCATTGCTCAATATGGAACAAAAGGCAGGGTCGACCCAACCGCTGGTGTTCCGACATCTTGTTGTCGCTGCAAGTTCGAATTGGGAAAGTCCGTAATAGAAGATCCAACGTTTCTCGAATGGCATACGCGTGACCGAAGGGGCCGAAGTACCGATTTCCTCGTTTTCTCTTTCCTCGCATGACCATCGCTCGCGGCCATTCGTCTCGCAGGGTGACGGCCAAAAATGGATAGGACTTATCGTCGCGAAGACGAACATTAAAGCGAGGTTGATGCCTCTGAATGAGGCTGTACTCCAACATGAGGGCATCCACTTCGGTAGCAACTTCGACCCATTCGATCGATGTCGCCGTGGAAAGCATCTGCACCGTCCGTGGGTGCAGGTTCCGGGCGTCTTGGAAGTAGCTGTTTAGGCGACTCCGCAGGCTCTTGGCTTTCCCTACGTAAATGATGCGCCCAGCTTGATCCTTGAACTGGTAGCTACCTGGCTGGTCGGGAACGGAGCCAGACTCGGGGCGCAATGACATACCTAGAGGCTATTCGCAAGAAACTCACTCAGTTCGACAGGACCGGAGCAAGGAAGCGGCCTGTATGACTTCCTGACACTTTGGCAACCTTTTCGGGAATGCCACTGGCTACTACTAGGCCACCCCCATCTCCACCTTCAGGACCCATATCGATGATCCAGTCAGCAGTCTTTATGACATCAAGGTTGTGTTCTATCACTACCACGGTGTTGCCTTGATCTACCAGCCTGCTTAGCACTGTCAACAACCTACGGATATCTTCGAAATGGAGGCCTGTCGTAGGTTCATCAAGGATGTAGATGGTGTGCCCAGTTGGTCGCTTAGCCAATTCGCTCGCAAGTTTTACGCGTTGCGCTTCCCCGCCTGAAAGGGTCGTCGCCGGCTGTCCGAGTCGGATGTAACCCAACCCAACATCAACCAGAGTCTGCATGTGGCGCGCTATTGGAGGTTGAGCTGAAAAGAACTCCAAGGCCTCTTCGCACGGCATGTTCAACACATCAGCAATAGTCATCCCCTTGAAGCGCACTTCAAGGGTTTCTCGGTTGTATCTGGCGCCTTTGCAGACCTCACACGGCACGTAAACATCGGGAAGGAAATGCATCTCAATCTTTATGGTTCCATCACCCGAACAAGCTTCACATCTCCCACCTTTGACGTTGAAGCTGAACCTGCCCGGCAGGTAGCCCCTCACCTTAGATTCGTTGGTTGCTGCGAACAGCTTTCGGATGCTGTCAAATGCCCCCGTGTACGTCGCCGTATTCGAACGAGGAGTTCGACCAATCGGTGACTGATCAATGTCGATGACCTTATCCAAAGCTTCCCAACCATCAAGAGAGGTGTGTAATCCGGGTACTTCTTTGGATTTATAGATCTTTTGCATTAACGATTTTCGGAGAATTTCGTTAATCAGGGTGCTCTTGCCAGAACCTGAAACACCTGTTATTGCCACGAAACAACCAAGTGGAATCTCAACGTCTATGGATCTGAGATTGTTTTCTCGCGCTCCATGGACCACCAAGGAGTCCTTGAGTGGTTCTCTGCGCGATACGGGTATTTCAATTTCGCGAATTCCCTTTAAGTACTCACCAGTGACTGAACCCTTAACATCTTTTAATCCGCCAACTGGGCCGCTGTAGATGATTTCACCACCGTGTTCTCCAGCCCCAGGCCCAATATCAACCACCCAGTCAGCTTCCATGATTGTTTCCTGATCATGTTCGACGACAAGAACCGTGTTCCCGAGATCTCTTAGGTGTTGCAAAGTCTCAATTAGGCGTCGATTATCTCGCTGATGCAACCCAATCGACGGCTCATCTAAGACGTACAAAACACCTTCAAGGCCACTTCCAATTTGACTAGCCAGTCGAATTCGTTGGGCTTCCCCGCCAGCGAGCGTCGCTGCGGACCTATTCAAAGTCAGATAGTCCAAACCCACGTCCAAAAGGAAGTTCAGTCGAGCATCGATTTCCTTAACAATGGGAGCGGCGATGATCGCTTCCCTATCACTTAGAGACAACCCATCGATGATCTTGGCTGCTTCGCCTATCGACACTGAACAAAGCTCGTAGATGTTGTGGCCCGCTACTCGAACTGCAAGGGAAACCTCGTTGAGCCGCGCCCCATCACAGGTACCGCAGGGAACTTCTCTCATGTACCCCTCGATACGATCGCGAGAATGGTCGCTATCTGTATCGGCGTGACGGCGCTGCAAGGTTGGGATGACCCCTTCCCAGTGCGTTGTGAAACTCCGACTACGGCCGTACCTATTTCTATAACGCACCGTAAAGGTTCTATTTTGAGGGCTGCCATAAAGCAACAGCTTTTTTTGCTTGGCTGTCAGCTTCGCCCAGGGCTTGTCTACAGGAATGTCGAACTCTTCGCCGGTAGCCCGCAGTAAACGGCCGTACCACCTACTAGCACCCGTGGAGAAGGGCGCTATCGCCCCATCCTCGATACTGAGATCACCATTGGGGACAATTAGCTCAGGGTCTACTTCGAACCTGGTTCCTAACCCATCGCAAGTGCCACAAGCGCCATACGGGGAGTTGAACGAAAAGTTTCTTGGAGCAAGCTCTTCGAAAGAACGACCGGTAGTCGGTGAAAAGAGGTGCTGACTGTACGTGAGCATCTGCGGATCTTCATCCTCCGGCATGAGTTCAACCCAAACATGTCCGTCAGCCAACAAGAGTGCGGCTTCGATCGATTCTGTCAATCGTTGCTCTATGCCTTCCCTGAGGACGAGACGATCGACTATCACTTCGATGTCATGATTCACATAACGGTCAAGTCGTTCTTCTGGCAGCACATCGCTTTCAGCCAGATCGACCATCTCTCCATCAACTCGAGCCCGCACATAGCCCTGTGAGGCAAGGCCAGCTAAGAGCGTGTGATACTCACCTTTTCGTCCCCGAACCACAGGAGCAAGAACCTGAAATCGACTGTCGGTTCCTAACCCCAGAATCCGATCGACGATTTCTTGTGGGGTCTGACGTTGCACCACTTCGTCAGTTTCAGGGTCATGTTGTATTCCAACCCTCGCGTACAGGAGTCTCAGATAATCGTAAACTTCAGTGATCGTTCCTACAGTCGAGCGGGGGTTTCTGCTGGCACTTTTCTGATCAATTGAAATGGCCGGTGAAAGCCCCTCCAAAAAATCAACGTCAGGTTTATCCATCTGCCCCAAGAACTGTCGGGCGTACGCCGAGAGGGATTCCACATAACGTCTTTGCCCTTCCGCGTAAATCGTGTCAAAGGCGAGCGAAGACTTGCCGCTGCCCGATAACCCCGTGAATACGATCAGCTGGTCGCGTGGTAGATCAACATCAATATTGCGGAGGTTATTTTCTCTGGCACCTCGGACAATTAATTGATCTCCCATTGTGCTGGGAGCCTATCCCGACCCCATCTCTGAGATGGGGAGTGAAGCCCCAAATCGAATCAGATCATGACGACTGATCTAAGCACCTCACCACGTTCCATTTTGTGAAAGGCATCCTCAACCTCGTCAATGCCTATTTTCTCCGAGACAAACCGATCCAGCTGAAGACGGCCTTGCAAATACAAATCAATCAACATGGGGAAATCTCGAGATGGCAAGCAGTCTCCGTACCAAGAGCTCTTAAGCGCTCCTCCCCTACCGAATACTTCAATAAGCGGCAAATCGATGCGCATCTCGGGGTTCGGGACCCCTACAAGTACGACTGTGCCAGCTAGATCCCGTGCAAAAAATGCCTGCTCATAGGTAGCAGGAAGGCCAATCGCTTCGATAGCGACATCCACACCGTTTCCTTCAGTCAAACCTCGAACTGCCTCAATGACCTCATCACTGTTCATATCTGAGGAGTTAATCGCGTGTGTCGCTCCAAAATCTCTGGCCCATTCAAGTTTTTGGTCGTCTAGATCAATAGCAATAATTGTGCGAGCCCCAGCAATTCGAGAGCCTTCAATTGCCGCGTCCCCAACACCTCCACACCCCCAAACTGCAACCGTGTCGCCTCGAGTAACGCCTCCCGTATTCAGGGCTGCGCCAAGTCCTGCCATCACCCCACAGCCAATCAAGCCGGCGACCTCGGGCTCTGCAGCAGCATCTACTTTGGTTGCTTGTCCAGCTGCAACCAAAGTCTTTTCAGCAAACGCCCCAATACCTAAAGCTGGTGAGAGGTCTACCCCATCGACCGTCATTTTTTGTTGGGCATTGTGGGTGGAAAAGCAGTATTGAGGCCTCCCCCGCAGACAACTTCGACATTCACCACAGACAGCGCGCCAGTTAAGGATCACAAAGTCGCCTTCTTCAACGTTCCCTACCCCTGGCCCAATTTGGCTGACAACTCCCGCAGCCTCATGACCTAGAAGAAAAGGAAACTCATCATTGATTGCCCCTTCGCGGTAATGAAGGTCCGTATGGCAAACCCCACATGCCTGAACGTCAACCACCACTTCTCCCGGACCTGGGTCGGGCACTTGAATTGTTTCAACAGAAACTGGTGCCCCTTTACTTCGGGCGATCACCCCGCGCACTTCATGTGCCATGACTAGGCCCCCTTTGGGTTCAGTACTCGCGACAACCTCATCGCCCTATTGGGCAACCTAGTCGCCGAGGCTCAAGGTCAGCCACAGTTACGAGAAGTCTTAGACCCGTCAACTGGTCGCGTCGCGTAGATCACGCCGCAATTCTCTAATTTCGTCCCTCAACCGCGCTGCATACTCAAACCGGAGATCCTCCGCCGCTTCTTCCATTTCAAGCTCCAACGAATGGATAAGCCGATGCAAGTCGTCTTCAGGAAGCTCAGCTAAGTCTTTCCGGGCCTGCTCATCAGGTCGCAATCGACCCGAGGCCAACTTCTCTGGAACAGGTGCTCCCGCTTCTTGCCCTCGAAGAACCAGCAAAATATCAGTCACTGCTTTCCGAATAGTTTGCGGGTCGATCCCATTTTCTAAGTTGTAGGCCTGTTGAAGCGCTCGCCTCCGATTCGTTTCGCCGATCGCTATCTGCATCGAATCAGTAACATTGTCGGCGTACATAATTACTTGCCCGTCGACATTTCGAGCCGCTCTACCGATCGTTTGGATCAATGAAGTCTTGCTTCTCAGAAACCCTTCTTTATCCGCATCAAGGATCGCAACCAGGGAAACTTCAGGTAAGTCCAACCCCTCCCGCAATAGGTTGATCCCCACCAGTACATCAAACTCACCTAATCGGAGATCTCTCAGGATCTCGATGCGTTCAATAGTGTCGATTTCACTGTGTAAGTACCTAACCCTGACCCCCAGTTCCAATAAATAGTCGGTCAGGTCTTCGGACATCTTTTTTGTCAAAGTCGTAACCAAGACCCGATCTCCACGTCCCACAGTGTTCTCTATCTGTTCAATAAGATCATCGATCTGCCCCCGAGTCGGTTTAACGATTACTTCAGGGTCAACCAGACCGGTGGGTCGAATTATTTGCTCGACCACCTGATCGCTGACGTCGATCTCATAATCACCGGGAGTCGCCGAGAGGAATACGACTTGATTAAGGCGTTCCATAACTTCATCAAATCGCAGTGGTCGATTGTCACGAGCCGACGGAAGACGGAACCCGTGCTCAACCAACGTGTCTTTACGCGATCGATCGCCGGCAAATTGCCCATGAAGCTGAGGAACTGCCACATGACTTTCGTCAACTACCAACAGGTAATCCTCGGGAAAGAAATCAAGAAGACTGTACGGAGGTTCATCAAAGGTTCGGCCATCTAAATGCATTGAATAGTTTTCGATGCCATTGCAATACCCAACTTCTTGGAGCATCTCAAGGTCATATTCAGTTCGCATTCGAAGCCGTTGTGCTTCCAACAGTTTGTTCTCCGATTCGAACAACGCTAGGCGCTGTTGAAGTTCTGCTTCAATGTCACCGATCGCTCGATGGACGGTTGCGCCGTCTGTGACGTAGTGACTGGCAGGGAACACAGTTACTTCCTCCAGCTCCGCAAGACGCTCACCAGTAACCGGGTCCACCTTGGCTATCCGCTCAACATCGTCTCCAAATAGCTCTATACGAACCACAAATTCTTCATATGCCGGATGTACCTCAAGGGTGTCCCCGCGTACGCGAAATTTTCCCCGCACGAGGTTCATATCATTTCTCTCGTATTGCATGTCGATCAGTCGCCCAAGGACATCTCGTTGGTTATGAGTCTCCCCCACTCTCATATACAGCATGTGTTCAAGGTAAGCATCAGGCGGGCCAAGGCCATAAATGGCCGACACAGAGGCAACGACGATCACGTCCCGTCGCGTAAGTAGAGCAGCCGTCGCTGAATGTCTGAGGCGATCGATCTCATCATTTATCGACGAGTCTTTTTCTATGTACGTATCAGAAGCCGGCATATACGCCTCTGGTTGGTAATAGTCGTAATACGACACAAAATATTCGACGCGATTATCCGGAAAGAACTCACGAAATTCGTTCGCTAACTGTGCTGCCAAAGATTTATTTGGGGCAAGGACGAGCGTAGGTCTTTGAACCTTTTCTATCGTCCAGGCAATAGTTGCACTCTTCCCCGAACCAGTGATGCCCAAAAGCGTCTGGAACCGCTGCCCTGCCTCAACCCCCTCCGAAAGTAGTTGCACCGCCTTGGGCTGGTCTCCTGCTGGGTCGAAGTCCGAAACGACACGAAAAGGATGCGCTGCAGTTGGGGTCGATCGCGCTTCGGAAGTCACGAGAAACAGCTTAGGAACTGATTAGGTAGACAAAAGGCCCCATGTGACTGTTTCAAAAAATTTGTCGAACTTTAGGGATTTCTTCTTTCTTTCACACTCATTGCCCGAACTATGGGTATCCTCCGCGCTGAGTGGCAAACACGAACATTTAGCGTCGCTACTCACGAGGCACACATGAGCGATAAATCTACAGACGAAGAAAACGAAGATGCGGAACCAGATCCAGACCTCATCGATGAGGAAATCGATGAGGAAACTGAGATCGACCTAGAAGCTGACGCCCTCTTAGGCGAGGATGAAGACGACTCCGAGGACGAGAACAAAGAGATCCCAGCTGGAGCGCGTCCTGCTGCTGACGAAGAAGAAGACGAAGACGACGACGAGGTTGAAGCCGACCTGGACACCATTCTCAAAGAACGACTCTCATCAGCTGACGAAGATGACGAAGAGGAAGAAGAAGACGAAGGTGTTATCACGACAGCCGAAGGTGATCGCATACCCGGCAAACAAGAAGATGAGATTCTGTGTGAAGGGTGCTTCTTACTCGTCAAAGAATCGCAATACGACATGCGTGAGAATGTTGCCAGCTGTCCTCACTGCGGAACTCAACTGAACGTATAGAGACTCGGTGAGGACATGAAACTCGACGGAAAAGTCACTGTCATCACTGGAGCTGCAAGCGGTATTGGTGCAGCTTGTGCGCAGGCCTTCTCGAATGCGGGCTCTCGGGTAGCCATCGTTGATGTCGACTTTGAAGGGGCCAAACAAGTAGCTGAAAGTACCGGTGGGATAGCCATCCACTGCGACCTTGGAGATCCTTCAGCCATCGACGCGATGGTTGAGCAGGTTGAGACACAACTCGGACCAACGGAAATTTTGTTCAACAACGCTGGCATTGGTTCAGGGTCTGGGGTTTTTGACAGCTCGCTAGAAGAATGGCAACGCCAGTGGGACGTTAACTTGATGTCTCACGTTCATGCGGTACGAGCTGTTCTCCCCGGGATGCTCGATCGCGGTGAGGGCTACCTACTTCACACCGCGTCGATGGCCGGCATCCTTTCCTCACATGGCAACCTTCCTTATGCCGTGAGCAAACATGCCGTTGTCGGCCTAGCGGAATGGCTTGCCTTTACCTACGCTCACCGCGGAATTGGTGTTTCCTTGCTTGCTCCACTGGCGGTAAGGACGCCAATGTTGGGTGATGCTGCCGGTGGTGAATGGGCATCACAGGCCGGAGGTCCAATCAAGGAGCCAAGTGAGGTGGCACAACAGGTATTGGATGCTGTCGTTGAGGATCGATTCTTGGTTTTGACGGATCAAATAGCGCAAACCTGGATGGAGAGGAAGACCGCAGATCCTGACCGATGGCTTCATGGAATGAACCGGCTCCAGCAGCGCCTAGAGAGCACGGACAACCCCTCTCTTCCATCCGAGTAGCGCATCTAGCGCTCTTTAAGTCTTAGGACTTCACCGATGCCCTCTGACGGCCTCATGTGGATACCTGTCACGCTTGGCGCTACAGCAGCCCAAGTCGTTCGAACGGCTCGACAACATGAACTGCGCCGTTATCTAACGTCCCTGGGTGCCGCCTACGTAAGATTTCTATTCGCTTGGCCGCTGGCACTGATATTGGTGGGCGTTACCTGGATATTCACACCCCAACGAGTTGAAATTTCAGTCGCATTTACCCTTTGGGTGATCTGTGCCGCTCTTGTCCAAGTAACAGGAACTGTTCTTCTGCTGAATGCCTTTCGAGCGAGGGACTTTGCAATCGGTACGGTTTATTCCAAGGCCGAAGTGATCCTTGTCGCCGCAGGGTCTGCTCTTTTTCTGGGCGAATCTCTTAAGCCATTTGGATGGTTGGGTGCTGCTGTAGTCCTACTTGGCGTCGTGCTTCTTGCTGCAACTTCGGGTTTGGAAATCGCGCTGCGCCGGTGGGGCGATCCAGCTGCCTGGTACGGCGTCATGGCTGGGTTCTTTTTTGCGCTATCAGCAATAGGAATTCGCGGTGCCTCGACTTCACTCTCAGGAGGTGATGTATGGCATAGGACCTGTGTGACTTTATTGGCCTTACTAACCGCGCAGACCGTGCTTTACGGCCTGTTCTTGGGGCTAACTAACAGAAAGCAACTTGTAAAGATCTGGGAACATCGACGTAATTGTTTCCAAGTGGGGTTACTAAGTTTCGCGGGCACGACGGGGTGGATAGCAGCGATGACGCTCACCACAGCAGCGAAAGTACGAACTTTGGGCCAAGTAGAAATAGTCTTGGCTTTTTGTATTTCGTTGGTGCGCTTCAAGGAGGAACATCACTTGCGGGACTACCTCGGAAGTGCATTGGTGTTGTCTGGGATCTTATTGGTCGTGGGGCTTGGTTGACCGAACAAATCGCCCTATAGCGTCGCTGTGAGTCGGCCTATTCCTCTGGAGGTTCAGGGGTTGGTTCTGTTTCAGGCAAATTCATAGCCCATCTCAAAGCTGAAGTTATTTGGGGTTCAAGTTCGTTCAAGGTAACCGCGTTGTCGATCACAAAGTCAGCAACATCCAGACGCTTCTCGCGTGCTACTTGGGCCTTAATTCGAGAACGAGCATCCTCCTCGGTAAATCCACGATATTTCATTAACCGTTGTACCGAGATTTCTGGAGGTGTGTCCACGACAAGAATTCCGCTCACAACGTACCTCGGAGGTCCGCCAGCAATAATTCCTTCCACAAGCAAGGGGATGTCCAACACCAACAAGTTTTGACGATCTGCTTGTTCTCGTATTCGGCGTCGAATTTCCTTGTTCACTGGAGGGTGAACAATCTCGTTCAGTCGCCTGAGAGAATCTTTGTCGTTGAATACCACTCCAGCGATCGCTTGACGGTTAAGAGTTTGGTCTTGGTTCAAGATGTCATTGCCGAAATGTTTCACCATTTGGGAATAGACAATTTGTCCTGGCTGTTGAAGCTCTCTGACAATTTGGTCGGCGTCAATGAGGATGGCGCCACGGTCAACGAAGCGGTCAGAAACTGTGCTCTTTCCGCTACCGATGCCACCGGTTAACCCGATGACTATCACCTCGTTGCCTACGCTTCCTCTGTCGGAGACGTAGCCTCGTCTTCCGGAGTTGCATCGGCGCTGACTTCGGTCTCACCTGAATCCTCATAGTCAGCTACCGCTTGACGGTAAGCCTCTTCTCCGTGCTCTTCGTAGTACTCACGCCAAGCCCGCTCTGCTTCGGATTCTTCACCTTCGACCGGAGCTTCGTATTCAAACTCGCCGATGAAATTACCGGCTTCGTCGTATGCATGTTCACCGAAAGCTTCTTGGTATTCGGCTGCAACTACGCCGCCTTCAGCAGCTTGCTTGATGGACAAGCTGATTCTGCGCCTTTGTAAATCGAGGTCAATGATCTTGACCCACAATTCTTCTCCTGGTGTGACCACTTGCTCTGGCAACTCAACGTGATGCGCCGACATCTCAGATATGTGAACTAAACCTTCAATGCCATCGCCAACTTGAACGAAAGAGCCAAACGGCACAAGTTTCGTGACTCGGCCGTACACCAGTTCCCCGACTTTGTGCCCGTCGGCAAATTCTTGCCAAGGGTCTTGTTGAGTTGCTTTCAAGGACAGTGAGATTCGTTCTCGTTCGCGATCAACTTCCAGTACCTCAACATCGACTTCGTCGCCTACTGTCACAACAGAATTCGGGTGGTCTACATGCTTCCATGACAACTCTGAAACATGGATCAGGCCGTCCATTCCTCCCAAGTCGACGAAAGCACCGAAACTGACAACTGACGAGACGACACCGCTCCGCTTTTCTCCCGGTTGCAGATTGTCGAGGAATTCTTCTCGTTGTTCTTTTTGTGTTTCTTCCAACCATGCGCGACGAGATAGCACGACGTTGTTTCGATTCTTGTCCAGCTCGATGATTTTGGCCTCAAGGTCCATGCCGATGTATGGGTCAAGATCTCGGACTCGACGAAGTTCGACAAGAGAGGCGGGTACGAAACCACGAAGGCCGATATCGATAATGAGTCCGCCTTTCACGACCTCTATAACTGGCCCCGAAACGACTCCATCCGATTCTTTGATTTCCTCAATCCTGCCCCAAGCCTTCTCATATTGAGCCCGTTTTTTCGAAAGGACCAGACGTCCATCTTGATCTTCTTTTTGTAGAACAAGCGCCTCTATTTCCTCTCCCAAATCAACGACTTCTGAAGGGTCAACCGCGTTCCGAATTGAAAGTTCACGGCTGGGTATAACGCCTTCGGACTTGAAGCCGATATCAAGCAAGACTTCATCACGATCGATTCGAACAACAGTGCCCGTAACTAGGTCACCATCCTCGAACTCGACGATGGTTCCATCTATGGCGTCGGCAAAGGACATTGCACCAAGGTCGTTTTCGACGATGGTGCGAGGGATATATTCACCGGCATCAGTAAAGCTGCCGAATTCCGTGGTATCAGACACAAGGTTTTGCTCTAGGTAGACGACAGGGCGTGTCAGTGGCAGAGCTCCCACCCGACACGGCGCCCTAGGCTACACGGCTTGTAGCTCGAAGCATCTCTAGAGTTAGGTCTAAATATTATTACTGTGGCAATTGTTACGGACGGCGGGCCAATAAAAGCAGCTCAGCGTGGTCGATATCTAGCGAATCAGCAGACCAGTCCTCCCCTGAATGGACACTTCGGACCGTCAATGGTTCGAGGCCGGCTGCTTCAGCCATGAGCCACAACTCTCGTGGGGTGAAACAAGTGGTCCAAAGGTCTGCCGTGATTTCGTGACCTGTGGGGTCCCTGATCTCAGTGACCTCATGGCGTGTTCCTGCCATCAAGTCGAACTCGCTGAGATCACTGGCAGCGTGTCTAATTTGGAAATAGGCCGAGAATGCGGCCAATACAAGCCGACAACCGGGCTTTAGC
>PVBE011828169.1_pt1 | contig 12261 bp, 10 predicted proteins | sample 1631181 | NCBI WGS metagenome assembly PVBE01 (sample SAMN08397723, study PRJNA350692) | Marine metagenome, whole genome shotgun sequencing project. | isolation source: water | place: Pacific Ocean | collected 2012-04 | reverse complement strand
TCTTCGTCAACGGCCGGGAGATCGTACGGGGAACGGATCTGACAGGAGAGTTTCCCGGCAAGATCCTCCGGCCCGGGATCGACACCGACACGGTCCGCATCCCGGCCGATGGCTAGAGGCCCGGCCGGACGCCCACGCCTCGCTGATGAGCTTCGAAATCCGTGTCGACGCCGATCGAGTGGTCGATGTCGATCGGGCCGGATCGTGCTGCCACGCCCCGGCCCGATGTACTCATCCCGCCACAGCGTACGGCGCACTGCGGCCGACCACGCTGCTTTCGAAGGGCTGTCGTCAGGCAGTCTCTTCGCGGAACCAGCTGCGCTCGGGCCCGATGCGCTCGGCCAGCGGGTTCAGCTTGTCGAGGTCGAAGCCGTAGAACTCGACCGCGTTGCCGCCGATCATCGCGTCGATCTCATTCTCGGGCATGCCGTGGAAGGTCTCGATCATCAGCTTCCGCGTGTACGGCCAGGTGCCTTCGGGGTGCGGGTAGTCCGTGCCCCACATGATGTTCTGGACGCCGATTTGATGACTCATCTCCGCCTCGCGTCGCGGCATGCAGGAGCTTCCGATCCGCACGTTGCGGTGGAAGTAATCGCTCGGCTTCATCGGGATGTGCTGGGTGTAGCCGCTGCCGAGCTTGGCCGTGAAGTGATGGTCCGAGTAGCGGTGGTCCATCAGCGCCAGCAGCTCGGGCGCCCAGATCGAGGTGCCCTCGGCCACTACGACCTTGAGCCCGGGAAAGCGCTCGAACACACCGCCCCAGATCATGAACACCACAGGCCGCACGAGCCAAAAGGAGATCTCGGTGACGTAGATCCCGAGTCCGCCGGGCAGATGGGCCGGCGCCTCCTCTCCCGGCTGCTGACCGAAGAGCTCCGTGCCGAAGTAGTCCTTCATGGGGCCGGCGCCGCAGTGGAAGTGGACGATCATGTCGTTGTCCTGACACGCTGCCCACATCGGGTCGAACCTCGGATGGTGGTAGGGATCCTGTTCCCCCCACAAATGGGGCAGCATGATCCCGCGCAGGCCTTGCTTGCGGGTCGACTCGATCTCCGCCACGGATTCCTCGACGTCCCAGAAGGGCGGAATCAGGGCGAGTCCGAAGCGCCGTTCGGGTGCCAGCGACACGAACTCGGTGAGCCAGCGGTTGTGCGAGCGCGCACCGGCCCATTGCAGCTCCGGGTCGGCGCCCGTCGGCAGCAGCCCCAGGTCGCCGCCGAAGGGCGGGGAGTTTCGCTCCGTGAGGCCATCGACGTAGAGGATCTCGGCGGCCACCCCATCGGCGTCGAGCACCTCATTGCGGCGGTCGGAATCCCAAGCGCCTTCGAGGCCGTGGTGCTTGTCTGAAGCCCATTTCGCACTCTCCTGGGACATTTCCAGCAGCTCGCTCGTCTGTGCGAGCGCCGCCATGCGGACAGAGTGTTGGCGGTCGAACTCCTCCCGGTACTGGGGATCGAGGTAGTCGCGGTAGCGTTCGGGGGGCAGGCCGGCGTGGCCGTCCGAGTTGATCACGAGATAGCGGTCCATGGGTGGGTCCTCCGGCATGGTTTGTACTTCAGTTCAAAAATGTACTACAGTGAGTTTATGAATTCGAGTACAAATTTAGCCGCGACCGGTCGACGGGATCGCCGCAGGCTTGAGACCCAGGCCCGCGTCCTCGAGGCTGCCGAGGCCTTGTTCGAGGTGTGGGGCTACGAACAGGTCAAGATCTCGGAGATATGCGAACGGGCGGACATCGCCTACGGGACCTTCTTCAACCACTTTCCGGAGAAGAAGGACGTGCTGCGCGCGTTGTCGGCGCGCTCGGTGGGGGAGGTTGCCCTCAGCCTTGAGGCGCTCGCCAAGCAGGGCGGCTCGATCGAGGATCTACTCGCCGATCTGTTCAAGGCGGTCTTCAGCTACCGGGAGCTCAGCCCCGGTCGGCGCGAGCTGGTCGGGCGGATCCAGGCGATCGCCTACGCCGAAGCCGGCGCTGAGCACGACCGCCGTTTCCACGACGCCTTCGAGGCATTCTTCGCAGAGTGCGTCGCGCGAGGCAAGGTGCGCGACGACGTGCCGGTGGCCACCCTGGCCGACGTTCTGGCCAGCACCTTTGCCTCCCTCTCGCTCTCCGTCGTCTACTTCGAAGACTTCCCGATCCAAGAGCGTTCGACGGCGGCGGCGCGCTTCCTCGCGCACTCGATCCAGCCCGGTGGCTGATGCGCAGTTCACTCGTCGGTCAAACCTTCACCCCAAAGGAAATCCCCATGCAGGCAAATAGTAATCCGCGTTTCGCGATCATCGGCGCGGGAATGTCGGGCATTCTCTCGGCGGTCAAGCTGAAGCAGGCTGGCTACGACTTCACTGTCTTCGAGAAGGCCGAGAAGGTCGGTGGTACCTGGCGCGAGAATACCTATCCGGGGATCGCTTGTGACGTCCCGTCGCACTTGTACTGTTATTCCTTCGAGATGAACCCGGATTGGAGCCACGTGAGCTCGCCGGGCGCCGAGATTCAGGAATACTTCGAAGGCGTGGCGAGTCGCTACGAGGTCGAGGGCTCGATGTGGTTCGGCGAGCCCGTCGTGCGCTGCGAGTGGGTCGATGGCCGCTGGGAAGTCGAGACGGGCTCGGGCTACAGCGACCGCTTCGACTGGGTGGTCGCCGCGACCGGCATTCTCCACCACCCCAAGCTCCCCGACATCGAGGGTCTCGACAGCTTCGAGGGCGCGATGTTTCACAGCGCGCGCTGGGATCCCAGCGTCCCGCTCGACGGTCGGCGCGTCGGAGTCGTGGGTACGGGGTCGAGCGGCATTCAGATCACCGGTGCGCTCGCTCCGCGAGCCAGCAAGTTCTCGCTCTTCCAACGAACGGCGCAATGGGTCGTGCCCGTCGAACAGATCGCCTACTCCGAGGAGCAGCGCGCCGAGTTCCGCAGCCACCCGGAGCAGCTCGTCAAGCTCCATGAAGAGCTGGACAAGAGTTTCCACGAAGGCTTCGGCAATGCGGTGCTCGACGGCAAATCGGAGGTCTTCGATGCCATCGAGAAGACCTGTACAGACTACCTCGAGAGCAAGGTCGCCGACGCCGACCTGCGCGCAAAGCTCCTGCCCGACTACCGAGCCGCTTGCAAGCGTCTGGTCATCTCTCACGACTTCTACGATTCGATCCAGCTTCCGACCACGGAGCTCGTCACCGAGAATATCGAGCGGATCGAGCCTGCCGGGGTCCGCACCGTGGATGGGCGGCTACACGAGCTCGACCTGCTCGTCCTCGCCACGGGCTTCCATGTGGACGCCTTCATGCGTCCCATGACGATCCGAGGACGCGATGGGATCCTCTTGGATGATGTATGGAAGGAGCGGCCGTCGGCCTACATGTCCGTCAGCGTGCCGGATTTCCCCAACTTCTTCATGTTGAACGGGCCGAATAGCCCGGTTGGAAACTTCTCTCTGATTCGGACCGCCGAGATGCAGTTCGATTACATGATGCAGCTCGTCGAGAAGGTGCGCAGCGGCGAGCTCGATCACGCCATGCCGACCCAGCAGGCTGCCACTCGCTTCGAAGAGGAGCGCACGGAGTCCGCGAAGCAGACCATCTGGGCCAGCGGTTGCAACAGCTGGTACCTGGACGATCGCGGCATTCCCGCCGCCTGGCCCTTTCCATTCTCTCGCTTCTGTGACGAGATGGCTGAGCCGAGGCTCGGGGACTACGCGACGAGCTAGCGGCCACAGCCACGCCACGGACCCGGCCCGGGTGCCCCATCGCAGCACGCGACTGCGCGCGATCAGACCCGTCTGGCAATGGACAGTGCCGTCTGGCGTTGCGCGAGGCGAGGCCTTTTCGCGAGTGAGGGCAACGCACCAGCTGCTAGAGTTCGAGGCCCTACACCACCAATCGGGAGCAGATTCATGACGATTCGATGTGGCTTCATCGGACTCGGGAAGATGGGAAAGGCAATCGCCGGAAACCTCGCGCCGAAGGGATTTCCGACCGTCGTGTTCGACGTGGTTGAAGAGCCGATTCGGGATCTCGAGAAGGGGGGCGCGAAGGCCGCCGCGGGTCCGAGCGAGGTCGGTGCGGGCGCAGATGTCATCGGGATCTGTGTTCCCGCTGACTCTCACGTGCGAGACGTGCTCCTCGGGGAGGACGGCGTCCTCGCGAATGCGGCCAGCGGTAGCGTCATCTGCATACACAGTACGATTCACCCCGACACCATCGAGGAAATGTCGGTTGCCGCGAAGGCCTACGGCATCGACGTGCTCGACGTGCCGGTCGCGGGCGGACCCGAACGAGTCGAGGAAAGCGACGCTTACTTCATGATCGGTGGAGACGAGAGTGCGTTCGAGAAGGCGCGCCCCTACCTGGAAGCTTCGGCTGGCAAGATCACGTACTGCGGCGAGCTCGGGAACGCATCGAAGCTCAAGCTGGCGATCAATCTCCACACGAATATCAGTTTTGCGTCGGCCCTCGAGGCCGCAAGGCTGACCAGGGCGATGGGCTTGCCGCAGGAACTCTTCGAGGAAGCGGGTGAGACGATCGGAACTCTGGACACCATGCTCCTCAGGTACTTGGCTCTTCAAAAGCAGCCGCCGGAAGTGATCCAGAGAAAAGCGATGCAGGCCCATCTGCTGCGATCGATGGGATTGGGTCAGAAAGATGTCTCGCTGGCCCTGGAAATGGCGCGCGAAAACCATTTGTTCCTGCCGGTGGCCGGGCTGGTGAGTCAATTGATTGCGCGTATCTACAGCGTTGATGAAGACGATCTCCGTTCCTGATCTGTCGATCGCGGAGCCCAGGACAGAGAAGGCGCCCCTCTCTATCTGTGCCGAGATGGCCGAGCCGAGGCTCGGGGACTACGCGACGAGCTGGCGGCTACAGCCACGCCACGGACCCCGTCGGCTGGCGATCTTGGCGCGCGACGGCGGATGTCCTTCCCATGATGTGGTGCTTGGCGTGAGAAGCACCTTTGACAGGATGTGCTCGATCGGCGGGGCCGAGAGAGCGGCCGATGTTCAGCTGCGCGTTAGTGTTGGGCGTCGAAGCAGATCGGAAGCTCTTCCGGGCCGCGAATCAGCGCGCCGTGTCGCCATCGCGCCTCGCCATTCATCGCGAGCTTCGGCAGTCGCTTCGAGAGAATGGTGAGCGCTTCCTGGATCTCGAAGCGCGCCAACGAGGCGCCGAGGCAATAGTGGTCGCCACCGCCGAAGGTCAGCATCGGCTCAGCATGCTCCCGCGTGATGTCGAAGCGGTCTGGATTCGGGTAGATGTCGGGATCGCGATTGGCAGCCGGTCCGGAGGGCAGGGCGATCGTGCCCGCCGCGATGTGCAGACCCTTGTACTCGATGTCCTGCGTCGCGAGCCGGGGCGAGCCTGAGCCCGCCGGCTCGAAGCGAAGCACCTCTTCGGCCGCGGAGACGGCGAGGTCGGGATGCTGCCCGAGTCGTTCCCACTGATCGGGATGGTCGGTGAAGGTCACAGCCGCACAGGCCAGTTGGCACTGCGTCGTATCTTGCGCCCCAAAGATCAGGACCGTCACCATCGCCCGTAGCTCTTCGCGCGTGAATCGGTCCCCCGCCTCCTCGACAGCGACGAGTGCGGAGATCAGGTCATCCTCGGGATGCTCGGCGCGGGCGGCGAGCAGGCCGTCTACATAGTCGTTCAGGCTGGTGAGTGCCGCCTCGATGCGAGCGCGCTCCTCTTGCAGGCGCGAGCCGAAGGTGAGGGCGAGGGCGCGGCTCCAGGCGTGGAAACGATCGAAGTCCTCGGGCGGCACCCCGAGCAGAGCGCTGATCACGCGAATGGGATAGGGGGCTGCGAAGGCCGAGACGAACTCGCAGGCGCCATTCTCGGCGAATCGGTCGATCAGGTCGTGGGCCGTCACTCGCATGATCGGTCGCAGACTCTCGACCCGGCGCGGGGTGAAGGCGCGTGAGACCAGCTTGCGCAGGCGCGCGTGATCTTTGCCTTCCTTGGTCGACATCATCTGATGGAGCCAATCCCAGATCGGTCCGTCGGTGATGCCGGCCGGCGGAAGTGCATCGGCGCCCACCTGCCGCCAGCGGCGGTCCCGCAGCAGAGACAACACGTCCTCGTGTCGGAGAAAGATCAGGCCGGCCGGCGTGCGCGCGTACCAAGAGCGCTCGCGGGCCTCTCGGTGGGCGTCGTGGATGTCATCGTCGTACTCGACGCTAAGCGTGTCGATGAACGGGGCGTCTTCCATGGCGTCCATTCCGCACAGGGTGAGAACGATCCGGGCTTGCATCGGCGATCGGCCGAAGCCGCGAGATCGAATGGGCGGCGCCCGAACCCGTGCTCTCGAGCGACAGCAGCAGCGTAGTGTCTTGGCGATCTCCGAGAAAGGGGCGAAACCGTCGCTCTGGGTGACTGGGTTGCGGCTGCGGGCAGAGCAAGGCGACGACTCTACGCCCGTCTCGACTTCTTGCTGGCGCAAGAGAGACAGGGAGGCCTACCTGGTTCGAGAAGCGCAGGATCAGCTTCGATTCTTGACTGGTGGCTGTGGTCCATCACGCTAGCCGCCAAACCGGGGCTGGCCGACGGATTTCGAAAACGAACACGCGGGCGCATTTGAGGACGGCCTGTTGGATCTGAGCGAAATGCCCTACAGTCGCGATAGTCGGATGAAATGAGGGAGGCGCTGCGGATGGCCGAGAACCCGAACCTGGAGACCCGAGAGGTCAACCTATTCGACCCCGAGGTCGCCGCGTGCCCCCAGCCGGTGTACCGAAGGATGCTGGCGGGTTGTCCGGTCGCGAAGTCGGCGATGGGCGGCGCGCCGATCATCTCGCGCTACGAGGATGTTTCGTGGGCGCTGCGACACCCGGAGGTCTTCTCGTCCGCAATGGATCTGCAGATCGCGCTCGGTACGGAGCGTCCGATGATTCCACAGCAGATCGATCCACCGGCGCAGACGAAATACCGCAAGATCCTCGATCCGCGCTTCTCGAAGAAACGCATGATGAAGCTGGAACCGAAGGTGCGCGCGGATGCAGGCGCGTTGATCGATCGGCTCATCGATGACGGCGAGTGCGAGTTCAACCGCGCCTTCGCGATTCCGTTCCCGTGTAACGCGTTCCTGCACCTGATGGGCCTGCCCTCGGAGGAGCTCGAGCATTTCCTGCGAATGAAGGATGGCATCATCCGGCCGCAGACGCAGACGGACGACCCGGAGAAGGTGCAGGAGGTTCGCATCGAGACGGGCAAGAACATCTACGCGTATTTCGAGGATCTGATCGCCGAGCGCAGGAAGGATCCGCGCGACGACCTGATCACCTACTTCACGACGGCGGAGATCGAGGGAGAGAAGCTCACCCACAACGAGATCCTGGATATCTGCTTCTTGTTCCTGCTGGGCGGTCTCGACACCGTGACGGCCACGCTTGGCTGCAACATCGCCTACCTGGCCGAGAACCCTGAGCAGAGACGACGGCTGGTCGAGAACGATGCCTTGCTCGACGGTGCCGTCGAGGAGCTGCTGCGCTGGGAGACGCCTGTGACCGGCGTCCCGCGCGTGCTGAAAAAAGATGTAACGATCGGCGGCATCGAGCTGAAGGAGGGCGAGCTCGTCTCGCTCTCGCTCGGTGCTTCGAACATCGACGAAGAGGAGTTCGTCGACGCAGAGGACGTCGACTTCGAGCGCGAGCGGAATCGACACCTGGCGTTCGGCGGCGGTGCGCACCGCTGCCTCGGCTCGCACCTCGCGCGGATGGAGCTGCGGGTCGCGCTCGAAGAATGGCACAAGCGGATTCCGGACTATTCGGTCAAGCCGGGTGAGACTCCTTTGTACAGTGCGGCCATCCGCGAGGTGCAGTACCTGCCCCTCGTCTGGCCGGCGAGCTGAGGCCGCGAGTCGGCCGGTGAAGGTCTATCTCGACAAGAGCCTTTGCGTCGGGCACGGCCGCTGCTACGAGCTCGCGGAAGCCGTCTTCTCGGACGACGAGCGCGGGCACTCGGTGCTGCTCTGCGAGACCGTTCCCCCGGAACACCACGCCGCTGCGCGCAAGGCCGAGCGTAACTGCCCGGAGGACGCGATCCGGATCGAAGAAGGCTGAGTCCCAGGGCTTCCCTAGAGCAAGCGGCCCATGTCGTGTTCGCCCCGCATCGAGGTGCGCTGAACCTCCCGGTGATACTCGGGCGGCGTTCCAAATGCCATGTGCATCGTTCGCCAGTTGTCCCAGAGCACCATGTCGTCGAGCTCCCAGTCATGGTAGTAGGCGAACCGGTCGTCCGTTGCATGGGCGACGAGCTCTGCGAGCAGAGGGTCTCCCTCGTCGCGATCCATGCCCACCATCTCGATCAGGTGGAGCGGGCCGACCATCAACGACTTCCGACCACTCACGGGATGCTTCCAGACCAATGGATGGGCGACCGGGGGAAAGTCCCCGAACTCCGCCGTGCCCAGGGACCCATGGCTCATGTTCTCGGGACGTCCGAAGCGCATGTCGCAGATGTCGAGAACGAAACCGAAGCGCGCCTCGAGCCCTTCGATTCGTTGCTTCATCTCCTCGGAGAGTGCGTCGTAGGCGGCGGTGGTGTCGATCCATCCCGTCTGTCCGCCTCGGGGCGGCTTTTCGACCATGCGCAGCAAGGCGCCGCGGCAGGGCCGGGTCGTGTAGGCCATGTCCGTGTGCCAGGGGATCCGCCCGGCGATCGCCTCTCCGTCGAAGTAGTGAACGATCGGCTCATTCGAATTCCTGCTCGTCAGGTTGATGATCTCGGGGCATCCCTCCAGCCGGATGCTCTCGACCGGGTGGATCTCGGGCTCGCCGAAGCAGCGACTCAGCGCGAGCTGCCGTTCCGACGAGGTCCCCATGCCGCGAAAAAGCAGGATCCCGACGTCGAGCCAGATGTCGCAGAGATCGCGTCGGGTCGGCTCGTCGATGGGTTTCGAGAGATCGAGCCCGATGATCTCGGCGCCGACTCCTGTCGCAAGCGGTTTGGTTTCGAATTTCATGTGTCTGCTCCTCTCGATATCTTTGCTGTCAGTCATTTCCGGAGGAACGCTTCGCGAACACGTAGTCCTCGAGACTGAAGAAGCGGCTCTTGAGCCAGTGGTGGAAGCCCGTGACGGGCCGGAGCCCCGGGGCGTCGCCGTGCCCATCGAAATAGTAGCTGTTGGAGCCACCGCAGCGACCGCCGAATAGCACCATCGTCTCCCGACGCCTATTCACCTTCGCGAAGTCGAGGTCGTGCGCGGTCTGCTTCACCTCGATGTAGTTGGCGCCGCGTATGCGAGCCTCGCGCAGACAACGCGTCATGTGCTTGCTCTGGGTATCGATCATCGTGAAGTACGAGGCCCCGGCCGCGGAATAGGGCCCCATGAACAGGAAGAGGTTGGGGAAACCGGGCACCGTCGCGCCCTCGTAGGCCTGGAAGCGACTCTTCTCCCAGAACTCGCCGAGCTCCACGCCGTTGCGCCCGATCAGCTCGTAGCCGGGCATACAGCTGCGGTCGAAGACGTTGTAGCCGGTGGCGCAGACCAGCGCGTCGATCTCCCGGACCGTGCCTTCTTTCGTGACGACGGCATTCTTGGTGATTTGCTCGATCGGATCCGTGATCAGCGCCACGTCGGGACGGTTGAATGTCGAATAGAGCGTATTCGAGAAGCTCGGACGCTTGCAGAAGAAGCTATATCGCGGGATCAGCTTCTCCTGGGTTTTCGGATCGTCGACCTGATCGCGGATATTCTCGACGATCTTCTTCTCGATCCAGCCGAAGATCCAGGGAAAGCGCGTGTAACGGATCAGGCCCATTCCCATCGAGACCTCGACGAAGAGGTTCATGAGCCAGCGAACGAGGATCTGCAGAAAGGGCGCGATGCGGAAGACCCGCTTCATCGCGCGGCTGAGCTTCGGATTCGGCTTCGGCAGCAGCCAGATCGCGGTTCGCTGGTACACGTCGAGCTGCTCGACGCGGTCGACGATGGCCGGAATCAACTGGATCGCCGTCGCTCCCGTCCCGATCACGGCCACGCGCTTATCGGTCAGGTCGTAGTCGTAGTCCCAACGTGCGGTGTGGATGATCTTGCCCTCGAAGTCGTCGATGCCTTCGATGTCGGGCATCTTCGGGATCACCAGGAGCCCGGTTGCGTTGACGAGGTAGCGCGTGACGATCGCCTCGCCGCCCAGGGTCTCTACGCGCCAGACATTTGCGTCGGCGTCGTACTCGGCCCTCTCGACGGTCGTTTCGCAACGCGTCCGTCGGACGAGATCGTATTCTCTCGCGCAGTGGAGGGTGTATTCCTTCATCTCCTGACCGGTCGGGTAGACCTGCGACCAGTCCGGCTTCATCTCGAACGGAAATGAGTAGATGAAGAAAGGCATGTCGACCTCGAGACCGGGATAGTCGTGCTGGACCCAGGTCCCGCCGAGCTGCTCCTCCCGCTCGAGGATCACGAAGTCCTGTATGCCCATCTTCTGCAGCGCGACGGCAGCACCGAGGCCGGAGAAGCCCGATCCGATGATCACGACCTCGTGATCGATCGCGGCGACCGGCCGAGTCGATTCGAGCGGGTCGGTCGTCTGGGGGGCAGCGCTCATGAACGTTCTCCTTTGAGGCGGGTTGGCACGAAGGGTTCGGGCGTCAGGCTCGGGCTCGAGCGCCGACTTCGCGGTGGATGATCACGCCGTGTAGCAAGGTTTCGATGATGGTGTCGAGAAGCTTCGTCGTGCCTCCCTCGAGATCTCCGGAGAGCAGCCGATCGCCGAAGCGCACGCAGACCTCCGTGATCGTGTCGGCCATGCGCCCGAGGTCGAGATCGGATCGCACTTCACCCGTGCGCACACCGCGCTCGAGCGTCTCGCCGACGACCCGGCGGAGCGTTGCAGTGCCGCGGTCGAGCACGTCGCTGTAGTCGGCGAGCATCAACTGGCTCTCGCGCGCCAGCAGGCCACGCAAGACGCCCCGGCTGCACGCGAACTCGAGCGATGCCTGCACGATCAGCCGAAGGTTGTGTGCGGCGCTCGGGGTGGCGCGGGCGCCCTCGGCGGTGACGACTTCGCACCACTCGGTGATGACGCGGTCCACCACGACCTCGAACAAGTGCTTCTTGCTCGTGAAATAGCGATAGATCAGCGGCTTCGAGACGTGTGCCTGCGTGGCGATCTCCTCGATGCCCGCCTTCTTGAAACCGTGGCTGCCAAAGAGCAGCTCCGCGGAATCCAGAATCGAATAGTACTTGCGCGACCCATTCGGGGGGGAACGGAGCGGCAGCGGCTGACGAGTCGCGGGGGAAGTCACAGCGGGAGTATACAAATATTATGAGAAAAGTTTACTCTCTCATTGATGTAGATTTGTCGATTCATTATAAAATACTGTTATTACGCTGGTTTACCGATAATAGAGCTCGTCAACAATCGAACAAAAAAGAGAAAATCTGTCTATTTCCGAATCTGGAAGGGTTCTGTGGCGGCGAGATAGCGCAGAGCCCTTGGATCGGCGGCCTCCGCCGCAGCTGCGTCTGGCACGAAGTGGCTCAGTGGCTGCGGTCGATTGTGCGAGCCACGGAGTTGGCGTGAGCGAACGGGTTTCGAGAACCCGACCGGGCGTCTTGGGATGTCACGGTCGCCGGTTCCAGAGATTGTGTCGTCCAGAATGTCGTGGGATGCACGTGCGGAATCCGAGGTGTCCTCGAAGTCGGAGCGCAGATTCCATGCTGCAATGCCAGCGCGTGGGACCCGGCGCAGAATCACCAGGCGACCGGCAGCCTCGACAGACCGTGAAGATGGAGCTGAGGCTTGTATTCGGGCGTATCGGTCTCGAGTCGCAATCCCGGTAGCCGCCGCACGAGAGTCCCGATCGAGTGCTGGATCTCGAGCCGCGCGAGCCGGGTGCCGAGGCAATAGTGGGCTCCCATCCCGAAGCTGTAGTGATCGATCTCCGACCGGGACAGGTCGAGTCGATCGGGGTCGGGGAAGTGATCGGGATCGCGGTTGATGGCGGCCCAGACGAGCGAGACGGGATCGCCGACCCGAATCACCCGATCGTGGAAGGGGATCTCTTCCGCAGCAAATTTGGTCGTGAGCTGCACCGACGTGTCGTAGCGAAGCAGCTCTTCAGTGGCGTTCTCGATCAGCTCCGGGTGGGCGCGCAGCTTCGCCATCTCTTCGGGATGCCGAAGCAGGGCCAGCGTAGCCTTGGCAATCAGATTCGCCGTCGTGTCGTGGCCGGCCTGAAAGAGCAGGATCGCCGTCGCGACGATGTCGTCGTCCGTGAGATCGTCCGCCTCGCGCTGGACCGCCAGCAGTCGTGAGAGCAGATCGTCTC
>PVBE012589835.1_pt1 | contig 12262 bp, 11 predicted proteins | sample 1631181 | NCBI WGS metagenome assembly PVBE01 (sample SAMN08397723, study PRJNA350692) | Marine metagenome, whole genome shotgun sequencing project. | isolation source: water | place: Pacific Ocean | collected 2012-04 | reverse complement strand
TTGAGTAATAATATAGCTTTAACTTATCTAAACTGTGGATATAATCAAATCACTTCATTAGACCTTAGTAATAATATAGCCTTAACTTATCTAAACTGTGGATATAATCAAATCACTTCATTAGACGTGAGTAACAACAACCAATTAATTTCATTAGAATGTGAGGCCAATAACCTAAACAGTTTAAACTTAACCAATATCACAACATTACATAGCCTCAAATGTTATTATAATCAGCTTAGCTTATTAGACATAAGCAACAATCCAGGGCTCGATTATTTAGACTGCGGAAATAATATATTAGACACATTGAACCTAAGTAATAATATAGCACTAACACATATTGGTTGTTATAATAATCAACTTAGCTCTTTAGACATAAGTAACATTACAACCTTAACTAATCTTTTATGTGGAGGTAATCAATTAACTAATTTAGATGTAAGTAATAATATCAATTTATCTTATTTTAATTGTTCTATCAATCCAATTACATCAATTGATCTTAGCAATAACACAAATTTGGTTTATCTCAATTGTGGGCTTACCCAAATATCCTACCTATATTTACATAATAATCTAGATTTAGAAACTTTAGACTGCTCGGTCAATCAGCTAACATCACTATCCCTTTATAATAATTTATCTTTAAAATATTTATATTGTGGAAATAACCTTCTTAGCTCCTTAAATTTAACACCCCTAGATAGCTTAAAAGAATTACACTGTTTTTCTAATTTTATTTCAGAATTAGACCTAAGTAACAACTCCTCATTATGCAGGCTAGATTGCTCGAACAATCAACTTAATTGTTTAAATGTTAAAAATGGAAATAACATGCATATGTGTTTATTCCTAGCCGATCAAAATCCAAATTTAGATTGCATTGAAGTAGACGATCCTATGTATTCAAACAATGTATGGGCAACTACTTTTAATTACCCATATAATATAGATCCATTTGCAAGTTTTAGTTCATATTGTGCAAATCCATGCTCTTTAAATAACATTAATGAAATTCAAACTACAAGTAACATATACCCTAACCCCGCACATGACTACACCATCATTGAAGTAAGCGAGTACCCTACTCAACTATATCTAATAGACCTGCAAGGAAAAATAGTGTTTAATGACGAAATACGACAAAGCATTTACCGAATGGATGTTTCTTCCTTTGAGAAAGGCATCTATATTCTAAAAATTGGAAAACAAGGCAGTAAGCTGGCAGTGAAATAAAAACAAATTGAAAATTATGAAAAAAACAGTTAGCCTTATTTTACTACTGCCTCAAATTCTAGTTGGTCAAATAACATTAATTCCTGATGTTGCTTTTGAAGCGTTACTAATCAATTATGGATTAGACACTATTCAAGATGGACAGGTTTACACAGACAACATTAACGATATTCCTTTTTTATTTCTCGATTTCAGTGGAATTAGTAGCTTAAGTGGTATCGAGGACTTTGAATCGTTAAGCTTTTTAAGCTGTGCCCACAATTCAATTACCTATTTAGACTTAAGCAACAACACTTCATTAACTTGGTTAGACTGCTACAACAATCAGCTTACCTATTTAAATGTTAGCAATAATCCAAATTTAATTTTTGTTGATTGTGCGAAAAACCAGATAAAAAATTTATTAATAAATAATAATACAGCTTTAACACATTTAAATTGTCAATTTAATAAGCTCAAACAATTAAACCTTACTAACAATACTGCTTTAAGTCATCTAAATTGCTATGAAAATCAACTTGATAATCTAAATTTAAATACAACTACAGCCTTAACCCATCTCAACTGTTACGAAAATCAGCTCAATAATTTAGACCTAAACAATAACGCACAATTAATTTCTCTATACTGCAACAATAACAACATAAGCAATCTAGATCTTAGCAACAATACTGATTTATATGAAATAGGATGTCATTCAAATAATCTCACAAGTCTAAACCTTAACAACAACCCTTCATTAACTCATTTAATTTGCCATTCAAATGAACTGACCAGCCTGGACCTCATTAATAATTTGGAATTAAAATGGTTAAATTGTCATTTCAATAGTATTAACAACTTAAACCTAAACCATAACATTAATCTGACAGGATTAAACTGTTCTGGAAATGAAATTTCCAGCTTAAACCTAAATAGCAACAACCAATTAATTTCATTAGACTGCGGAGTCAACAATCTAATCAATTTAGACTTAAGTAATAATTTAAGTCTAGAATATTTAAAATGCGGTGTAAACCAACTTAATTATTTAAACTTAAGTAACCACTCATCATTGAAAGAGTTATACTGCTATTCTAATTTAATTACTGATTTAGATTTAAGTAATAATAATTTATTACACAAATTAGACTGCTCATATAATCAACTTAATTGTTTAAATGTAAAAAACGGAAACAATCAAAATATAGATCTATTACTTACAGACTACAACCCTAATTTATATTGTATTGAAGTAGATAATCAAACATTTTCAAGCAACACATGGATTACAACAATCAATTATCATTTTAATACCGATATCAACACATCATTTAACAATAACTGTAATAACACCTGCACTAACACCAATATCACTGAAACAACATTTACTAATAAAATATACCCTAACCCAGCCAATGACTACACCCAAATTGAAATAAGCCACTACCCAGCACCTCTTTGCTTATTGGACATGAATGGTAAAATCGTTTATGAAGATGTTATACAACAAAGCTCCTATCAACTCAATGTGTCAACTTTTGAGAAAGGGATCTACTTAATAAGAATTGGAAATGAATGCAATAAACTAGTCGTAAAATAAACAAAAATGTGATTTTTAGACGACTTTTATCACTTTATGAGCCTATTTTGGTTGTTTTTGCGTGTTTTTAATGGTTTTTCATTAAAAAATAAAAGTAAGTTTAAGAAAACTATTAAACATCAATTTTAACATTTCTATTTTTTGCTATTTTTTGCCAAAAAAAAATAGACTTTTGCGTATTTTTGATTGCTTTTACGCTTTTTTTAATAAAAAAGGGTGTTTTTTAAGTAATTCTAAAAAGTACTTTTCTTATTCCATAGATCTGAATTAAAATGGAGCATATAAAAGTTAACACAATCGTTTTCTGAGCTACTACTTGCAAAATAAGATCGCTTTCAGAGTAATGCCTATTTGGGCCTATTTCAGGACCTAAAAAGATAATACATAAATAAGTGGCTAAAAACACGCAGAACAACACATAACCGAACGCATAACCATTGTGTAATTTATTTGAACGGTAAACCGCCAATGCATGTAAAGAGCAAACAACAAGTAAAACTGAAAATGCTCCATGCGCAAAAAACACATGCCATCCAAAATGAAGATCGTGTGGGACCAATCCCACTCCAGCATAAAAAACACCAGCTATCATTCCAAAGGGTTTTACATACCTAGCTAACTTTATAGATCGCTCATCATCTTTTATAAAAACAAAAAACCTTTTAAAAAAGAAATAGAACATCAATACTGAAAGACCAATAATCACTAAAGAAGAATTAAACAATAACATTGAAGGCGTATTATCTAATCGCTCAATAGCCGTATTTACATTATCTGTATTGGTTTGCATAGAACCCAATCCACTTAAAAAATTATGAGTAAAAGAATAATGGTCTGATTGATAATCAATCACCTCTTTTGTAAAGCCAGGATATAAGTAGGCTGCTATAAAATTAAAAACAAAAAATATGGTGATGGCCACTACCGGAAAAGTCACTAAGTATCTTTTTAACTGTAAGCTCATAGGTTTGATATTTTTAGTTAAATTAACAAATAGAGAAATTCAAACTTAAAAGAAATGGCTAAATTCACAAAAAACACTAGCTAATGAGAACTCTAATCACTTTAATATTTATCAGCACAGCTATAATAATAAATGGACAGCAGGCTAATAAAGAAAATTTAAAAGGATGCTGGGAGGTGATCCAAATCGACAATAAAGTATTCAATGGCGGTGTAATTACCTATTTTGATTTTACAGAAGATCAACAACTATATGCAATGAGTAAAAACAATAAAGACCATGGTGTATTAAAGAATAAAACGTTAATTGGAAATTACAAAATTGATAAAGGTTTGCTATTTATAAAAAGCACTAACACGGACAACAAACCCATATCCTATAGGATCTACTTTAAAGAAAACGAACAAAACCAGCAGCAATTAGTTATGGAGGAAATAGAAGAAAATACGCAAAGAATTCTTCAAACATCCTATTTAATAAAATGGAAAAGACAATAAAACCGCATTTAATACGTCATCTAATAAAACCAAAATTTAATTTGCAAAAAATTATTCTTATATCCCTTGTCTTTCTTTTCTCATCCTGTATAAACAACAATGACAATGAAACGAACACCAATGATCAACCTGGTGGAAAATTTGGTCATAAACATTTTCCTTTAGATCATGATCTTATAATATGGGAAAATTCAATAGATACTATCCTTTCGTTAGATTCAATCCAGATAGTAGCCGACATAACCATACCTGAGAATTACCATGACATGATACTACTCTGTCATCAAGCTAACTCTAGTAGAGGTGAATACATTGAAACTGCAAAGATTCTAGCTCAAGAAGGATTTGCCTCAATTGCTATTGACCTAAGAAGTGGTGATAAAAAAAATGGAGTTGTCAACCATACTACCATTGCAGCAAAAAACAAAAATTTCAATACTGATTACATTAATGCTATTCCTGACATTGAAGCAGGGATTAATTTTGCTTATCAGCTAAATGACGATAATCCTATTATTTGCCTAGGTAGCTCTTATTCTGCTTCTCTTATCTTATTAATGGCTAAGAACAACGAAAAGATCAAAGCACTTGCTTGTTTTAGCCCTGGTGAGTACTTAAAAGATGTTTCCATTCATGATTCAATTATTGGATTAAGCAAACCTATATTTATAACCTGTGCTAATCATGAAATAGAGCAAACAAAAAATTTAATAGACAGCATTCCTATCGAAAATTCTCTTTTCCTCCAACCTGAAACAGATGGTATGCATGGTTCATCTGCATTATGGGAAACCAATCCAGATAACAACATATATTGGACTGAATTAAAAAAATGGCTGCTTACACTTAACCCCTAAGCTTAGGATTTTTAATATGTCTTTTTTGATCCCTTTTTGTTTTTTTAATCAGACTTTCTTCCAATGCTTTCTCCATGTCAACTCCAGTCTGATTGGCTAGACACAACAACACGAACATAACATCTGCTAGCTCTTCACTTAGGTCCTTATTCTTATCAGATTCTTTCTCGCTCTGTTCTCCATATCTTCTACTTATAATTCTAGCTACCTCCCCTACCTCTTCAGTTAAAATAGCCATATTGGTAAGCTCATTAAAGTAACGAACCCCATATTCATTAACCCATTTGTCTACTTTTTGTTGCGCTTGCTCAATTGTCATTATTCTTTGTTTTTTGAATCCATAATTATTGTAACCGGTCCATCGTTGGTAATATCTACCTGCATCATAGCTCCAAAAATACCTGTAGCTACTTTCACTTTATATGCTTTCCTTAAATGCTCTATAAAATAATTATATAATATTTCTCCTTTTACAGGATCAGCTGCTTTAACATATGAAGGACGATTCCCTTTTTTTGTAGACGCATATAATGTAAACTGGCTTATCATTAGTATTTCTGCTGAAACATCAAAAAGAGATAAGTTCATTTTTCCTGCTTCATCATTAAAAACACGAAGATTTACAAGCTTTTTAGCCAGCCATTGCACATCCTCTTTATCATCATCATGAGCAACCCCTAAAAAAACCAAAAGACCTTTACTTATTTTTCCAACTACAGCGCCTTTCACCTTTACACTAGAACAACCTACCCTTTGAATGACTACTCTCATGAAAATTAATAATTTACTGTCCTATAATTTTCCTCACCATCTCCATGATACATTGACAAGTAGCTCAAATATCTAAACTTTGGTATTTCAGATGAGCTTACTGCCTCAATCACAGCACAACCTGGCTCATTAACATGTTTACAATTATGAAACTTACAATCCTTTAATAAAGAGAACATCTCAGGAAAAAAATTGGAGAGCTCTTCTTTTTCAAGATCAATTAATCCAAAACCTTTTATACCTGGTGAATCAATGATCCTGCTTCCATCTTTTAGATCATACATTTCAGCAAAAGTGGTGGTATGTCTACCTTTTAAATGAGATTCAGAGATCTCTCCAACTTTGAGATCTAGCTCATTATCTAAGGTATTGATCAATGTTGATTTTCCTGACCCACTATGTCCAGAAAAAAGAGAAATCTTTCCCTTTAGTCTTTCTTTTAACTCATCAACTCCATCCTTACCCAAAGCACTTGTCTTCAAGCAGGTGCACCCAGCATTTTCATATGCAAGGATCAAAGCGTCAAGATTATTAAAATCCTTTTCAGTATAAAGATCTATTTTATTGAAAACAATTAAAAGAGGTATATCATAAGCCTGAGCAGTAACAGTAAACCTATCGATAAAGCCTGTTGAAGTAACAGGATTAACAAGCGTAGTAATAAGAACACACTGATCTAAATTAGCTGCTATTATATGAGCCTCCTTTGAAAGGTTTACAGATTTTCTTATCATATAATTTTTCCTAGGCTCAATCTGATGAATAACACCTTTATTTTCACCCTCAAGGTCAACCATTACCACATCTCCAACTGCAATAGGATTGGTGGTCCTTATACCTTTAGTTCGAAACTTCCCTTTGATCCTTGCTTCAATAAAGCCAACACCTTTCAACTTAACTGTATACCAGCTTCCTGTAGATCTATAAACAACGCCCTCTTTTAAATTCATTATACAAAGGTAAAAACAGTTTACTTTTAATCATTATAACAGCTAAAGTTAAAATATTCCAAACAGAAAGTTATTTTCGTATAAATTTGCGAAAACACAAGCATTGATTCAATATGTCACTTTCAGTAAAAAACATTACAAAGCAATATAAACAACAAAAAGCACTGGATGATATTTCATTTGAGCTAAAAAGTGGTGAGATCGTTGGTTTTTTAGGACCTAATGGAGCTGGAAAAACTACTACCATGAAGATCATCACTTGCTTTATCCCCCCAACTAAAGGAACTGTATCTGTATGCGGTCTGGACGTTCTAAAGACCACCTAAAAGTGAAGAAAAAAGTGGGTTATTTACCTGAAAACAACCCATTGTATTACGACATGTACGTTAAAGAATTTTTAAGCTTTATTGCTTCATTGCATAAAATAAAAAATAAAAAAGATCGAATTAATGAAATGATTAAGATGGTGGGTCTTGAAAAAGAACAGCATAAGAAAATTGGAACTTTATCTAAGGGATATAAACAAAGAGTTGGCCTTGCTCAAGCAATGATCCATGATCCTGAGATCTTAATTCTTGATGAACCCACCAGTGGATTAGACCCCAATCAGATAATAGAAATCAGAGATCTTATCAGGGATTTTGGAAAAGACAAAACAGTTCTCTTATCTACTCATATTATGCAGGAAGTTAAATCCATGTGTGATCGTGTTATTATTATTAACGAAGGAAAGATCGTTGCTGATGACTCTGTAGAATCAATAAAGAAGGGGAATGATCAGTCTAAAATGGAAGATATATTTAAAAAATTAACAGCAAAAAGCATTAAAAAAGTTCCCATTTCAGAAGATAAAGCAAGTATTGGGCATCAAATTCTTGCATTTCTTATTCCCATAGCTGGAGTAATCATGTATTTTAATAATCTTAAAGAATTTCCTAATAAGTCTAAACGTTATTGGAAACTTGCTGCTATTTCAATAACAATAGGGGTTATACTAACGCTTTTTAGAATATGTTCTGACATTAATAACTCTTGATTAGTTAATAATTTTATTTTTCTTATTGCAACATTAATGTCTATAATAATTATTTTTTTTAATTTTGCATCCGATTTAGTGGAGTGATTTGATTGCTTGCAACCACAAAAAAAAAGCTAAAATTAGTTTTCTTGCACTCATTCTACCCTTCACTTTTAAAATTTAAATTATGTCATATTTATTTACATCAGAGTCTGTGTCTGAAGGTCATCCAGATAAAGTTGCTGACCAGATCTCAGACGCATTAATTGATAATTTTCTTGCATTTGACCCTGAATCAAAAGTTGCCTGTGAAACATTGGTTACTACTGGTCAGGTAATACTTGCCGGTGAAGTGAAGTCTAAAACTTATTTAGATGTTCAAAAAATTGCAAGAAATGTAATCAATAAAATTGGTTATACTAAAAGTGAATACATGTTCGATGGCAATTCATGTGGAGTGTTTTCTGCAATTCATGAACAATCACCAGATATTAACCAAGGTGTTGAAAGAGCTGCAAAAGAAGAACAAGGAGCTGGTGACCAAGGAATGATGTTTGGCTACGCTACCAATGAAACTGAGAGCTACATGCCTCTTCCTTTAGAAATATCTCATCTTTTACTAAAAGAACTTGCTAAGCTTAGAAGAGAAAATTCTGAGATTAATTATTTACGTCCAGATTCAAAATCTCAGGTTACCATTGAATATTCAGATGACAATAAACCCATTAGAATAGATGCTATTGTAGTTTCTACTCAGCATGACGAATTTGATTCCGAATCAAACATGCTAAACAAGATTAAAGAAGACGTAATCAATATTCTTATTCCTAGAGTTAAAAATCAATTACCTGAGCATATTCAGGCACTTTTTAATAATGAAATCACCTATCATATAAATCCAACAGGAGTATTCATAATCGGTGGCCCACATGGAGATACAGGCCTTACTGGTCGTAAAATAATTGTAGATACTTATGGTGGCAAAGGCGCTCATGGAGGTGGAGCATTTTCAGGAAAAGATCCAAGCAAAGTAGATCGATCTGCAGCTTACGCTACCCGACACATTGCTAAAAACATTGTAGCCGCTGGATTATGTGATGAAGTATTGGTGCAAGTAGCATATGCCATTGGCGTTGCTAAGCCTATGGGGCTTTATATAGATACTTATGGAACTTCAAAAGTAGACTTGTCTGATGGGGAAATTGCTAGAGAATTGGAAAAAATATTTGATATGCGCCCTTATGCTATTGAAACAAGATTCAATCTTCGTTCTCCTATTTATTCTGAAACCGCTGCCTATGGTCACATGGGTAGGAAATGTGAGGTTGTAGAAAAAGAATTCACAAATGTATCAGGAGAGGTAAAGAAAATAAAGGTCAAGCTTTTTCCATGGGAAGATCTTAATTATGTAGAAAAGGTAAAGGATGTATTTAAGCTAGAAGCAGTAGTAGCTAGCTAAACCCTCTTCAATCAAATCATTTAAGGCCGGCCTTTTTTATTTCTTTCTAAAAAATATTCTGATTGGAACTCCAGTCAAATCAAAAGACTCACGCAATTTATTCTCTAAATATCTTTTATAAGGATCTTTTATATACTGAGGTAAATTACAGAAAAAAGCAAAAGAAGGCGAGTGAGTAGGTAGCTGTGTAACAAACTTAATCTTAATATATTTTCCTTTATGAGAAGGTGGTGGGTTTCGTTGTATTATGTCTTGCATTACATCATTAAGCTTAGAAGTTGTGATCTTTTGTGTCCTATTCTTAAAAACGACCATAGCTGCTTCTAATGCCTTATGAATTCTTTGCTTATTCAAAGCTGAAATAAAGATGATAGGCAAATCAGTAAAAGGTGCCATCCTTTCTTTAACCTCTTGCTCATAATTTTTTGTTGAATTTGTTTCCTTATCAATCGTATCCCACTTATTCACCAACAAAACCACTCCTTTTTTATTTCTTTCAATGACTGAAAAAATACTCATGTCTTGATTCTGAATACCGTCACTGGCATCGATCATAAAAAGACAAACATCACAGTCCTCTATGGTTCTAATAGCCCGCATCACAGAATAAAATTCAATATCCTCGTGCACCTTACTTTTTTTACGGATACCTGCTGTATCTACAAGAGTCATATCAAATCCAAAAGCATTATATCGAGTATCTATTGAATCTCTGGTGGTACCTGAAATATCGGTGACTATGTTCCTTTCTAAACCTAATAGCGCATTGGTTAATGAGGACTTACCTACATTGGGTTTCCCTACAATAGCTATTCTTGGTAATTCTGAATCAGACTGATTTTCATCATCTTTAAATTTAGTAACCAATGTATCCAGTAATTCACCTGTTCCCGACCCATTGATGGCACTAATACCATATACCTCTTCTAATCCAAAATTATAAAATTCAAAAACATCATTCTGTCTTTCATTATTATCCACTTTGTTAGAAACAACCAGTACAGGTGTATCTGTTTTTCTTAACAATCCTGCTACCGCCTGATCAAGGTCTGTAACACCTGTTTCTACATCTACAACAAAAAGGATCACATTGGCTTCATCAATAGCGATCTCCACCTGTTTTCTGATCTCACCCTCAAAAATATCATCCGACCCCGATACATATCCACCTGTATCAATTACAGAGAACTCTCTCCCGTTCCACTCAGACTTACCATAATGCCTATCTCTAGTCACTCCACTTGTTTCTTGTACAATGGCTTTTCTTGAACCGATCAATCGATTAAAAAGCGTTGACTTACCCACATTGGGTCTTCCTACTATAGCTACAATGTTTCCCATTAATACCCGTATTTCTTTAATTTATCTTCTTTGTTACGCCAGTCTTTATCAACTTTGATAAATAATTCCAGGTGAACTTTCTTATCTACAAATTTCTCAATGTCTATTCTGGAAGCAATGCCTAAATTTTTAATCTTTTCTCCCTTATGACCTATTAAAATACCTTTCTGGCTATCCCTGGAAACCATAACATTAGCCCTAATTCGAATAATCTTCTCATCTTCTTTATACTCCTCTACTACTACTTCACAAGAATAAGGCACCTCTTTTTTAAATTGAAGCATTATTTTTTCTCGAATGATCTCAGATATAAAGAAACGAGTGTTTCTGTCAGTTAGTTCATCTTTTCCGTAATAAGGAGGACTTTCTGGTAACAGCTCTACTATTCTGGGTAAAATAAAATCTGCCCCCATATTATGTAGTGCTGAAATAGGCAATATCTCTGCTTTAGGCAACATTTTTTTCCAATCCTCTACCTGCTCAACCAGCTTCTCAGCATCAGACTGGTCAATTTTATTTATAAACACCAATACGGGGATCTCTAGTTTTGCTAATTTCTCTACTCTTCCCTTTAATTTCTCTGTAGATTCATATATATCAGTCATTACAATAAGGATATCTGCATCCTTAATGGCCTCAGAAACGAACTTCATCATGTTCTCATGAAGCTTATATCCAGGATCAATAATACCAGGGGTATCTGAAAATACGATCTGATATTCGTCTCGGTTAACTATTCCTAGAATACGATGACGTGTAGTCTGCATCTTGGAGGTGATAATTGACAGTCGCTCTCCTACCAAATGATTCATAAGAGTAGACTTGCCCACATTGGGACTTCCTATAATATTAACAAAACCTGCTTTATGCGACATTTTCCAAATTTAATTTGCAAAGTTAAAAACATAAATTACATTTGCAGTGCGGAGTGGAGCAGTTGGTAGCTCGTTGGGCTCATAACCCAAAGGTCACTGGTTCGAGTCCAGTCTCCGCAACAGATATAAAGACGCTTTTTTAAGCGTCTTTTTTTTTGTTTAAAAAACAAAAAGTACAACTATAGTACAACAAAATTGATTTTTACTTAAAGCAAAGCCAAACTCAGTTAATTCAAAAAGAAAGTAAAGCAAACTAATTAATCCCGAACTCTCATCTCTATTTAAAGATATAGGTTAATCAATTGCCCTTTAATTTAAAAAAGATCAATCAGTCTAAGGTAGACTCTAGAACTATTCATTCTCAATTCATCCATATACGCTCAGGTTTAGGGCCAATAAAAGAGTCCACTTAACGCGCTCTTCAATTAAAAACATAGACTCAGCTATTTTTTTCAATTTAGGATAAAGGGTTAATGCCGAGATAATTTGCTCTACTGTAGGTCGAGAAAAAAATCGTTTGTTTCTTATTTTATATCTCCCTTTTTTATTATACCAACCAAATGATTTGCTAGTAACATCTGTAATGTAATTATCACCTCCAATTAAAGCAAAAACACATCCTGCCGTTTCTCCATATGCAATACCTATGCTTCTATTTAAATAAAGACAAAAGGCATTCTCATTTAGAATAATTATCTCTGTTTTCATT
>PVBE011651553.1_pt1 | contig 12262 bp, 10 predicted proteins | sample 1631181 | NCBI WGS metagenome assembly PVBE01 (sample SAMN08397723, study PRJNA350692) | Marine metagenome, whole genome shotgun sequencing project. | isolation source: water | place: Pacific Ocean | collected 2012-04 | reverse complement strand
TTTATATTCTCTCGCTGCGACCGACTATTTGATTGGATCACCGGGAAGCACTTTTTCTAAGTGGGCCTCTTTTTATGGAGAAACGCCCCTTTATTGTGTAGATGACACCACACATCGACCAAGCATCAATGATTTCCAGACTGCTTTGTCCCGCGATTACTAGCGTCTTATGTTTGAAATGAACGGTGAAATCGGCCAAGTGCTCTTAATGAACTGCATTTCAAATAATTATTATTGTTATGCACATTTATTGACGGGGCCAACTTCTACATCGTCACGGTCACAATTTTTTTCCCATTCATTTGGAAATGCAATCTGAATCAGTCGCACTAACATTGGAGAAAATCGTTGGTAGGTTTTTCTCTGATAAAAATAATCAATATGTGCGCTATTGGCGACTACCTGTCTTTCAATGTTTGAGGGAGCCTGTGCGTTCCGCATATTTGAATTTGATGCTGGCTTTCGTAACGAGTAGGACCTTAAATCTGCTTGCCGAGCGTCTCTACCTGTACAAAACAATGGATTAAGCGACGGCATTGATGCTGTAACGCATGTAGTTCCTCGATCGCACTATCTTTATGCTGCTGACTTTTAAGACCTGTCATATTCATTTCTAAAACATTTTTCCCATTGATGATGGCGTCTTCAAAGGCTTTTGCCTCCTTCAGCAAATCTACACCGCCGAAGAAAAACCTTTGGTCTTTTTTATACGCCTGGACGAGCCACTTCTGAGCAACGGATTCGGGCTCGTAACCGAAGTACCGACCAACCGCCGGACCGAGTTGTGCAAATGCAGCAGCGAGTCTCCCAAGCCCACAACCGAAATCTAGAGTAACACTGTTAGGGTTTAACTGAGCAATACGCTGCAAAAAAGGCAGTTCGTTATTGATCGCGCCTGAAGACAAACCATGCTAATATTCACCAATGGTACGGCCGTGATTTTGATTGCAGTTTATCGTGGGGGGAGGGAGTGGGGGCCAGTCATTGTCAAAGCCATTGACAAAGTACTCTTTCTCTAGTTTTCGAGTACTCTGTTGTTCTTGCGAAAACCATTGTTTTATTTTCTTGAACATGGTCCTTCTACATATCTATGTTGACTGACAGTCGATCTTAACTTGAAAAATAAGCACTTTTGCAAACTCTATTAAATGTAATGGGGCGACAGACACGAATTAATTTAACATCTTGGACAACACAACCTGATTTTGTTAAGCAACCTTTCTTTGTTCCACTTCGTTTGCGATTCTGCACAATTCGCCAATCCGGGAAACCAACGGTGAATAGCGGTGCCACCTATTTCGGCCACTGCAATATTCAATATTTTTCCCATCTATACGGAGTGTCCGCTCTTTCACGAGCTTGTGGTCCGGCCTCCACTGCGTGGCAGGTTGTTGCAATATTTTCAGTGGGCGATCTTCTGGGCTGTCCTTCCCTGCGCAAATATAGTGAATCAGCCTGCGCAGACTCTGCTGTAATGCGAGGGTTTCTTCACATTCAATGCCTGAATACTGTCTATCAACCCGCCTTTGCAAGTTCATTTTCCAGATCTTGCGATCATGAACGATCGCTGCTTCAACAAATTTCGCCTCGCCTGGCATTGCAAATCGCATCATTTTGTCGTGGCCGACTGCCGGCACGACATCTGAAACATCTAATCCAGTCTCCAGGTTGATTAGGTTGTACCAGCGAAACGCTTTGGCAATCCGCTGCAGACAGCCACGTTGTTTTCCAAGCAATGCATCTAATTTTTGATAATAGCCGTCAGCGTTGGACGACCACTCGTTGAAATCATTAACGGGGCGAGGAACGTACCACCAGTTGAATGCGGCTAGAACCGGGATTCCGAGGCGAGCCAATTCAAGTCCGATGGTACTCCAACTTGTCAGTGCAACATCTGCGATTTCGGCCAGATCATAACTCGATATCGCATCTCCAGGCCAGACAAATCGACAGTTGGCATAGGTTTTTTGGAAATGGGTTCGAAGCAGATGAAGATGATCGGAAATCACCGAGTCGCGATGGTTGGCACCCTCGCGTGGATGCACGCGTACTACCAGTTGCAAATCTTTACGGTTGCCAACAAAATTGGTAAGACTCTGAAGCCAATCGATCTGATCTGCGAAGGGCTGAGGTTGAATGGGAATATTTCTTTCCAAGGCGTCATATGCAAATCGTACTCCTAATTGCTCGTCCAGACTACTTGTGTATGCCACAATCAGTTTTTTCTCAGGGGACAATCCCATTTGCGAATGCAGAGAAAAACCGTCACGAAGTGTTTTCGCCGGAGAATAACCATAGACTCCCGTGGCGACGAGGCGGCCTATGAGGTCGTCTGTTATTTCAGTAATGCGCAAGCGGTCAAGAGGTTTATCCCGCCATTGTGACCAGTCATCGCAGATTTCGTTTCTAGAATGCAACTCGGGATCGGGATAAATATTGACGCGCTGGAAATCGACATCTTTATGCCCTGGCGAAGTAAGCTGATAAGAGGGAATAGACTGCCTTCGTGCGGCAAGGCTTGCCGCAGTGAACATCGAGTAGTTACTGAAGTGGACTATTGCCTTAATCGGCATCAGACGACAGATTTCTCCTGCGAGCATGTATGTCAGGAGATCTTCTTTAATATGGTCGATCCAGATATCACGATATTCAACCAACATTCTTTTCTGATCTGATATTTTGTTACGCAGCGTAATATTGCTGACACTTAATTTTCCAAAGCCAATTGATTCGTATTCATATCCGAAAAGATTCTCTGGAAGAGAAGCACTTTCTCGATCGATGCGCTGATTGATTGCTTCCGTTTTGAAGTATCTCAAATCGATCGATTGCAGCCCAAAGTGCTTCAAGACTCGAGCTGAATAATCCGCACATTGAAGACACTGCTCAAGTTCGCTCCTTTTTCTAGGTGTCCCGTTACGATTTGAGATCTTTACAGGACACTGCCTATACAACTGGAAACATCGTGCAATACGAACTTCATGTCCCAACTCTTTAAGCGTTCGTGCCACATAGCACATTCTGAGAAACAGCGGTTTCACACCCGCCTCGGGCGCAAAGAACAAGATAATATCCTTCGTTTCATCAGCGGGTGATTCTATCGTCTGCAATTTTTTCTGAAAACGATATTTACTAATCGCCCAGCGAAAGTCATGGGCGATGCGACGCAGATTCTTTTCCAATCGTTTATACGATAACCGATGGATTTGTTGTGTCGCCATAAAACACTTTCTCTGTGATCCAATAGAGTGATTTTTGGAGTGGATTGTTCTTCCGATTGTTTTAACTGTTACTTCTAAATGAATCGGAAATGTTGAATAACAAAGACCTCAATAACACCTGTATTGCAAAATACACCTAACGGAACTTTTTCGAGTGACTTTTACATTCTCTCGATCAACTAAAATTTAACACATCATTTACAGTCGGATTACCTGTGCCGCAGTCACTGATTGCAAACGTCATTTCTATCCACTTATCCAAACTCAATATAGTTCAAGCTGGATAGCTAGGAAGTTTATGACAAATACAATCTTGCTTTCAATATCAATCGCAGCACGACGGATCGCGTGAAAGAAATGCCCGAAGCGTGTATTTGGTACTTGGCTCTTGGAGCCGCTCAATGCAATTGACGACGAATCCGGATCGTAATGCAAGCATTGCAATCGACGCCAAACTGAAGACATGATGGTGCTCGATAAAGAATTCCTCACGACCAGGACCCAAATGAACCGCAGACTCACCGTCTGGCAACTCAATGTAAATGAACCCTCCATCATTCAGAAAAGACTTGCTTTTTGCCAGCATCGCGACCGGATCCTGGACATGCTCAAGAACTTTGTTGAAGGTAATCAAGTCAAAACGGCCGACTTCATCGCATTGAAAAAAGTCGGCGCATACGGCGTCAACCTGAACAACATTTTGAGCATGAAACACAGCTCGCGGGTCAGGATCCATGGCAGTGCCTCGCCAACCATGTTTCTTCATTTCATACAAAAAGACGCATAATCCGGATCCTACGTCCAAAATCGTAGGCTCCCGATCTTCACAAGTAGCGGTCAGTAGATTCTTCTTCGCAAATTCGAGAATCCTATTGCAGCGGCCCACGTTATCCGAACGATCCGCTGGCAAGCTAATAATACGATCAAAAGTATTTTGAAATCCGTCATCGCCGTACGTGGCGGTCACGTAGTCTTGTGTGTAGAGCGTGCTGTCATCCATCTCATGCCGCGACATGAAATGGCCACATCTGACACAACGAACGACCTCCCGGAAATAACTGTCGTCGCTGAATGCAAATCGCGTTTCACCCTCCGGCGGTCGCGAATATGTGATCGCTGTCACAAGATCGCTACAGCCACAACAATAGCAAGAAACACTTTGCACAATTTGCATGGAATTATTCTAGTTGCACGCTCAATATACGATTTGCTAGCTCGCGGCCTGTGACGAAGCCAACGCCTGCTCCACAATCGCAAGTGTTGTTTCGTCCAGCCAACCGCAGATTGTTAAATCTTCGATTTGCATGTAGTGATTGAATTCAGATTCCTTTGTCTCTTCGACAAGAAAAATGTAAAACTTCCCATGACGATTTTTTATTAAAGCCGTTTTGAATCCATAGTCGGCCAAGCGTCCATTGATGGATGGTGTTGCATAAAATCCCCAGTCTTTGCGAGCAACGTCATATTCACCACCACGCTCGGTTTTCAATGTGATTTGTTCGTCGTCGGAAAGAACGATGTGAGCGCAGTCTTTGATTATGATCTTGCCCCCATGCCCCACTGCATATTCACGCGGCGGTTCGTTGCGTTTTATTTTCATACCAATCCCAATTCGAAATCAAGAAATTTTGGATGACCCACTGACCATTTCTTTGAGACCATACTTCACGGTTGCGAAATGACTCCGCAATCTCATAAAAATGCGATCTGCTGATTTGCAAAAACTCACACAGCTTCATAATGTCGTCGTGTGGTGTTTGCGACCCAAATTTGCGCAGAGTTTCAATTGCCCGATCCCGGGACATACGCCTATTGCGGATTTCCAAACTGAGGTTGTCAAACAGTCGGGTAAAACCGAACTTATACCACTTGAGCCAGTGATGGATCGATATGAAATCGTCATCGATATCTGCGTAGTCGTAATAACCGGTTTTCGGTCCTTCAGGGCGACTTCGAAACCCACCAGCCAATGCAGTGTTTAGACTGGTTTCTGGGTCCCAGGGAAAGTAATACCCGAGGAATACCGCTAACACACCTTTTGCTTTTAAGTCCGCTTCAGTCGGACCGTAGTAAGCAGTCAACTCTTTTGTCGTCAGATCATCACTCACCCAATCAGCGGCCGTCGTACCGTGGGTGACTCCGAATGTACGCAACCAACGTTCGTCGAGCTGGAAACCGGTCTGCTCTTCTTCATCGCCACCATACTCGAATGCAGAATTTTCGCCCCAAACAACGAGCGGAATATCGAATCTTGTGGCAATCGTCAACGGGATATTAAACAACGCCATGTGCATCGGAATTGCGGTAGAACCATATTTCTTGAACGAGCGCAAAACGAACTTGCGTTCGACTCGCGGACTGATTTGATAGTCGATGTGATCCACGCCCAATTGAACAAGACAGTCCAGATTGTGGCGTCCAAGCTCGGTACGACCCGGGGTCTTCCACGTCACAGCAAGGGGATTTAGACCGTATTCGAGACATTTGACAACTTGCCATGTACTATCCTTTCCGCCACTTACCGGAATAAGACAGTCGTAACCGCGACTGTTAGCCTGGGCATTGGCAACCACTGCATGAAATGAACGCTTGCGAGACTCCCAATCGATATCGGGACGAGATTCGTGAGCACGACAGGCATTACAAACGCCATCCACATCTATTTTGATGTTCGGTCGTGTATCGGGAATGATGCAACGTGTACAGTATTTCACGCGACTCCTCGCTGAATAGATGCGCTTATTTGTCCCGATGATTCAACAATATCACTACTGCCGTATTCTTCTAGGAACAATTTGCTGTTGAGAAAGTTAAACAGAAATTTACTTTCACTATTTGGAATGTTTGGTCGCGCGATCATTTCTTCGATCGTGTCGCGACGTACAATATCAAAGATCGGACTGCGATCAAGCAATTGAGCTTTTACGTCCGGATCATGTACGTCTAGAAACGAAAAGATCGGTGCGTTGAATCCAACTTTGCGAGGATTGTCGAGCACACAGTTCGGCGCGATCCCCCGCATGGCATCTCGCAATACCACTTTCGCATATCCGTCACGCATCAAATGCCGGGTCGGGATACGATAACAGTGTTCAAATAACGCGCGGTCTAGAAACGGCGAGCGATTCTCAATGGAATAGTACATCGCGTTTGCATCATCTTCATGCAGAATCACTGGAGTGGCCTCATGAAACAGCTCGTTCATCATCCGGTTGCGAAGCAAATGATCCGTAAACGTCTTTTCTGAAAAATGTTCGCTCCACTCACCGTGTAGCCTCCGGGAGAACTTATCTGCATTCAGAAAAATATGGTCACGAAATCTCGGATTGTCGACGAATATTCGTGGATCTTGCAAAAAGGGATTACGGACAATTGGCTTGACCTGACGCTCCCATCCTAGCTTGGCTTGCTCATACACTTCGGTGTTGCTGTAAATTTCCGCCAAGTACAATAGATGATGATCAAAATATCCGGTAAACAACTCATCCGCGGAGGTGCCGCTGACTGAAATACGGTAGCCATAATCAGCGACTGACTTCATCAACAACCAATGGGCGAAGTAGGCGATTGTGTAGACTGGCGCGTCATGATATTTCACCAACTTGCGGAGCTGTGAAAGAAACTCGCTTGTGTTCACCGGGATATTAGTATGCCGGATACCCAGTTCCGCCACCGACTCTTCAATAACATCCTGCTCCTCGTACCGCAAATCAGTATTGACAATCGTAAAACCATGTACGTCGTAGTCGAAAACATTTTTTGCGATGCTGATCAGTGAATTACTATCTACTCCACCACTCATGCAAAACGCGATTGGCACATCGGCCCGCAGACGCAGTTCGACCGAACGAATCAAACGTTCCCGGGCGCCCGATACAGCGTCCGTGTACGACATGCCATCATCAATATTGCACTCCGGTTGCCAGTATCGTTCACATGCCGATTGTCCCTTTTCATCAATTCGTAACAGGGTTCCAGGAGTGATCTCGGTAATATTTTGAAAGAACGTTTCGCCATTGTGCTTGTAAACGGATTTGTAGCCGTTGACCAGATATCGCTGAAGATGATTTTCATTGACCTCCAAACATCGACCCACCAATCCAAAAATATTCTTTGGTTCGGATCCGAAATAGTAATTACCCGCGTTCTGATATACGTATAATGGCTTTTCACCGAAGCGATCGCGACACAGTGTTACTGAGCCATCCATCTCGTCGTACACGGCAAACGCCCACATGCCCTCACAGCGATCAAGTACAGACCACCCGAAGTGATCGATCGCGGCAAGTAGTACTTCCGTATCGGATTCAGTACGGAATACATATCCGTCACACCGCAAATCTTCACGAAGCTCACGGTAATTATACAGTTCACCGTTAAAAACCATTGCCTTTTTACCGACTGCAAATGGTTGATGAGAACGAGGATCAAGATCAATAATGCTAAGACGAGCGTGCAGCAACTCGCAGTGACGACCTTTCGGATTAACCCAACGCCGATGGGCCCGATGGTCCGGTCCGCGGCGTTGCATCGAGTCCAACGTTGCGCTGACTCGCCGCAACTCGATTTCTTGGATTCCAAAATATCCGGCAATTCCGCACATAAGACTCTAGGCAACTTTGCTTGGTTGTATGGGTTCCGCACAATCAATTTTTTTTCGGACAGTCTTACCCACTAATTGCATCTCTTCACCCGGCGCAAGGCCGCCGGCAGGACGCAGCCACATCAGATCATCGGCAGTAATACAATGCCCCACTGGCAGTTCGCGAGCAGCGACGATGGACCGGCGAATCAACGGCACTATCTCTTTTTCACTCGGCAGCACCTGTTTTTTTGGATTCCCGAGCATTGTAAAAGCCGCCCGTACACGACCTACGAGCTGTTTCATTTCCTCTGGATCGGCTGACATTTGATGATCGCGAAACTCGGAATAGTTTTTATCTAGCGTAAAGTGTTTTTCTATAATTCGCGCACCCAACGCCACTGATAATACACACGCATCTACTCCCAAAGTGTGATCCGAATAGCCTACCTCACACTGCAACTGTTCGGACAACGAGCGAATCGCCGACAAGTTGGCATCTTCGACAGCCGTTGGGTAATTACTGACACAGTGCAATATGGCCAGTTGTCCATCGATGTCGAGTTGCCGCCACCTCCGTTCTATAGTGTCTTTACTCTTGCGGACCTGTTCGATATCACTAGCTCCAGACGAGATGATGACTGGTTTACCAGTGCATGCCACCTCGGCCAACAGTGGATAAAAATTGTTATCACCCGAGGCAATTTTGAAGGCGTCCACCATGTCTCTCAGAAACCGTGCGCTTTCCAGATCCAGTGGTGTGGAAATAAACAATAGATCGAGCGAGTGCGCTAAATCTCGCAATTCAGAAAATTCTTTATGTGAAAGCTCGAACCGCTGCATGCGTCGGTAACGCGATTGGTCGTTTGGATTGGCGAATAACTCCGTACGGAAAGTTTGAAATTTAACTGCATCGGCCCCGGCTGCAGCAACCTCTCGCACCATTTGCGCAGCAACATCGGCACTGCCTTCGTGATTGTTGCCAATCTCGGCAATGATCAGAACCTGTTCAACAGTACTAATATTTTTGATATCCATCACATCACACGTGCATATGTAGCACGTAGCTTGAGCCCGATATGTCGAAGCCACACTTTCGATAGAGTTGCAGCGAGGCAATGTTCACAATCTGAGTACCGACCTGCAGCGAACTGTAATGATTTTGATAATGTTCACAAAAAGCATGCATCAACGATGATCCGACGCCACAGCGTTGGAATTGTCTATCAACACCAACTAGATCAACAATCGCTTTTTCGTCGGTCACAGTCGCGGCGAGAAAACCCGCACGCACACCCTCGTGCCATGCAACAAAAAGGCGATCCCCTCGTTGGCCGTGAAAATAGCTTTTCACCCAGGCACGCTTGATTTGGTTCGCCGTTTCGTTCGCTATGTCTGGATCCAGATGAAATCGAGAATAACGAAAACAACTGCCTGCCATAGTGGTTATTGGACCCTCATCCGCAGCGGATGCTTCCTTGACAATACAGATCGACCGATTCGCCGAAGGCAGGAAACGAATGTCGCATGAGAGTGTAATATTCACATCCACTACGTTCATACCTGCAGATTCTAATTTTTTCAGAACCGTGACCCGCGAAGTATCCACCTTGGCGTAGTACATTGCCCGGGACTGTAGACGAGCATGCCTGCTGAGTTCATCGGTGGAAATCGGCTGAGCCGCAGACGGCACCACCACATGAAAAACCTTGTAACGCAAAATCTCAGAAAGCCAGCAGTCTTCAATAAGGGAACGCTGGTTTGTGATTTCAGTTAGCGCCAAAGCGACCTCCCCCCATTGATTGGACTATCGACATTAGCCGTTGAAGTGGCATTTGGGATGAATCCAACAACTAAGCTACAGCCAGTTTTCGGATTTCCTTTTCCAAACTGCGATACCATGCTGCATATTTCGGAATTCCTTTTTCCAAAGGGTTTTCGGGGTGGTAGCCCAACAGATCTTTCGCTTTATCCACGCTCATCGTACCGCGAAACGGACGCAAGTTATCCCGCTCAGTATGGTTGACTACGATGTCAGGAAATTCTTTGCGCACACAGTCGACCAACTGTTTGATCGTGCGGCCTTCGCCAAAGGTCATGTTAAAAATTTCATTACGAGCTTCCGGACGCTCGATTGTCAAGCAGATTCCCTGGACCAAATCGTTAATATACGTAAAGTCAATTGACTCCTCGCCATCACCTTCCACTCGCAGCGATTTACCGGCCAAAGCATTTTCCAAAAAGATCTGACCGACACGGCGACTGACACACCGTGGCCCATACAGCGCAGCTGGCCGAATGATCGTATAGGCTAGATCAAACACCTGCTGATATGCTTGTACGATCTTTTCGCCACTGAGTTTGAGCGCACCATAAATGCCCAAAGGTTCTAACGGATGTGTTTCATCAATGATCTGTGATTGAAAATTACCGTAAACCATGCTCGATGAAAAATAAATAAAATGCTCGCAACTACTGCGTGCCCAATCCAAAGCATTCTCCAGTGTTCTCAGGCTGTGGTCGAACGTGGTATAAGGATCTTTGTTCGATCGATTTGCATGGGCAACTGCCGCGAGTTGTACGACCACCTGTGGTTCGCACTCATTCAATACAGCCGTCAATTTCAAATAATCACGGGCATCCACGGCATGCAATTTCACCCCTGCTTCATTCAGCAACTTAAGTCGGTCATGCAACATTTGCAGATACAGGCTTTGATTTTCTAGTTGCGGCTGTGACGCGATGTACATCAAATGGTTGACCTGCAAGCCATCTACAACGTGGACCTCTGCCCCATGCCTCGTTAATTCCAACGCCAGATTATGCCCTATGAAACCAGCTCCACCAATCAGCGCAATGCGGCGTCCTTCCATCGTACGGGAAGAAAACGGGATTGTTCGAGCAAAATCGGTCATTGATTTACCTCCACAAGAATTTCGCTTGTTTGGTCGAGAATGTATTGGATGTCATCCGGCTCTATGTGTGGCCCTACCGGTAAGGCAATAGAATGATCGCTGATCTCAATCGCAATCGGATAACGATCGGAATCGTAACCATATTTGTTTCGATAGTAGGTCATTCGTGGTGTCGGCTGCGGATAATAAATGCTGGTGCCAATACCTGCTTCCTTCAATTGCCCAATGACTTCATTGCGATATGATTTCAATTCGTTTTCGAGGACCAGCGTGAGACTATAATGGCTGTTGATTGCTTTGCGACACGTTGAGTCAAGCACACGGATATTCGGCAGCAGGGACAATCCTTGCTTGAGTGCTGTAAAGTTCTCACTTCGTCGCAGTAAGATTTCGTCGATGCGGGTAAGTTGCGAGCGACCGAGTGCCGCCTGTATTTCACTCATGCGATAGTTCAACCCCAACTGCGGTACGTCGTACATACCAGGAACGCTTCGTTCTTCGTGTTTACGATCTACGCCAAACGCCCGCAACTTGTTGACTGCGACAGCAACGTCCTCGTGGCGGGTGGCAAACATTCCGCCTTCCCCGCAGGTAAGATGCTTGACTGGATAGAATGAGAAGCACGCAGCATCACCAAACAGACCTGCATGGCAGCCCCCATAGCGAGTTCCTACCGCCAACGCACAGTCTTCAATCACTTTTAAATCGTGTGCATTGGCAATGTCCATGATCTCCGGCATGTTGCACGGAATGCCCTGAAAATGCACGACGGAGATCGCTTTTGTCCTGGAAGTAACCGCCGCGGCAATCGCTTCGGCAGTCAGATTTCCGGTATTCGGATCACAATCGACAAATACCGGGGTGGCCCCTACCCATTCCACCGCATGAACCGTTGCAATGTGCGTCATTGCCGGCACAATCACCTCATCGCCCTTACCGATGCCAAAGTGTAAATACGCCAAGTGCAATGCGGCCATTCCGGAAGAGACCGTCACACAATGAGCCTCCGGACCCATAAATTGTGCAAATTTATTTTCAAACGCTGCACATTCCGGACCATGCGTAAGAATATGACCGTTTAGAACCTGGGCAACCGCCTGACGGTCCTCCTCAGAAACCCATGGACGGCCAAATGGAATTGAACGCTTACAAACAGTCTGGTTCATAGATAGTCAATCTCCACGGTACGAGATTCCTTTAACGCCTTGTCGGCTGCCAAACAGGCAGCCATCAGGTCAAACTCTTGCTGATTGGCTTGCGTTTGTGGAGTCTCGTCAAGGATCGCTCCGACAAAGTTGGGAATCAAATCCCACTTCGCAGAGGGCAGGACTGCAAAGTCAACAGGCTCTGCACCGGAATCGGCATTTCGCGAGCGATGAATACGCGGTCCGCAATCGTCAAGCAGAAACGTAGCCTTCGTACCGAACACCCTTAACACATGCTGATGCCGATGGACACAGCCAAAATTGGCGGTAATTCTTCCGATCATGCCCGAACCGAATGAAAAGGTTGAGGCCACAAAATCAGAGTTATTAAAAGCCGTA
>PVBE010020392.1_pt1 | contig 12262 bp, 8 predicted proteins | sample 1631181 | NCBI WGS metagenome assembly PVBE01 (sample SAMN08397723, study PRJNA350692) | Marine metagenome, whole genome shotgun sequencing project. | isolation source: water | place: Pacific Ocean | collected 2012-04 | reverse complement strand
CGGTAACATTCTTGCCGTCACTTTCACAAACAAAGCCGCCCGCGAGATGCAGGAACGTGTAAAAAGGCTGGTACCCAAGCGGCGCTTGACGGATGGGAACGGCCAAGCGGAGAAGCCGATGATCTGCACATTCCACTCGCTGTGCGTCCGCATCCTGCGTCGGCATATCACGAAGCTTGGCTACAAGAAAAATTTTGTCATTTACGATGCCGCTGAGCAACTGGGCGTGGTTCGCCGCATCTTGAGTCAGATTTCACTTGGATCGAGAAAGCCGGATCCCGGTGCCGTTCTGTCGCTGATCAGTCGCTGGCGAAACACCAATAACGATGAGCTCGTTGCCGAGGATGAGGACTTGGCCGCCTTGGCCAAGCGCTTGGTTTCGACCTATCAACAAACACTCAAGGCCAGCAACGCCGTCGATTTCGATGACCTGATCCTGCTCGTGCTGCGACTGTTTGCAGAATGCTCCAAGGCGTTGAACGAATGCCGCGAGCGTTACCACTATATCATGGTGGACGAGTATCAGGACACCAACCACTCGCAATTCCAGCTCGTGCACAGTTTGGCCAAGACACACCAGAATTTTTGCGTCGTCGGCGACGATGACCAGAGCATTTACGGATGGCGCGGTGCCGAGGTGGCCAATTTGCTCGATCTCGATAAACATTTTCCAGATGTGCAGGTGGTTAAGCTTGAGCAAAACTACCGCTCCACCAACTCGATTCTTGAGGCTGCCAACGCGGTTATCAAAAACAATGTCCAGCGGCGCGCAAAAAAACTTTGGTCTGACAAGGGCGCGGGGGAGCCGATCATGCTTTGGGAGTTTCGCGATGATGAAGAGGAGGCGCAGGCGCTGGTGGAGGAGATCAACTACAATCGCAGCATCAAAAAGATAAAGTGGCGTGAACAGGCGATTCTGTTCCGGACCAACCAGCAATCTCGCCCGCTCGAGACGGCTCTGCGCAAGGCCGAAGTCCGCTATAATCTGGTCGGTGGGCAGAGTTTCTTTGACCGGCGCGAAATCCGCGATTTCGTCTCGTACCTTAAGCTGTTCCTGAACCCCGACGACGATAGCGGACTGCTGCGCATCGCAAACGTCCCGGCCCGGGGCCTCAGCAACACCACGATGGAGAAGTTGCTCGGCTTGAGCCAGGAGCGCGGTAGTTCGGTGTTTGCCGTGATGCGCGACGAGTCAGCGCTTGGCCAATTTCAGCGGCGTACAGTGGAGAGCATCCTCGACTTTGTAGAACTGGTGGAGTCGACCAACGAGCGATTGAACCGTCCGATTGCATTACACTCGGCAAATCCGCTCAAGGCGTGGTGCACGGCGTGGCTCGATGAGGTGGAGTTGTTCCGCGAGATCCGGCGGATGGAGAAGGACGAGGAAACCGCCGAGAACCGTGTGCGCAACATCGTTGATCTGCTCGACTCGATGGATCCTGATTTCGTCCCGGCAGATCGCCCCGTGCCGGAACGGCTGCACCGCTTCCTAGAGCACATCTCGCTCGATCGCGAGCGCGACGAAGAGGACGAAGCCGGTGACGCTGTGACACTGATCACGGTGCACAGCTGTAAGGGACTGGAGTTCCCCCACGTGTTCATCGCTGGCGTGGAGGATGGTCTGATCCCGCACGCCCGCTCGAAGGTTGAGGGGACGCTTGACGAGGAGCGACGGTTGTTTTACGTGGCAATCACGCGGGCGCAGAAGACGCTGGCCATGAGCCACTGCAAAAACCGCAGGAAATTCGGCGAACAAATTCCCTGCCACCCCTCGCCGTTTTTGAAGGAAATCCCCGAGGAACTGATCGTGCACGGCAACGAGGCGGAGCCGGTCTCGGAGGAGGAGGGGCTCGACTTTTTCGCCAACCTCAAGGCATCACTGGAGTGATCGCGCTTTCCTTCGTTTTGGGGCTCATTTAGGCTTCGCGCTTCGCTGCCGCTTGGCCAGCGAGCCGATTGAGATGGGTAACACAAATAACAATTCTGTAGAAGCCGACAATGGCAAGACCAAGCCGGATTCGCTCGATTTCATCCGCGAAATCGTCGCCAACGACCTGGCAAGTGGCAAGCATACCTCGACGGTGACGCGCTTTCCGCCGGAGCCCAACGGCTACCTGCACATCGGCCACGCCAAGTCGATCTGCCTCAACTTCGGTATCTCGCTCGAGAACGAAAGCGGCGTCTGCCACCTGCGGTTTGACGACACAAACCCGGCAAAGGAGGACGTGGAGTACGTTAACTCCATCAAGGAGGACGTGCAGTGGCTCGGCTTTGACTGGGGCAAAAACATTTTCTTTGCTTCCGATTATTTTGAGAAGCTGTACGACTTTGCCGTCGAGTTGATCCGGGCCGGCAGGGCGTTTGTCTGCGAGTTGACGCTGGACGAGATCGCCGAGCACCGCGGCACGCCGACCGAGCCGGGCAGGAACAGCCCGTATCGCGACCGCTCGCCGGAGGAGAATCTGGAGCTGTTCCAGCGAATGCGCGACGGTGAGTTCGATGATGGCACACGGGTCTTGCGGGCGAAGATCGACATGGCCTCGCCGAACCTGCACATGCGCGACCCGGTGCTGTATCGCATTCGCAAGACGCCGCATCATCGCACCGGCAACAAGTGGTGCCTCTATCCGATGTACGACTTCACGCACTGCCTGTCGGACTCGATTGAGGGCATCACCCACTCGCTCTGCACTCTGGAATTCGAGGTGCACCGGCCGCTCTACGACTGGGTGCTCGACAATGTGACCATCGACTGTCGTCCGAGACAGATCGAGTTCGCGCGGCTCAACCTCACCTACACCGTTCTCAGCAAACGCAAGCTGCTGAAGCTCGTTGAGGAGGGGCATGCCGGGGGGTGGGATGATCCCCGTATGCCGACCGTCTCCGGGCTGCGTCGCCGGGGCTACACGCCGGCGAGCATCCGCTCATTCTGCAAGACCATCGGCATGACCAAGTTCAACAGCCTCACCGACGTGGCGCTGCTCGAGCACAGCATTCGGCAGGACTTGAACGACACCACGCCCCGCAGAATGGCAGTGCTTCGTCCGCTCAAGGTCGTGATCACCAATTTCGACGAGGGCAAAGTCGAGGAGCTCGACGCGGCCAATCATCCGAAGGATCCTGACGCTGGAACGCGCACGGTGCCGTTCACGCGCGAGATTTACGTGGAGCGGGACGACTTCATGGAGGAGCCGCCCGCGAAATTTTTCCGCCTCGGCCCGGGGCGCGAAGTGCGGCTGCGCTTCGCCTATTTCATCACCTGCAACGAGGTCATCCGGAACGCCGCCGGGGAGGTCACCGAGCTGCACTGCACATACGACCCGGAGACGCGCGGCGGCAACGCGCCGGACGGCAGGAAGGTCAAGGGCACCATCCACTGGGTGTCCGCTGCGCACGCGCACGAGGCGGAGGTGCGGCTGTACGACCGGCTTTTCACCGTTGAGAATCCCAATAAGGAGGAGGACGGCGAAACGTATCTCGACCACCTCAACCCCGGTTCGCTGGAGGTGATCTCCGATGCCAGGCTCGAGCCGGGCCTGGCCAAGGCCGAGCCGGGCGAGCGGTTTCAGTTCGAGCGCCTGGGCTACTTTTGTGCCGATGTCACCAACTCGCAGCCCGGGGAGCCGGTATTCAACCGCACCGTCACGCTGCGGGATACTTGGACCAGGCAGCAGGGAAAGAGGTGAGCCGCCCGGCGCTTGGCCAAGCGTGTTGCCTTTTGTCCGTGAATGACTACATTCCGCGTGTGGGCTTGGATGCCACCAAGGAGGCGCTCTGCCAAAAAACCTGGGATGGGGGGCGTGTGAGTGCCGACGAGGCGGTGCAGCTTTACGAGCTGCCGCTGCCGCAGCTTGGCGCGCTGGCGGATCGCCGCCGTCGATTGGCCAAGGCCGACGCCTACGGCGGGCGCGGCAACGACATCGTCACCTACAACATCGACCGCAACATCAACTACACCAACGTCTGCGATGCGTACTGCAAGTTCTGCGCGTTTTGGCGGACGGAAAAACAGGACGACTCATACGTGATCACCCACGACGAGATCGACCGGAAAATCGAGGAGACTATCGCGCTGGGTGGCACGCAGATTCTGATGCAAGGCGGGCATCATCCGAAGCTCAACAAGCAGTGGTACCTCGATCTGCTCTCGCATATCCGGGACAAGTTTCCACATATCAACATTCACGGCTTCAGCCCCAGTGAGTTCATCCATTTTCGTGACGTGTTTGGCGAGCCGCTGGAGTCGCTGATCCGGGATTTCCGCGACGCCGGCCTGGGCTCGATCCCCGGCGGCGGCGGCGAGATTTTGATTGATGAAGTCCGCCAACGCATCTCGCCGCTCAAGGCGATGAGCGATGACTGGCTGGAGGTGATGGCCGTGGCGCACAGGCTGGGCATGGCCTCGACGGCGACGATGATGTTCGGCCACGTCGAGTCGCTCCGGCATCGGATTGAACATCTCGAGCGTGTCCGGCGTCAGCAGGACGAGACAGGAGGTTTCACGGCGTTCATTGTGTGGACATTCCAGGCGGAGAACACCCGGCTCAAGGCGACGCCGGTCGGAGCCCATGAATATTTGCGGATGCAGGCGATCAGCCGAATCTACCTCGACAACATCCCGAACATCCAAAGCTCGTGGGTGACGCAGGGGCTCGAGATTGGCCAGGTCGCGCTGAAGTACGGCGCGAATGACCTGGGCAGCATCATGATCGAGGAAAATGTGGTTTCCGAGGCGGGTACGACTTTTCAAATGGGCGTCGCGGATATGAGGCGCCTGATCGAGGGCATCGGCTACGAGGCACGGCAGCGCGACAACTGGTATCGGCTGGTCGATGGTCAAGCCGCAGCAGCGTGACAAACAACAAGCGAAAACAAACGAATCGGTGGCAGCGCTTGGCCAAGCGCTGCATCGGCCTGGTCGTTGGCTTGGTGTTGGCGACGGCGGCCGGGTGCCAGTCGTCGAAGCAGGATACATCGGCGTCTCTTGCGAAAAGACGCACGGCCCGCCCATCTTCTTTCCCGCAAACCAACAGGACATTCAGCCTGAGCGATCGGGTGGAGTATAGCGCCGCCTACGACAAGGAACTCGAGTTCATCTTCCGCCTGTCCGAGAAGGGCAAGTGGGAGGAGGCCGAGGCCGAAGTGGGCTTGCTACTGCAGATACACCCGAAAGACCCGACGCTTCTGCGGATTGGTGAGTGGGTGGCCACACAGAAAAAACTGCTTCGCCAGCAGGCCATCGAGGATCGCATCCGCACCATCGATGCCAAGCAGACCGGGATGAACCCATCGATCAAGGATATCTGGAAGGATAACAAGAGTCGCGGGTTGCCGCCGCGCAAGGACATCCGCGATGTCCTTGAGATGATCCAGGCCGAGCCGTACGTCCCGGAGACTTATGGAAAAACAATTACGAAACAGGGATTTTTGTTTGATGCACGAAGCAAACTCGGCCGCATGTCCGGCCTGCTCGACAACACGGTGTCAATCCAGACCGATGAGCAAACCGTGAAGGACATTCTTTTCGACATCGGTGGCAAAGAGGGCATCAACTTTATCGCCGATCAGGGGCTTGCGCCGCTGGAGCAAAAGCTCACGCTCAACATCGACAGGGTGAAGTTGGGTGAACTGCTGAGCTACATTTCGCGCAACGCAGGTGTGCAGTTCCAGGTTGGGGAGGATCTGATCTGGGTGATCGACAGCAAAGCGTCTAAGGAATTGATCGAGCAGACGCGGTTTTACCGGTTGCGGAAGGGCTTCATGATGCCGGCACAATTTGGGCCGGAAGAGACCACCCTGGTGACCATGAAGCCGGAGAAAGGTCCAACCACCATCACCGAGACGGCCAAGTACAAGATGTTCGTCAACGACAGCATCACGAAAAGACCGTCGATCGAGGATGCGATCACGACGTTTTTCAAGGGCTCGGAATATATGATCGACTACGAGCGGAACCTCATTGTCGCCACCGGCTCGCCGGCGCAGCTCGAGGTTCTGGAGCGAATCATCGAGGAGTTTGACCGTCCGATTCAGCAGGTTTTGATCGAGGCGCGCTTCATCACAATCTCCGAGGCGGCGTTTCTCGATCTTGGTTTCCGGTGGGCATCCAGCGTTGCGAGCAATCCGCCACAAGACCAGACCGGGATCGGCAACGGAGCGCTGGGCAGCGAGGAGGGTCTGCTAACAAGGGTCACATTCAACAATGTGTTCAAGGAAAGCAGCATCCTCAGCAACGCTGACCTGTCCGCAGCGCTGACTGCACTCGAGCAGAGCGGCGAGAGCCAGTTGCTTAGTGCGCCGCGCCTGACGCTGCTCAACAACCGGCCAGGCTCCATCAACGATGGCCAAGTGAACTACTTCTATGAGGAATTTACGATTGAGGAAACGTTGACCGAGCGCCAATACAGTCAGCGCTTGGTTCCAAAAGGTACCCCCAGCAAAATCACTGCGGGCGTTTCACTGGAGGTCGTGGCTAGCATTGGTGGAGATGGACAAAGTATCCTGATCGCGTTGCACCCGGTGGTTAATCAAAATGTCAGCTATGTCTCACTCAAGGGCCAGACCTTCGATGAAGCTTCTGAGGGCGACCAGAACAAGCTCGAGATTTTCCTGCCCCAGTGGCGTACGCAGGAACTCGCCACTCGCGTGGTGGTCGGTTCCGGCCAAAGCGTCATGATGGGAGGTGTGCTCGAGCGCGAGCAGCGCACCATTGTCGAGTCGGTTCCGATTCTTGGCAACCTGCCCGGTATCGGCGCGATGTTTCGCAAACGTTCCACAATCGACAAGCCGCGGTATCTGCTAATTTTTGTCACCGCCACGCTGGTCGATGAGGACGGCTCCTTCGTGACCTACGAGCAGCCCGGCGACGAGCGGCCAACTCCGGTTAGCCTGCCGAAGTCCCTACCGACACCGGGGCCGACGGCATTCCCGCCGCCCCAGCCCCCGGCCAAGCCAAGCGCTGAGTCAAGCGCGACACCGGCTCCAACCAAGCCAGCTGAGGGCAAATAATCGTTCGCTTGGCCAAGCGGCATGTAGCTTGATTTTTTTGCCGCGGAAACGAACATTGCCAGGCCCACCACCGGGCCGGCAGCCGCAACCCGAACAACAGCATCATGCCCAAGATTGAGAGCGCGCTCATTTCCGTTTCCGACAAGACCGATATCGTCCCGTTCGCCGAGGTGCTTTCCCGTGCCGGCGTCGAGATCATCTCCACCGGCGGCACCGCCAGTGTGCTGCGCGAGGCCGGCATTGAGGTGCAGGATCTCAGCGACTACACCGGCTTCCCCGAGATGCTCGACGGCCGCGTCAAGACGCTGCACCCCAAGGTCCATGGCGGCCTGCTTTTCCTGCGTGAGAACACCGAGCACACCGCCACCGCCGCCGAGCACGGTATCCGGCCAATCGATCTCGTTGTGGTGAATCTTTACCCGTTCGAGCAAACCGTGGCCAAGCCGGACGTCACCCTCGGGGACGCCATCGAGAACATCGACATCGGCGGCCCATCGATGCTTCGCAGCGCCGCCAAGAACCATCAGAGCGTCACGGTCATCGTTGATCCTGCCGACTACGGCCGCGTCGCCGATCAGGTTTCCTCCGGCGGTGAAACCACGCTTGAGCTTCGCCGTGAACTGGCTGTCAAGGTGTACTCACGAACCGCCGCCTACGACGGCGCGATTGCGCTGCACCTGGCCAACGTCTATGAGCAGGAGCAGCCCAGCGCAGATCTGCCGGGCAAGCTTGTCGTCCGCGCCGACAAGGCGCAGGACCTGCGCTACGGAGAAAACCCCCACCAACGCGCCTCCCTCTACGGCCGATTCGGCGAGTTTTACCAGCAGCTTCACGGCAAGGCGCTCTCGTACAACAACATTCTCGACCTTACCGCTGCCGCCGGGTTGATCGTCGAGTTCGATGCCGAACTGCCCACGCTCGCCATCCTAAAGCACACCAATGCCTGCGGCCTTGGCCAAGCAGACATTCTCTGCGACGCGTGGGACAAGGCCTACGCGACCGACCGGCAGGCGCCGTTCGGCGGCATCATCGCCTGCAACACCACGCTCGACCTCGCCACCGCCGAGGCGATCAGCGAAATCTTCACCGAGGTCATCGTCGCGCCCGACTTTGAGGTCGACGCACTCGAGTTGCTGCAGCAGAAAAAAAACCTGCGCCTGGCCAAGCTGCTGCTCAACCCGGCCAACGCCGTGCCGTGGGATGTCCGCTCCGTCGGCGCCGAGTCGTTCCTCGTGCAGGAGCGCGACCTCCGGCAGACCACCGCTGTCGATCTCGAGATCGTCACCGAGCGCCACCCGTCCGAGGACGAACTCAAGGCGATGCTCTTCGGCTGGCGCGCCGTCAAGCACGTCAAGTCCAACGCCATCGTTTATGCCGCCAAGGATCGCACCCTCGGCGTGGGCGCCGGGCAGATGAGCCGCGTCGATGCCAGCCGCATCGCCGTCTGGAAGGCCGGCGAGGCCGGGCTCGACCTCAACGGCAGCGTCGTTTGTAGCGATGCCTTCTTCCCGTTCGCCGACGGTCTCATCGCCGCTGCCGAGGCCGGCGCGACCGCGGCCATACAGCCAGGCGGCTCCAAGCGTGACGATGAAGTCATTGCCGCCGCCAATGAGCGCAGCATGGCGATGGCTTTCACCGGAGGCAGGCACTTCAGGCACTGAGCGCTTGGCCAAGCGGAGGTTTTGTTGGCTGAACGTCTCAAGGGCGATTAAGTTCGCCTGGCGGTGTTGTCACACAAACCATGGAACCCCGAGTCGCTGCTTTGGCTTGGTTGCAGTCTGATGCTAACTCTCGGGTTGGGAGCAGCGTTCGCTGGCCTGTTTGAGAACGGTTCCGTGGCGCAAAAGGTGGCGAACGTTACAGTGCTGCCTATCGCAATCTTCATTTCGATTATAGTTTGGTTTGAGGTCAACCGCCGCTTTTATCAGTCCCCGATCCCTCTGGTCGACACCTTCGGCTTTAACCGCAACAAGACTGGTCGCTGCCTGCTATTAGGTCTGGCTACCGGCTTTATGTTGGTGTTGGTGGCTTTCGTGCTTGCGTTGCTAAGCAACCGGCTCATTGAGGTTCTTGGAGAAGATCCGGGGTTGGCTAGTTTGGATGTAGACAACGATGGTGTGATTTCCGTTGAAGAAATACGGAACGTAGATAAATCCCTAGCAACACTCGATACAGATGGGGACGGCAAATTGTCGAAAGAAGAGATTATGGCCAAAGCGAAACTTTTTGGGGATGTCTCCGGTTTAGTTGCTTTAGATGTAAACAAGGACGGTGTGATCTCCACTGAAGAAATTCAAAATGCTAAAAAAAATCTAGTAATACTTGATAAAGATAACGACGGTAAACTCTCCGGCGAAGAAATGACAACCAAAGCCAAACCGCAAGAACTGGTTGTTTTTATAGCGGACTTAATCACCAAGGAGGAGTATGGTGCATTGCTTTTTTTTGTATTAATGGCAGTCATGGTGGCGCCAATTGCAGAGGAGCTCCTTTTTCGCGGAATCCTTTATCCGGCGATCAAACAGATCGGCTATCCGCGCTTGGCCGTGATCGGCACGGCGCTGTTGTTTGCTTTGTTTCATGTCAATCTGCTGACCTTTGCGTCGCTGACCGTCGTCGCTTTGGTGCTGATCGTTTTGTACGAGAAAACCGACAACCTGATTGCACCAATCATCGCTCATGCAATTTTTAATACCTCGAATGTAGCTATGATTTTCATGGCTTCAAAACCATTGGCACCGACCACACTAGAGAACTGGCTCGGATTCAGGTATGCTATCGAATCCGTGTTGATCATCTAGTGATGAACAATAAATCCCAAAACAATGTAGGCAGTCGGCCGGAAGAGTTCGAGTTGATCTTGCGGCTAACGGCCAAGCTGCCGGTTGGCGACTCGGTGGTTGTCGGCGCGGGCGACGATTGCGCTGTGATCGATGCCGGAGTGCCCGGCCTGTGGCAGCTTCACAAGACCGACGCCGCGGTCGAGGGCGTTCATTTCACCCGTGACGCCGATCCGCGGCAGGTCGGCCACAAGGCGCTTGGTCGCGCATTGAGCGATATCGCCGCGATGGCCGGCACACCGCACTGGGCCACGATCACGCTTGGCCTTCCGGACAGCTTCGACGCCGAACGCATCGAGTCGGTTTACGACGGCATGGCCACCTTGGCCCAGCGGCACAAAGTGTCGCTGGTTGGCGGCGAGACGGTGGCCAACCCGGATCGGCTTTTCATCGGCGTGTCGCTCGTCGGCGAGGTGGCGCGCGACAAATGCATTCTGCGAAGCGGCGCGGGCGTCGGTGACGGCGTGTGGGTCACGGGCGAACTGGGTGGCTCGATCGCCGGGCATCATCTCGCATTCACGCCGCGCTTGGCCGAGGCGCGCTGGCTCGCGGCACACTATCAGCCAAGCGCGATGATCGACTTGAGCGACGGCTTGGCCGGCGACCTCGGCCATTTGCTCCACGAGGCCGGCGCCGGCGCGGAGCTGCTCGAGTCCGCCTTGCCGATCCGCCGCGCGGCTCGGCTGCGCGCTGGCGAGTCGGAAGCCGCCAAGCCGCCGCTGCTGGCCGCGTTGACCGATGGCGAAGATTACGAGCTGTGTTTCACGCTTGGCCAAGGGCAGGCCGTTGCGTTGCTCGACCAGTTCAAACAAGAATTCCCCGACACACCGCTCCATTGCATCGGAAAAATTGTCGGGCAGCCGGGACTCAAGATTCGCCAAAAAACCGGCCTTATGGAGATCGCCACGCGTGGACACGTTCATTTCCAATAGCCCGGAGGAGACTTTCGCGCTGGGCCGGCGCTGGGCGGCGGAGCTGAGGCCCGGCTGGGTTGTCGGCCTCATCGGCGACCTCGGCACCGGCAAGACACAGCTCGTCAAGGGCCTCGCCACCGGGCTCGGCATCGCGGGCAACGTCACCTCACCGACCTTCGCGCTGCTGCAGGAGCACGACGGTGGCACGCTGTCGCTGGCGCACATCGATCTGTATCGGCTCGAGAACCGGCAGGAAATTGTCGGTGCCGGGCTCGAGCATTATCTCACGGCGCTGGATGGCGTCACCGCAGTCGAGTGGTACGAACGCTGGATCGGCGGCGAATGGAAGCCTGGCCAACCGCTGCCCGAGCAGGCTCAGCTGGCTGATGGCCAGGCGCTGCGGCTCGTGTGTTTGTTAGACGAGGGCGAAACCAAGCGGAAGATTGTTCATGAAGATTTTGGCCATTGAGTTTTCGTCCGATCACCGGAGCGTTGCCGTGTTGGATGGCGAGCTGTTGCTCGCGGAGCAAACGGTCATTGAGGGTCGGGACACCGCCGCGGTTGCGCTGATCGAGTCCGCGCTTGGCCAAGCCGGAGTGAGGCAGTCGGAGATCGAGTGCATCGCCGTTGGCATTGGCCCCGGCTCGTACACTGGCATCCGTGCGGCGATCGCGCTGACGCAGGGCTGGCAACTTGCGCTGGGCGTGAAAGTACAGGCTGTTGACAGCTTGGAAGCCCTGGCCAAAGGCGAGCAGGCGGCAGGCCGGCGGGGCGGAATCACGCTGGCAGTGGACGCCCAGCGCGGGGAGTTTTACCTGGCCAGATTCGAGTTGGCCGCCGTCGGCATCCGCAACGTTGAGCTGATGCGCTTGGCCAAGCGCGCGGAATACGAGGCGCTGCTCGCCGCCGGTCATCCCGTCACTGGCCCCGGTTTGGGAGACAGCTTTCCTGCCGCCGAACATGTCGGCCGCCTCGCCGCCGCCCGAAGTGATTTCGTCGATGCCTCCAAGCTCAGGCCGACCTATCTTAGGAAGGTCGATTTCGTAAAAGCACCTCCCCAGCGCGATATCCCCCCGTTGACCTCATGATTTGCCACCCAGTTTGAGTGTCCAGCGCGGTTATGTTTTGTTTCGTTTTTTGGCGAGTTCCTTGCGGAGCTTGGGCAGGGGGAGGGTGTTGATGACGTCGCCGGCGGTGAGCCAGCCTTTGCGGGCAATGCCGGTGCCTAAGCGCAGAAAACCGGCGTGTTCGTTGCGGTGTGCGTCGGTGTTGATGACGCATTTTACCCCCTTGGCCTTGGCGTGCTGCCACAGTCGCCAGTCGAGGTCGAAACGATACGGGTTGGCGTTGAGCTCGAGCCAGGTGCCGGTCGCGGCGCAGGCGTCGATGACGGCGTGCTGGTTGACGGGATAGGCTTCGCGGCGGAGCAGCAACCGGCCGGTGAGGTGGCCGAGCATGTGGACGTTGGAGTTCTCGGCGGCGGCGATGAGGCGGCCGGTG
>PVBE010827863.1_pt1 | contig 12263 bp, 8 predicted proteins | sample 1631181 | NCBI WGS metagenome assembly PVBE01 (sample SAMN08397723, study PRJNA350692) | Marine metagenome, whole genome shotgun sequencing project. | isolation source: water | place: Pacific Ocean | collected 2012-04 | reverse complement strand
CTGGTGCGCCTCGTCCAGCATGCCAAGCAGCTTGGCGTCCCAGGAACGAGGATAACCTCCATACGGCTTGGTCTCCACGTTGTTCCACCACATGTATTCTTGACCCTTCGAGAAGGTCCAGGTGGACTTACAGGCCATCGTACAGGTCTGGCAACCAATACACCGATTGATGTTGAACACGAAGGCGAACTGCCGCTGAGGGTGTTGCTCTTCGTAAGGGTAGTGCATCTGGCGACCAAGCTGCCAGTTGTAGACGTCAGGCAAGAGATTCACCTCCTCGTACCGAGCCCTGGACCCATTTATCGCGCACGCTTTGGATCAGTGACCGGACATGCTCCTCGCCATTGTCGTTAAAAAAACCGTGGGTCACATGGAAAAAAGGTTTCTTGAACATGGACATCAGTTGTTTGTCGCTCCAGCCTAAGAGCATGTACTCTTCTACAATGCATTCGGCCATGTAACCGGTGTCTTGTAGAGGCACTTCCATCCCTACAAGCTCCATGGGGTCGTTGGGTTCGAAGACTTTCATGTTTATGACCTCACTCTTGTTGCATCACCCGCCAGGTATCTCCTCATGAAGTCGTCTTCGTTCGCGGGCGTGAATCCTGACGTGGCCGGTTCCCATACGCCGACTCCGTCAAGTCCACCGGCTTCAGCTACTTCGATCTTGATGAGGGTCTCCTTGGGCACCGTGTTGAGGCCATGGTTATCGCCTTCGAATCCGAAGATGAAATTCATGGCGGCCTTCGCCTTGTGAAACAGGTTGTCTGTTTGGTGCATGGGCATGAGCCAGCTTCGGGTGATGCTTTGTTGGGAGCCGTATCGGAAGCTGGACTGGTAACCCGTGTCGGCCGACAGCGCTCTGCCGTCCGCCCGGGTTTCGTGGGCCAGCACGCTTCGCTCCGTGGCGATGAAGGATGCGTGCTTCATCATCGTGAAATGATACGGATACGCCGGGTTGTACTTGACGCGAAGCTTGAGCCGCGCAACCTTGTAGAACGGATCGCTGGCTTGCCAGCCAACGTAAGGCCTGTCCGCCGGATTGGCGTCCACCCAGACATAGTCACCGTCGGCGATTTCCAGGTCTCGGGCTGCCTCCGGATTCATGTGGATCTGCCACTCGCCTACTCCAGGGCTCCGCTTGTCCACGCGGTATGGATCTCCGAAGTTGCTGCTCCAGATGAAGTTCCAGTCAGTGACTGTCCACTGGGAATGGACGGTGTGTCGAGACTTGGGCGTGGTGCAGAGGAAACGGAAACCGTCCCTCCACAATGGATTCACCGTGTTCTTCACCTCGCTCCAAGGAAGTATGTTGTTGGCTATGGTCCGGACATCGGCTTCCAGTGACTCAGCTTGAAGCATCGCTGGGGTGATGCCAAAGTTCTCAGGGCGGATGTACGGGTTTGACGAGACTATGACATTGGGCAGATACGGCGTGGCCTCCGGCCCCTCCCGGTGGACGATGAAATTCTCTCCGTGCTCGATGGCTTCCGGGATGTCGCAATACGCGTTCAACCTACCGGTGTCGGTAAGGAACGGAATACTCTCGTTGACCTGCTCCCAGAAGGGCACTCGAGGGTAACTTCTGAAGAGCATGAGAGCGCCGCCCCGCACCCCGTACTTCCCATCCATAATATCTTTCGTCGTGTAGCCGTTTGTGGTTGTCGACGTATCCAGCAGTCGGTCGATGTAAACGTCCTCGCGCCCTTCCAGGGCGAACTTCCAGTAGTCCGTGAACCGGTTGTCCCCGGTCTGTTTGGCCAGCTCCTCGGCCACACCGGTCATGATGCGTAGGTCGTCCCGAGTGTCGTAGATTGGCTTGATCCCGTCCTTCCCCCATATTTGGAGAAAGGGGTTGGAGCAAGAGCTGGTCACCTCGAGCGCTTGAAACTCCATCCAAGTGTTAGCGGCCAGGACGAAGTCGGAGTACTCGCACGAGGCGGTCATCTCGATGTCCTGGGTCACGATCATGTCAACCTTGGGGTTGATGTTCTTGATGAGTTCGTAGGCCCATTTGGCGTTGTTGAGCAGGTTGACGTTCGTGTACCAGATCGATTTGGTGGGTGTGGGTAAATGGGTTTGGCCGGTGATCACCTTGCGGCCGAACTTGGGCGTGTCAACCACAAGGGCCCGGTCGCGATGCGCCCAATACCCGACCTCCTCGCCTCTCGCATAACCGTGCACAGATTCCTTGGTCTGTTTGGCGTTTGGATCCATAAGCGGGCTGAAAGGATCTTCGTTGATCCAGCCTTTGAATCCCGGACCGGACCATTCCGAACCCTGGAAGTTTCCAGCTTTGTAGTTGCCGGCCCAGGTGTGGCCGCCGCCTCCACGGATGCCCATGCTGCCGATCAGCATCAGCGGAAGGTACGTTGCGCGATTGTGCAGCGTGGCGTGGAAGTAGTGATTGATCCCTTCACCGTAATGGATCGAGACTGGGTAAGCCTCGCGAGGCTTACCAATGAAATCGGGGTCCCAGAAACGGCGGGCGATGTCTTTCGTCAGTCGCTCAACCAGGTCTTTGGGAGCGCCGCTGATTTCCTCAACAGTGTCCAAGTCGTAGTCTCGGAGATGGATTTTGTACATCTCCCAGAGGGTCATCACTTCTACTTCGGACCCGTCGACGAGTGTGGCTTTGCCAGTCCAATCCAGCGCTGGATCGATGTTCTTGTCGGTGATCTTGTCGCCCACGTCGTCCCGGGTAATGGCTTTGAGCTCGTTCGTGTTTTGATCCCAGACGACGGGGTCGCCGATAATTTCCCGCTGTTCCGGGGTCAGCCCTTGAATTTCGAAGCTGGGACCTCGCGTGAGATCCTGGTTGACGTAGCCGGGGATGATGTCCTTGGCTTTGAGCCGCTCCAGCGTATCCGTGCGAACAAGTAGCGGGAAGTCGGTGAACTCTTTGACGAAGGGCTCGTCGTACCATCCCTCTTCCATTAGCCTTTTGGTGATGCCGAGGAATATGGCGGTGTCGGACAGTCCCGGACGCACGGAGATCCAGTAGTCGGATTTCGTGGCAGGAGGGTTGTATTCGGGCGAGATCACGACGATCCGGGCCCCTCGCTCGATTATCTCGTTCAGCCAGTGGGACTCGGGCATTTTGTTCTCGATGAGGTTCTTGCCCACCTGGATCGTGAGTTTCGACGCCCTCAGGTCATTGAAATCCATGTCCGAGTTCTGGAGGCCGTGCACGAAGGGGTGTCCGGGAGCCTGGTCGCCGTGCCACGTATAATTCGACCAGTTGCGACCGGCCTTGGCTTCGTCGGGCCCGACGCCGCGAATACGGCTGTCCAAAAGAGCCAACATGTTGTTGAACCGGTACAGCCCGTACTTGCCTATGACTCCCAGTAGCCCCATGCCGCCCCGGAATTTCAAGGTGCGGGTGCCCGCGCCGCCCCAGTGCTCTAGGAGCTCGGGTTGATAGCCGTCCCCTTCGAGGCGTCTGCGCCCGTCGTCGCCGCTGTAGGTCTCCGCAATTGCCTGAAGGCCCTGGGCCAGGTAAGTGTTGATCTCCTCCCACGGGAGCTGGACGAACTCATCGGTGCCGCGGGAGTTGAACTTGTAGGTGTCGCGTAGCTCCGGGTTATCGGACAGCGAAGGGAAGCCATCGTCGGCCCACTGCTTCCAGCCTTTGCGAACCATGGGATATTTGAGGCGGTACGGCCCGTATTCGCGCCGATGGAACGTGTAGCCTTTCAGGCACATCCGGGGGTTCCAGGCACGGGTCGCTTTGTTGCCGTACAGGTCGGAGTAGTTTTGGTGCTCGTACGGCTGCTCCACTCTGGTGACGACGCCGTTTCGCACGAACGCTTGAATCCTGCAAGCGTGAGTATCGTTGGGAGAGCAGACGTACATGAACGAGCGGTCATACGCGTATTGGTCGCGATAGACGTCTTCCCACTCCCGATCCGGGTAGTATTCCAGCGGGTTGTCGATCTGCGCGGTGGGCTTGAGGTTCTGACCTGCGAAAACCTCTTCAGCGTCCAAATGCTTCAAAGCGCCAACTGCGGCAACGCCGCCCGCGAGCGCGCTAGCGCCCTTGAAGAGCTGTCTTCGGGTGATCTTCCCGTCCGGCATGGCCACTTCCTCTCAAACTGGGTCCAAGACGCCAGCTATTCGCTTCTAGGTTCGGACCCGGTCGCATCGTATAGATACATGATTACCCTCCAGCCGTCCGCAGAGGTCAGGTCGTATGAGTGCAGCGTCGAAACCTCGGGATCTTCCGGGGGCGGCACCCAACGGGGCATCGCGCTATTGAACTGGTTTTGAATGCCGCCTACGGTCAGCCTCCAGTAGACGTACGGAAGCGTAAGCTGCGCGATCGTGCCGGTGTCCTGGAAATTGGCGGGTCGAATCGGGTAACGGAAACCGTCCGCTGCCGGTCCTTCGCCGTCCAGATCGTCACCGTGACAGATTGCGCAATTGCCGTCGTAGATGACTTTGCCCGCGTCGATATCCGCCGGGCTCCAGCTCACCGGCTCCGCCGCCCACTCCGGAACGACGATTCGGCTCAGAACCTCCTCGCCAACGGTCGGGTGGCGTTGGAAGATCTCGACCGGAGGAGCGTAGCTGGGACGAGTTGCCGTGTACGCCCACCAACCAAGTACCAGCGGGATTACCAAGAGCAGGGCGTAGCGTTGCACAACTATAGGCATGCTATCGTCTTGTTCGAAAATGAAGAACTCTTTGAATCGGCGTATCCGATCGTCATCTAGAGTGACATGGATGATGACGCCGGCGACTACGAAGCCCATGTAGAGCAAGATGACGCTGTTCGGGATGACGGGTCGAACCAGCTTCAACAGTATGAAGACAACCGCGAGGATAAGGAATAGTGCGGTCGGCAATGGCAGGTTGACTCTCAACCGTGTTGGGAGACTAGGTTGCATTATTGACCCCCCGCTGACAGCAGATAGTCGACTAGCACAAAGAGTTGACCCGCGTTGAGCTGCGCGCCCAGATCGGCCGGCATCACGCCAGGCGGAAACTCTTCTTTTTCTTCGGCCGCAGGGTCTACGATGGACTCCAGGATGTATGATTCGGCCGTGACACCCAGGTCGGCGGCGGTGCTTTTTAGGCTCGCAGCATCAAGGGGAGGTCCGAGCCGAATCTCTCCGGCTTCGAGGCTGTGGCAGCCACTGCATTTGAAATCCTTGAAGACCCCGGCGCCGTCTAAGGACACCGCTTGCTGTTGTGGCGCCGTGCTGCCCGACGGCTCGGGAACGTCACCCAGTTTCGCGGACGGCGTGCCTCCCAGGGACTGGAGGTAGTTGATCACGGCCACGGACTCTTCGTACGTGAGTTTCGCGGGGGCGGCGGTCGCCGCGGGCATGATGTCGGCATACCCCTCAACCAGGTATGCGCTCGGGTCAAAGAGAGCCTCGGCCAGGTACTCGATCAGATTGTTCGCCCCTCCTGCGCCTTGGGCGCGGCGACTGGCAATGCCGGCCCAGTTGGGCCCGCGGCCGCCGCCTTGGACACCCGCGCCCGGCTCGATCGTATGGCACGCCATGCACCCGCGCTGGAGCGCAATGGTCTCGCCGAGATCAGCGAGCTCGGCCGGTGTCGCAGACGCTCCAATGTCTAGTTTCTCGGGAGGGTTCCATTCGGATTGGGGAATCCAGTTTGCGAACCAGACGAAGAACCCCAAGATTGCCAGGGCCGGGATAGTTGCGGTCACGTATTGGCCTGCTCTGCTCATGAGCGCACCTCCTCAACCGCGACGGCTTCTTCCTCTCGGGCCGGACTCGCGGAGAGAGACGATATCGCAAAGGACACTCCCAACAGCGCGAAGAAGATCAGCGTGATGACCGTTATCACGATGGCCGCCTCGCCCAGGGAGGGAAGTCCAGCGCCGGCTGACGTGTCTTCCAGAGTCCCGAAGACGTGCCAATTGAGACGCACACCGCTGCGAGCGTAGCCCATCAAGCCCATGAGCCAGACGATGACGAATGCCAACGCGATAAGAACGTAATGGCCGCGTCTGGGCATGGTTCCCCACCGCACCGCCCCAACGGTCTCCGAGCCACGCAGCATGAATAGGTCAAGTGTGAACGTGAAGATGATGCCCAATATGAGGACGACGATCTGAAGGACCGATGTTGTGATCCGCGTTTCTGACGACGCGAAGAAACCGAAGATGCCCAGCGCTACGATGGCCGCCGCTGTCAGGGCGAGCGTCCCCCACTGGATGATGTTTCCGATATCCTTCCACTCCACCGTGATGACGCGGCCAGCTCTCCGATAGAGCAGGTAGCTGGCGTAAAGCACTACAAGGATTAATGTGACGGCGATCATCTTAGGCGCCATGACGCCCAAAGAACCGAGTATTGGATGGAAACCGCCCGTCGATTCTTCGATGGACGCCGCCATCGTGTGCGGCGTCGCCCAGATCATGAATCCGATTATCAGCAGAACGTTGAATATCGGCGTCCAACGCCTCTGCGGCTCGGAGCCCGGTATTCGCAACAGCCCTAGCCAGGCGTAGTAGGCGGCCCCTATGAAAAGCACCGCGATCACTATGGCCTGGATGATGAACAACCACGAGAGAACGCCGCCCATAAGAGTTACTCCGTACGTGGCAGAGTAACTGAACAACTCAAACCCGAAATAGTAACCGGCAAAAGGCAAGAACAGCATCGTGAATAGGGCGATTAAGTTGCCGGTGTAACCCATCCAGTCGTAGAATTCCCGCTCTTCCGATCGCTCCGCCGTGATGAAGCGGTAGGCTGCGTACGCTCCCGCCAATAGTGCGCCTAGGGTGATGTTCGCTATCAGACGGTGGACGTTGAGCGGTATCCAACCGGCGTTCCACACAGCGTCATATAAGCTAGTGAGGTCGCCGACTTCGTCCACGCCGCCGGGAGTCATCATGAAAGTCGCCCAGGAGTCGGCGATGAACAGAATCGCGGTGCCGGCGATGTTCAAGGCCAATCCGATGAGCATATGGACCCACTTGAGGTCGCCTTGAAGCCGATCCCAGGAGTAATAGTAGAAGTAAAGACTGAAGGTCTCCGCCAGGAAGAACAGAGGGTAAACCCACATGGTGGGACCGAAGATGTCCGTCATATATCCCATGAACGTCGGATACAGCGTAAAGAGCAGGAAAACCATCATGGCGCCCAAGATCGCTGTGATCGAGAAAGCAGGGGGCAACAGTCGAGCCATCTCGTGGGCCAGACGGTCGAAACGCTGCTCCTTGCTCCGCCAGCCCATGAACTCAATCACCAGCGCAAACATGGGCACGGCCAGCACGAAGGCGGCGAAATTCAGATGGAGCTGGGCCGCCATCCAAACTGCGAGCCGACTGCCAATCCCTGGGAGTTCACGATAATCACCCGAAGGAGTCGGACCTTGAGCCCACACGGTGCCCGTCGCGACGATTGCGAGCAGTGCCGCAAGTGCAACGGCTATGCTGAGTTTCCGCGCCGATATTCTATGCATCCTACTCCCCGTTCGGTAGATGCTATGCTTCGATTTACCGCTTAGTGACGTGTTTCACCAACGTTGAGCACAAAAGTAATCTTCTATTGCCCCAGAAACGACTGGGATTTACTGTGGTCCCGGCAAACCTGATTCGTTGGCTATGAACGAAACTACATCTGCCACTCGATTGAAGTAGACAATCCTGTCGGCTTGGCTGCGACGAACCCGCCAACGCCACTCCGGCTCGGACTCCACTTCTCGAGATTCGAGCCAGACGGTCATGACGAAGGATATCGATTCCATCTCATCGTCCAACCGTTTTCCAGGCTCGGACCGTCCACCTGTTACATTTTTCACATTCTGGCCTTTCAACTCGCTTACACGCTTCCGCTTATTTTCTCCACCGTAGAGTGGAGAACTGAGCAGGCCGTGGCTCGCTCGGGTTGAGACGGGTCGGCGGTCCATTTAGTGCGGCAGCGGGTTCAAGGCTTACGCTGAGAAGACCTGTGGGAGGCTTCCGAACCTCTAAATCTTGTCCAACCAGGTACACGCTGCGAAAAGAACTACACAACGGGGCTTACGGTGGACTTACAGGCGGAAAGGTGAGATGCGGTCGATTCGGCTCGGTTGAATCAGGGGCGAGTCGAGCGACGGAGCAGACGGAGGTGGATCTCAGTCGCCGCGGATGCGGGAATAGAGTCTCTCGGATTCGGGTAGAGGGTCCAGGCCGAGTTCGCGTTGGAGTAGGGCTTTGCACACCAGGTATTGGCGGAGAGCTTCATCCCGTCGTCCCGCGAGCCAGAGCGCTCGCATCAAACCCCGATGGCTTTGCTCTCGCAAAGGGTCGATTTGCAAGGCACGCCTGTAGTGGTTGATGCTCTCTTCTGGGGAGTCTTGCTTCAAGTAGTGAGTGGCGAGTTTGTTGAGTACGGCAATACAGATTTCCCTAAGATGCTCTCTGTCGGCCCAACACCAATCGGCGTAGGGTTCCTCCTCTAAGAGGTCCCCTCGATAGAGGGTCATCGCTTCCTCGTAGCTTCGAATCGCATCTTCGTCCGCCCCCTCTCGCTCAAATTGGTTGCCGAGCGCAACGCTTTCGCGAAACTCCTCGACGTCCAGCGAACACGGTGCTTCGCGGTTGAAGTAGTAATGATCGCCATCGCTCCGAATGTAGAGCCACGATTTGCCTCGCGGTGTGGGCTCCACAACCCGCCTCAGGGCGTGCACTAACACGTAAAGCCGATTCGCCGCAGCCTGAGGATCGGCTCCCGGCCAAAGGAGCTCCGCCAGCGCATCGCGTGACATCGGTCGCCCCTCTTTCATGAGTAGTATCTTAAGCAGAGTCAGGGCGCCGCGTCGGTTGAACATGTCGGGGGTGACGAGCCTCCCGTCCAGATATAACTCGAACGTGCCAAAGCAGCGCACGTGCATGTAGGAGTTTGCGGCCGGTATATCGGCGTTACTCGGTTTTTGCCCACGCCCACTGGAATGACGACCGTTCGTTGCGGTCACCGGTTTCGTCGATGCCCCTAACGCGACCAGGCCGGCCGGAACCATCTGCTGGGTTTGCAGGTTCATCCAGGCCTGTTTCATTACTCGGGCCGCTCGCTCGGCGAGGCTCAAGAGAACCGGGAGATATTTCGTAGGAGGCGATGGGACGCTTCCGGAATACCCAAGTTGGACGATCCCAACCTCTTGTCCCGCGGCGACCAGAGGCAGGCAATAGACCATTGCGGCGCCACCGGGCACTTGGTGGCACGCGGAAGGCCAAAGACGCCGAGGCCCGAAAAGGGCGATCCCGTGGTTGCCCTCAAGGGCTGGACAGTTCTGAGGGCTTCCAGCGCTGATGTCGGGACACAGCACACTCGAGAATTCGCCTTCCGTCACCCGGCGCACGACGCCCTCGACACCATTGTCATACAAAAGCAACGCCCCACCGGCCGACTGGCCGACCGCCACCATCTGGCTAAGAACGGTGCGCATGAGGCGGTTGAGCGAGTTCTCGGCATCGCGTGGCGAATCGACCAGGTCGGATTCGATCTGCTCGCGCATCTCCATGATTCCTGCCCGCAACATGTTGCTGACGGGCAGGCTCGCCCATGTCAGAATCCGGAGTGTCCGTTTGAGGTCCATGTCAGATCGGCGGCTGGCCACATTCAGGATGCCCATGACACCATCCGCGCCCATGAGCGGAACGCAGGCGTAAGAGTTGAACCCTTTCTTTATCACCCGTGTTCGAAGATAACGCGGATCCTGTGGTAGATCGCGTGTAAGAATGGGCCTTCGATCTATCGACACTAACCCGGGAAATCCTTCGCCCGGTTGGAAGCGAGTCATCTCGGAGAATGCGGTCTTGAACGGGCCTCTGTACGCGGAAAGCAGCACGTCTTTGCCCTGAGGTTCCACAAGGAACAACTCCGCTGCCTCGGCCTCAACCTCGTTGCGGAGCCAATCCAAGGTTCGATCAATGCTTTTTTCGAGGTAGTCGGGCGAGAGAGACGACGCGAGGGTCGCCAAAGACGTCAGATTGTGGACTACATCCAGAGCAGATTCTTTTGCGGTGTCTGGCTCGGGGCTCGCCTGAGACCCTGTGGTCGTCGCGCGGCCTTTTTCTTGTTCGACCAGGACAGCTAAAGCACCACCGGAATCGTCAGGCAGGGCCACCAAATCGGCGACAAAACGCCGCCTAGGCTCTCCATCCTTCGCCAGCATAAGAACACAACGGGCGGTTAGTTCTCCGGACTGCAACACTTGGAGCGCGGAACAGTCGTTTTGGCAAACCTCTTGCCCGAAAGAAGAGTAGCCTCGGACGATTTCGTGGCAAGACCGTCCCACGGCATCCGTTTCGGGTACCCCCAAAGCAAGAATGGCCGCTTGGCTCCATCCTGTAATCCGCTGTCGATCATCGATGACGAACCAGGCTTCGCGCTGTGTCATCATTATCGCGGTTCAGGCTCCATCAACATCGTCTCCCACGTCCGGTCCCCGCTACCAAGCTGGCAATTGACGAATATTCCTCGTCCGAAAATCGGAGTAATCGTCTCATACCATGGTTCGAGACGGATCATACCACAGTTGTAGAAGAGTTGGGATGGTAATTTCGCACACCTTCTGGCATCGATTTTGTGAACGCTGATGCGTGCGTCGCGGCGGATCGCTCAACAGATATCGGAATCTCAGTACTGTTGTAAGCCATGTGAAAGCTGTGCGCGTTATCGTGCGCGCTGTAAAGATGGGTAATCCTGCCGCCCGGAGCGACTTGATGCGCGTTCGGATTCTCGTTGTTGACGACCACTATCTGGCTCGAGAGATGATCAAAACCACGTTGCGGTTTTGTCGTTGCGCCGAGCCTGAGATCGTCGGCGTAGCAGAAGACGGCGCAACTGGCATTGAGATGGCATGGCAGTTGATGCCCGATGTCGTCACCATGGACATCAGCCTGCCGGACATCAACGGGCTGGAGGTGACTCGAAGACTGACAGAGGGGACGCCGCCATTCAAGGTGGTCGTAGTGACCATGCACGGAGGGCGTAAGTACAAAGAGGCAGCGTTGAAAGCCGGCGCCAACCACTTCATCGACAAAATGTATTTGATCGACGAACTGCCGAAGTATCTTGATGGTCTGGCAGGTAAGTCGGCTGTTTGTGATGCAGCGGACGGTTAACATGCGACCTTGAATTAGCGCACGAAAGCTTGCAGTGGATGCCCCAGAATTCCGGTAGCCTGAGGGGCTCGGCAGAGTTGAACTTCCACGAGTTGCTCTCGGCCGGCGCCCCGTCTTCCGAGCCAGGTTCTAAGAGCAAAGGAGTGGCTCGATATGCGACGGACTCTCGTACCGCTGGCGTGCACATTCATAGTATTCGCCTGGTCAACTGTCGCCTGCAGCGACTCCCCGACCGCGCAAAGCCAAGCACCCGCGCCAAACTCGGTCGCAGCGGACGCCTCGATACGACTGCCGGAGCCGGAGCGGGCCGTGAGTTCGCCCAAGCTTCCCCGAACGGCGTCGTTGAGGTCAGCGGCTCCCGAAGCCGAAGCTATGCAGCATCTCAACGCGGGTCTCCGAGCTTGGCGACAGGGGCGTGAGGACCAGGCGATCGACGACTGCGAAGAGGCTATCAAGATCTTCACCGACGCTATCCAACTGGACCCGTATGCGAGCTTCAACTTCGCTAATCGAGCACGGGCGCACACGGTTTTGGGCGAAGATGATCTGGCCCTTCAAGACCTGGCGCAAGCGGCGACGTTGGGATTCAACCGAATTCATCTCGAGGTCGAGATCGCCATGTTGAAGATGCAGCGACTAAACTGACAACTGCTCTGATCTCGTTTTGGCGATGAACAGGCGAGACTGCGATCCAGCACCGTTGGCCAATTCGAGTCAGCGATTCGATGGCGCCAAAGGCGGCTGCTGCTCATATCGCCGCAAGGAACCCATCCGCACGAACTTGCGTTTCCCCATGCGCTTGGCGACCGTCAGGACCGTAAGCGGAAGGCGAGGCGCCGAAAGGTTACATCAAACAGGGATCAGGATTCGAGGCGAGCATCAGGCATATTTTGGCGTGAACAGAAGCCAAGTCAAAAGGAAATCTTTTCGGAATGCGGGCTCTGACCTCGCAAAACTTGCCCACTGAGCCACTGGCATCGTGACTCGTCGAGACAACGATGACTGTTGGCTGTCAGCAGAAACGGGACAGATTGTTAATAGAGACTTTGAGCCGATATCGCGAGCTCTCTGAGTTGATGATTGTACAATCGTCGTCGTTGTATCGTTCTTGTCTGAACCTCCTTGCGTTTCTCTAATATCTGTTCTCTCCGGCCGTTCAACACGTCCGAAGGAG
>PVBE010185706.1_pt1 | contig 12263 bp, 5 predicted proteins | sample 1631181 | NCBI WGS metagenome assembly PVBE01 (sample SAMN08397723, study PRJNA350692) | Marine metagenome, whole genome shotgun sequencing project. | isolation source: water | place: Pacific Ocean | collected 2012-04 | reverse complement strand
CGCCTTCGCCAAGCATTGACGCTAGGGCCAGGCCGGAGAATCCAGTGACCATCTCCCTGGCGAACTCGCGCCGGTTTTGGTCGCAGGGAATGTACCTCGCTTGGCTTGGGTCTTTGTTAATCGACATAAATGAACTCGTTGCAGTTGAGCAGTACGTGGCACAGGGACGCCAGGGCAAGATGGCCGGGGTTGTTGCGGCCGTCGAAATGTTGCCGTTGCTCGTGCAGGTGGTTCTCCGCTTGGCCTAGTTCCCCGTCGGAGGGATTGCGCCCGAATGCCAGTTGCCATGCGAGCTTGACCTGTTCAGTTGCGCTTGCGGCATGTCCGGCCAAGCGCTTGGCCAAGGCCTCGCTTTGGGCGTGGGTGAACTGATTGTTCAGCAGAGCCAACGCCTGCGGCGCAACGGTCGTGACGTCCCGCTGCCCACAACTGGCTGTGGTGTCGCTGAAGTCGAACGTGGTCATCAGTGGCAGCAGGCGCGAGCGTTTCGTCATCATGTAAATGCTGCGCCGCGAACGTTCGTCCGCCGGGGAGCTTTTCCAGTCGCCGGCCTTGCGCGATAATCCTTCCAGTGCCTCGGCCGACATCCCGGGATAAAAGCTTGGTCCGCCCATCCTCATGTTGAGTCGGCTGCCCACCGCCAGCATCGCATCGCGCAGCGACTCGGAACTGATGCGCAGCCGGTTGAACTTCCATAAATTACGGTTCAGGAAATCCCGCTGTGAGTACTGGGTTTCGTGCGGATGCACGGACCGCTGTCGGTACGTGCTCGATGTCATGATGAGTTTGTGAATCCGTTTGAATGTCCAAGCCGGACCGGCATCAACCGTTGGGCGCATGAATTCGGACGCCAGCCAGTCGAGCAGCCCAGGATGGGTGGGTAATTTGCCCTTAAAGCCAAAGTTGTTCGGCGAACGCACAAGCCCCTGCCCGAAGTGTTGCAGCCAGAGTCGGTTTACCATCACCCGTGCGGTCAATGGATTTTGCTCGTTGGTGATCCATCTGGCGAACTGCAGGCGGCGCTGTGTGGTTTTGCTGCCAGGCGGCGGAGGGGCGAGCGGTTTGTCAAGTGCGTTCACCGCAGAAAGGAAACCTGGTGCAATCTCCGGGCCGGGCTTGTGCCGTTCACCGTTGAGTAGCAGGCGGATCGGCGGCGGATTGGAGCTTTTATCGGTCCACCCGTAAGCTTCGTAGCCAAGTGCCTTCGTCGTGGGACCACCTTGGTTGGCCTGTCCCATGTGACCGGCCCAGAAAAAGCTCGCGATCCGGTAGTAGTCGTTCTGTGGAATGGGATCGAACTTGTGCTCGTGGCAGCGTGCGCATTTTACGGTCAGCCCAAGGAACGCGGAGGTGGTTGTGTGCACCATGTCCTCGAGACGAGTGTAAAGATAGTCGTTGGGGTCGTTGGGTTCGTCATTCCACGTGCCGGCACGGATCATGCCGGTGGCGACGACCGATTGCTCGGTTCGGTTCGGCACTTCGTCGCCGGCAAGTTGCTCTGCGACAAACTGCGTGTACGGCATGTCGCTGTTGAAAGCGTTGATTACCCAGTCGCGGTAGCGCCAAATGTTCGGTTTGAGTTTGTCACGCTCGTAGCCGTCCGTCTCGGCGAAGCGCACGAGGTCGAGCCAGTAACGCGCCCAATGTTCACCGTGCCGAGGGGAGGCGAGCAGTCGGTCGATGAGCCTTGACCAGGCGTCCGGTGCGGGGTCCCGGATGAACTGTTCCACCTGCTCCGGGGTCGGTGGCAGGCCGGTGAGATCAAAGTAGGCGCGACGCACAAGGGTGCGGCGGCCGGCACGAACTGCGGACACCATCGATTCCTTTGCGAGCTTGGCTGCGATGAATGCATCGACCGGGTGCTTGGCCAGTCGCGGCACGGCGGGGCGCACAACCGGTTGCAATGACCACCAGTCGCGACCACCCCGAACATCCGTGGTGCTTTCGTAAGGATCAAGCACACGTCCGCTTGGCCAAGCGACCCCGGCGTTTACCCAGCGCTTGAGCAGGGCGATCTCAGCATCGGGCAGCTTTTGTTGCTGCCCTTTGACCTTGGGTGGCATCTCGCCCTTGGTGACGAGTTCGAGCGCGAGTCGACCGTTCTCGGTTCCCTTCGTAAAGCCAACTTCTGTGGTGAGATTGATGTCGCCCTTGAGGTCTCGTTTGTTGTGGCACTCAAGACAGCGCTTGGCGATCAGCGGTGCGATGTCTCGATTGAAGTCAGGCACCGACACGGTGTTTGCCGAAGCAGAGACTGCCCAAGTCGCAAACACGAATAAAAGTTGTCGCACGTGAGACATTGGTCCTGAGTCGGGCAGCGAGTATCGTTTCGATTTCCCAGAAACGTCAAGGCGCAAACGGAGAGAGTGCGGGACATTACCGTTGTTCTTTAAAAAGTGATCCAGTGTAATACCAGCGCGGTCAGGAAAAAGACGAGTGCGATGGAGTCACGGAACACCCATCGGTTGCCATCTTTGAACAGGCGCAAGAATTTCAATAGAACGCCTGTGGGACAGCAAAACCGGCAAAATGCCATCGGCACGAACGATGATGCGAGTATCCCCAACACGGCAGTAACCACTGTGAACATACCGGCCGTGCGCCATGAGTAGGCGTTAAAAGGTTCGAGATCGGCCAAGTCCAGGGAAAACAAGCCCATGGCCCCCGTTAATGAAACGGCCAGAAGGGTTGCTGGTAAGACACGGAGCATTTTGTCCCAACGGCCTGTCGGGCTCCATTGCCAAGGCAGGCGATTACTAAGCCATCCCTGAAGAACGCCGTGTGGGCAGAGGTGATGACAATAAAATTGGCGACCCGTGGCCATGGGCACCACCAATGCGGCCAACACAAGCAACACCAATCCGGGAGTCGACTGCCAGGCGATTCCGTTCCTTGCCCAACCAGCCAATAATGTTTGCGACAGCAGGTCCGCGTTTATGAACCCCAGGTAAACCACAAGTATCACACGAAAAACCAGGCGGACACGGGTGTTGCCGCGCAAGGAAGTGAACGTGAAACACAAGGCAACCAAAACCATTGAGGCAGTTCCCCAATCGCGAAGTTTCCATTTCTTTTGAACCGGATTCAGCAATGAAGGGTTTGATCGATTTTTTGCGGAAGCTATCAAGCCCTCCGCCAAGGCGAGACTGGTCATGGTGGCTCCCGATACACCTTCAACCTGCGCTTGCTTGATGTCCAGTTCTGCCAACTCCAAAAGTTCCATCCCCTTGAAGGATTTCAGAAAATAGTCATCCTCCCGGATGTAGTTGAGATATTTTTCCGTCTCGAAACTGCTGCGCAAATGCACGCTCTCCAAGCGGTTGCTGGCATCCATTATCACCAGTGCATCCGTTGGCCCCTGATAACCAATGATTGCGTCGGCCTCCGGAGAGATCCGGAAAATTTGTCCAAGGATGGCCCCGTTGGCATTCCGAGGCAGCAATAGGCCAACTGAGGACGCATCCGGTTCCAGAAGTGTTGTTTCAGGAAGATGCACCTTCACTTCTGCCAGGCCGACCGGTTCAGGAAATCGGAGGGACGGGGTTGTATTGCCCAGCCGCTTGGCCAAGCCTTCTGTCATGGCCAGGCTGGTCAGTGTGGCACCGCTTACGGCATCCACTTTGGATGACTTTGCCAGGCGGAATCTCGATTTGTTGACGAACTGCTTGAGAAATGTTGGGGAATTCGTCACCGCTGCCACGTATTCGGATGTGTCGCCACTGGACTGGACACGCAAGCCGAGCAGGTGATGCTCTGAGTTGAAAGCTGCCAAAATATTGTTTGGCCCGGAATAGCCGATGATTTCGTTGCTTATCGGCGCCGTTAACAAAATGTAACCCAGTTCCTGATCTTGTTTGTCGTGGACGATCTGCAAATCTGCACGTGGATCGCCCGTGTCCAAATGATGTGCTGTCGGGAACCAGTTCGTGATAACCTCAATGGGAATTCGCCCCGATCCGGTAATACCCGCTTGTCGAGCCTTGTGAGTGTCGTGGATCAGCCACAGGATGGCTACAAAGACTCCCACACGCCATCCGTGCATCAGCCACATACTGATTTTTGTGGGCTTGGGCGGAATGGTGTGCGAGGCGACGGCCACACTATCATTTTGCAGGAATCACCTGCACCGCATCGGCATGCACGTAGCCCTGCGTTCCCTCGGTGGTGATTTGCACTCGACCGGAATTTCCAGGGGTAAACACATAAATCCCCAGCGAAATAAAACCCTCCAGCGGTGGGGGTTGGCGCATGTTGATGTTGTGAAATTTGGACCCTGAATCAAACAGGACTGTCACAGGCACGGCCGTGCTCCGGTTTTCATGATGGCCGTAGGACAGGCGCACTTCGTATCGCCCTGGTTTGGGCACGTTGAATTCAAAATCGATGCTGGCCTTGTTTGCCGCATTAGCATACAGGTAACCGTAGCCTATAAAACCCTTGAGCCCGCCTGCGGTGCTCCAGGAGCCGGTTTTCGTTGCTTTTGTATCATCGACAACAATCCCCTCCAGAGTGTTTGGGTTGATTCCCGAAAGAGGACCGTGAGGACCGGCCAGGGGTGGTATGTCATCAGGAACAACGATCTCATCCGTGACGGTGGGACGCCGCGCCTTGCCTGGCAGCTGCATTAGTTTTTTGAGTTCGTCCAGGTGTTTGGTGTAGATTTCACGGGGTGAGCAATATTTGGCAATGCAGATGCTCGCTGCCTTGCCCACGACTTCGCCCATCATTCCGCAGGTTTTCATGACTCGCGTGGTGCCCAGGGCCTCATGCGTCACACTGATGTTGCGACCGGCCATGAACAGATTGTCAATGTTGCGCGAATAGAAGCAGCGGTAGGGCACTGGATAACCATAGGCACGATCGATTCTTCTGTCATGAACCGCAATGGCAATGAATGGATTTTCCGCAAACTTTTCCGCGTATTGCTGCTTGGGATAATGGAGATCGATGCTCCAAGTGCTCGGAACGCAGCCGTCAGAGAAGTCTCGTTTGGTCACGACATCATCCTGAGTAAGGATGATGTCGCCCATAAGGCGGCGTGACTCGCGTGGCCCCCCAATGAAGGCCATCCAGGTCAGGTGTGCGTTGCGGTGTTTATCTGCACCGTCACGATTTTTCATCGCGTTGAAAGCGCCAAAAACTGCGCGCAGGTTCCAGTCGCGAATGCCCTCGGCGTCGTCTAAAGGATTTCTGTCAAAACCGCTTTCCCAAAACCATTGCCCATGATGATCGCGGGGATATGGGAAATCTTTCATCATTAAATCCAGGGCCCAGGTGGTGTCAGGGAAGACTGTGGGTTTGTCGGCTTCGCCCCAGGCCCACATGTTGCTCATCCCCATTCGGCCTTTCTCGGTCATGTCCCAGTCCGCTCCCGCCAGTGCCCCAATGGTGCCGTGCCCTGTGCAGTCCGCGAAAAGACTGGCCTCAAAACGGTGTCGTGCACCGGTGCGTGTGTCAAAGGCCTCCACCGAAGTTATCTTGCTCTTCTCCATCGTGACGTTGTCGGCAAAGTGGTTGAGGTAAAGATCAATGTTTTTTTCCGCCCGCACGATTCGTTCCTTGAGATCGTCTCCAAATTCCTCAGCCTTGCCGGGAGACTTGGTGGCCTTGTCGGCGAACTCCTCCACGATTTCGCCGATGCGGGGATAACGCCCGCGCCGAACCAAGCCATTGGCCCAGACCCGAACTTCACTGGAGCCGTTTCCCCCCAGAACGGCGCGATCCTGAATCAGCGCCACTTTGCAACCCATGCGCGCTGCGGAAAGGGCGGCCCCCATGCCGGAGTAGCCTCCTCCAATCACGACGAGGTCGAATCGTTTGGTGACAGGCTGGTTTGGGAGGCCGAGTTGGGCCCTTCGCCAATCGGTCAACAGCCCCAGAGCATACGGCGGAAATTTTCTACTTTCGTTCGTGAAAAATATGGCATCGCACCTTCCATCAAAGCCGGTCAAATCGTGAAGGGCCACCTGGAGTTTGCCTGCTGCCAACTCGACAGTGCCCCCATCGTGCCAGAACCATTCCTTACCCCTGGTTCCGAAGGTTTCAGTCAGAGGTGTGCCATTTATTTTTATTTGAAATCTCCCGGGTTGCCCCTTGGCCTGCCAGCGTGCCACCCAGTCCTTGGTACGAACCCAAACCCGGTATTCTCCGGAAACGGGGATTACCACCTCTGTCCTGGCGTCTTCAACCGGCTTACCCAGCCCGTGTGCCAAGAGGTAGGGTGACCCCATCTCGTTGATGAATTGAGTGTCGAGCTTCCAGCCGCCCTTTTGATCGAAGGATTCAGCTTCAACCAATACTCCAACGGCTTGGGCGGATGATTCGGCAAAGAATGATGAAAGCAATAGGGATAATAAAAGTATTTTACGTTTCATGTTAGTTTTCTAATTGGAGTTTATGAATTATGTCGATGACAAGAGCGTCGCAAGTGTATGTTGCCGAGATCATTTGTCGCAAGTAGATCATCATTTTCGAGCCGTTTTGGTGCGCGAATATTCGGTCGATTCACAAAGGGCGTCAAGATGGTGCGCAAAATAAATGATGAGTTATTTTTGACTTTTCTCAATTGTTAGCTCATTATCAATTCAACCAATATTCAACGGATGAGCAAACGGCTCAAAACTGATAACAGGGCATTCACTTTGATTGAGTGACCGATCGTCGCCTGTATCCAGCTTGTTATGTCCTGATTCATCTCTTTGGTATACTCTGACGTAGTCCACATCCATTGATGTCCCGTCGATCGCATCCGTAACCGCTCCAGCCCATTTCGTGATGGCCAGGCTGAGTCATACCGGGGCCGGACTGTGGCAGGTGTCGTTGCAAGAAACAGAACTTGTAGACGACTCTTCATTTCTTCGGTTAGGGCAGAATTACAGTAAGGTCGTTTTTCTCACTCGTAAACGAACCAAGCAGTGGCCGTCGTGGCGGTGTCGCAGACGGTTCGAACCCAGTAGGCTGAAAAACCCATCGGGAAGTTGTGCTTGAGCGGTTGGTTGGGCTTCATTTCGAATGATTCGTAAGGGATCCATAGGCCGGTACCGTCGACGTCGATTTCCAAGGTGACGCGGGCGTCATTTCCGGTGATGAGGGCCACTGATTTTTTATCGTATCCGGTCATGAGATAAGGGTCGCTGGGTTGGTTGGCGGCGACCACGGAATTCTTCCAGGGACCGCCTTGGCCACGGGGTTTTCCGAGTTGCCAGAGATCATCGATAACGCCGGCCCAGATGCCGCCCTTACCATCCGCGCTCTTTATAATACGCTCTCCCCTTTCTCTATTCAGCCCCGTGAGAAAGAGCAGGCCGAAGTGGGACGCGTAATCATGAATCTTCAAGTTGTGCGTGGCAATCGGACGAATTTTCGCGAATCCCTGCGCATTGCGGGCAGGCAGTTCATAAAAGGTGCCGCGAAAGTTGAACAGGTCGCGTTCGGTGGCCACCTCGCGGCAGATCCGGGCATTGTGAAGTTTTGAACTGTTGTAGTCGCCTATCTTCGGCTGATCGGCAAATACCGCCATCTCGTATACCCGGTTGTAGTCCTCATCCTTGAAAAGAATACGTAACTCGCGGGCCTTCACGGGTTTTTCCAGCAGAACGGGAATGATCCAGCCGGAATTGTCACGAACTTCACCGCCCCGCAGGGTCTTCCATTCACCGTTGTTTTTCGCTTGGACATCAAAGTTCCTTACCGCATGCTGGGGATTACGCTTCCAGCCGGAAGCGAGGTAGACGCTGCGGAAGGTCTTTTCCTCTCCCATGTCGAGTTGCAGTGAACCAAGCCCCCTGACAATCCAGCGGGAATCCTCGGCCATGCTTCCGTCCAACGCATTTGCGGCAACGTACTTCCCATGTGTACCGCTGGCTGTGGCCGTTGCCCCCCTCGCCAGATTCCGCGAAAGAAGTTCCTCCAGTGTGTGGTTGGCTCCGGACTCCACCTGAGCCCGATTCTGCTCTTCATACCCCGGACTAACGGGTATGCGATAGCTGCGTCCATCCTCCTCTACGATGGCAGAAGCTGCATCCACGCGAATCTTGGTTTTCGGTTGCGCTCCCTGCGCTACAAGCTCAGCCCCGGTGCTTTTCTCGCGGAGATTCAGTTCCAGTCGATCATTCATCTCATAGTACGCATCCCCCACAAGCAAGCTCAACACCTTGCGGTTACTCCGGATAACCCCCTTCGAGTGGGACTTTCCGCCCACGGAGGTGATGCCGTCGAATATCCTGCCGTTGCTCTTTCCGCGCCGGTCCCTGTTTCGATAGTGGAAATGAACCGCCGCCTGCGTCAGGTCCTCATCGACACGGACACGGATCCATGCCCCGTTCTCTGCGTTTTTGAAAATACGTACCAGTGAACCTTTAACCATGAACGTGTCCAACTCCGTCCAACTTCCATCTCCCTTTTTGTCCACCTCCAGAGTGAATTTCACCGGTCGTGGGGTGTCATGCCTGATGACCATCATTCGATAGTCATATCCGGAAAAGAGATAAGGCTCACTGACATCACCCGCCTTGAGGTCATCACGCAGCCAGACCGATCCGCGGCCGATCGCCGGTCCCAGTCGGTCGATCCGCTCTGGTTCAACAAACCAGAGGTTGGAGTTTGACTGCCGGGGAGCACTCTGGGCGGACTTGAAAGGCCGATGATTAAGAAACTCCTTTTGGGCGGAGTCATCGCATCCGAAAACGACTTGGGCCTTCCATCGCGCAAAGTCGCCGATCACTTTGAGGTAATTCGAACGGGGCGCAATACCGGCGGAGTTCTTGACCGAAAAATTCTCAGGGAAGAGCCAGAAGGTACCGTGCATGGTGGCGAGCAGATCATCCTCACCGATTTCCCGAATACGCGGCCACTCGGTGTTCCAGCCGTGGGCGCCGTCGTAACTGTGGCTCCCCTTGGGCAGGCGATAAGGATGCCATTTGCCGTTTTCCAGCAGCATGAGAATGAGAGAGCGAGCATCCCAGCCCATCGACCAGACCGGATCCTTTTCGTCGGTGTTCCCGTAAATGCCGCCTGGGCCGCTCACTTCGGTGAACTGATTGCGGCGGATGAGCTTCCAATCGCCACGACCGTTCCAAGCGGCAAGCGCGCCGGAGGTCATTGTGGGGTTTGTCCGAACACCTTGCCCGCGCTCCCCATTGTTGGCATAGACCAACATTCCCTGGCCGGAATAGAGGCCCTTCCCGTGATACCCGGGCAAAGCTGACTTTATACCCTGTCCCTCGTATCGCTTCGTTGGATTACCATCCTTGAAATGTTCAACGACGCTGAGGTCGTTCACGTCGACCGAATAAAGTCCTTCTTCCATGGTTGCCATGTAGACCTTGTTGGCGGGATCGCCCATGTGCCGGGCGGTGCCGGTGTGGCGCCCCGGCATACTCGTGTAGGGAATGACTCGGACGGTTCGTTTTTTGTCGATGAAGTATGGGCCGATCACAAGCTGCCGGGATTCCTCGTGGATCATGCGGTTGGCGGGGGTACCTCCGATGCTTTCGGGGCGAATGATCTGCTCGAGGTCGGGGGTGATCTCGTAGAGCTTGTCGGAGGAGCCCATTGGTTTGTGGGGTCCATAGGTGATGACCCATAGGCGGTCGGCCCACGGAACCACCGCGCCTGTGCCGCATTCGCCCTCATTGTTGTACATGGTGAGGCTCGGATAAACGCCGGAAATGGAAACGGGCGCCTCAGCGCACAACAGGAAGGGGTGCAGCAGGCAGATTGTGAGCAGTTTTTTTATTTGTTATTCAGGTTTGTCGTGGGGCGATTTGTCAGCAAGTGCCACACAAGTCATGGCGGCAACGATCAGCGGCAAGGCCACCATCAAGAATCCGCCGGGAGGCAGAGGATTGCGTAGTTCATTTTCTTTGAGTTTTAGCATAAGGAGAATCCCCTTGCCCGGAGCGTATATGCAAGCAGTAAACCCAACGTTACGACCAGGTATGCCCTGACAAGACTCTATGGCGGTTCTGCCGACGGTTCGTAAAACTCGACTTCCCAGATGCGGGATATGTCGTCTTTTGTCTTGGTGACCAAGAGTCGAACCCGCTGAGTGCGTACGCTGGAGAAACGGGCAGCCCAGGCAGGATTGGTATTTGCTTCGACGCTTGCGAGCAGGTCTTTCCATTTCTTGCCGTCATGCCACTGTAGGGTGAAATCACTGAGCGGCGCACTAACCTTGCCGGCGGAATAGTAACCCGAAATGATGCGCGCAGCGCCGAGCTCCACAGGTTTGTCCCAGATGAATTCACCGATGTGGGGCAGGCTTGTATTGTTGAGCCAGCGCGCGCTGTTGTCCTGAATCTTGCCGTTGCCGTCGTTGAGCAAAACTGAGGTCCGAATCCTCGTTTGGGGCAACTCCGGGGTGATGACGCGTGCTGTGCGAGCCATATTATTGCCTGCGTTCTTAAGCCAGGAAGGGGTGACGATACTTATACGAGGATGCTTCCGCCGCTGTTCGCCGCCGTTTGTATAGTCTTTCAGCGCCCCATTTTTCTTTCCGAGTCCACGCCGCATTAAATTCTGCAAGTCATTAAGGTGATGCTCGTAAATCGCGCGCGGATTTACGTCATACTTCTTGCAGAGGCTGGCGGCCATGCCGATGATCTCGCCCTCAGTGCCGCAGGTACGCATCACGCGCACGGCTCCCAAGGCATCGTGGGTAACGCTGATGTTTCGCCCAGCCATCAAGAGATTGGCAACGTTGCGAGAATACAGACAGCGATACGGAATCCAAAAGGGTCGGCCTTCCTCGTGCGCCGGGAATTTTCCGAATTCAGCGCGCGCGATGAATTCGTCCCCCTCAAAGCCCTTGCCGAACTTGGGATCGCCAAGGTGAAGATCGTTAGACCAACCGGTCGGCGCACAACCGTCGGGAAATTGACGATCACTTTTTAAATTCTCCAGCGATAGGATGACGTCGCCAAGCAAGCGCCGCGACTCGCGTTTTCCAAGGATGAACGCGCACCAGTTCAGTTCGTACCTGGGCAGTACCTTGTCGACATTTTTCAACGCATCCCAAGCACCATACATCGCGCGAAAATTCCAATCTCGTACATATTCCATCTCGACAATGGGGTCGCGATCGAAACCGCTCTCCCAATACCAACCACCAAGTTTCAAGGGGTCTGGCTTTGTCTTGCTGCGACCCGGAAAGGGCTTGTCCGAGAGGTCCAACGCCCAGGGACAGCGAGGAAAAGGGACGTTTTCTTCCGCAGTTTCGGAATCTGTGTTCAGAGCCTGAGTATCTTTGCACTCGCAGACGTTCCAGAGGTTGCATGGTCCCATATGCCCTTTGGGCTGTAGCTCAAAATTGGCTCCGGCCAAGACGCCGACGCAACCGTCGCCCGTGCAGTCGGCAAACCAATGCCCTCCGATGCGAATGCGGCGACCGGAGCGAACGTCTTGAGCGATCACAGCCTGAATTGTTCCGCTGCTCGCTTCCACTCCGTTAACGCGGTGCTCCAGAAATAGACGAATGTTGGGTTCTGCGAGAACGAGGGCCAACTTTTTCTCGTCCTCATAAAGTTCCGCTTTGTTACGCGGGCCATAGTGAGCGCGTTCATCCTGCTCCAACTCGGCCACAATGTCGCCGACACGCGGCCACGGCTCCTTGCTGCGGGCACCCTGCAGCCAAACCCGAACTTCTGAGCTGTTGTTGCCACCCAGCACTGGTCGATCCTGCACAAATGCCACTTTCAGTCCCAACCGCGCAGCCGCTAATGCCGTGCAGGTACCGGCGATTCCGCCACCGGTCACAACGAGGTCATAATCACCAGCTGACGATGGTTTCTCGGAGAAACCCAGGCAGTCACGGCGAAAGGCAGACATCTCGGGGTCGATGTTTGGCGGCTGAAAATCGGGATCGGCCGCAAACAGGATTGCATCGCAGCGACCCTCGAATCCAGTGAGATCATGCAGGCGGAGTTTCGTGTTGCCTTTTGAGAGCGTCACGATGCCGCCATCCTGCCAGTGCCATTCGGCTCCGACGGTCCCGAACGTAGTGGTCAAGGGCTGGCCGTTGACAACCACCTGAAAACGACCTGGCGTACCCGGTGCTTTCCAGTGCGCTACCCAATCTTTGGTTCGTACCCACACCCGGTACTTGCCCGTAGCAGAAAGCGTGATAGTCGTCTTCGCATCAGCCACCGGTTTGCCAAGTCCGTGCGCCAAGAGATAAGGCGATCCCATGATGTCCATGAATTGTGGGTCCAGCACCCAACCGCCTGGATCGCTGAAACTCTCCGCTTCAACCAATACTCCAACGG
>PVBE012301685.1_pt1 | contig 12264 bp, 7 predicted proteins | sample 1631181 | NCBI WGS metagenome assembly PVBE01 (sample SAMN08397723, study PRJNA350692) | Marine metagenome, whole genome shotgun sequencing project. | isolation source: water | place: Pacific Ocean | collected 2012-04 | reverse complement strand
CTGCCGACTGGAAGGAGGTCGCGTCCTACAAGCGACAAATCCTCGACAGTGTTCTCGAAGGGGACGAGCGCTACGCACTCCTCAGCGAGATCGGTGAAGTCTGGGCCACGAAGGGTAAAAACCCGGCCAAGGCTATCGACGCCTACGAGGAAGCGTACGAGCTGAAGCCCGACGATCTGGCGTTGCTCTACAAGCTGCTCGAACTCTACCAAGAGACAGCAGAATGGTCGAAGGCATCGGAGACGCTCGAGTCCATCGGCGAGTTGGCACCTCAGGCCCACAAAGCCGCCGTGCGCAACGCCCTAGGCGTTCTGTACCGCGATGAAGACAAGCTCAACGATCCGGAGCGAGCCGTAGAGCTCTTCAACGAGTGCCTAGATTTGCTCTTCGCCAAGCCGCGGAACTTCGATGCCAAGCTGCTCCAGCCCTTCGAGCGCATCAACAAGATCCTCACGAAGGCCAAAGACTGGCGCCAGCTCGAGCGTGCCTACCGCCAGATGGTGAAGCGTATTCGCGACATCAAGATGTCTGCGCCCGATGTGGAGTGGATGCTCTGGCATCAACTTGGCGTCATCTACCGCGACCGCATTGGCGATACCGAGCAGGCCATCACCGCGTTCCAGAACGCATCCAAGATCCAGCCTGACAATCAGGAAGAGCACCAGATTCTGTCCGAGCTCTACGAGGCATCGGGCCAATACGCGGAAGCGATCGCTCAGCAGCTCGTGCTCCTCAAAGTCGAGCCGACCAACACGGACGTTTACCACGCGCTCTACCGACTCCGCCTCGCGGCTGAGGACCTGGACGGCGCCTGGTGCGCGGCGTCTGCTTTGAAGCTTCTGCAGCGGGTGACGCCCGAAGAGCAGCAGTTCTTGGATGCACGTCCGGTTCCGGACATGCCGCCAGTCCAGCGCCGACTCGCGCCGGATGCGTGGACCAAGCTCATCACCCATCCCGACCTGGCTCCTCAGGTGTCCGGGGTACTGCGCGCCATCTCGTCCGCCGCGCTTCGTCACCAAATCGAGGTGCTCAAGGCTGACGGCAAGCTGCCGGTGCTCGACCCGCGCGCCAAGCAGGATCCGAACACATCGACGATCACATTCGCCAAGACCTTCGGTTGGGTCGGGCAGGTGCTGGGTGTTCGTACGCCCGATCTCTACGTTCGGAAGGACCTCTCCTTCGCGGTCATGGCCGCACCGGCGGAGCCGGTCGCGTCAGTGGCGGGTAATCGCGTGCTCAGCGGTCTCACCCATTCCGAGCTGCGTTTCGTGTGCGGCGACCACTTGGCCGACTTCACCGAGGACACTTTCGTGCGCCTCTTCTACAAGTCCCGCGAGGAGCTCCAGTTGCTCTTCCTCGCCGGCGTAAACCTGGTGCAGCCCTCTCTCGGGCTACCCCCGGAGTCCGCGGCCAGCATTAAGACCACCGCTCTAGCCCTGACCAAGTTCCTTCAGCCGAGCGATCTCGAAGCGCTCCGAACCGCCGTCCGCAAGTTCGACGAAGCTGGCGGCAAGGTGAACCTGAAGCGTTGGATCCGCGGCGCCTCGATGACCGCTGCTCGCGCCGGACTGCTTGTTTGTGGCGATCTCGCGGCGGCGGTTCAGGTGGTGCGTAGCGCGCGGCCTCGCCCGGGCGAGCCCACCGCTGAGGAGAAGATGCTCGAACTCATCATGTTCAGTGTTGGTGAGGAATACGGCCAGCTCCGTAAGACCCTCGGTATCGCGGTCACAGCCTAACGAAGCCATCCTCGAAACGTACTGCGCGCTACGTTTGCCGTGCGCGCAGCGGCGCTTGCGTTTCCGTCGTGTGCGCTGAGTAACGCGCGCGCGTCGGCGGTCGTGAGCGTCGGACCGTTGTTCTTGGCGAGCTTCGGAATCGCCGCGTCGATGCTCGCCGCGACCACAAGTTCGCTACCCGGGTTCGTCATGCACGCTCGGTAGAGGACGCTCGCCAACTCGCGGACATTGCCAGGCCACGAGTACGCGACCAGGCGTCCGATCGCGCCGCTCGCGAGGCGTTTGCGACCGAGTTCCGGCGCGAGGCGCTCCAGGAGTGCGCCTGCGATGGCGGGTAAGTCGCCTTTTCGATTTCTGAGAGGAGGGATCTCGAGCACGACCGTCGAGATGCGGTGATAGAGGTCCTCGCGGAAGAGCCCTTGGGCGACTCGCTCTCGCATGGGTTGCCACGTCGCCGAGACGATTCGCACCTGGACTTGGCACCCCTCGACGCTACCCACCGGGTGCACGATCTGCTCCTCGACTACCCGCAGCAGCTTCGCCTGTATCGCCGGAGTCAGCTCGGCCACTTCGTCGAGAAAGAGGGTGCCTCGATTCGCGGCGACGAACGCGCCAAGAGACTTCGCAACGGCGCCCGTGAACGCTCCCCGCTCGTGCCCGAAAAGCTCTGAGTCGACGAGCGCCCCCGAGAGTGCGGCCACGTTCAGGGGTACGTACCGCCCGCGGCGCGCGCTGAGCTCGTGCAGGGCGGTGGAGACGAGATCTTTACCCGTCCCCGATTCTCCCTGGATCAGCACCGGCGCTTTGAGTGGCGCGTATCGGCGGATCGCGCCGATAAGCACGCGCATTGCCGGTGAATCGCCGACGAGGCCCGGGATGGGCTCGACCCGAGCGGGGATATGGAGGCTGCCGTCCTCGCTCCGTACGGAGATCGTTGTCTGTCCGACCACCAGGTTGGAGTGTTGCCCGCTTAGGAGCGCGCGGGGGACGCGAGCGGCGCCCACGTAGAGTCCGTTTCTCGAGTCGAGATCATCCACGCGTACGCCCTCGTCGCTGGCCTCTAGCCTCACGTGGCGGGCGCTTACTGTCGGGTCGGCGACAACGGCGTCCGAGGAGCGACTGGAACCGAGTACGAGCTGCGAGCCGTCCCGGAGTTCCAGCCATTGCGTCCCGCCTGGGGAGGCCACCTCCACCACCCAAGGGCCTCGCCGCGGTCGCTCCACGAGTTGCTGGGTACTTTCCGTTTCGTCCTCGTGCTCCGTGCCATCACTCATATGTCGTGTCCGCTCCTGAATCCGCTCGTGAACAGGGGGGTCGGCCACGGGTGGCGATGAGTTGTGTGGCAAAGCTTCTGAATTGCGCTGCAGGCGAGTTTCGTGGCGCGGTGCGAGTTTCGCCATAAAGACGCCGAGTCTGGCTCTTCGACGTGGTAACAACCGGAGCACGATGCGGAAATCGCTCTGTTTTTGTGGGCTCGCTGCAATCCTGGCTCTCCCGGCAGCGCCGGCTCTCGCTCAGTCTGGCGCGTCCAGTGGCGAGTCCCAGCCCGTTGACTCTGAGGCGGTTTCACCGCCCTATGCCGCGGACTCGGATGTTCCCGACGAGGCGGAGCCGACGCCGGGCACCGATGCGGCCAAGGCAGCCGAGAAGATGACCGAGCCGCCCGCGTCGATCCAGCCCGGCGCGGCGGACGGCAGCGCGGCCGGCGACAACGGCGACAAGCCCGCGGACGCAGAGCCACCAGCCGCGCCGCCAACGGCACCGCCTACGACCGAACCTACCGCGCCGCCGTCGGCAGAACCCGCGGAGCCGCCGGCTGTCCAAGCGGTGGAAGACGAAGCTCCCACGACCCGTCAGCCCTTTCTGCCTAACGCCCCGGACACGCTCGCTGGCCACCTTCGGCTGTCGGCCGGCTTCGTGTTCACGCTCCCGTTCGGGAACCTGGAGTCGCCTAACAAGGACGACGACCAGCAGGTCGGGTTCCACGCCAACTTCGGCAACGGCATCGGGATCGACACCGAGCTTTCTCTGGGCGTGAGCCACTACGTCGACGTCGGCGTTTACGGCCAGTACCTCTGGATGGGCGGGAACTCCATCGGACCAGAGGACGAGGACCCAGTACAAGATTCACTCGTCCCCAAGGGCGCGAACCCTGTCATCTTCGCTGTAGGTGGCTTCGTCGGCTACCACCTCGTTCAAGGCACCCAATTCGATCCGTGGATCAGCTACGGGCTGGGCTACCGCCAGACGGGCGGCGCCGGGACGCAAACCAAGTTTCAGGGAATGGACTTCATTCGCCTCCGCGTCGGCGGTGATTGGTACGCCTCCCCTGCATTTGGACTGGGTCCCTACGTTGGGATGGACATGGGGCTTTTCTGGAAGAAGCAGGTTATGGGCGTCGAAGAGACCATCGAGTCAAAGTCGCTGCACTTCATGGCGTTCTTTGGGTTCCGCGCCGTCTTCGACTACCCCGGGCATTGAGCGCATCCGCGGACGTGCGTTGCGATGCCGCGCGTGGCGTGCGCGCGTGACGCCGGCGCAACGAGAAAAGGCCCGCCACGTTGGTGGCGAGCCCTCAACTCGAACGGTATCGATTCCGCCGAACCGCTAGAAACTGCCGATCACGGTCAGGCCGGCACCTTCTGTATCCACGGAGGGGATCACGGCGAAGTCGCTGCTTCCGTCTGCTGCGCCGGTTTCCCCGAGCGGCTTACGGTCGAGGAAGTACCAAACCACCGTGCCGGCGGTCGCCGCGACACCGACGACCGTCGAGACGACTGCCGCGGTACGGAGGTTGTCTCCGCTGGACGCCTCTTGCGTCCAGACGTTGCACGCATTGACGTAGTCGCCCGTGGGGTTGCGGCATGGGCTGCCCGGTCGCGTGTCCCACTCGTCGACGATTTCCTTCCGGATATCGTCGGCGTTTGCGTACCGGCTGCTTGCCGCGATCCCCGTGATCAGACCGGTGATCAGACCTGCGGCGCCGACGCCGGCACCCACATACGCGAGACCGTAAGGCTGCCGCTCGGCCCACTCGAGAGGGTTCTCCTTGGGCACGCCGGGATCCGAAACCTCCGGCTCAGTGAAGACGCCCACCTCGACCGCTGGGTCCGCTATCGGCGCCGCTTCGATCGGTGCGGGCGCTGGCGGGGGGGCGGGTTCTGTGACGGGCGCCGCAACCGGGGCCAGGATTGGCGCAGGCTGAGGTACACCGACGGCGACGATGGCGCTCTGTCCCGCCGAGAGCATTGGCGATTCCGTGTCGACCGCGCCGGCGAGGCGTGCCTCAATTTGATGGCGGCCGGGCGCCAAGTAGAGGGCGTAACCGAGCGGAGCTTGCCCCTCGGGGGCGCCATCTACGAAGATCTCAGCGCCCTTCTTTGCGCTGACTTTGACTTCGGCGACCTTTGTCTTGGCTCCGGCCAGGCCGCGTTCGGCTTCCTTGCGCTCGAGCTTATCCGCTGACTGATTTTCACGGAGAAAGAACGCAAAGTGCGTCGCGGCGCTCACGTCGTGGCCCGATCGCAACTCGCTTTGGGCGAGGTTCAGGAGCACGGCCGGGTGCTTCTTGAGGGAGTAGGCCTGCAAGAACGAAAGGCGTGCTTTCTCGTATTCGCCCTTGTCGTAGAACTGCACACCCTCCTGAAAACGCTCGCGCGCCATCTCGATGAGTGCGTCGTCTGGAGCCGCCATGGCCGGCGAACTGATTGCGAGCGGGGCACCCGCTGAGATCGCTGCGAACAACGCAGCACGTACGAAATGATGCTTCATGGTCATGTTGCCTCTGGGCTTCTTACCCGTGTCTAGGCTGGTTTCTGAGGTGGTTTCTCGGCTCATGTCCTGGCTCAAAAGGGAGTTTCGCGGACGATGCCTCCCCGGCTCTTCTTAGGCGTTGCCGCCTTGGGCTTGGGCTTGGTTTTGGGCTTGGTTTTGGGCTTGGTTTTGGGCTTGGCCGCGGGATCTCTTAGCAGCGCGCTGTTGCTCCTCTCAGAACCACCGACGCCCGGCAGTGAGCCGCTCGAGCGCCGCGGTGGCTTGCGGTCCCGCAACGCTGCATCGTCGCGCGTTGTTGTCTTAGGCGTTGTCGCCTTGGGAGCGGGTGCGGGAGCGCGAGTAGCTTTCGGTGGCTCCGGAGTCGCTCGCTTCGGAGTCGCCTCGACCACCTTTGCGGGCTGAACCTCAGGCTTTTCTTCGTCGGGTTTGGCCGCAGGTGCGTTTGCGGCCGGCTTCGCCTTTGATGGCGCCGGCTTGTCCGCGAGCTGTGGCGCTGCCGCCGGAGCCTTCGCTTCTGCTTCGACCTCGGTGTCGTCTCCGCCGGAGAAGAGCACGAAGAGCAACACGACCGCAGCCAAGGCTGCGAGGGCGGTGTATACGGCCTTCTTCTTGCCGGCTCCCGCGCCTTCGGCCTTCAGATCCGAGAGCACCTCCGGCGGGGTGATCGCTCGCACCGTCGCGCTGAAAGGCTTGGCCGGAACGGAATCGACGGCCGGCGGGAAAGGCGTCGATGGCGCGATCACATCGGACATCGTCTCGCTGGTGGTCGAGTCTTTGGCGGACGCCATCGTCCGTTCGTCCGGTGTCTTCTTCAGGCCAGCGTTCGCGATACCGGTCGGTACAGGAATGCCAAGGTTGGTCTGTTTGCTCGTCTTCTGAGCTTCGACCGGAACCGGGATGCCCATCATCGTCGCTTTGCTGGGCTTTGCATCCGCCGCCGCCCCCGCTCCGATGGGACTGGGGATCCCCATCACCGTCTGCTTGTGGCGTTGCGATCCCGACCCCGAATCCAGCTTGCTGGGATCTACAGCCGGCATGCCTGAGACCGTCGCGTGCAGCCGGGGGTTGGGCGCCGTTCCGCCCGCAGCGGTCTTGCTCGCCTCGAACGAAGTCGTGGCCTCGTCCGGTACGTTCATCCCGACGAGTGTCTTCTTCGCGCTCAGTGCTGCGGCGTCTTTGGACGCAGTCGCGCCCTTGGCCGCGGCGGGACGCTCCCACCTTGGCTTCAATTGCTGCGATAGATCTTCGGCTTCGTCACGCGTCATTCCGCGCGGGCCTCGCCACGGCCCCGACTGTTTATCGTTATCGGGGTAGCTCTGCGCCATTCCAGGTCTCCAAGTGAAGGGCAGGCTAGCACTGCGCGCAGGGAGCTGACAACGCGTGCAAGCACCTAAGAACACTAGAAGTTTCCGTGGCGCCTGGAGTCCTGCCGGCTGGCCAAGGCGCGGTACTTCAGGGGCAAAAGCTGGGCCTCTTTAGTGAGTCCTCGCTACTCATCGAGGGTAAGTGCCCCGTCCAGTTACAAGGTGGCGGCTCGCAGCGGTCTTGTTTATCGCTTTAGCGGGCTGCGGCGAGCCTCGCGGCGCCGTGATTGAGCGCCCTGGTGGTGCGCCTGATGTCTTCAGTCGCGACCTGGAGGGCTGGTCCTTGGACTTCCAGCGGGGCGGGGGGCCTTCCCCGGTGGGCTCAGTTGGGCAGGCGGTTCCCACAATACCGGAGGCCCTCAGGGCGGACGCACCCGCGGGCGGGGCCGCCAGACAGTCGGCTATGATCTCCGACGTCAGAACGTATCCGGGGCGGGACGCGGTTCGAGTGGTGCTGGTTGCGAGCGGGCAGAGTGCGTTCAAACTCGAGCGCAATCCGAAATCCCCGAAGCTGACTCTACGTCTCACTGGGGCTCGATACGATGGCCCCGATTCGATCGACGTGGGCGGGCTCGTGGGCAGCGCGTCGGTTGTCCAGGATGGCGGCGATGTCGTGCTCTCCGTGGTCAACCCGCCTGGTACCGAGCCGCGGGCTTTTGCGACGACAGAGCCGCATCGCGTCATTCTCGACATCGTTCGTGTTCGGAAACCGCCGCGCTCACCGACGTCGGGGCGCCGCGTCCGGCGCGTGGTTCTCGACCCTGGGCACGGGGGACACGATCCCGGAGCCACCAGTTCGAGCGGTTTGGAGGAGAAGACCGTTGTCCTCGACATCGCGCACCGCACCGCGGCCCTTCTCGCGCGCGAACTCGGGATCACGACGCTACTGACGCGAGATGCCGACGATTTCGTTCCTCTCGAGGAGCGAACCGCTCGCGCCAATGCGTTCGGCGCGGACCTCTTCGTGTCGATTCATTGCAATGCGAACCACCTTCCCGGGTCGCGCGGGGTGATGACATTCGTCCTGAATCCTGCGGACAAGGCCGTTCACGCGCGGGTTGCCGCCCGCGAGAACCGCGGCACGACACATGCTGCCGACGACCTGGCGCGCACGGCCGTGCGTGTGATTGACGCGTCCACGGCGCGCGACTCCCGAGACTTTGCCGGCCTGCTCCAGCGGGCGTCTCGCGCGTCCCTCGCCCAGGGTTACTCCGACGTGCCCATGCTGGGCGTCGAGAAGGGCGGCTTCTTCGTCCTTGCGGGCGCCCGGATGCCGTCCGTCCTCTTCGAGACCTCCTTCATCTCGAATCAGCGTGACGCCAAGTACCTAGCCAGCGACCAGTACCGACAGAAGGTTGCCGACGCCATCGTCAACGCCGTCCGAGCGTATCGGCGCGGTCTCTAGGCACGCGCCGCTGCGTGACTCGCGACCGGCGCGCCTCAGCCTCGCCTCCGCCTCACCTCAGTCTCGCCCTTGGTCGATTCGGTCCGGAACGAGGCGCCCGTCCGTGAATACGAAGCGTGTCGGCGCGCTCTTGTCCTCAGGGAGCGGCGCTGTCGTTGGGTACAGGGGGTCACCAGGTAACGTCAGGATCGCACCGCTATCTACCATTACGAGATGCGGGCAGATCGGCGACAGAGACTGGCGCTGGGCTATGGCTCGAGCTTCCGAAACATCCGCTGCCTCTGCGAAAATCTCGATGGTTCGGTACGTGGGCGGCGCGAGCATGATCTCGTTCTTCCCCCATCGCTCGAGCAGATCCTTGGGACGCGCCCAGAAACTCTCAGTCGTCTCACGCTTGTCGTGGGCTCCCGGCTGGTTCGGCGGCGCCTCGACCAGGAAGAACCTAGTGTCGTAGCGCCGGGCCTCCGCTTCTGGCGTGATCCAATGCGCCAAGGGCTCGAGTCGGCCCGTGTCGAGCACGAGGCCGTGCTCTTCGACCAGCGTTCGAAGGGGGCCGCCCGCTTCCTCGGCGCCGCTTGAGCCGGCGAGCTCCTCCCTCAATGCCTTCGCCCGAGCGTCGTCCAGGGAATCGCCCACGACGGGCAGAATCGCTGCTTCTTCGAGCGTTTCTCGCAGACAGGCCACCGCATACGTGAGGGCGTCGTCGCCCAGCCAAGTCTGCACGCGCTCTGACACTGGCGTGGCCAGCTCATTCCAAGCTTTGCTTCGGTCCGCGCCCTCGAGTTTGCCGCCCGGGAAAACGACCGCGCCTCCCAAGAAGTCCGACGCCTGGTGCCGGCGCACGCAGAAAATCTCCACCCCATCCCCACCGTCGGACGGCTGGCGCGCGATGACGACCGTGGCGGCCTGCTTTGGGGCAACGACTTCGCGGTTCGGGTCGAATTGCAGCATGACCCGTCTTACCATCTTTGGCCGTTTGGCCAGGGTTGGCCGTCATGCCACTGCGTGGCCACGGGCCGGGGAGGTCAACGGACGTCAACCGCGGCCGCTTGGGGGCCCGAGGTTCAACGTGAGCGGACACTCGGGCGCGGCCCGGGGGAAGAAAATCTGCGCTGCGGAGGACACGAAATTGCCGGCAACAGCCCTCCAGGAGAGCTACGCTTGCCTGTCTGCGGTCAACGACCGTTTGACGGAGCCGTCTTTGGCTCCTAAAGTCCCGCCCCTCCAAGTGGCTGGATACCCGGGGGACACGCACCCATGCCGTGGGGAAGTGACGGGTCCAGCGCTCGAGTATGGCAATGACCAAGACACAGCTGAAAAAGTTTCGCGGGCTGCTCGAAGATAAGCGCAACGACATCGTCCAGCGCGCTCAGCAGACTCTTGACCAAGACATGACCCTCGATCAGGACGATCTGCCTGATGAGATGGACCTGGCGTCGAGTGAATACCTGCAGTCGTTCACCTTCCGGCTACGGGGGCGCGAGAAGACGTTCCTGGACAAGATCCAGAAGGCGATCGACAAGATCGACAAGGGCAAGTTCGGCACCTGCGAGGAATGCGATGGTGAGATTTCTCACAAGCGCCTCGAAGCCCGTCCGGAGACAACGCTCTGCATCCGCTGCAAAGAGGATCAAGAGCGGGTCGAGAAGGACTTTGGGTAGGCTGCGAGTCGGTTCGGATGGCTGCGGCGCGCGATTGAGAGCGCTTCGGCTGCTTCGGCAGGCCGCCCGCCTCGCTGCCTTCGCTCTGTGGGGCCCGCCTCTGCTGCTGCCTCTTTGTTGCCCGGGTTGCGGCGGGATAAATGCGCCGGTCGGTGACTAGAGTCCTCGGGCTCGGTGCGCGCTGCCAGATCTCGGCGGGTCGCTGGGGTGCAGTTGACGGATGCGTGCGGACTCAGGTTGCCGGCTGGGTCTCGCGGACTCTAGCCACCGGGAGTCGGGTTGAATCCGCCCGCATGCTGGAACGCGGCAGGCCGCGTAGCATGGCCCCGCCCCGCCCCCCTCCTCTTGCCGCAGCTTCGCTGCGCCGCCGCGGCTTCGCCGCGCGCTCGCCGGTGGCTCGCTGGGTTGCCCACTGACAAGCTCGGGACCACCCGCCAGAACGCCCGCGCGCAAAGCGCGCGCGCAAAGCGCGCTCGCAAAGCGGCGCGGTCCCGAGCGAAGCGCGGGACCACAAGAGGAGGGGGGCGGGGCGGGCCGGATATGACTACTCGATCAGGTCGCCAATGACGCGAGACCCAGCCGGCAACCTGAGTCCGCGAGTTTCCGTCCGCGAGACCCACCCGGTGACCAGCGTTGCCAAATCACCGAACGTCCGCGGCGCGCTTCTTAAAGCGCCCCCCGCAAATACCGCCCCGTAACGCTCATCTCATTCGCCGCAATCTCCTCGGGAGTACCCGTCGCGACGACGCGTCCGCCTTCGCCGCCGGCGCCGGGGCCCATGTCGATCACCCAGTCGGCTCTCGCGATGACGTCGAGGTTGTGTTCGATGATCACCACAGTGTTTCCGGCGTCGCGCAGGCTGTAGAGCGCAAGCATCAGATGATCGATGTCCGCGAAGTGTAGCCCGGTTGTGGGCTCGTCGAGAACGTAGAGCGTTCGGCCCGTAGCGCGCTTCGAGAGTTCTGCCGCCAGCTTCACACGTTGGGCTTCGCCGCCGGAGAGGGTGGTCGCGGATTGGCCGAGTTCGAGGTAACCCAGACCGACTTCCCGGAGGACGGCGAGTCGTTGGCGAAGCCGAGGATGCGCTTCAAAGAGGTCGTGGGCCTCGTCGACGGTCAGCTCGAGTGCGTCCGCGATGGAGAGTCCGCGATACGCCACCTCGAGGGTCTCACGGTTGTACCGATGTCCGCGGCATACATCACAGGTTACATAAGCGTCCGGTAGGAAGTGCATTTCGACTCTGATTTGGCCCTGGCCCTGGCAGGCCTCGCACCGCCCACCTTTCACGTTGAAGGAGAACCTGCCGGGCTTGTAGCCGCGTGCGCGCGCCTCCGGGAGGGCCGCGTAGAGCTCGCGAAGGCCTCCTAAGATGCCTGTGTAGGTCGCCGGGCTCGAGCGCGGCGTGCGACCGATAGGCGCTTGGTCAACCCGAACCACTTTGTCCAGATGCGCTAACCCGTTGATCCGTTCGCAAGGGCCGACCCAATCCGCCGATCCGTAGAGCCGCGCTCGCGCGGCGCTCAGCAGCGTGTCCATGACGAGACTGCTCTTTCCCGAACCGCTTACGCCTGTCACCACGGTGAGTAATCCGACAGGGAAGTCGACGTTTATGTGTCGGAGATTGTGCGCTCGCGCGCCCACAACTCCGAGGTCAACGCCTGTGGATTGCCTCCGGTGTTGCGATCTGGAAATCTGTTTCGTCCCGGATAAATAGGCTCCCGTGAGCGAGTGGGGATTCTTGATGATTTCTTGTGGAGAACCCTGCGCGACGATCTCACCGCCATGCTTGCCGGCGGCCGGCCCCATATCGACGACGTGATCAGCCGCCAAGATGACGTCGCGATCGTGCTCGACGACGATGACGCTGTTGTCGCGCTCTACCAAACGCCGCAGGGCGCTCAGGAGTTGTTCTGTATCCCGCGCGTGAAGGCCGACGCTAGGCTCGTCGAGTACGTAGAGCACGCCGACCAATGCCGCCCCGATTTGAGTAGCCAGGCGGATCCGTTGACCCTCGCCGCCGGAGAGCGTTGCCGTGGGGCGGTTGAGGGCGAGGTACCCGAGCCCCACCTGGATGAGGAAGCCCGCTCGGTCACACACGGATTGAAGCAGGGGCCTAGCGATCTGCGCCTTGGCGGGCGGGAGCGAGTCGCCGCTCAATAGCCCGAGCAGCCGTTCATGAAACTCGATCAGCGGGTGGTTGCCCAGAGCGGAGATGTTCTCGCCATCGATGGTGACCGCGAGGGCCTCAGGACGGAGACGACTGCCCTGGCATGCGTCGCATTGTTCTCGTATGCAAAAGCGACTCAGGTCCTCGGCGGTGATGG
>PVBE011559582.1_pt1 | contig 12264 bp, 11 predicted proteins | sample 1631181 | NCBI WGS metagenome assembly PVBE01 (sample SAMN08397723, study PRJNA350692) | Marine metagenome, whole genome shotgun sequencing project. | isolation source: water | place: Pacific Ocean | collected 2012-04 | reverse complement strand
TTGCAACATCCTGAACCGGATGTCTGAGCTCGGGATGCCGAGGTCAGAGCGGATCGCGACGGCTTGAAAACCGGGGACCAGGGCGGCTCTTCATGTGCCGATTCGATCCTTGCACCAACGCCTCCGCTCCCCAGAGACGCTCCCACGAGGGGCTAGAAGTAGAAGTGGAAGTCGTAGTGCCACTCCTTGTACTGCTTGACGATGTTGAGCCGGTAGTAGGTCGAGGCGTCGATGTTGATCAGGATGTTGTGCTTCTCCTCGCCCGATCCCGCGAACAGCTCGAGGTGCGTCGGCACCCCGTCCCGGTCGTGCAACTTGAAGCTGTCGAAGTCCCGCCCGGTGATGGCGATCGTTTCAGAGTCCGTCCCGAAGTGGAGGGTGAACTTGACCTGGTCGGCCTTGGGGCCGTCCTTCGAGCCGAGCTTCGCGGCGTTCTCGAGTTCGGTCATCATCGAGCCGGCCCAGGCGGGCTGGGTGGCGAGGACGGCGACGGCGAGCGTCGCGCAAAGGATCAGGCTTCGATACATGGCTTCCTCCTGGGGCCGGGGGTGACAGATCCGGAGGATAGACCAGGCTCCCGACTCCAAGCGCTGGGCTATCCACGACTGACCCAGGCCTGGAGACAGCTCGGCCGGCGTGCTGGAGGCGCATGGGCATGGGTCGGTGGCGGCTCCCCGATCCGGCCTCGCTCGGAGCCGTGCAACAACGCCCCGGGGCATCCCGCTCGAACGTCTTGAGCTACAAGTTCACCGTGGACGGGGAGCAGCGCCTTACCCGTTGGATGATGGACCACCTGGATGTCGGCTTCGTGGTTGTGCCGGATGGCTCGGAGACCGCCGAGAAGGCGGTGATCACCGCCCTCGAACCGCCGATGAACCTCCAGGGGTGGAAGAACCCCCAGCGCCCACTCCTGAAGCGTCTGCGCGCGATCTGCGTGGCAGAGGCTGAGCAGAATCGGTAGCAGGCGTAGCTTCGGCGGCGTCTGCTCGTGCCCAACCCCCGCCGACAGTTCAGCGCCGAGGTAGCCCAGCGGGAGTCCCAGGCGGTGTGCGCACTGTGCGCAGACTGCGCTGAAACCCGCTGAGAATGGCCGAGAATGGCGGAGCCGACATAGATTTAGGTATATGATTACAGCTACTTAGCAGGCGACATCTGTCCAGGACGGACGAGGCGCGAGAACCGAGAACAGACCCGCGGCCTGACTGACCTAGCTGACCTTGCGAAGCGCCCCAGCGATGCGGGCGAGCCCGGCCTCGATGTCGTCCAACCCCACGGCGCCGACGCTCAACCGCATCCAGCCGGTGTCCTCGGTGAGACCGAAGGCCTGGAACGGCACGATCCCGAATCCCGCCTCGTCCAGCAGATAGCCGCGGATATCATCATCGCTCGCGAAGGTCTTCCCGGCGGCGCTGCGGCCCAGGATGCTGAACCGAACGGACAGGTAGATCGCGCCCTGGGGGGCGAGGCTGCGGACCGGAAGCCCCTCGGCGTGCATCGCCTCGAAGCCGTTGTGGAGCGCGTTCAGGCGGGCCTCTACGGCCGCCTTCATCTCGGAGTGGTAGTCGATGATCGCCTGCTCGTCGTCCAGCAGCGCCTCGGTGGCGAGCTGCTCGGGCCGCGGAGCCCACGCGCCCATGTGGCCGATGAGCGCCTTGTAGGCGGGGGTCAGTCCCGGAGGCACCACCGCCCAACCGACTCGCACGCCGGTGGCGGCGAAGGACTTGCTGATCGCGTCCACGAAGATGGTGTACGCGGCCATCTTGGGCCGCACGCCGGGCGGGGTCACGTGCTCGACGCCGCCGAAGCAGAGCATCCAGTAGACCTGGTCGTACATGACCATCACGGGTCGCTCGCCCCGGGCTTCCCGCCGCTCGTTCTCCGCCAGAATCACGTCGCAGAGCCGACCGAGCGCCTCCGCCGTGAAGGCGGTGCCGCAGGGGTTCAGCGGGGAGTTGAGGCAGACCAGGGTGACGCCGTCGAGCTCACCCTCGAGGTGCCGCGAGTGCAGCAGGAAGTCGGTGTCGGCGGTGGTCTCGATGCCGATGACCTCGCCGCCGTTGATGTGGCAGTAGTAGTGGTTGTTCCAGCTGGGGATGCCGTAGAGCACCTTGTCGCCGGGCTGCACCACGAGGCCGTAGGTGGCGAAGATCGGCGGGCGGGCGCCGCTGCCCATGATCACGCTGTCGGCGGAGTAGTTGAGCCCCAGCTTGCGCTCGTACAGGTCCCGCACCGCCCGTCGCGTGCCAGGCAGGCCGACCGCGGGGGGGTAGTTGGTCTGGCCCGCCGCGTAGGCCTTGCCGACCTCGGCGGCGAACTTCGCCGGCACCCGGAACTGCGCCGGCGAGAAGTCGCCGACGGTGAGGTTGCAGATGTCGCGCCCCTCGGCCTTCATCGCGTTGATCTCGCCCGCGATCTTCAGGATCGCGGAGCCGCCGAGGCCGCCGGCCATGCGGTTGAGCGCGGCCTTGGCGAAGGTGTCATCACCCCACTGGGCGGGGGTCACGGTGGTGACGTCGAGGGTCATGGCTAGGCTTCCTGCTTCTTGCTGTCGATGGTCTTGAGGACGCGGTCGTAGACGACCATGAGGAGGATGGAGGCGACGCCCACGCCGGCGATGGTGAACCACAGGTTCTGCGGGTTGTACGTCTCGAAGAGCATCTTCTGTACGCCGATCGCGTCGGTGCCGAGCTTCTCCGCCAGGTATCCGACCACGTCGGACTTCGGCATGTCGGCGATGAGCGCCTCGTTCTCGCCCAGCGACACCAGGTGCCGGCGGGCCAGGTTCACCTTGTCGCCGTTCTTCTCGTACGCGTTGCCCGCGACGATGGAGCCGGTGATCCAGCCGATGGCGACGGGCACGTTGGCGTAGCCCATGAAGAGCCCCTCCTGGCCCTTCTTCGCCAGCGACGAGAGGTACTCCATCTTCTTGGGCGAGCTCAGCATCTCACCGACCGAGAAGATCAGGATGCCGGCGAGGCAGCTCCAGCCGATGGCGGCGGTACCCGCCAGGAGCGAGCCGGCCGTCGCGATGACCATGCCCAGGAGGATGGAGGTCAGCGGCCGCACGAACGAGGCGAGGTAGCCGAAGAAGACGACGGTGAAGACGATCAGGCCCGGGTTCAGGTTGATCATCCACTCGGGCGGGATCTGCGCCCCCTCTTCGGCCATCTTCACCAGACCCTCGGAGGACCCCAGCATCTTGGTCCGCATCGTCCAGATCATGAGCGGCGCGAGGAGGACGAGGTTCAGCGCAGCGACCATCTGGGCGGGCAGGCGCGCCTTCCACATCACCGCGGCGATCGCCAACGCGACGACGGAGGCCTGCGCCAGACCGATGAGCCCGCCGAAGTTGGCCTCGAGGCCCGGGGCCACCAGGGCGGTCGGGGCCGCGTGGGGCAGGAAGAGGGCGGCGGGGATCAGCGCCAGGGCGATGACCGCGTACGCCTCCTCGGGCACGTCCTCGGCCTTCCGTCGGTCGGGACGGGCCGCCAGCATGATGATGGCGGAGGAGACCGCCGCGACGACGCCGCCGAGGAAGACCGCGATCAGGGTCGGGGTCGTGGCGGTGCCGAACGCGGTGCCCAGGGCGCCGATGATCATGGAGCTGTCGACCCAGTCGTCGATGACGTTGGGGAGCAGATCGAAGACCTGGTTGAACATGAACCAGAAGCCCGCGAACGCCATGCAGAACCAGAACACGCGGTGCTGGAACACACCCACGGCGGACACGATCACCACTGACAGGCCGTCGACCTGGCCCTCGTCGTACTTCTCCTTGCGCGGCAGGAAGAAGAGGAAGAAGAAGGCCAGCATCGTGGTGGCGGCCACGATGTAGAACCAGCCGAACGCGAAGTTGGCGATGAACGGGATGGGCGCCTCGGCGCCGATGACGCCCTCGGGCGCCGGCCACGCCTCGGGGAGCCGGTTCTTGAAGTAGATGTGGGCCTCGGCGAGCCAGGTCAGCAGTGCCACCGGCGTCGCCAGGGCCATTGGGATCCAGGCCATCTTGGCGGCGACGAACGACATCGCCCACGCCGCGAGGCTCAGCACGAGGCCGACGATCGACACCGTGCGGATGATCTCCAGCGTCCAGAAGCCGTCGATCTCCTCGACCGGCCAGACCGCGGCGGTGGCGCCGGCGCCGAAGAAGATGAGCACGAAGCCGATGACCGACAGGGCGCACAGGATGTTGAGCCAGCCCTTGGCGAGGCCCGGCGTGATGACCTGGCTCACCTGCCGCCAGATCTCCTTCTGCTTGTCCTCGGCCTGGAAGCCGGGCTCCTGGGTCGGGTCCTTGTAGAAGGGGAGCCACATGAAGTTCACCGCGACGAGCACCGCGCAGGCCCAGAAGACGGCCGCCCAGCTGACCTGGCTGCGGAGGTAGCCGGCGAGCACGGGGCCGAGGAAGCCGCCGATGTTGACCAGCTGATAGAAGATCGCCCAGCCGACCGAGGCCTGGCTGTCCTTCAGGGTCGCCGCCAACGTGCCCTGCACGCCGGGTTTGAAGATCGCCGTGCCTGTAGCGAGCAGCATGCAGCCGCTCCAGAAGCCCCAGTACGACGTGAAGATCGCCATGAAGGCGTAGCCGATGATCTTCAGGACGATGGCGACGGAGATCGTGTTCTTGTGCCCGAACCGGTCGGCGAGGCCGCCCGTGAACATCGGCAGGAACGATTGCACCGCTGCCCAGCAGGCGAAGATCGAGCCCTTCTGGACGTGGTCGAAATCCGGGCCGCCGAGCTCCTTCGGGAGCACGATGTAGATGGCCAGGACCGCACGCACGCCGTAGTAGGCGAAGCGCTCGATCATCTCCATCGTGTTGACGATCCAGAACCGACTGTCGAGGTCGGCTACCTGCTTGTACAGGCTCGCGGAAGAATCTTGGGACGCACTCATGAGGGCGCGTCAATACCACGCGCGCGCGAGGCGCGGGTCTCTAGCTGCGCTACTTGCCGAGGAAGACGCGGACGCCGGTGATGCCGTCGACGCCGAAGCCGATGCCGCCGGCGGGGCTCACGCCGCCTCCGAAGGTTGGGATCGCCTCGACGAAGATCTCCACGGGGGCTCCCTCGAAGGTCGCCGACGAGCCGAAGGCGAAGCCGCCCGCGAGCTCGATGAAGGCGCCCGGGCTGAACCACGCGATGCGGGTGCGGAACGCGGGACCGAAGTTGATGTTGAACCGCGCCGGCGAGTTGGGGACGGCGATGCTGGCGATGCCGAACCGGTACTGGAGCGAGACCGCGAGGCTGTTGAGCACGCTCGGGGAGGCGCCGACGTGCAGCACGATGCTGTGCGCGCGGGCGGGCTGAATCTTGAGGCTCAGGCCGCTGATGGTGCCGGCGGCGAAGCCGAGGCCGAAGACGCCACCGGAGCGAAGCTCGCCGTCGGCGCTGGTGGAGGAGGAGGAGGACGGGTTGTAGTCGGCGAGGTCGTCGTCCTCATCGTCATCGTCATCGTCGTCCTCATCGTCGTCGTCGTCGTCGTCGTCGTCGTCGTCGTCCGCCTCGTCGCCCGTCGCCCACGGCGGGGCGTTCGAGTCGCCGGCGGTCTCCTTGCAGTCGGGACTCGCGGCGCAGTCGCTGTCGTCGCAATCGAACGCGCCGTCGCGGTCGTTGTCCGCGCCGTCGGAGCACTCACCGGGATCGTCGCCCTCGAAGTCGTCGGCGAGCGCGACCCCCGGGAGGGCGAGCAAGAACAGCAGCGAGGAGATCAGCAGGGTGCGAGTCATGCGGGTGAGGCTGCCACCCGCGTGCCGCAGGGTCTACTCAGCGGCGGCGGATGCCAGCGACGCCGAGGAGGCCGAAGAGCAGCGCCAGGAGGCTGCTGGAGGGGCTGGAAGCCTGGTTGCAAGCTACGCCGCCCCAGGGGGGACCGGCGTAGCTGCCGTCGCCGTTGGCGACCGTGAAGCCGCCACCGCCGGTGCCTTCGCCGCCGCCGGAGGCCGCGCCTCCGCCACCGGAAGCGACGCCCGCGCCTGCGAGCTCGACGCCCAGGTCGATGTTCTCCTGGAGGTGCAGGTCGTGGTGGTGGACCTCGATGCCGAGCTCTTCACGCAGGTCCGCGGCGTTCTCGGGCAACGGCCACTCCACGTAGGGGCCGTCCTCGCCGAGCAGGTCCTCGACCGTGTTCATCGGTGCGGGGTTCTCGTAGATCTGCGCGATCGTCATGTCGCGACCGAGGACCGAGAAGTTGGGGATGCCGAAGTTGCCGTCGGTGGACTCGATGTAGTCGCCGGCCACGTCCATCGCCTGGTCGGGGAGGATCGGGAACGACAGACCCAGGTCGTCGGCCCAGCGGTCGGGATCCGGGGGCGCGCCATAGGTCAGTCCGTCCAGGAGCAGGTTCAGGACCATGAAGCCCTCCTCGCGGAGGTCCTGGTACTCGGCCTCGGCCTCGGGGCCGGCCGCGCGGCAGGGACCGCACCACTCGGCGCCCATGTCGATGAGGATCACCTGGCCGTAGTAGTCGTGCAGGTCGACCAACTCGCCGAAGCGGTCCGTCAGCTGCCAGTTGTCCGAGATGTCACCCTCGCTCAGCCCGTCGCTCTCGATCTCCTGATCACCGCTGGGGTGGTTCAGCGGCGACGGCATGCGGTAGTAGCCGCCCTCGTGGGGGTGGTCCTCGCTGTCCATCGGGTTGAAGTACCCGAGCCACTCTTCGGCGTCGGTGAAGCCGTCGCCGTCACTGTCGGCGATCTCCGTGTTGGTCCCGATCAGCAACTCGAGGTTGTCCGAGAGGAGGTCGCCGTCCTCATCCGCGGTGCCCGCGCACGCGAGCAGGAACGAGAGGGGAAGGATGGCGGCGATGCGGGACGGTCGAAGCATGGGGCTCTCCTGAGGAACGACGAGGCATCCTAGCCTCGTCCAAGCACCAAGGCCCGGGCAACCTGAGCCCGGGCCTTGGTGGGTCTCGGGGTTCGGTTTCTAGCGCTCGTCGAAGGGGTGAACCCAGTCACCCTCGCTGACGCCGAGCTCGTCGCGGATGTCGTCCACGTTCTCCGGCCACTGGTAGGCGACCTCGGGGGGCTCCTCGTCCAGCAGGCTGTCGATGAGTGAGAAGTTCGCCGTGCCACCGGCCTGGTACCAGGACTCGATGACGTGGTCGCGACCGAGGATCGTGTAGTTCGGGATGCCCCAACCGCCGCCGGTGGGCACGTAGTGGGCGGCGATCTCGTAGTCGTGACCGTCCATCAGGGGGAGGGTGAGGTCGAAGTCGTCGGCCCACCGCTCCAGGTTCGGGGGGTTGGCCGGGTTCAGGCCGTCCAGGACCACCTGGAGGACGACGAAGCCGTCGTCGATGCGCTCCTGGTACTCCTCTTCCAGCGTCTCACCGGCGGCGCGGCAGGGGCCGCACCACTCGGCCGCGAGGTCGACGAGGATGACCTGACCGTAGAACCGCTTGAGCTTGATCTCCTGCCCGTGCATGTCCTCGGTGGTCCAGCTGTCGCTGAAGTCGCCCTGGCCCCAGCCGTTGTCGTCCGAGACCGCGTCCCAGTCGTCACCGCGCAGGAGCGGCCCGCGGGCGTACTTGCCGACGTAGGGGAAGTCCTCGACGTTGCGCGGCGAGAAGAAGGTGAAGTGCTCCTCGGCGTCGGTGTACCCGTCGCCGTCGGTGTCGGCGAGCTCGGGGTCGGTGCCGATCTCGATCTCGAACGAGTCCGAGAGGAGGTCGCCGTCGGAGTCGCCGTCTCCGCCACCACCGCCACCTCCGCGCGGGGCGCAGGCGGTTACGAGGGGCAGGGTCAGTAGAAGAGCAATGAGGGATCGAGACATGGTCAGAAACTTCTCCTGTAGTCCGACGCGAATATGACGGAGCAATGTCAATCCGGCAATACCGACGTTACGGCTTGACTGCTTCTTGACCCCTTCGACTTGATATCCGCGGCTAGCACTGGCTATCCTGTGGCTAGCATGCCCCGACGATCCATCCAGTTGAACATCCGCGCAACGCAGGACGTCGTCGATGCGTTCCGCGATGAAGCGCAGAAACGCAACCTGTCATTGGGGGATGCGCTCGCCGCCCTCCTGACCCTGTCGCAAGCCGGCCGCAGCCGAGGGGTCTGGCTCACGCTCCCGGCCGACGGCGAAGCTGCCCTCCGCGCCGTCTCGGCCGCCCGTCGGGTTGAGCCCGGGGCCGTGCTGGCGGAGCTGATCGGGGGGAACTTGCGGCGCGAGTTGCTGACCCTCGCGTCTCGTCTGGGGGATCCGGACGGAGAGCCGACCCTGCCTCCTGGAGCGCCCCCCACGCAGGACGAGGACGAAGTGGGGATCTTCACCGTCTTCGACTGAGTGCTACCCTCGCGCCCCTCGGGAGACCCAAAGGCGTGCAGGAAAAGATCATCGGCATTCTGGCGTTGGCCGCCCTCGTGGTCGGCTTCAACTTCGTCACGAACTTCTGGCAGACGACGCAGGTCATGGACTCGCTTCGCGAGATCATGAACCCGAACAACCAGCACACGTTCAAGAACCGGCAGGGCCTCGAGGACGCGATCTACGAAGCCGCGTACGGCATCGTCGGCGACGACGGCGTCCCCGAGGTCGAGATCTATCACTTCACCGGAACGACCCACCTCAGCGACGTCGACCGCGACGCGCTGCCCACCTACGGCGGCGTCAAGATCGTCGGCGAGCAGGTCCAGATGAGCGCTCTGGTCTGCCGAATCTGGTGGTACCAGTACACGATGTGGAACAAGAACTGGCGCAAGGACGTGGAGATCACGAAGGTCGTCTTCGTGGACGAGCAATTCGTCGGTTCGATGTACGAATCGCCTGCGTCGGCCGATTTCGAGTTCGTTAAAGAGCCCTGGCGGCTCCTCGATCCGGCGAAATAGCACAAACGACTCAAACGGCGCGCAAAGGCGCCGATACCGACTCTAAGCCGGGGGGCTGACAGCGCTAGGAGGGCGATGTGAGCGCGGTGGAGTCATTGATCTTGGAGACGACGTCGACGTCGGTCACGGTGCAGTTGGTCCCTTTGAGGGCCCGCGTGGGACGACTCGAAGTCTTGGTATGCCGCGGCGACGGCGGTGGGTCCTTCCCCATGGGAGCGCCACGGTCCGATGCCGACCTGGCGGAAGAAGCTGGTCGCTTCGGCAAGCAGCGGATCGGTCTGGATGGGACTGTGGTCCAGTTGGGCGCCTTCGGGTATTGCGACGATGGGATCGACGTTGTCTACACCTACCTGTGTCCGCCATTGGAGCCGGGCACGCCCAACCGCAACGGCACCCTTCCCGGCGGAAGCTGGGTGGACGTCCGCTCGGCCCGCCTGGGCCCTGGCGCCCGACGGGTGCTCGATGCGGCGATGGTGAAGCTCGAGTTCGACGTGGAGCACGGCATGGCCGGCTTCTGGCTCGTCCGCGACGAGTTCACCGTCAGCGAGCTGCGCAAGGTGCACCAGAGCGTGCGCGGGGTCGAACTGGACCCCAGCAACTTCCGCAAGCGCGTCACGCGCTGGGTCGATGACGGCCTGGTGGAAGAACTCGAGCGGCTTCGGCCCACTGCGACCCGACCGGCACGCCTTTACAAGTTGCGTAGCTAGTTTCTCGCTAGCCACCTCCAATGGCTTTTCGAGTATTGTGACTTCCATGGTAGGACTTGTTCCTACGGAGGAGAAATGCGTAGTACGGTGAGGAAGTCGAAGCTGGACCCCTACGTCGGCCTGATCGGGAGTGTCCCCGACAAGGAGGTCGCGGAGAAGGCGGGGGTCACCCCCGAGAACGTGCGCACCTTCCGACTCCGCCGCGGGATCCCCGCCGCCTGGCGAGGCGAGAGCGCCGAAGAGCTGGCCGTTCGTCTTCAGAGCAAGGCCAAGCTCCGCAAGCCTCGCAAGCCCACCCGCAAGGTTGGTTCCCGACCGAGCAAGCTCGATCCCTACCGCGAGCACCTGGGGGAGATCCCCGACAAGGAGGTCGCGACGATGGCGGGCGTGAGCGCGGAGAACGTCCGCAGCTACCGGCTCCGCCGAGGGATCCCCGCCCGCTGGCGCGGTGAAGCGGCTCTTCCATTGCACTACAGCGGCGTCGATCGGGTGCCCCCCACGCCGGTCAGCATCGATCCCTCGGCCGACAAACAGGCATTTCGCGTGATCGCCGAAGTCGGCGGCACGGCGCGCGAGTACGTGACCTTCGGGACCGACATGTCGGAGGCGGCGCAGGGCGCCCGTGAGCGCTTGGTGCGCCTTCACCCCGACGCGGTTCTGCGTGAAATCCGGCTGATCGGGAGCGCGCTGTAGCGTTCGCTGACGCGAACCTTTTCTCACGGGTTGTTGATCCTTGACGCCTTGCTCTCTATAAGGCGCGTCGCCGCGACATAGCGGTGGAGAACAATCCCGTGTCCCAGGACATCACGACTCGCCGTAACATCGGCATTTCCGCGCACATCGATTCGGGCAAGACCACCTTGACCGAACGGATGCTGTTCTATTGCCAGCGAATCCATGCCATTCACGACGTGCGTGGCAAGGACGGCGTCGGCGCCACCATGGATTCGATGGACCTCGAGCGCGAGCGCGGGATCACCATCCAGTCTGCGGCGACGCACGTCGAATGGCTCGACCACAAGGTCAACATCATCGACACCCCCGGGCACGTCGACTTCACCGTGGAGGTGGAGCGCGCGCTTCGTGTCCTCGACGGTGCGGTCCTGGTGTTGTGCGGCGTCGCTGGCGTGCAGAGCCAGAGCCTGACGGTCGACCGGCAGATGAAGCGGTACGACGTGCCGCGCATCGCGTTCGTCAACAAGTGCGACCGCTCCGGTGCCAACCCCTTCCGGGTCAGCGACCAGCTTCGGGAGAAGCTGTCGCACAACTCGGTGATGATGCAGATTCCGATCGGACTCGAGGATCAGCACCAGGGTGTGGTCGACCTCGTCGAAATGCGGGCGGTCATCTTCAGCGGCGACAACGGAGAGATTCGCACCTACGGCGACATCCCCGCGGAGCTGCAGGAGCAGGCCGAGGAGTACCGCGAGATCATGCTCGACGCGGTCTCGATGTTCGACGACGACCTCGCCGAGCTCATCCTCGAGGAGACCGACATCTCGCCGGACGCCATCCGCGCGGCGGTGCGGCGGGCGACCATCGACCTGCACATGACGCCCGTCTTCTGCGGTTCGGCCTACAAGAACCGCGGCGTGCAGGAGCTGCTCGACGCGGTCGTGCACTACCTCCCCAACCCCACGGAGGTCGTCAACAAGGCGATTCCGCTGGAGGGTGGTGACGAGGCCGAGCCGGTGGTGCTGGACTGCGACCCCGAGGGGCCGAACGTGCTGCTGGCGTTCAAGCTGGAGGACGGCCGCTACGGGCAGCTGACCTACCTGCGCGTCTACTCCGGGACCATTCGGCGCGACAACGTCGTCTACAACATGCGGTCCGACAAGAAGATCAAGGTCGGTCGGCTGGTGCGCATGCACGCGGACGAGATGGAGGACATCACCGAGGCAGAGGCCGGCGACATCATCGCGATGTTCGGCGTCGACTGCCACAGCGGCGACACCTTCACCGACGGCGACACCCGCGTCGCGATGACGTCGATGCACGTCCCCGACCCGGTCATCTCGATCTCGGTCCACCCGGTCGACAACAAGGCCCAGGTGAACATGTCCAAGGCGCTGCAGCGCTTCACGAAGGAAGACCCGACGTTCCGCGTCGGCGTCGACAAGGACAGCAACGAGACGATCGTCTCGGGCATGGGTGAGCTTCACCTCGAGGTCTACATCGAGCGGATGAAGCGGGAGTACTCGGCCGAGGTCACCACCTCGCCTCCGCAGGTCGCGTACCGCGAGACCATCACGCGGGCGACGGACTTCAACTACACGCACAAGAAGCAGACCGGTGGTTCCGGTCAGTACGGACGGGTCATCGGGCGCATCGAGCCGACCGAAGAGGTCGAGTTCGTGTTCGAGAGCAAGGTGACGGGAGGCAACATCCCCAAGGAGTTCATCTCCGCGGTGGAGAAGGGCTTCAAGTCGATGATGCCGAAGGGCCGCCTCATCGGGGCGCCCGTCACGGGCATCAGCGTTACCCTCCTCGACGGCAACTCCCACGCCGTCGACTCGTCGGACGTCGCCTTCCAGGAAGCCGCCCGCGGCGCCTGGCGCGAGGTCTACGCCAGCGCGAAGCCGGCCATTCTGGAGCCGGTCATGAAGGTCGAGTGCGAAGGCCCCGTGGAGTTCCACGGCGCCATCGTCGGCACCCTCATGCAGCGGCGCGGTCAAATCGCCGGCGCGGTCGAGTCCGAAGGATTCGCCCGGGTCGAGGCCGAGGTTC
>PVBE011528974.1_pt1 | contig 12265 bp, 10 predicted proteins | sample 1631181 | NCBI WGS metagenome assembly PVBE01 (sample SAMN08397723, study PRJNA350692) | Marine metagenome, whole genome shotgun sequencing project. | isolation source: water | place: Pacific Ocean | collected 2012-04 | reverse complement strand
GCTCAGGTTGCGCGCCAGTGCGGTCCCAGTTCCCGTCGCCACTGCTTCCCCGGGTGGAGTCTCCGTGTGGCCGACCCTAGTGCTTCGGACCGAGACTGTCGATCACGGTGGCGATCGCCAGCAGGCGTGTGCGGGCCCGAGCGACGGCCGCGCCAACCTCCTTCAGAATCGCGCAGGCGGTTGGATCCGAATACTGCGCTTCGGTGTCGGGCAGGCGGCCCGGCACATGCCGCACCCGATGCAGTGGCGCGGATCGATATAGGGCCTCCCCTCCTCGTCGCAGATGATCGCGTCGCCCGGGAACGGACAGGCGTTGTAGCATCGATCGCACGCGTTCCCGATCCAGGGGCGGCAGGTCTCCCGATCGATGTCCGCCATGCCCATGACCGCGTCGGCGATGTCGATCAGACGCAGGGCGCCTTCGTCGCATGCGTGTATGCAGGGCACGTCTTCGCAGGCCACGCAGGGCCTGAGCTCGTTCACTTCGAGGAAGGGCGTCCCGGCCGCGGCGCCGGCCCGCTCCCCCAGCTTCAGCAGCGCGCCCGGCGGACAAGCCGTGATGCACTCGCCGCAGCGCGTACAGGCGAAGAGGAACTCGAACTCGGACAGCGCGCCCGGGGGACGTTGCACGCGTGGGGTGAACCGGTCGGCGACGTTCTCGAGGGCGAACTCCAGTGCCGCCGCGCCGGCCTCTCCCGCGCGGCTGACGCCGAGACCGAGCAGACCCCGTTTCGAGAGCAGGGTTTCGTCGTCTTGGGCCAAGCGGGCACCAGGTGGTAAGAATCCGACGTGCGGTCGAGACGGGTGAAAAGTAGCAGCTTCGCGTTCATCGTCCAGCGTGCAGCGTCGAGCCTGCTCGTGCTCGTCGGGGCAACGCTCCTCGTATTCGCCGTGGTGCGCGCGGTTCCCGGCGACCCGGTCGCCTCGATCCTCGGGGAGCAGGCGCTCGCGGTCGACAAGGCGGCGCTGCGAGACTGCATGCGGCTCGACGAGCCGGCGTGGCGGCAGCTCACCGGCTACCTGGGCGACGTCGCCGACGGAACGTTCGGCCGCTTTTGCGACGACCCCGACCGGACCGTCGCCGACGAGATCGGCCGGGTCGTGTGGCCGACGGTCCAGCTCGCCCTCGCGAGCCTCGGCTTCGCGCTCGTGATCGCGATACCGCTCGGAGCGATCGCGGCGGTCAACCGTCGAACCTGGATCGACGTACTCGCCTTGCTGGCGGCCTTGCTAGGCATCTCGATCCCCAATCTCTGGCTGGGGCCGATGTTGCTCCTGGCGTTCGCGGTCACGCTGTCGTGGGTACCGGCCCCCGGAGGCGGCATGGTCGGGCTCGTCGACCTGGTATTGCCGACGATCACGCTCGGCACGGCGCTGGCGGCCCGGCTAACCCGCATGACGCGGGCCAGCTTGCTCGAGGTGCTGGCCCAGGACTACGTCGCGACCGCGCGCGCCAAGGGCCTGCGCGAGCGGACGGTGGTGTTCCGACACGCCCTTCGGAACGCGCTCGTGCCGGTCGTCTCCGTGCTCGGCATGCAGCTCGGCTCGCTCCTCGCCGGCGCGATCATCGTCGAGAAGGTCTTCGCGCGGCCAGGACTCGGCACCCTGCTCCTCGACGCGATCGCGATGCGCAACTACGCGCTGGTCCAGGGCACGGTCCTGGTGATCGCGTTCTTCTACGTCGCCGCGAACCTGGTGACCGACCTCGTCTACACGGTCATCGATCCGCGGATCCGACTGAACGGAGGCTCGCGATGAGCCTGCGCGGCGCCGGAACCCGATCGAGCGTGCTCCGCCATCCGTACGTCGCGGCCGGTCTCGCGGTGCTGGGTGTCGTGGCGATCGGGGCGGTCGGGGCGAACCTGTTGGCGCCCTACCCGATCACGACGGTCGACCTCCGCGCACAGCTTCAAGGGCCCTCGCCGGTTCATTGGCTCGGCACCGACGAGAACGGTCGCGACGTGTTGAGCCTGCTCTTGCACGGCGCCCGTGTGGCGTTGATCGTCGGGTTGGCGTCGGTGTCGATCTCCGTCGTCGGCGGTGTCGCGCTCGGCAGCGTCTCAGGCTATGTCGGCGGCCGCCTCGACGACCTGTTGATGCGCCTGACCGACATCGCGATGGCCTTCCCGGGCTTCTTGTTGGCCATCTTGATCCTCTTCGTCGCCGGCGAGCCCGGGCTCCTCGCCGTCATCCTCGCGTTGTCGCTGACAGGGTGGGCGGGGTACGCCCGCCTCGTGCGGGGGCAGGTGCTCGCCGAGCGGGAACGCGAGTACGTCGAAGCGGCGAGAGCGCTCGGATTCGCGGAGTCACGCGTGCTCCTCCGACACGTGCTCCCCAACACGGTCGCGCCGCTGCTGGTCCAGGCCACGTTCGGCGTCGCGGGTACGATCATCGCCGAAGCGTCGCTCTCGTTCCTCGGACTGGGGCCGCAGGACCACGTGAGCTGGGGGGCGTTGCTGGACCAGGGGGTGACGTACTTCCTACTCACACCGCACCTGGCCATCGCCCCCGGCGTGGCGATCGCCGTCACGGTGCTCGGCATCAACTTCCTCGGCGACGGCCTGCGCGACGTGCTCGACCCTCGCGATCTCGTCTGACAAGCTCCGGGGAGTCGCCGTGGCGGTCGAGCGTCCGTCGTGGCGAGTCGTTCACCGTGCGGCCCGCCGAGGGCCGCCCCCTACCTCGAAGCGCCATGCCGGATTCGAAGCGCGATCTCCAGGCCGACGTCGGACAACTCCTGGTTGCTGGCTTCGACGGTCACGACCTGCCGGCGCCGGTCGACGAAGCGCTGCGCTCGGGCCGGCTCGGCGGCGCGATCCTCTTCGCGCGCAACGTCGCCGAGCCTGTGCAGGTCGCCGCCCTCAACGCCGCGATTCACGCGACTGCCGGAGACGGCCCGCTCCCCTTTGTCTCGGTGGACCAGGAAGGCGGACGGGTCCAGCGGATCCGCGAGCCGGCGACGCGCATTCCGCCGATGTCTCACGTCGGAGCTACGCGGAACTACGACCTCGCTGTCGAGGTCGGGCGCGTGATCGGCGAGGAGCTCGAGGCCCTCGGCTTCAACCTCGACTTCGCGCCCTGCGCCGACCTGCTCACCAACCCCGAGAACACGGTGATCGGCGACCGGGCGTTCGGTGACGATCCGGAGCATGTCGCTCGAATGGCCGGAGCGGTCGCCCTGGGGTTGACGATGTCCGGCCTCGTCCCGTGCGCCAAGCACTTCCCAGGGCACGGGGACACGCAGCTCGACAGCCACTTCGACCTACCTCGAGTGGACCACGACCTGGACCGACTCCGCGCCGTGGAGATCGAGCCGTTCCGGCGGCTGATAGGCGGGCGGATCCCGATGATCATGACCGCGCACATCCTGATTCCGGCGATCGACGAGTCGGTGCCGATCACGCTGAGCCGGAAGGGCATCGGCGGGATCCTGCGGCAGGAGCTGGATTTCGGTGGGGTCGTCGTCTCGGACGATCTGGAGATGAAGGCGGTGGCCGACCGCTTCCCCGTCGACGAGATGGTCGTCGAAGGTGTCCGCGCCGGCGTCGATCTCTTCCTGATCTGCCACACCCGGGAGAAGTGGGATTGCGCGTTCGAGGCGCTGGTCCGGGCCGGCGAGGCGTCGGGTTCGGATCGCGAGCTCATCGCGCTGGCGGCCGGCCGGGTGCGGAAGCTGAAGCGCGACTACCTGCGGCCGTGGATGCGTCCCGACGCCCTGGACTCCATGCTCGGGACCGCCGAACACCGCGCGACGATCGCCCGCGTTCCCAAGCCCGGACCGTGACCGACGACCGGTTCCGACCGGCCGAGCGCCCGAACCCGTTCGCCTTCCTCGCGCTGATGTGCGGGGTCGCTTCTTGGGTGCCGCTGATCGTGATGATCACCGGTCCCCTCACGTTCGCGTTCGCGCTGTTGGCGGTGATGACCCCGGGCAGGGGCCGCTTCCGGCCGGCACTCTACGGTGTCGGCCTCGCGCTCGCGGCGTTCGCGCTCCAGGCCGGCATCGCGCTGATCGCTGGGGTGTTCGGGCATATCGGCTGAGGTGTCGGCGAGCGGTAGCGGATCGCGGGATCCCGGGTCAGGTACCCGCTACTTACAACGGCCCGTGCCCACTGACTGGAGCGGCATGAGCCAGAAGTCCCCTCTCACTCTCGCCCTGCTCGCATCCATCGCGACCATCGGTCTCGTTTCGTGCTTCAACGAGATCGTACTCATGGCACCGACCACCGACGGGGGCGCGGACGACACCGGAGCCGGGCCGGCACCCGGAGACGCGTCCGGGAGCGATGTGATCGCAACCGACACGCCCACGGACGACACGCCCACGGACGACACGCCCACGGACGACACGCCCACGACCGACTCGGATCCCGGAATCGACGTGACCCCCGCGGATGTCCCGGACGACTGCGACTTCGACGGAGACGGTGCTGCTTCGCGGGACTGTGACGGCCACGACTGCGACGATCACGACGGCGATCGGTACCCGGGAAACACCGACCGCGTCGGCGATGGAATCGATCAAAACTGCGACGGCATCGACGGGGTCGACGCAGACGGCGACGGCGTGGCGTCGCGAGGGTCCGGCGGGAGCGACTGCAACGACCGCAACCGCGACATCCGTCCTGGCGCGGAGGAGCTCTGCGACGGCGAGGACTCCGACTGCGATGGCGACGACGCGTACGACGGCGTGTGCGGACCCGACTCTCGCTGCCTGGCCGGACGCTGCATCGGCGGCGACCGCCGGTGCAGCACGGCGGGTGAGTGCGGCCCCGGCGAGCGTTGCGTCGCCGGTGTGTGCGTTCCCCACGATGACGGCACGTGCGAGTTCGACGGCAATTGTGGCGACGGGGAGTATTGCGACGATGGCGTGTGTGTTTCGGTCGGTGTTTCGGACAACTGCACTGAGCGCGACCTGGAGATCATCGAGTCCTCCGACGTCGTCGAATCCGCCCAGACGTGCGGACTGGGCTGCCTGGGTGATGACGATCCGGGCACGTGCTCGGCCGAGTGTATCGTCGACAGCACAGGGCTCAGCTACCCATGCGCGTCATGCTACGGCGCGATGGTCTCCTGCACGATCGACCACTGCCTGGTCCCCTGCGCCTCGGACCCATCGTCGGACGAGTATCTCGAGTGCCAGGTGGCCTCCTGCATGGGCGCGTTCGAGGAGTGCAGCGGGATTGGCTTCATGCCTTGACCGCGCACACGGGGGCGGCTTCGCCCCATCGATGCCTCGGCGCTCGCCCAGCCCGGCGCTCCGAAGCGACCGCTTCAGAGCGCCTGCTGCCTCCGCCGCCCCGCGAGCCGCACCCAGAGTCGACGCCGGATCGCGAACAGGCTCTCCAGGTAGAGCGCGATGATGGCGAGGAAGAGCAACAGGGGCCAGACCGGTGTGCCGCGCCGACCGTCGACGGCGGCCGACGTCTGCGTGGTGGCGGTCGCGACGACGGACTCGACCACCGTCGGGTCGACCCGGGCGGGGTCGGCCTCGACGATGGGCGTGTTCGCCGCGAACATGAGCTCGGGCATCTCGCGCTCCTCGCCGCGGATCGTCGCGAACACCCGGTGCAGGCCGGGGCGGCGGGGGACGTAACCCGCTTCGCCGTCTTCGATCGGAAGCACGGCTCGCTCACCGTCTGGTCCTTCGACCACGACCCGTTCAGGGTCGATGGCGACCAGGTCCAGCGCGAGGCGCTCGCCGACATCGGCCTCGTCCTGCGACTCGCCGCCCCGACGCGCCAGGTAGCCGACGATGCGCCGGACGAGCGGGAGGTAGGCGGTGCGGATGGGCAGGTCGGTCCAGTCGAGATCGATCGAGGTCGTCCACAGCATCACGCGTCCCCGCCCGAGCGAGCGCTCCAGCAGCGCGGGCCCCCCATCGCCGAAACTCGCGACGACGCGGGTGTCCGACGCCACTTCGGGCTCGAGCAGCAGGTGCGCGTAGACGATGACGCTGCCAACGCTCTCTCCACCCGGGAGGTCGAAGACCGTGAACACCGGGTGACCGCGGTCGACGTTGCCGAGGCGCGTCGCCTTGATGCTCGCGTCGGGATCGTTCGGCGAGGCCAGGACCTTCACCGATCGGATCGGCTTCGGGAGCAGTGCGCCGAAGAGGGAGTTCCAGCGGGCCGGGTCGACCCGGCCGCCGGCCGTGAACAACAGGCCGCCGCCGCCGCGGACGAAGTCCTCGAGACGCGAGACCTCGGTCACGGGGAGACCCGCAGGGTTCGCCAGGACGACCGCATCGAACCCTTCGAGACCCGTGCCGGCGAAGTCATCGGGGACGACGACCGTCGCCTCGACCTCGCGTCGGCCGTTCGTCGGCACATCGAGCGCGCGGCGCAGGTAGAACACCTCGTCGTTGTAGCTGACGGAGCGGGCGTCGCCATCGACGACGAGAACGCGCAGGCTTCGATCGGGGACCAGGGGGACGTAGCGCACGTCGTCGGCCCGGTGTCCCCGGGGCGCGTCCAGCCTGGCGGCGACCGCATAGGGGCCGAGCCCGTCGAACGCGTGCTCGAACGAGGCGACCCCGGGGGTGCCCGGCCCGACGGCGACGACCGCAGCGCCCGCGGGTCTACCATCGATCTCCAGCATCACCGTCTCCTCGGACGGGGCGTCGAGGCCAATGCCGAGCACGGTCGCATCGATGCGGTAGCTCCCGGTGGCCGTCTCCTCGTACGCGAGCTGCGTGATGGCGATGTTGTCGATCTCGCGGCCTTCGGCGAGGTCGACGATTTCCACGGCCCCCAGCCCATCGGCGTTCGGGGTCGGGTCCCACGCCGCCACCGTCTGGTCGGCGAATACGACGGTTCGACGAGCCGGGAGGCGCGACGTCGCCTGGACCTCCCTGGCGACGGTGAAGGCCGCTGCGAGATCGCTCCCCCCAGCGCGGGGTTCGTGATCGGCCAATGCGTCGATGAGGAGAGCCCGGTCTTCGGTCAGTTCGGGCACCGCCGCCAGCGGAGCAGACGACGCGAAGACGAGCGCCGCCTGATCCCACGGGCGCAGTGCGCGGACACGACGTGTCGCCTCTTCGGCGGCGCGGACGAACCGGGTGTCGTCGCCGAGACCGGCGGTCATGCTCGCCGAGTCATCCACGATGAACACGACCGAGGCCGGCAAGCGGTCGTCGACGGAGTCGGCGCTGCCCCCACACCGGACCAGGGGGCGGGCCATCGCGAGCGGCACGAGGACGAAGATGCTCACCCGGAGTGCGAGCAGGACGAGCTGCTTGATCTTCAGCCGTCGCGCGAGGCGCCGATTCGACCGCAACAGGAACTCGAGCGCGGGGAACGACACCTGGACCGCGCGCCGACGATTGATCAGGTGGATCACGATCGGGACGGCCACCGCGAGGAGCCCGATCAGGAGCGCCGGGTTCGCGAAACTCATCGGCGCCCCCGGCGGCGGGCCGTGATGAACTCGAGCAGGACGGCCTCGATCGGCTCGTCGGTATACGTGCGGAAGTACTCGAGGTCGGCCCGGCGGCAGCCGGACTCGATGTCGCGAACGTGGGCGGTGATCTGGTCTTGATACGCGTCGCGGATGTCATCCGGATCGACGAGGATGCGGCCGTCGTTCTCGAGCCCCTCGAAGAGGGTGAGGCCTTCGTAGGGCAGCGTGTACTCGGCGCGGTCGAGCACGTGGAAGAGGACGACCTCCATGCCCCGGTGGCGGAGCACGCGGGCCAGCGAGAGCATCTCCTCGCTCGTCTCGAGCAGGTCGGACACGACGACGACGAGGGAGCGTCGACGGACGCGCTCGGCGATACGCGTCAACGCGGCGGTAACCGACGTCCTGCCGGCGCCCGGCGCCGTGTCGAGCACGGCGCAGATGTCATCGAGCTGGGTGCGACGCGACGACGGCGCGAGCCAGTAGCCCGGCCGCTCGTCGAAGGTCATCAGTCCCGGCGCGTCGCCCTGGCGCAGGAGCAGGTGGGAGAGCGCGGCGACGAGGGTCGAGGCGTAGAGCAGTTTCGTCGGCGCGTCTTCGAACGCGAAGTCCATGCTGCCCGACGCGTCGAGCAGCAGGTAGGCGCGCAGGTTGGTCTCGTCTTCGAACTGCTTGACGTAGTACCGGTCGACGCGCCCGTAGGCGCGCCAGTCGATGTGCCGGATGTCGTCGCCGGGGGTGTACTCCTTGTACTCGGCGAACTCGACGCTGGACCCCTTGTGCGGGTTTCGGTGCAGGCCGGCGATCACGCCTTCGACGACCGAGCGTGCGCGAATCCGGGCGTTGCCGAGGGACTCGAGCTGCTTCGGGTCGAGGTAGCGCGCGGTCGTCATCGCATGCGGGCGATCAATCCATCGATCAGATCGTCGCTCGTGACCCCGTCGGCCTCGGCGTGGAAGTTGACCAGGATCCGATGCCGAAGGACGGCGTGGGCGAGCGCGTCGACGTCGTCGATGCTCGGGGCCTCGTACCCGTTGAGGATTGCGCGCGCCTTGGCGCCAAGAACGAGGTACTGCGTGGCCCGGGGACCGGCACCGTAGGCGACGTAGCGGCGGATCTCCTCGGTCGAAGTATCGTCGGCCGGACGCGTGGCCCGGACAAGTCGCACGGCGTGGTCCACGACGGCCTCGCCGACGTCGGCCGATCGGACGAGGCGCTGCAGGGCCTGGATCTCCTGAGGTCCGAGCGTTCGGGTCACCTCTTCGGAGTGCATCGACGTGGTCAGCCGCGCGACCTTCTTCTCGTCCTCGAGCGCGGGGTAGTCGACCTTCACGTGGAACATGAACCGGTCGAGTTGTGCCTCGGGGAGCGGATAGGTGCCCTCCTGCTCGATCGGGTTCTGGGTCGCGAAGACGAGGAAGGGGGGGTCGAGGGGATAGGTGTGACCCCCGACGGTCACGATGTGCTCCTGCATCGCCTGCAGCAGGGCCGCCTGCGTCTTGGGTGGTGTGCGGTTGATCTCGTCGGCGAGGAGCAGGTTGGCGAAGATCGGACCGTGGACGAACTTGAAATGCCGGCGCCCCGTCTCGGGATCGTCCTCGAGAATGTCGGTCCCCGTGATGTCGGGGGGCATCAGGTCGGGGGTGAATTGGATGCGGTTGAAACGCAGCCCGAGCGCATTGGAGAGCGTGGAGACCAGCAGGGTCTTGGCGAGCCCCGGGACGCCCATCATCAGCGTGTGGCCGCCGGAGAAGAGCGCGATGAGCAGGAACTCGACGACATCTCCCTGCCCGAAGACGCGCTTCTCGATCTCCGCGCGGATCGCGGTTTGCGCCGCGCGAGCTTGATCGAGCATCTCCGCGACGCGGATCGGCGAGGTGGCGGGGGTGGTCGTCATCGATGCCTCATGGGGTCGCCAGCGCCGCGAATCGTCGATGGCGGGCGGCCAGCTCGGCATCACCGAGCGCCCCGTACGCGAGCGCGAGCTGCCTGTGTACTCCAGGGTCGAACGGATTGACACCCCCGGCCAGCAGCAGCGCGTCGACCGCTTCTTCGGGCCGGCCGAGCGCCACCAGGGCCTCTCCGCGGTGGAGGTGGCTGGCGTAGTAGTTGGGGTGCCACCCGGTCACTTCGTCGAGCGCGGCGAGGGCGTCTTCCGGCTCGCCGACATCGAGCAACGCGCGGGCCATGGCGTTCTGCAATACGGGGTTCGCCGCGCCGAGTAACGCCTCTGCCTTCCGGTACTCGACCACGGCCGCGGCGACGAGGTCGCGCGCTCGCAAGAGCTCGCCCAGGCGCAGGTAGTCCTGGGCCTCGACGGACTCGACGCCGGCGAAGCGGTCGACGTCGGGGTCGGCGGTGTCTTCCGGGAGCAGTTGCATCTCCTCGCGGAACGTACCCGGGATCTCCACACGCGGCCGGGACCGCAGGTAGTCCATCCAGTTGTGCTCGAAGACTCCGAACGGCTCGCCGAGGGTCTCCTCGAAGGCGGCGATGACGACGGAGCCGTCGCGGATGCGATACAAGACCTCGCGGATCGCCCCGCTCCCCCGGCGGGCGACGATGTACTCCATGATGGTGAACACCTCGGCATAGGCCGTCGCCGCGTCGGCCGGGGTCGGCAGATAGGCCATCGACGGATGCATCTCCTCGAAGCTGATCAGGTCGTCGGCCTCGATCCGCTCGCCGAGCAGCTCCTCGCGATAGGGCGGCATGTGCAGGTCACGGGCGCCTGTCCAACGCGACTCGAGGTATTTGGCCAACGCTTCGTGCAGCCAGATCGGCACGTCGGCGCGCACGAGGTGCCCGACAGCGTAGTGCACGTACTCGTGGGCGATCGTGGTCCGCCAGCCGTACCCGCGCAGCGTCGCGCGAGGCGAGGTGAACATCAGCTTGTTGTACTTGCAGAGGGCGATCGTCCCCGACGCTTCGATGGCCTCCTCGGTCAGAGACGACACCCGGGCGAGCGTCGACGCCCGGGGGTAGATCTCGACCCGGATGGGCGGCTCCGGCCAGGAGCCGATGTCGTAGCCGACCTCGTAATACGCAGCCTCGAGGGTCTCCTCGGCCCACGGGATCAGCAGGGCGTCGCGGCGGTCGTCGTAGTGGATCTCGAAGAGCCCGTCCGCCGTGCGGTGCACCGCGTAGTCCCGGACGACATCGCGGGTGGCGACGACCAGGTCGTGGAGCTCGCGGATCGCGTCGACGCCCGGCGCGGCCGCGACCGCTCCACCCAGCAGGTCGGCCGCCTCGTCGTATTGCCCCATGTGGAACGCGTACTTCCCACGCACGAAGAGCACCGCGGGGTGGTCCGGCCACAGCGCATCGAGCGCGAGCACCAGGTCGTCGGCTTCTGCGTAGCTCCAATTCTCCATCGACTCGTTGGCGACCATCGCCATCGCCCACGGATCGTCGGCTTGCGCCCGAGCGAGCGGGCTCGCGACGACGACGCCGACCGCCACGGCGAGCCCCACGAGGCTACTGAAGCAGGCTCTCATAGTAGCTCCGGATTTCGTCCTGGTAGACGTCGAGGGTGCCCTCGCGCATCGCGTCGATGACCTGCTGCCGATAGGCCGCACGGCGGCTGGCCTCGTCTTCGGGAACCTCGACCTGCTCGTTCGCCGACCGCCCCCCCAGCTGTTGCTCCCGCTGGCGCTGACGCTGCGTGAGCTGCTGCATCTGCTGTCGCATCTGTCGCAGCCCCTCGAGCGCCGACCGTTCGCCCTGGATCGCCGGTCGAGGGCGCGCCCGGCGGAGGTCTTCGCGGGCGGCGTCCATCTGCTCGCCGACGCCCTGGATCGGCTCCCCGAGCGCCTCTCCGACCATCGGAAAACGCTCGCCCATCTCGCCGACCTGCCGCTCCATCGTCGCGAGTCGCTGTCGAATCGCCTGTTGCTCGTCGCCGAGCTCGCCGAGCTGCGCTCGCTGCGCGCCGTCAGGCCGAGGCTCGGCGAGCTCCATCAGCCGGCGCATCTGCCCTCGGATTCGGCCGACGGCCTCCTGCCCGTCTTCGGTGGTTCGACGGGCGCGAAGGGCGGTGGCGAGGCCGCGACGGTCGCGCACCAGCATCGCCTCGTCGCGGCGCAACTCCCACAGCGAGTCTCCGAGCTGGGACAGGAGCCGCGTCGCCTGCTCCTCTGCCGCCACCACGTCTTCGCCAGCGATGCGTTCGGAGAGCTCCTCGATACCCTGCTCCACATCACGCATGCGCTGCCGCGTGTCGTCGCCGAGCCGCTCGCGATCGAGTTCGGCGTACTCGCGACGCAATTCCTCGATCGCGTGCAGAGCCTCCTCGAGCGTACGGCGCACCTGGTCGTCGATCTCCTCCGCCCGGGCACGCCGCATCTCGTCGAGGACCTCGCCGGTCTCGGCCTCGAGCTCCTGCTCCTGCGCCTCGAGGTTGTTCAGCTCGTCCATCAGCTCGCCCATCTGGATATCGAACTCACTCAGCGTGTCCGGCGAGGCACCGGCGAGCGGGTCCACCTCCTGTAATAGGGAGTCGAACTCGGACCCGAGCCGATCGAGCGCGGCGAGCGCCCCTTCGATGTCGCCCGAGTCGAGCATCTGCCTGATCTGGTCGAGGGCGCTCACCATCTCGGTGAGGTTCTCGCCGACCTCGGACTGCTCGATCGCCTCCATGTTCAGATGCTCGTACGGCAGCTGGTCGATCTGCGCGGCGAGGCGCTCCAGGAGTTCGCGCATGCGCGTTTCGAGCCGCCGCATCTCTGCCTCGATCTGCTCGCGGAGCGCCGGGTCGCGGGTCTGTCGATACTGCTCGAGCAGCTCGCGCAGGCGCTCGCGCGCTTCTCCGAGCTCGGCCAGGGTCCGCTCGACATCGGCGGCTTTGTGGGTCGCGATGAGGTCTTCG
>PVBE012977307.1_pt1 | contig 12266 bp, 9 predicted proteins | sample 1631181 | NCBI WGS metagenome assembly PVBE01 (sample SAMN08397723, study PRJNA350692) | Marine metagenome, whole genome shotgun sequencing project. | isolation source: water | place: Pacific Ocean | collected 2012-04 | reverse complement strand
CTACACCGGGCTCCTAATGACGCCAAAGGCTCGGGGCTGGATCGTTCGAGACTTCAGTGAGGCCATCTTTTACGCACCACCCGCCATTGAGTCCGCAATGTGTCTTCGCCCGTTCTACAACTCGTTTGCGCGCAAGGAAACCAACCCATCAAACGTCTGGAAAGTCCTCATCAATGCCTGCAGCCGATTAGTCTGTTCGGCCAATCTCTTTGTGCCGACGAGCATGCCGCTGAGCGCAAGTGCCACACTTGAATTCCAAACAACACCCGCATATCTCGATCGCACCACCGCCGTGATTGATGCGGTACTGAATGACGCCGCAACGCGCAAAATCCGTACGGTCAGAGCGTACGCCATCACGACCGATCGCCAAGACGTCTTGAGTGCGAGTGGATTTGTGACCGAAACCGTTCGAATGGCGGAACTCGACCTCGGCGACCACCTGGCCGACCTCACGGTCATGCGCCGTGATCTCACCTGACTTCCAACCAGTCGGACCCGCGTCGATTCTGCCGTCCATGGGTCGGATCACCACGGTCATCCTCGACGGCGCTGAAATAATAATCGCGAACGTCGAAGACCAGTATCACGCTCTTGATGGTTTGTGCGAACACGCGGGCGGTCCGCTCGGTGCTGGCACACTCGTCGGCTGCCATCTCACGTGTCCCCTGCACGCCTGGACGTACGACGTAACGGATGGCTGGCTTGTGAGTCCTTCGCTCGGACGACGAACTAAGAGTTACCGCGTTCGTATAACCGGCGACGTCGTTGAAGTGGCACTGGAAACATAAGATATCCCCCAGAACAAACGTAGTGCGCCAAACCGCGTCGCATCTCAGCTGGTTACAGATGCCAAGCCCAGTTGAACCGCTTGGCCATCAAGAACGAGATCGCGCATCACCACATCATCGGTAATCCAGCCCTCGTTTAGTGAGGTTGCGAGAACCTCCTCAGCAATACGGTCACGGTGCTCAGAGATCGTCGCTTTGACTTCATCACTACCGTCAATCCAGAGCAGAATCCTGTCGGAGACCTCGAGACCCACTTCACGTCGGAGACCTTGCGTGGCATGAACTAATTCACGGGCTAATCCTTCCCGTCGCAAGAGATCATCAACCTCGGTTGCAACTGCCACAATCACACCATCTTGCTCGGACACTCCAAAGCCCTCACGAGGAGTGCGCTGGACCAGCACGTCATCAGCACTCAGCATCTCCACATGGTCATCAAGCCTGACCTCCAGTTGTCCATCCACTTCCAATTGGCGAACAACAATTGCCGGATCGAGAACCTCGATCGCTGCGGCTAGGCTTTTCACACGAGCACCAAATCTGGGACCAAGCACCCGATAATTCGGCCGAATATCAAAATCCACCATGTCATGATCAGAAGCCATCCGCTCAATCACCTTCACATTCAGCTCGTCCCGAATATGCTGATCCAGCGACGTAACAGCCTCCCACTCACGATCGTCATCAACCCGGATCAAGGCTAAGCGGAGAGGTTGCCGTAACTTTACATCTGCTCCGTTACGTGCCGCCCTACCAACTCTAACCACCCTCTGGACGACACCCATCGAACGCTCAAGCTCGGAATCTCGTTTCTGGGGATCTGGGAACGGCCAATCTGAAAGATGCACACTCGGCACAGACTGCGGGTCGGCCCGCCGAACCAAATTCTGGTACATGTCTTCAGTCCAAAACGGCATTACTGGAGCCAACAATCGTATGAGGGTCGTCAACAATTCATACAGCGTTTGGTACGCAGCCTGTTTATCCGCGTCAGCGCTCGATTTCCAATACCGACGCCGTCCTCGTCTCACATACCAATTGGACAAATCTTCAATGAACGCCTGAGCCGCTTGTACACCCCGATAGACAAGATAGGTGTCAAGAGCCTCCGTAAATGTTTCAACAACTCCCTGCAGCCGGGAGAGGGCCCATCGGTCAAGATCCGGTCTCTGCTCAACCGGAATGACAGGACCAGTCGGATCAAACCCGTCGAGCCGCGCGTATGTAACGAAGAACGCATATACGTTCCAGAGCGTAAGCATTCGCCGTTTTATTTCGATCGCCGGTCCGTAGCCAAAGTTGATGTTGTACACAGGGTTCTGTCCCGCATACATCCATCGCATAACGTCGGCCCCCATATGATCAGCTGCTTCCCCAAAATCAATCGAGTTACCCCAACTCTTATGCATGGGTCGACCCGTTTCATCATTGAGCTTCTCGTACACGAACACCGCTTGATATGGGGACCGACCTTCAAGCGTGACACTCATGAAGAGCATGGAGTAAAACCACAGCCGGATCTGCTCACGCATTTCAGTGACAAAGTCGGCCGGATACCAAGCCTCAAACGCTTCACGGTTCTCCATGTAGCCGAGCGTCGAGAACGGAACAATTCCAGCATCGAGCCAGGCATCACCGACCGCCGTAACCCGACGAACATCCGCATCACATGACTCGCATCGAATTACAACGTCATCGATCCAGGGGCGGTGCAACTCTCGCAACTGATCCATCCCCTCGACAGCTCGCGCCGCAAGCTCGGCATGCGACCCAATAACAGTTAGATGACCACAATCACCGCACGGGTAAAACGGCAGAGGAAGACCCCAGAAACGCCGCCGCGAGATATTCCAATCACCCATCTGGCGTAGCCAATCAGCCATGCGAGCACCGGCATATTCTGGAACCCACTGAACGCTCGCAGCCGCCTTCAACATTGGCTCTCGTACTTCGTCAGCCCGAATAAACCATTCGTCATCTACTCGAAAAACAAGCTCTTCCTGGCAACGCCAGCAATGGGGGTAGCGATGCTCGTACGCATGCGCGCGGTGCAGCAAACCTCGCTTCTTGAGGTCGATAATCACGTCCGTCGCGACCTGCCGGGCATCGCGTCCCGTGAGCCATCCGAATCCGTCAACGTAATCCCCGTTCTCGTCGATCGGAACGATTAGAGCAAGATCGAGCTCCTGGCCAAGACGAAAATCATCCTCACCTGCTCCCGGCGCAATGTGAACAACACCCGTACCTTCTTCAGCACCAACGTCCGTCCATGGAATCACCCTGTGCACCACTCCGGCCGCAGCTAGAAACTCGTCATACGGGCCTTCATAAGTCCACCCAATCATCTCAGACCCCAACATCCGACGAATGACTACAGGATCCGGACCGATGGCCTCGGCAACACTAGCCTCGGCCAACACATACCGCTCGCCTTGCACGTCCACTTCCACGTACGCGAGGTCCGGATGCACGGCCGCCGCTACGTTTGCCGCTAGCGTCCATGGCGTCGTCGTCCACACGAGGAGCGACGTGTTGTCCCGACCCTGAAGTGGCAGCCGCACGTAGACCGCATCGTGAACCACTGCTTCGTACGTATCGATCAATTCATGCTGTGATAGGGCAGTACCACATCGGGCACACCACGGCATGGCACGTTGAGCCGCCATGATCCATCCACGCTCATGACAGCGACGCAAGAAATACCAGATGTGCTCGATATTTGCGTCAGAGTGGGTGTAGTACGAGTTTCCCCAATCCATCCACTGTCCAAGCCGGATTGACTGCTTCGTTTGCACGCCGGCATAGGTATCCACCCGCGCACGGCAGGCGTCAGCGAACGCCGCGAGCCCGTATGCCTCAATATCCCGCTTTGATTTGAAGCCCAATTCCTTCTCGACCTCAACCTCGAGCCAAAGCCCCTGACAGTCAAATCCATTTTGAAATCGTTGATCGAACCCCTTCATCGCGCGGTAACGCTGGAACACATCCTTGTAGGTCCGACCCCAAGCATGGTGCACACCCATAGGATTATTCGCGGTAATCGGACCATCGATAAACGACCAGCGTGGACCACCGGTATTCTTCGACCGAAGCTGATCGAACGTGCGCTCCGCCGTCCACATTTGCAAAATCCGATGTTCCATAACCGGAAAATCAAGTTCCTCCGGAAGGGCCGCGAAAAACGATTTAGATTGGTCGTTAGATAACGAGTTAGACGTCATCGGTTCACTCCACCAACGCGATTTCAAGACGGCGATTGATACGCCCTTTGTTGACCGCATTCGTGACCATGACTCGGCCCACCTCACGAGTATTCGCGACATGGGTCCCTCCATCCGCCTGACGATCAAGACCTTGAATTTCAACGATACGGATCCGGGCAATATGTTCCGGAACAAGATTCACATGGGTACGAATCAAATCAGGGAGCGCCAACGCTTCAGCACGCGGAAGCTCGTACGCCCGGACCCCGCATGCCGCTGCCAATTCATCGTTCAGGCGTCTCTCGATCTCGTCACGAACCTCGTTGATTCGAACCGCCTCGAGCGAAAAATCCATCCGCGCCCTTAATCCATCATCGTAAATATGACTTCCCGTCACATCTGCCTGCCAACCTGTCCAGACCACACCAGACAACGCATGCAAAGCCGTGTGCAACCGCATGTATCGGAACCGTAGATCCCAATCGAGAATCCCCTGCACAGACGTGCCCAGCGACGGCGCAACACCATCGAGACGGTGAACAATGAATGCACCCTGCCTCTTCACCGCCACCACGGGCCAAACTTGACCATCGGCCCGCAATTCACCCGTGTCGCACGGCTGACCACCACCGAGCGGATAGAACGCGGACCGGTCCAAGATCACTCCGTCAGGCCGAACATCGGCCACCGTCGCTTCGAACTTCTGTAGATAGCTATCCGCGTGATAGAGCTGCTCGGTCACCATAAGCCTCCAGAATGGAAGAACCCGTCCCCTTGCACGGGACGGGTTCGATGACCCGCGGTACCACCCGCATTGTGCAGCTCACAGCCGCACCACTCAATCAACGCATGCCTACACGGCACCGCTGCCGCACCGATCACGGAGCGCGATTCCGGCCGGATCTACCAACCCATATGGGCCTTCGACCGGCAGCTCAGGAAGGATATCCACACGGGGTCATGACCATCCGGCTTGCACCGTCCCGGACTCGCTATGGCTGACCAACCACAGGACGTATTTCCATCACCGCATCTAATTTAGACTTCGAGTTTCACCCCAGCTCATCAACGGGTCAAGAGACACTAGGTCGAAGTTTAAAGACCGTGACCCCAGCTCATCAATCGCCAACCGCACCTCTACTGTTTGCAAACTAGCAATCCGGCTACCTTCCACGCGCCTCGCTTGTAAGCCTCCGGTCACGGGCCACTTCATACCCACTGATGTAGACAGCCTCTGTCCGGGTAATACAACAGATGTTCTCAGCAGCATTGCCTCGGACCACTAAAACATCGGCTTCGCGACCCGGGATGAGTGCGCCCGTAACATCGTGTAGTCCAATAGCCTTCGCCGCAGCACAAGTAACGAGCTGAATCGCATCGACCGGCGTTGTGTCCAACGCGACGACCGCACTAATCACTGACAACGGAAATTCGTCAAACGGCGTATTGATCACACCAGCATCGCTCGAAATCACGTGTGGAACACCGCGCTCACGCATCTGGCGAAAATTTTCGCCGACGGTCCGAATCAGCGCCCGCTCATCGTCTTGAAGCTCATTTAGATCCTCTACACCCCGGAACGGAATACGGTTCATTGAAGCCAACGTCATGTGAACCGACTGATGCGCTGGATTAATCCGATCCACTACATTCAAATCCATGCTTGACTCACCGCGTACACCGATTGGAGTGAGCCAACTACAATGCTCCAAAGTATCGACACCAGCGTCGATCGCATTGCAGCAACCATCCGCTCCGAGCACATGTGCCGCTACGTGCCGGTCAAGCCGATGGGCGTCGGCAACAAGTGCTGTCAATGTCTTGAGATCGTATTGAGCACGACCGGCCTGAGAACCCGGCGTCATCATCCCGCCCGTAGCCATAACTTTGATGAAATCAGCACCTGCCTCAACCATCGCACGAACCGCGTGAATCACCTCATCTTCAGAATCAGCTCGCAGTCCACACCAGTTCAAGTGACCGCCTGTAGTCGTGATCGGCGCTCCGCATACAAGCAGACGCGGTCCAACGAACCGCCCGGCTCGCGCAGCATCACGCACAATCATGTTCAGCGTCCGGAATCCACCCGTATCCCTGAGCGTTGTCACGCCGGTCGCGAGCGCCTTCTGTGCATTAGCGACAGCCGTAAGAACGCGATCTCCATTCGATGCAGCGCGGTGCACCTCGCGTGTGGTCTCGTGATCGGGATAGGCACCAAATTGCAGATGACAGTGACAGTCAATTAAGCCAGGCATGATCGTCGCCTCGCCGTAGTCGATCGTTCGGACGTCTCCTACGTTGGAATCACGCGCTCCCACGCGGACAATCTTCCCGTCTCGAACGACGACTTCCGCCTCATGCAGCGGGTCAGCACCAGTACCGTCAATCACGGTTGCAGCACGGAGGACGATATCAGACACAATCACCTCGAATGGGTCGTTGGTAATCCTACAATCTACACACCAACAATCTGGTACCGACAGAAACGATCAGTTGTGAGTCACGACAGCCTTCGGTAATTTTGAACCGTCCGTTTCCAAATCATCTGCTGTTCGCATGCTAACTGCGTCTACTGTTCGGATCGATCCGTTGCTTGACCGCGTCATCAAACCAGCTCAATACCTAGCTGGCGAGCACAACGCACGTAATAAACCGTGGAAGACAGCGTCAACACGCCTCGCGCTTTGTTTTCCAGACGCATACGAAATTGGTATGTCAAATCTTACGATGAGCCTGCTGTACGAACTCGTTAATGACGAGACTCCCCATCTGTGTGACCGGAGCTTCACGCCAATGCCAGACATGGCAGATGAGATGCGCGCAGCAAGTGTCGCACTTTGGGGCTGGGAATCCCGACGGCCACTACGAGACTTCGACATATTGGGATTCTCGATGAGCTATGAGCGCAGTAACACAAACGTTCTTGAGATGCTCGATCTGGCAGGCATTCCGATAGAAAGTCACAATCGAATTGACGAAGATCCAATCATTCTCGGTGGGGGTTCGGCAGTCTCAAACCCCGAACCCATGGCTGACTTCTTTGACCTCATTGCGCTGGGCGAGGGCGAAGAACTTCTCGTCCGCATACTCGATCTATACGCCACATTCGATCGATCCAAGACTGACTGGCGGCGTCAATATCTGAAATCGTGCGCTCGCGACATCCCAGGCATCTACGTTCCGGAACTGTACCAACCACGGTACAGTTCTGACGGATCCTTTCTAGGCCATGAGCGGCTTGACGATCGTCTTCCAGAACGGATCGTACGGCAGTACGTCGATGTCAACGCATTCGTTGGTCCGAAACGTCCTGTAGTTCCCAATATAGGTGTCGTACACGACCGGGTTGCCGTCGAACTGGACCGTGGATGCGCCCGAGCCTGCCGATTCTGTCAAGCTGGATATCTTTATCGACCAGTGCGCCAACGACGGAAAGATCTGGTCGAAACGACAGTCGCTTCATGTATATCATCCACCGGACAAAGCGAAGTTTCGCTGCTGTCGCTGAACGCCGTGGCCTATGCAGGTCTGGACGGTGTTATCGAAGACGTCTACACCACGAGCGAAGAATATGTCCGTGTCTCGATCCCCTCAACACGAGTGGAAACATTCAACGTTGATATTGCGAATGCCCTTCAACGCGGCGGTAACCGGGGCGGCAGCCTAACTTTTGCACCCGAGGCTGCGACACCTCGTATGCGACGAGTCATCAATAAAGAAATTCCCGACAAGGACCTGCTGGAAACCTGCGACATGGCATTTGGTCGCGGCTTTCGTACGATCAAACTGTATTTCATGATCGGGCAACCCACTGAAACGCTAGAAGATGCGGAAGCCATCGCACACCTCGCAAATCGAGTAATGGAGATCGGCCGCCGTCATCACGGAAACAAGGCTAAGGTTAATATCACCGTATCTACGTTCATACCCAAACCGTTTACTCCCTTCCAGTGGCATCCGCAAGACCGGACAAACGACATCCAGACCAAGCAACGAGCCTGCTTACAGATCGCCCGTGACCGAAACATTCACCTCATGTGGCACGATCCCGAGGAAAGCCATATTGAAGCGATGCTTGCCTTGGGTGATCGGCGTGTCGGACGAGCGATCAAGATCGCCTGGGAGCGTGGATGTCGGTTCGACGGATGGACCGAGCATTTCAAACCTAATGAATGGTTTACGGCCATCAACGCTGCTGGGCTGGATATCGCTTGGTACATTCACCGCCAACGTGATCCTGAAGAGCCGCTGCCGTGGGACCTCGTTGACATTTTCGTAAACAAACGCATGTTGCAGCGCGAGTACGATCGAGCGATTGAGGCAGGAGCAGCTGAGCCAGAGCCTGTGAGCTAGACCACCTTTGATCAAATCGGAAAGGATTCAGCGTCAGGACATTGATGCGTAAGGAATTCACTGCCGACACGATTGCAGCTATTGCCACACCCATTGGACGCGGCGGAATTGGGATTGTTCGTATTAGCGGACCCGGCGCATCCAAGATCGCTTACGCGATAACCGACCGCTCGATGGATTTGGGACTCATACCCCGCCACGCTCACCTCGTCCACATCAACGACGACAATGGCCAGATCATCGATCAAGCGCTATTGCTATACATGCCAGGCCCACATTCATATACGGGCGAGAATGTGGTGGAGTTAAGTTGCCACGGGGGACCGATAATCCTCACCCGTGTGCTCGATCGTGTGCTCGCCGCCGGGGCCCAACCAGCCCGCGCCGGCGAATTCACCTTACGTGCGTTCCTCAGTGGTCGTATCGACCTCGCCCAGGCAGAGGCAGTAGCTGACCTGGTGGCAGCACCGACTCCCGAGGGGGTATCAGTCGCAGCCAACCAGCTTGCTGGTCGCTTGTCCGACGCTGTCCACAATATGCGCCGATCCTGTGTAGACCTGTTGGCCCAAATGGAAGCGGAAGTCGACTTCGACGAGGACGACGTTCCAGCAATGGATCGGGAAACCATTGGGACACTACTTGATCACCTAGATCACCAGCTGAGCACCGTACTAGAATCGTCCAAGCGCGGAATTATGCAACGGCACGGCATACGCGTGGCCTTGATTGGCAGTCCAAACGTCGGGAAATCATCCTTGCTAAACGCACTACTCAGCACAGACCGAGCGATCGTAACGAACGTGCCGGGAACAACACGAGACGTCCTCGAGGAATCGTTTAACCTCGATGGCGTGCCCATCGTCCTCAACGATACAGCGGGCCTTCGCGATACACATGACCTGGTCGAAGACATTGGGGTGGCGAGAACAAAAAGGGCACTCGAGAGTTCTGACGTGGCCGTTCTCGTGATCGATTCCAGCCGCCCTCTACTCCAAACCGACCTAAACGCGGCAGCTCGTGTTCGGGCAACAGATAAACCAGCGATCGTGGCACTCAACAAACGCGATCTTCCACAGGGAGTTCATAGTCAGGAAATTGCCAAGTTCCTCCCAAACGCCACAGTAATCCATACTGCCGCCCCTATGGATGACATCGAGGAGCTACGAAATGCCATACGTGCCACAACTGGTATCGTCGACGAGAGCGGCGGCCTGGTACTTGTAGCCAGCATTCGTCATGAAGATGCTCTACGACGCACGCGTGATGAATTGGCTAGTGCCCAACATGCCGTTGCCAACGGCGAACCTTCAGACCTCATAAGTATTGGTGTGCGTGGCGCAGTCAACACGCTAGGCGAAATTACCGGCGAGTCCGCCACGGAAGATCTTCTGGACGCGATCTTTTCGAAGTTCTGCATCGGGAAGTGAATATCAAACCTACACAACGTCTCGTTGGCATCTTTCCCTACCTCGTTCTATTTGAACCGATCGAAATCTTGGGTGTCCGACTTGATGTCACCAGTGGTGAAGAATTGGAAGCACCGCTGCATGAAATCCTCAGCGTTTTTCGTGACGGGCGAGGCCATCCAATCCAGCTCGCAACGTCTATTTCCGTCGACATACCGGCAGGAACCGAGGCTCACAAAGCACGACTCATCCAGAATCTCACTGCGTTACTCGGATATCTACTCCTCGACCCCGAACACCCAGCGAGCTCCCCCAAGTCCGAGAATCTCACAATCTGGATGTTTTCTCCCGGCTCAAGTGACGCTGAAGCATGGCTGGCAACACCAAACATGGACCGGTATATGTCGCTTGACCCCGTCAAAGATGCAATCTACCCGCCAACGCCAGATATGACGATTATTCAGGACCATGTAAACCCAGAGGCAGCGGGCCTTGCTCTCTCCCAAGACGCCAACTGGATTAACGACCAAGCGATCGCGGATCGTGACCGTGTATTACTGGCTATGTATTGGTATGGACGGTCCTTTTCAGCTAATCCGCAAGAGGATGATCGGACCCGCATTGTCCATCTCGCCACTGCCTTCGAAGTACTGCTCCGAATAGGGCTGGGTCGCGGCAAACGTCGATCGCTTCAAGCTGAGCTCGGGAAGTTGCTTGGGGACCACCCCATTCTCGACGAATGGACCGAGCAGTTCTATCAAGCCCGATCCGAGATTGTTCACCGCGGCTGGACTGCCGACCTCCTGTTCCACCATCCGCTCGCCACGCGTGCTCACGCTTCACTCGTGCTGTCGGGACAGCGCATCCTCAGACTCGCCGTGGAATCCGAGATCCGATTACGTGCTGGTGGCGCTCTCGCACGAACAATGCCACGGCTGTTCTACGAGCGATATGTACAACCCGACCTTGAACCCAACGAAGCACGACTCGCCCAACTTCAAACCATAGGGCGCCTGCGCGGGCGTAGTGCACACGAATTTCTGGCGACGATCGGACGGTTGACGTTCACAGACACTACAGGATCACTAAATGACTTGGTAGCGGTCGGTCGTCGTCTGCTTCGCCTTTTCATTCAACACTGTCTGGGCAAGCAACCTCCGGACAGCTTCGTACATTGGGCGCTTGCCGCCGAACCAAAAGCCGAAAGCATCGTCACAGCATATCGTCAGCTTCAAGCTGGTCTCCGCAACGAGCAAACTAGCCCATGGCCCGCACGCGGCACATCTGATCAATATCTCTGGCGTATCGAACGCGCCGTGAGACACTTCGCTGCCTACGCAGAAACCGTAGCGCCGGAAATGGCCAAAGACTCGTCATCAACTGACCGTATACGCCTAAGCACAACTACTGCTGCGACCAAGACCCAAAAATAGACAGCAAGCTCCGGAAGGAAATAGCCATGATCAACCAAGCCATGCACAAGACCAGCCGACATGGCACCAGCTATACCCCAAGCAAACGGATCAGGTTCGCCATTAGATAAGCGACGGCTACATACCCATGTTGCCCAAAAGAGCGCTACCGCAAACAGAAACGCGAGGAGGCCAAATAACCCGATTGAAAGCCACACTTCCAAGAGCAGGTTATGCGGATGTGAGATATTCGGTTCACGCCAAGCATCGGGACGCATATATGCCCGGTAATGAGACAAGAAATTGTCGGGCCCAACGCCAAAAACTAGGTGATCCCGGACCATACGCCATCCAGCATCCCAAATCGAGAGCCGAGAGACCGCACCTCCATCCCCAATGCGAAGAAACAGCGCCAATCGATCAAACCCGAAAGTCAGCACCGCGCAACCTACGAGCAGAAATCCTCCGAACATTTGGAGAATCCTTGAGCCCACACTTGAATGTCTCCAGAAATGCACACTTACAACCGCCACACCAAGCAAACAACCAAGCCATGCACCTCGACTCCAGGTCAACAACAGCACTATGAGCAATATCAGCAGAGCAGCCATCCACGGCGTACGTCGGGTACGGGCTGAAAATACCAAGGCAAGCGCTACAGGAACCGCTCGCTCAAGAACCAAGCCTAAATTGTTGGGTGATCCAAATGTCCCCCGAAGGCGTGGCAGCACAGTCTCCCCAACGAACGCTCCTGTTGGAGCCAAAACTAATGCGACCAATGCCAAGAGGGTGGCACCTGTTACCAGCGCGGCTAACAAACGCCGTACATCCGACCTGTCACGCAATACCGAGACGAGCACGACGAAGAGAGCCGCTGGCTCCAGAATCACCGTTCGAAAGTCCCGCAACGCAAACTTCGGAAAGTCCGCAAATACAGCTGCCGCAATTCCAGCAAGCACAAAATAGCCAACGGCGAAACGCCAACGCCCTTGCATGATTTCCGGGTTTCCTGACCAGATCGCTCTGATGATCAAAGCAAAGACGACCGCGACGAGCAGAATCTCGCTTACGGGTCGATCAATCACACCTGTACGACCAACG
>PVBE010528356.1_pt1 | contig 12267 bp, 12 predicted proteins | sample 1631181 | NCBI WGS metagenome assembly PVBE01 (sample SAMN08397723, study PRJNA350692) | Marine metagenome, whole genome shotgun sequencing project. | isolation source: water | place: Pacific Ocean | collected 2012-04 | reverse complement strand
TGCAAGCTTTCAAGCAATTGGAACTCTTCTCGTATTTGGTTTACTTGTCGCTCCACCTGCTACTGCAACATTATTGGTAAAAAAGGTTCCGATGATAATGATTGTTTCAATCATTATTGGTTTTATTGCGGTGATAACAGGCCTGTTAATAAGCTTTCATTATGGAACAGCTGGGGGGGCAACTATGGCCCTTGTCAGCGTCTTAGAATTCTTTTTGGTCATGATAATTCAATCAGGATTCCGGGCATTTCGGAAAGATGACCCAAAAGTAGAGAAAGAAGTATCGCATCCTCCACAACATTGTTAGCTAGCCATTTATGTAGCGGAATTGTGTTTACAGTGGTCTATAGAAGTGGCAATATGGGATTAAACACGGGGAAGTTTTTTTTAAAATAACAAGAGGCGAATATGAAATTTAGTTTGTTTTTAAAAGACACCCATATGGAAGTCGTAGAAAGTTTAAAGAAAAAACATTCCACTGCTTCAAAGGAAGAAATTATAAAAAGGTATGTCAAATCTGCTATTCAATTACAAAATGATGATTCGATTTTTGGATCCGCAAGAGAGCAGTGTGGGGGAGGATGTTTCTCTTCCGAACCACAATTTGAGATTGACATGGACGAAGCTGACTTCAATAAATTAAGAAGTATTTACCAAAATTATGAATTTGAAGAATATGACACTGAAGAAGAAGAAATTAGCAAAACAATAAGATGCATTATCAATTTTATTGATTATCAGCCTGACTCAATCTCTATTTGAAAACAGTAAAACTAACTATCTGATAGCTCTGCTGTTGTTCTCAGTAGCCGTTACAAGCGATTTTTTGTTTAGTACGCTTGGGAACGTATGCAAATAACAATCAACGGTCTAGCAAAAGAAGGAGACGGTGTAGGCCGATTCCCTGACGGAAGAGCAATTTTTGTTCGTGGTGCATTGCTGGGTGAAAAAGTTGACGTTGTTACGACAGAAGAAAAAACGAAATTTCTTCGCGGACATACCGTAGCTGTTCTAGAGCCACACGAACATCGAGTAACGCCTTTTTGTAGTCATATTCAAGATGGTTGCGGAGGCTGCAACCTCCAACATGCAGATGGAGAACTCCAAAAGCAAATAAAGCTTCGTATTACGCAAGAAGCTTTTGAACGAATAGGTAAATTTGGCGATGTTCCTGTCACCTATGGCGGCTGCATAGAGCCGGTAGGGTATCGGACAACAGTGCGTTGTTCAGTCCACGATGGGAAAGCTGGCATGCGCGGCTTCCGAAGCCATGACCACATACCGTTGAGTTCTTGTGGAGTAGCTCACGAACGCGTTGAGGAGATAATGATTAAAAGCTATTTCGGAGATAACGAAGAGGTAGTTATACGAACAAGTATTCTTACAGGAAAATCCTTAGTAATTGCTTCTACTTCCGGCAAGACGATAGAGACCCTTAAAGATGTTCAAGTCATTAGTTACGATCAACTTCGAAAAGGAGAGTCAGCAAATATTGTTGAACAAGTTTACGGCAAGGAATGGAGGGTTTCGGCAGAGTCATTCTTTCAAGCATCTCCACAAGGAAGTGAGCTACTTGTCCGCACCGTTAAAGAAGTTATCCAAAAGAGTGTTCCTGCATCTGCATCAATGATTGATTTGTATTCTGGAGTTGGTATTTTCTCCGGAACAATAGGGTCCGGACGCCAAGTCACAGCAATAGAGCAAAATATTTCAGCGACGAAAGACTCAATCCATAATCTGGGTAATGCTGTCAATCATGTTTGTTCTCGCGTTGAACAATGGGAAGTCGTGCCTCATGATTTTGTGATTGCGAACCCGTCGCGAAGTGGGATGAGTAAAAGAGTCCCAAACATTATCGAACTAACAGGTGCGGCATTTGTAGTTCTCATTAGTTGTGACGCGGCCGCTGCCGCCCGCGATGCAAGACGAATGGTGGATACAGGATTCCAATTAGATGAGATAATAGTTCTTGATCTTTTCCCACAAACTTCTCACGTAGAGGTAATTTCGGTATTCGTTCGATAAATACTTGACTTGGCCTGTCAGAAGCTCCATCTTTTCAAGTTGTGGGTGCTAGAGGCTATGTGTTCGCAGAATTTATTTCTTCTATTCCTTGTTTAAGCCGTTTCATGTCCATTCGAAATACATTCAAATTATCAGCAAGGTTTTGATGGCCTTCTAAATCCACAAATTCATCACCAATGTTTTTTAGAAGAGAATGCTTTTCTTGCAATTTCTTTCCGAGTGCTTCCCCTTCTCGGGTTAATTTTATGAGCCAAGCTCGATGGTCATATGGGTCTGGTGTGCGTTCTATTATCTTTTTCCCCTCTAAGTTTTTTATGACTATGCCTAGTCTTGCCTTTCCGATGCCTAAAGAGTTTGCTAGTTGGCTTTGCGTGAATGAATCATTATGGCCAATCAGCGAAATGAGGGCCACATCAGTCAAATTCAGGTCAAATTCAGAAAAAATGAATTCAAATGTTTTCGTGATTTCCCGAGCAAGTAGAACAATATTCCAGTGAACTTTATAAGAGGGAGGTCCTCGTAGCCCAGAATCAACTTCGTCCAGTTTCTCCATAATCAGACAGTACTTCTTGCTGGCATCATTGGAAAATCTGCATAGAAAATCGATTTTAAGAAAAAATAAAACAGCGTGAATACGTCTATCTCTATCTAGTATGTTTGCATACTTTCCTAGACATATTTTGCTTATTCGGTTTATGGTTACAGCACGACAATTAATAAGGGGGGTTCATGTCTTTAAAGACACGACATTTTAAATTATTGACTATCATCATTGCTTTTTTGACGCTCGGAGCGTTAGCCGTTGGATGCGGTGATGATGATGATGGGCGGCCAAGCAAACTAGTATTTGGTCAAGTGCCATCAGAAGATGCTACTGGGCTTACGGAGGCTTATTCTACAGTTTCAGAAATTTTGGTAGACAATATAGAAGGTCTTGAAGAAATAGAGATGTTCATCGCTACTGAGTACGCTGGCATGGTTGAAGGTATGATCGCTGGACGTATTGATCTGGGCCAATTCGGTGGTTTCACCTATGTGATCGCAACCAAAAATGGTGCGAACCTTGAAGTTGGTGGTGCTCTGACTCGTAAAAAGGGAGCAAATCCGGGCTATAGAAGTTATTTAGTAACTGGGAAAGACAGTGGTATCTCAACCCTTGAAGATCTTGCCGGTAAGACGGTATGTTTCGTTGACCCAGGGTCAACGTCAGGGTTCTTATTCCCATCAGAGGGTTTACTCTCAGTAGGTCTAAATCCGGCAGAGGGTTCGAGTGATATTACCCCGATCTTTGCAGGTGGACATGACGCCTCAATTTTGAGCGTCTTAAATGGTGACTGTGACGCAGGTTTCGCTGCTGACGTCTTCCTAAAGAGTCAACCTGATGACGCTGGTGCAGGTATTTTGCAAGGTGGAGGAGACATTGACGGTATTCTTGACCGAGTAGACGGTACTGATGTCAACCCCGAAAGCGCAGAACTCGCAATCATTTGGAAAACTGAAATTATTGCTGGAGCTCCTTATGCAATAAATAAAGACACAATTCCCGCAGACATGATTGCAGAGATAACAACTGTCCTGAAAGAGAAAGCTAACGTTGATTATGCACTTGCCAATGGCTATTGCACTGGAACTCCAGAAGAGAACGACTGCCAGATAAGTTCAGGTAATGATTCCTGGGGATACGTTGACGTCGGAGGCGACTCCTATTATGACGGTGTGCGAAATGTTTGTGAAGTAACCGGCGCCTCGAAGTGCGAGTAGCTAGAACACAAACAATCTAAACTCAAGAAACTATAAATATATGAGTCAAAACGATATGGTTTCCCCTGATGATGGCAACGTAACTGTTCCAGATTCAGGGGAAACCGTTATTGGAATTGAAAACCTAGTTAAAACTTTTGACAACGGTAGTGTCACAGCTCTGAATGGTGTTTCATTTAAAGTACCCAAAGGGCAATTACTAGTAATTATTGGGCTTTCGGGTTCAGGAAAATCAACCCTGCTTCGGCATCTCAATGGATTACACTTGCCGACAGAAGGGTCAGTGGAGGTGCTCGGCAAAGACGTGCCTTCCCTAAGTCGACCTGACCTTCGCATTTTAAGACGCGATATCGGGTTTGTCTTTCAGCAATTCAATATTGTTGGAAGAATAACTTGCATAGAAAATGTGCTGAGTGGTGCTTTGGGAAGAATTCGAGGGCCAAGAATCGGAGCGATGATGTATCCAAAATCATTGCGAATCGAAGCGTTTGAACAACTTGAGAGAGTTGGACTGGCAGACCGGGCTTGGCAGAGAACAGATACATTATCCGGTGGGCAGCAACAGCGCGTAGCGATAGCACGAAGTTTAATGCAGAAGCCGAAAATTGTTCTCGCTGATGAACCTGTTGCTTCTCTGGATCCTGAAATCTCAGGGCAGGTAATGGATCTTCTTGTCCAGTGCTGTATAGAAGACGGGATAACTGTTCTTTGTAGCCTGCATCAGGTAGATCTAGCTCTAGGGTGGGCAGATCGACTCATCGGGTTACGTGATGGGGAAGTGGTTTTGGATTCTCCAGTTAAAGGCTTGGACCAAAAAGAAGTCATGGGTGTTTATCGTGATTTGGATCCAACCGGATCAAAACAAGATGAGTACTTATTACCTGACTTGGACTCGTAATGGGCATGTTAGAAACCCAAGGTCAAGAAAATCTAGGGAATCGCAAACTAGTAAACGATGATTTCTCAGGCCAGGTTTCTCGTCCGTGGACTTTCCAAAGAAAACAGATCTGGGTTTTTGTCATCCTTCTTATAGCTGTCTTTGTTTGGGCTATTGACCGTGTGGGGCTTTCATTTAGTGGGATAGCAGAGATTATTGAAGGGTGGCCAGCGACGTGGAACCTTCTCGAGAGGATGGTGCCACCATTTATTCCCAGCGAAGATTTAGATATTGTCACATCAGCCGCTCTTGACACGTTTTTTATGGCTTTTGCAGGGACGGCACTCGGCTTAGTTCTTGGTATACCGCTCGGTCTTCTCTCAGCTCGAAATGTGATGCCTTTTGCTTTTGTTCGTGCATTAGCGAAGGCAGTAATTGTCTTCTCAAGAGCTATACCTGCTCTGGTGTTTGCTATTTTCTTTGTCAGAATATATGGGATAGGTGTCCTACCGGGAGTTCTAGCGCTTGGTATTCACTCAATTGGTATGATCGGCAAACTTGTAGCAGATGCAGCGGAAGACATTGACCCACGTCCTAGGGAAGGGGTAATTTCCACTGGTGCGGGACCGATGCAAGACCTATCTACAGGTATTTGGAGCCAGATGGTACCGACGGTTATAACTATTTCCTTGTACCGCCTAGAAATCGATTTCCGTTCTGCGCCGATCCTTGGATGGGTAGGGGCAGGAGGAATTGGTGTTCTTCTTCGCGTCTACCAAGGAAGTCTCCAATACCAGCAGATGCTTGGTGTAACGCTGCTGATCGTGGCCCTTGTAATTCTTTTAGAAGCGCTTTCAGCGTTGACACGACATGCACTTTTAGGGACGACAGAAAGGTTTCCGGGGAAATCAACTGATTCAAAGGGTAAAAAAACAGAGCTTGGTTTAATCAGTCCCGGAGCAAAGATCGCAGATTGGTTTATACAAAGATCCAAGCAAAGATTAAGCAAAGAGAACCGGTCTTCTGAGAAGCGATTGACCCCGCCATGGACAGCAGAGCGAGTGAAAGTAAACACAGTTAGTCTCATATTCTCAGTACTTCTTGTACTCTCGTTGATCATCCCTGATATCGGTGCTGATGAAGTTGTCACAGGTAGTGGGAAAATTCCAGAAATGCTACGAAGGCTAACCCCTAACGATTGGTCATGGTTCACCGACCGAGTCGTTACTGACTTGATTGATACGGTAGGGATAGGAATGGCTGCGACTGGAATTGCATTGCTATTCGCGATTCCATTCTCCTTCCTTGCTGCAAGTAACACTGCCCCAGGCCGTTTCGTGTATTTATGTTCGCGCCTTTTTATGCTTCTTGTCCGTTGTGTTCCCGAGTTAGTAGTCGCAGTTATCTTTGTTGCTGCAATTGGACCAGGTCCTAAAGCTGGAACTCTGGCACTGACTATTGGGATGTTTGGTTTCATCACAAAACTTTTCGCTGACGCAATAGAGGAAGCTCGTCAAGGTATCCGAGATGGAGTGACTTCAACTGGGTCAACGAGACTTCAAGAGTCAACTACGGCAGTTATGCCGCAAGTAGTGACTTCTATGATTAGCAACTCTATGTATCTGTTGGATGTTTCGATCAGAAGTTCAACAGTTGTGGGTATCGTCGGCGGCGGAGGAATAGGATTTTTGGTAATTAATTCTGCTAGGCAGCTTCAGTGGGAAACTTTAGGTGGAATTATTTTCTGCATCTTTATCATCGTGTATGCCATTGAACTTCTTGCTACTTATGTAAGGAGAAAAGTGACCTGATGATATTAAGAAAAGCTTCTAAATTTTCCTGCCAGATTTCAACACCGAGAGAACGACTACTTTAGTATGCGCATATTAGTAACGAATGATGATGGGTTTGATTCACCTGGTCTACATGCTCTAGCAAGGGCATTAAAACCATTTGGTGAATTAGTAGTTGCAGCTCCAGATAGGGAATACTCCGGAGCATCTTCAAGTGTTGGGCCAATACCACTCACAACTGAGAAATGTAGAGTTGCAATTGAAGGGATTGATGAAGCATGGGCTGTATCAGGACCTCCTGGATTAATAGTTTTTTTAGCAAGCATGGATGCGTTTGGCGCCCCATTTGATCTCGTTGTTTCTGGTATTAATCCTGGAGCTAATGTAGGTAATCCTGTATACCTTTCAGGGACAGTTGGTGCTGCGATCGTAGCGAGGATGGTTGGGGTAACTGGGATAGCTATAAGTCAGGAGTCAGTAAATTCGTTAGTTGAAACATTCTCAGATCATCAAACTAATGAGCAGAAATGGGAAACTGCTGCTCACATAGCTGCTTCTGTTGTTTCAAACCTTGTAGAAACCCCTTTGCCAGAGCCCAGCGTGATGAATATCAATGTGCCAAATGCGGAGATTTCTGAGATCAAGGGCTGGGTGCGGGCAGAAATCGGGGATACATTCGCTACTCACCGTTCAGTGGCTATAGAACCCTCGTCAGAGAAAGAAGACGCTTATAAATTGATTATGGGCAACGGGGAAAGAGTCTCTCGCCTTCCTATAGAGACAGATACTGGGGCAGTAGCAAACGGTTATGTTTCTGTAACATGGATCAGTAAGTTATCACTAGAAGAAGCCCCTTTCGGGGAAAGCGTAGAAGCATCGTTAGATACTTATTTCCAAAAGTAAATAGAGCCGGTGAAGTACAGCCAGGCTAACTGTAAAAGTTGCTTTTAGGATTTTAGAAAAGTTACCTGTGTAGTTTCTACATGTACGCCCGCAGCTATCCGGTCTGCAGTGAACTGCTCATCAGTCATGAACGCTCCAACTGTTTCCTGGTCAGGGGCTTCCATGACTAGATGCAGCATTTTTTCATTTTCCTGCTCAACGCCTTGGACAATTACTTTTCCGCCTGCGGCTTCAATTTTTGGGACCGCTTCTGAGTTAAACCACTCACTAAATCTTTCAAAGTTATCTATTTCTTCTTGTAAGAGAAAAATCATTGGGATGCCTTTCTAATAGTTTTCTGTTTCTTCAACCATAGAATGTGGTTAGGGGTCTTGTAAAACACTGCGAAAACCACCCGTAGAGGGACGCTAGAGGGCAGGTGTTTACAGGGGTTTAAGAATTTCGTGGTACCTTTCTCCTATGAAAGTCACGAAGTTAAACAATTTCTTTGGCGCTGAAATCCAAGAAATTGATTTAGCAAACCTTACTGACGAGAATGTCGACGACATAAAGCAACTATGGCTTACACACAAGGTCTTAGTTCTTCGTAATCAGGAATTAACTCTGGAAGAACATATAAATTTTTCGAGAAGGTTCGGCAATCTTGAAGTGCACCCATTCGGGAACATCCACCCAGAGCATCAGGAAGTGCTCGTTTTGGAAACGGGTGGAGAGACGGGGAAACAGTCTTACAGTGCTACTGATTGGCATTCGGATGTTACTTATAGGGAAAAACCTCCAATGGGATCGATACTTCGAGGCAAAGTGATTCCACCCGTGGGTGGAGATACATGTTTCGCAGATGCTGCAGAAGCGTACAATCGGCTCGATCCTGAAATTCAAATTATCGTTGCTGAGCTATCTGCCATCCATGATTGGAACAAAATGACAAGCCAGGGGAAGAACCCTCTTCGAGATAACACTCAAGATGAAATGCGTAAAACATTCCCGCTTATGTCCCATCCGGTAATACGAACACACCCTGAGACAAAGGAAAGGGCAATATTTACCAATAACTTCTTTACATCGCACATCGACGGTGTAGGCGAAGAAGAAAGTGAGTATCTGCTACGAAAATTAGCAGAGGCCATTCGTGATCCAAGTATTCAAATTCGGGTTAGATGGGATGAAACGACAGTAGTCATGTGGGATAACAGATGCGTGCAACATACAGGCACAGATGATTTCCTACCAGCACATCGCAGGATGGAAAGAACGGCAATTGCCGGTGACCGACCATTTTGACTTAAAAGCTATGTTTAAAGTGGTTCTGTGAAGGGGTTAAGAATTTCGCTTGCAGAAAGATATCCATAAGTCATAGCTCGACATAACGAATAGCCGCTGTTATAACCTGCTCCTCCGCCCGTTGTTCGTGTGACACACTCTCCTGCAGCAAATAAGCCGTTAATAGGCGCTCCATTTTGACGTAGCACTTTTCCTGATTCGCCTGCTACTAGCCCTCCAGCCGCTATCCCTGTATTGAGAAGGTTCATTTTCATTCCGTGAAAAGGAGCGTCTGTCAAGGGCCCTACATTTGGATTTGGCTGATGATCTCCATCCCCTCTGAAAGTTCGAACAGATGCATTGGTCCCACGTCCAAAATGTGGATCACTGCCACTTTGGGCATGGAAGTTATATTCTTCAATAGTTTCCTTTAAACCTATTGGATCAATGCTCAATTCTTTCGCTAGATCTTCAATGTTTGAAGCGGATGACACTAAACCTTAGACATAAGGTTCCCCCGGTCCAGTCACACCCAACCCATAACGACTGTGATGCCAGTCATCCCAAATCATGAAGAAGGGCAAATTTGGTTTATTCCCACCTTTGTCTTCCTCCATCGCTCCAGCGATAACGTCAGGATGAAAGGAATCATCACAAAATCTTTTTCCTTTCGTGTTAACTAAAATTGTGTGGGGCATGCAGTGCTCATAGCAACCTCTGAACCCTGAGTCTCCTTCAAAAGTTGGCTTTGGTAGTTTATAACCGGGTGTTATCGGCGCTGCAGTTCCCGGTACGGCATTTACTTCCGCTCCCACCTGCATTCCAAGGTTTATCCCATCGCCTGCGATTGAAACGGGTGCCAAACTTCCACCATGCTCTAAAGGAATTCCAATGAATCTTTCACCGAGTTGATGTGACCAATCATGCGATCCGGTAGCTAAGATCACTTGGCCGTAAAGGTCCATAGTTCCTGAGGGAGCTTCTGAACGAACCCCTATCACACTTTCTTCGTTTGTAAGAAGGCTCGTTACAGGTTGTTCGGTATAGACATCAATGGATCTTTCAAATACGCCTTTAACGAACCATGCCGCTATGCCTTGTCCGAATGTCAGAGTATCGTTCTCTTTTCTGCGTTCCATAACGTCTCTATCCCACCGGTCGCGAGCTGAGACTCCGCCCCATTCAAACATTTCTTCGTAAGTGATGCCTATTGGCCAATGTGGGGCATCTATCAAGAGTTTTCTGCTTTCCCCTAGTAAGTCTCCGTTTATTGGTTCGCCAGTTAGATATCTGCCAGTTGCTTTAGAGCCTGGGGCGTCAGGGTAATAATAATCCTCGTAGTTAGGTATTAAACGCCACTGAATTATCCCTTCTTTCTCGAACCACTCTGCAGCTTCTATTGCTCCTTCTATCCACTCAATTGCTCGCTGGGTATCAAAGAGTTCTGGGTATTTATTAGCAATGGAGTGAACATAATTAAGAGTTTCGTCTATTGAGTCTTCAATCCCGATTTTCTTTGCTACATGATTAGCGCCAACCCATACCTGTCCACCAGACCAAGCCGTAGCTCCACCAAGGTGAGGTGACTTTTCAACTATGCAGACAGACCCGCCTAAACTGTGAGCGCGTATCGCAGCAGAGAGTCCGCCAATACCAGAACCGACTATGACTACATCATATTTTGAATCCTGAAAAACGGTCACAAGCTAAATCCCATCATCAACGACCTGATGAGTAAACAGTATGAGTAAATAAATGCATTAGCAAAAGCTACATAAATACCTCAAAGCTTTAGAACCGTTTAGCAGCAACCGCCGTTAAATTCACCAGGCAGAGCATAGACCCATATGAACAAAACAATCCAAGTGTTAAAGAAATTCACAATCGTAAGCAGTGTCAAATAAAGGGTATTGAATTTATTGCCTTTCAAATCGGGATCTCGCTTTATTCTTCTATGCCCGATAACTGCAGTTACGAGGCTTATAAGATAAAAAAGTGAAGTAGCCAAACCCCAAATAATTACCCCTTCATCAATAACGGATTCTCCTGCGAATGCGAGCATAAAATCGATTGGTATTAGTACAGCAGAGAGCAGCGAAATCTGATAATACTTTGGGCCTGAAGGGTTCCGTAACCAAGTTGAGCCGTCAGCAACATACAATTGCTGCTGCTGTTTAGATGGCGGTGGCGGTTGATTGCTACTAGCTTCCATATTTCAAGAGTAAGAGAAAATAATTTTGGTTGCAATTGTTGCGGGTTTAGGGCAGAACAGGTTTGTTACATGTGTGGGGTGCTAGAGGCACTAGAGGCTATGTAATTGCAGGGGTTTGGAAGTTACTGTTAGGTTTCTACTATGATCGTAACGAGGTTAAATAATTTCTTCGGTGCAGAAATCCATGGCATTGATGGATCAAACCTTACAGATGAGCATGTTGATGACATAAAAGAACTATGGCTTACACATAAGGTTCTAGTTCTCCGAGATCAGGTATTGACTCCAGAAGAGCATGTAGAGTTCTCTCGAAATTTCGGTGATCTTGAAGTTCACCCTCATGTTCAAAAAAACCGGGGGGATCCGGATATCCCCGAGATACTAATTCTCGAAGCAGGTGGTTCAAAGAGGGCACTTGGAACTGATTGGCACTCTGATGTGACGTTTAAAGAAAAACCGCCAATGGGATCTATTCTTAGGGGAGTGGTTATTCCAGAAGTCGGTGGGGATACTTGCTTCGCAGATTCGACTGCTGCATTTGACCGTTTGGATTCAGAAACGAAAGGAAAAGTAGAGACGTTATCTGCGACTCATGACTGGTATACGGAAAGTAACCCTTCCGCACCTAAAAATAAGGATGAGGTCGATAGAGAGAAATATCCTCTTGTCAGCCACCCAGTGATACGAACACACCCTGAGACAAAGGAAAAGGGAATATATACGAATAACTTCTTTACATCACACATCGACGGTGTCGACGAAGAAGAAAGTAAGCATCTACTACGAAAATTAGCGGGGGCGATTCGTGATCCAAGTATTCAAATTCGGGTTAGGTGGGACGAAAAGTCAGTAGTCATGTGGGATAACAGATGTGTGCAACATACAGGAACGGATGATTTCATACCGGCACATCGCAGAATGGAAAGAACAACAATTATCGGTGACCGACCATTCTGACTTGAAATTTGTTACGTTTCGCCCATTTATCCCGTGGAGATAAAGCGAAGTTTTAGGTGGTGTCTAAAGCTATTAACTTAGGACCTTCTTCCAACTTCTCAGAACGCAAAGTATCTAAAGCGCTGTAACAGTTTGTTAAAAATCATTTCTTCTATTAGCTATAGGACCATCTCTATTCGTTAGGAATGATCGTTATGAAACGCCTGCTATCTCTTCTTTTATTGTTTTGCGTGTTTGGAGCTGTTGCTTGTAGTAGCGATAGTTCTGATGAATCTGCTGAAGGGAGTGACTCTGTTGAGTTAACGATGCAATCAGATACAAGTGAATTAGAGGAACGTATAGCTGCTCTTGAAGCAGAGTTAGCTAATTTATCTGCTGGACCTGCTGGGCCTGCTGGACCTGCCGGAGCCGATGGTGCTGACGGTGCTGACGGTGCTGTTGGACCTAAGGGGGATAAAGGAGATCCTGGTACTGAT
>PVBE010023945.1_pt1 | contig 12267 bp, 10 predicted proteins | sample 1631181 | NCBI WGS metagenome assembly PVBE01 (sample SAMN08397723, study PRJNA350692) | Marine metagenome, whole genome shotgun sequencing project. | isolation source: water | place: Pacific Ocean | collected 2012-04 | reverse complement strand
CTTCGCACTACCCATTAGGTCAAAACTGCATACTTCGTGTCTTCATAAATCTTTATAAATGAAAAATATACTTTCAACGTTAGTAATCATCCTTAGTTTAAATTCAATTGCTCAAATGCCAAAAATTGAATTTGATGAATATAAATTGGATAATGGTTTAACAGTACTTTTACATGAAGATCATAGTACGCCAATAGTTGCGGTATCTGTCATGTATCATGTAGGGGCTAAGAATGAGAATCCTGAAAGAACTGGATTTGCTCATTTTTTTGAACATTTATTATTTGAAGGTTCAGCAAATATTAAAAGAGGTGAATTTTTTAAATACATTGAAAATGCCGGAGGTAATAATAATGCTAATACTACTAATGACAGAACTTTTTATTATGAAGTATTGCCTTCAAATCAATTGGAGCTAGGCTTGTGGCTAGAGTCTGAAAGGCTATTACATGCTAATATAGATCAGGAGGGAGTGGATACTCAAAATGAAGTTGTAAAAGAAGAAAAAAGGTTGCGAATAGATAATCAACCTTATGGTAGTTTTTTAGCTGAAATGAATAAAAGAGCTTTTAAAGTACATCCATATAGGTGGACAACTATTGGTGAAATGGAACATTTAGATGCAGCTACTTTAGAAGAGTTTATGGGTTTTTACCAGAAGTTCTATGTGCCTGAAAATGCAATTTTATGTATTGCAGGTGATGTGAATATTAAGGATACTAAAAAAATGATCCAAGCCTATTTTGGTCCAATTCCTTCTGGAAAAGAAAAAATAGAGAGAGTTAGTGTAGTAGAACCACCTATGGAAGGTGAAATAAGAGATACAGTATATGATGACATACAACTTCCTGGTGTGATGATGGCTTACAGGATCCCTGCACAAGGAACAGATGATTTTTATGCTCTTGAAATGATGAGTATGGTGCTTTCTGATGGTGAAAGCTCAAGATTAAATAAAAAATGTGTTGAAAATACTCAGTCTGCTATGTATGTAGGGTCATTCCCTTTTCCATGTGAACACCCTGGACTTTCGTTTGTTTTTGGATTAGCAAATGCAGATACTGACCCTTTAATACTTGAGAAAGAGATAAATGAGGAAATGGATCTTATACAAAATGAATTAATTACTGATATTGAACTTCAGAAGATCCGAAATATGATTGAAAATGACTTTATATATAATTTTTCTTCTATGATTGGAATTGCAGAGAATCTAGCTAATTACAAAATGTATTTTGGAGACGCTGGTTTGATCAACAATGAATTAGAACGTTACTTTAAAGTCACTAAAGAAGATATTATGAGAGTAGCTAAAAAATACTTTCATAGAGATAACAGAGTAGTTCTTTACTATTTACCTAAAGAGGAAGGTTAGAACATAATTTTAATTAAAGAATAAATCATTAAAATGAGAAAAAGAATCATAATAATAATATTACTGTTTGTTAATACATTAAATTATTCTCAAGATATAGATCGAACAAAAGCACCTGAGCCTGGAGTTGCTCCTGAGATCAATATAAGTAAACCTATTATATTTGAATTGGAGAATGGTTTAAAGGTTTTTGTGGTTGAAAACCATAAATTACCTAAAGTTTCTTTTCAGCTTACTGTTGATATGGACCCTGTAATTGAAAAGGGTCATGTTGGTTTATCTTCAATGATGGGTGATATGTTAAGTGCAGGTACAACAACAAAAACAAAAGCTGAAATTGATCAGGAAATTGATTTTATTGGAGCTTCATTAAATTCTTATTCAAATGGATTTTATGCTTCTTCTCTCAGTAAACATGCTGATAAGGTGTTGAATCTTGCAAGTGATGTAATTTTGAATCCAGCATTCCCTGAAGAAGAGCTTGAAAAAAAGAAAAAAAGAACACTTTCTGGTTTAAAATCAATTAAAACCAATGCGGATGCAATATCTTCCAGAGTTGGTAATGCGCTAAAGTATGGAAAGGGTCATCCATATGGGGAAGTTCAGATGAAAGAGGATGTAGAAAATATTTCTATAGATCTTTGTAGAGATTATTATAAAACTTATTTCAGACCAAATATTTCTTATTTAGTTATTGTAGGAGATATTAATGCTGAAAAAGCTAAAGAGCTTTCTAATAAATATTTTGGTTCGTGGGAAAAAGCAGAGGTTCCAACCCATAATTATGATTTTCCAAAACAGGAGAAAGGAGTAAGAGTTGCATTTGTTAATAAGCCAGGTGCAGTTCAATCCGTGATTAGTGTTTTTTATCCTATAGATTATAAAGTTGGTGCACCTGATAAGTTTGAAGTTAGTGTGATGAGTAATATTTTTGGAGGTGCATTTTCTAGCTACCTAAATGCAAATCTTAGGGAAGATAAGGGTTTTACCTATGGTGCAAGGGGATATGTAAGCTCTGATAGATTGGTTGGACAATTTAAAGCGGGTGCTAGTGTAAGGAATGAAGTTACAGATAGTTCTGTTAATGAATTTTTACATGAAATGAACCATATTAAAGATGAGCTAGTTTCAGATGAAGATATTAATAGGATAAAGAATAATATGAATGGTGATTTTGCTTTGTCTTTAGAAAGATCGCAAACCATTGCAAGATTTGCATTGAATATTGAAAGATATAATTTACCTGAAGACTATTATCAAAATTACTTAAGTAACCTCCAAAAAGTAGATAAAGAAGCAGTTAAAAGAGCTGCTGAAAAATATATAGATCCCAAAAATTGTATCATATTGATTGTGGGTAATGAGGATGTGGCTGAGAGTTTAACCAAATTTGACTCTGATGGTGTTATAGAATATTTTGATATTAATGGAGATTCTAAAATTGAAAAAGAAGAAAAACCACTTCCTGAAGGATTAACAGCTCAACAGGTCTTGAACGACTATTTAATGACCATTACAGCTAAGGACAACATGAAGGATGTTGCCAAGGTTTATAAAAAGATAAAAAGTCTTTCGACTAAAATGACAGCTGATCTTGAACAACAAGGTCAAAGTTTTACTATGGAAATGATTACTAAACAGAAATCTCCCAACTTATTTAAATTAGAGATAAAAGCTATGGGGATGACCATGCAAAAAGAAGTTTTTAATGGAGAGGGTGGCGGTACCATGGACATGCAGAATGGTAAAAAAGATTTTACTGCAGAAGAAATTGCTGATAGAAAATTATCTCATTTGTTGGATAAGGATCTTAGGTTGAAAGACCTTGGTTATCAGCTTAATTTAATTTCTATTGAAGAAGTAAATGGCAATGATGCTTATAAGATTGAACTTGTTGATAGTAAAGGCAAATCATCATTTGAATATTATGATGTTGATTCAAAGTTAAAGGTTTACGAAATAAAAACTGAAGAAGATGATAATGGAGAAATAATCACCTCTACCTCTACATTTTCAGATTATAAATTAGTGAAGGGTGTACTTTATGCACACTCAATTGCCATGTCTTTTGGGTCAATGGAATTTGAAATGATTGTGAAATCTATTCAAATTAATCCTAAGTATGATAGTGGAGAATTTGATTGGTAGAATAATTACCTTCTTCCTTTTCTTCTTTTACCTCCTTTAGGTTTAGACGCGACTTCTACTTTGATGTTTTTTCCTTCAAAGTCTTGATTGTTCATTCCGTCAATTACTTTATTAGTGTAATTATTATCTACTTCAAAGAAAGAGAAATCATTAAAAAGATCTAGTCTGCCAACGCTTCCAGATGTGACCTTGGCATAAGAGCATATAATTCTTAGTAAAGCACCTTTATTAAGTCCAGATTTAAATCCTTTATCAATATAGAATCGTTGCTTATCTGAATCTTCAGACCCTCTTGAGTCTCTTGAATCTCTAGATCTTCTAGATCTTCTAGAATCATCATAGCTTGATTCATTATCCCTGCTATTTCCTTTGGCATTTAAATTACCTGCACGTTCATAATAGTTGAGGAATTTATTGAATTCAGCACTTACAAATCGCTTGATGATTTCTTCTCTAGTGAATTCTTTGAATAAGTCAAAAATTGGAGGTAAATAATCTTCAATTTCCTCTTCTTTGATTTCAACATTAATGATTTTATCAACTAGTGAAAAGAGTTGTTGTCTGCAAACTTCTTTTCCACTTGGAATCTCTTCAGAATGAAATTGTGTTTTAATATGTTTTTCAATGGAAAATATTTTACTTTTTTCTCTAGGTGTTACAAAAGCAACTGAAGTCCCAAATTTCCCTGCTCTTGCAGTTCTTCCACTTCTATGTGTGTAGCTTTCTATTTCATCAGGAAGATGATAGTTAATTACATGTGTAATATCATTGACATCAATTCCTCTTGCCGCTACATCTGTTGCTACTAAAACTTGTATTGTTTTTTCTCTGAATTTTTGCATTACCTTATCTCTTTGCATTTGAGAAAGGTCTCCATGAAGAGGTTCGGCACTATATCCGTCTTTCATTAATTTATCAGCGACATCTTGCGTGTTTCGTTTTGTCCTACAGAAAATTAATCCATAAATATTAGGATTAAAATCAATAAGCCTTTTAACTGCTGCATATCTATCTCTATCTTTTACAGTATAGCAGACATGCTTGATATTTTTAGCACTTTCATTTTTAGAACCAATAGTTACCTCAATTGGCTTATTCATATACCTCATGGCAATTTTCTCAACACCTTTTGGCATAGTAGCTGAAAATAGCCATGTCGATTTTTCATCTGGAGTATGCTTTAATATTTCATCAATGTCTTCTTTGAATCCCATATTAAGCATTTCATCGGCTTCATCAAGTACAACATAGGAAACTTCATTAATTTTAAGAAACTTCCTTCTCATCATATCCATTAACCTTCCAGGAGTTGCCACAACAATTTGTGCACCGCTTCTTATTTCTCTTGCTTGCTTATCAATACTTGCACCTCCATATATAGTTGCTATTTGAGCATTTTTAATGTATTTAGAAAATTGCTTGTAATCATTTGCAATTTGAACACAGAGCTCTCTAGTTGGCGCAACAACTAAACCTTGAACCTTTTTTAAGCTAAAATCAACGTTTTGAAGCATAGGTAAACCAAAGGCTGCAGTTTTTCCAGTACCTGTTTGAGCTAATCCAACTAGATCGCTATCTTCCTTAAGAAGTTGTGGTATAGATTGCTGTTGAATGGGAGTTGGTTCAGTGAACCCTAATTCATCAATCGCTTTTAAAATAGCAGGGTCAAGTTCTAGTTCTGTAAATTTCATTATACTTAATTTGTCGCGAAAGTAAGCTTATTTATTGGATAAGTATAAAAAAAGCCAAACCTGTAAGCCGGATTCTGTCGAGGTTCATCATTTATCTAGGCTATTTATCACTAAATAGCTCAAGCGACCTACCCTCCAGGATTGAGCGAGTAACTCTTCAACGAATTGTAGCCCTGGTTTATTTGGTCTTTCAGCACATGAGGTTTACCTAGCTACTAATGTCACCATTAGTACGGTGAGCTCTTACCTCACCTTTGCACCTTTACCAGTAAAATACTGGAAGTTTATTTCTGTGGCACTGGCTGTATTCTCAACGAGAATCCTTCCCGTTAGGAAGCATGCTACTCTTTGCTGTCCGGACTTTCCTCTTACAATTAAATGCAAGCGATGAACGGGTTTGGCTCTACAAAAGTAATGAACTATAACTAATTTTAATTAGAATATTGAAAATAAGAAAGGAAGTCGATGATTATTTGTTTTCTTTATATATGGTTGCTGATATGGCCTTATGATCTGAAAACTCCTCCTGATGTGTTTTGAAGTGAGTAGATTTTAACTTTTTAGAATGCCAAATGTAATCTATTCTTAAGCCAGGTATGTTCCCTATATAAGTACCGCCCATACCATTTCCGCTTAGGGTGAATGCATCTGTAAAATATTTATCAAAACAGTGATATGCATAGGAGATAGGAACATCATTTAAATCAGTACAGATTATTGTTGGATAAGGACTTCTGTTAATAATTGGAATTAGTCTATTTATTTGTGGTATTCTTTTTTCATAACCATTATTTAAACGTTTTAACATTTGTTTAGGTGGCTTTTTTTGATGAGGATAAATTGGATGTGCATTTGTTCCAAATGTTTCATATTCAGAATGGTTAAACCTAATAGATCCCAAATGAGCATTGTAGATTCTAAAAGTATCTTTACTAACTAAAATATCGATGTAAATACATTGATTTGAATGGTCGTTATTGAATAGAATGTTGCCCTTATTTATTATGGGAAATTTACTGTATATAGCTAATCCAAATGATTGTCCGTTTTTTAAAAGTGTAGAGAAGTTTTCGTAGTATTCCATACCAAGTTCATCTTTGGTTATTGGAGTCATACCCTGCATTTGCTTTTCATAACAATAATATTCTTGGAAACAAATAACACCTGGGTCTTCTTTTTTGATTTTATCAATAATTTGATCTCTTTTCTTGTTGTTTCCTTTGCCGAAGTTTAAAACATTATAGCTCAATACGTTAAACTGAACATCATTTTTAAAAGGTTGAGCAGAAAATAGAGTTATTTGAAAAAATCTACTGTGATGATAATAACCAGTTATTAGAACGATGACAGTGCTTATTATGTATATTTTTTTTGAAAATTTCCAAAAAGAAATAATTATCCATGCTATGAAAAGTAAAATATTAATAATTAAGAGAATTGGATAAATAAGTCCTAATAACGAAAATATGATTGATTCATCCGGAGGAATTAAATAAGTGAAATAGGATAAAAATAAAAGGAGATTAAAAAGTAAAGTTATATATCCTAATAATCGTAGAAATACTGATGATATTTCCTTAAATATTTTTACTGGCATCAAATAGAAAATCTTTTTCTGCTTTGCTCAGGCTCTCGTAACCTGAATCCTTAATTTTATCCAGAATCTTATCTATTTTTTCTTGTCTTTTTTTCTTGTTTTCGTTGTATTGATAATCATCTCTGGGTGGTGTTTTACGCGATTGCTTGGAATAAGTTGTTTTTTTCTTTTTAGAATAAACAACCTTAAACTTTTTTCTTTTACTGAAAAGCTGATTTAGTTTGCTTACAAACCTATCAAACCATGAGGAAATATCTTTGCCTTGTTTTAAATAAGCAACCATAATAAACCCCCATAATGCACCTCCAATGTGGGCAAAATGTGCTACATGATCTATCTGAGCTAATCTAATAAAATCAAGTAATAAATATATTCCAGCTAATAAGATCAGCCTAACTTTAAATACACCAAATAAGTTTACTTCTAATCGAGGAGCATAAAATCCTATTGCAGTAAAAACTGCCATAACTGAAGCTGAAGCTCCTAATGTTGGGTGGTGTCCAAACTCATTTAGTAAAGGAAATCCATTGGTTGCTAGGAAATGTATTAAAGCACCAGCAATTCCACCAATTATGTAAGTGCTTAATAGTTTTTTGCTTCCTAAGTTTTGCTCAAAAATTCTTCCTACAAAAAAGAAAATAAGCATGTTCCCAAATAAATGAAAAAAATCATTATGTAGAAACATATAAGTAATGATGCTCCATGGTCTTTGAATAAAGATTTCTGGATCTGTATGAAAGGTAAATAAATAGTTGATTGAATAAATCAGTGAAGTGTCCCATTTCATTAGGGCTGCAATAATGGTGAAGATTCTAAAGAATAGGAAAACACCAATATTGATGTACAAAAGCTTCATGAACATTCCACCATTACGATACTGATATTTTAATTGATCTATAACTGAAGCCATTAGAAAAAACTATTTCTGTTCTTTCGCCAATACAAAACTAATAGAATACCAACTAAAGCTCCACCTAAATGAGCAAAATGAGCAACATTATCATTAGGGTTATTGGAGAATCCTAGATAAAGTTCTAAAGCAGCATAACCTATAACAAAATATTTTGCTTTAATTGGAATGGGAGGAAAGAGAAGCATTAATTGAGTATTTGGGAATAGATACCCAAATGCTGCCAGTAAACCAAAAACAGCACCTGATGCACCAATCATAGGAGTGTTGCATGTGAATAAAAGATTTAATTGTTTATCATTTAGAATTATCCCGTAATTTTCTATTGCTTCACCATGAGTTAAGCCTTTAGTTCTTATGTCATTGATGATGTCACTACCATGATTTTGAATGATTTTCCAATCATTACTTGAAACCATGTCAATCATTGAATTGATCTCAATATATAATACTATTTGATGTAAAATTGCGGCTCCAAATGCACAAATTATATAATAGATCAAAAATCGTTTTGCCCCCCATGTCCTTTCGAGATGCATTCCGAAAATTACAAGCGCAAACATATTGAAAAAGATATGACCTATGCCTCCATGCATGAAAAAGTGGGTAGCAAGCTGCCATGGTTTGAATTGCTCTGAAACCATTGGGAATAATGATAAGTTCCCCATGAATTCAGGAAGAGTGATTTGAGCAACAAAAAACAGAACATTCAGAATAAGAAGATTCTTTACTACAGGGGTAATATTGTTAAAAAGATTATTGAACATTATTTTTTATCAAATCTAGAGTTGATCTCATCATTTTCTAGTTTAATAATGATGGGTTTTCCTTTAAAATTAAAATAAGGTGAATCACAACAAAATAAATCATTAATAAGTTTATTCATTTCTGTTGAATTTAAAATCCTTCCAGATTTTATAGATCCTCTTCTGGATAATGACCATGCTAAATTTTCATTAGTGCAAATTAACTGATCTGAGCTGTGTTTATAGTTTTCCAAAATATCTTCTACCAGTCCCTTACATTCATTAAGATCAAAGCCAATAGGTAGTCCATTAATTACAAGTGTGTTATTTCCAAAATCATCAATATCTATTCCAATTTCTTTTATTTCAGATAATAATTCAAGACTTAATTCATAATCACTATTAGATAATTCAATTTGAACAGGGAAAGCTAATTGCTGTGTTTCTATTTTTTTGTCTTGTAATTGGGATAAAAATTTTTCAAATACAACCTGATGATGTGCTCTTTCTTGATCAATTAAAATAATACCTGAGCTTAACGAAGTAACAACATATTTTTTCTTGAACTGAAATATTTTCTCATTGGAACCTGTGTTAGTTAGACCTGTCCAGTTCTGTTCTAACTGTGTAGCTCCTGTTGATGATTTATCAAATTCATTCAACCCTTGATCAACTGAAAAACTAGGTTCTTTGATCATGTCTAGTGAATTAGAAATGGCTTCCTGTTTATCTGTTGATGACGTTTTTTGAAATGGATTGTAATTAGGATTTACATTAATGGTTGGTGGCTTAATGGCCTCACCTTTTTTTAATGGTGGAATTTGAAATGAAGATTCTTGCTCAAAGTCTAATGATGGTGAAATGCTGTATTTTCCCAATGAATTTTTAACAGTTGAAAGAATAATAGCATATATAGATCGATCATCCTGAAATTTAACCTCTGTTTTGGTAGGATGTATATTAATATCTAAAGTGTCTTTTGGTATGGTCAGATAAATGAAGTAAGAAGGAAATTGATCTTTGCTTATTAATTCTTTGAAAGCATTTTTAACAGCATGATTCAGATAAGTGTTTTTTATAAATCGGTCATTTACGAAAAAGAATTGTTCACCTCTTGTTTTCTTTGAAAATTCAGGCTTTATGATAAAGCCTGTTATTTCCGTGATAGTGGTTTTTTCTTCTAAAGGGACAAGCCTTTCATTATATTTTTTACCAAATATATTAATGATCCTTTGCCTATAAGTTGCTTCAGGAAGGTCAAACGATAGGTGATCATTATTGTGCATGGTGAAATGAATGCTTGGGTGAGCAAGCGCTATACGTTCAAATTCATCAATAATATGCTTTGTTTCAATAGCATTTGATTTAAGAAAATTTCTTCTTGCAGGAACATTGAAAAATAAATTTTTCATTAAAATGTTTGTGCCTGAACTACAAGAAACAGGCTCTTCAGACGTTATTTCTGACCCTTCTATATTGATTTGTGTTCCTAGTTCTTCTTTTATTTGTTTAGTTTTTAACTCAACTTGAGCAACTGCAGCTATACTAGCTAGAGCCTCACCTCTAAACCCTTTTGTGTTAATGGAAAAAAGATCATTTGTAGATTTTATTTTAGAAGTAGCATGACGTAGAAAACATAGTTTTGCATCTTCTGCATTCATGCCATTCCCATTATCTATAACTTGAATCAATGATTTCCCGGCATCTTTTATTACAAGGTTAATTTTTGTTGCATTTGCATCAACTGCATTTTCTAATAATTCTTTAACAGCAGATGATGGTCTTTGAATTACTTCTCCAGCAGCTATTTGGTTGGCTACATGCTCAGGTAATAATTGAATCATTTTTCCCATATAATCTAATTATATTTTGATTCAGTTATAGAAGTTAGAATAGAGTCTAGATGCATAAATATATAATAGAAAATCCCTAATAAGATCATAAAGATGACGATTAGCCTTATGTTTCCCCAAAATGATTTTCCAATAAATGTAGGTCTGTTATTCTGGTCCTTAAATTTTTCTCTGATTCTTAATTCACGTTCGATCTTTTTGTCATTCTCCTGGATGTTCATCTCTATAGCAATCTCCTTACGCTTATTTTTTAATCGTTCAGCTTGTTCGTCATAATACCTTGGTGTTATGTCAAACCTTTTATGCTGAGGAAGTTTAAAAAAACGTGATTTCAGAAATGATTTTTGCATGGCGTAAATTTAACGAATTAATTGATTAATTACTTAATCAAAGATGATGTAAAAATCTCTAGTTAGAGATTTGTATTCGTCTGAGTATTCATGTCTTTTTTTTGTTTCTATGATCAGATTGTTTTCTGTTGTATTTTGTTTTAATTTGGAAAACTCCAGTAATAAACGATGCTGCTCTTTTATTGGGTTAGGGAAAACATTACATCTTCTAGTTAAGAATAAACCTAATTTTTTAGCATTTATTGTACATAAAGTGCCTTGATCAATAGGGAGTATTAATGATAACTTTCCATTTAATGAAAGGTGTTTTGATGAAAATTGTAATATGTCATTAAAATGTAATGAATTAGTGTGTCTTGCATTGGTTCTGTCAGATGAATTTGATGTTAAGCTATTAACAAAAAAAGGGGGGTTAGAAACAATACAATCATAAGTTTTATCTGGTTTAAATGCCAATAAAGAAGAATAATGTAAATTTATTTTTTTTGACCAAGGGCAATTGTCAATATTGTGCCTAGCATCAAGGCAAGCTGATTTTTCTATTTCAATAGCATCTATATTTAAATTTTTGTTTTTTTGAGCTTGCATTATGGCAATGATGCCTGTGCCAGTTCCTATGTCTAAAGCATTTTTTGAATTGTTTACATCTGTCCAAGCTCCTAATAAAATCCCATCTGTTCCAATTTTCATAGCTGCATTATTATGCTGAATGCTAAATTGCTTAAAATGAAAATCTTTATATACTTTATTCATTTTCAAAGTATAAATCCAGTAGTCCTTCTGGAATAAAAATGCTGATTTGTTTTGTTGATTTATTAATATGGTCAAAAGTTTTGTCATTTAGAGGTATCAAAACCTCCTTGTTGTCTACTGCTACTTCTAGTAGGGTATTACCCGGATGATCTATTACGTTGATTATTTTACCTATTGATTCTTTTTTTTCTGCATCTATTACCATAAAAGATGCAATTTCATGGTAGTAAAACTGCTGATCATTTAGTTTTGGAAGCAGGTCTGCAGGTAAAAAAACATTTTTCTTTAAGATTATCTGAGCCTCTGATTCTGATTCAATTCCTTCAAGCTTGATTTTTAGTTGGTTTTTTTTATGGACAGATGCTTTTTCAACAAAATATGGGATGTATTGCCCGTGAAGATAGATTAGAATATGTTCTAGTTTATAATATGGAGAAGGGTTATCCGCATCTATGTGTAAAATTACTAGCCCCTTAAAGCTATAAGTTCTAGAGATTGTTCCTAACTGAAAGTAATTTTCTTTTGACATAGTTTTAAATATAAAAAAAGGGCCATTAAGGCCCTTTGAAATATATAAAATAAAATTTTATTTTTTAGGTTTTTCTTCTTCTGAAGTTTTTTCAGCAGCAGCTTCAGGAGTTTCTTCGGCAGCAGCTTCAGTTGTTTCTTCAGCAGCAGCTTCAGTTGTTTCTTCAGCAGCAGCTTCAGTTGTTTCTTCAGCAGCAGCTTCAGGAGTTTCTTCAGCAGCAGCTTCAGGAGTTTCTTCAGCAGCAGCTTCAGGAGTTTCTTCAGCAGCAGCGACAGCAGCAGCTTCGTTAGCAGCAGTAGCTAAAGCTGTAGCTCT
>PVBE011507846.1_pt1 | contig 12269 bp, 9 predicted proteins | sample 1631181 | NCBI WGS metagenome assembly PVBE01 (sample SAMN08397723, study PRJNA350692) | Marine metagenome, whole genome shotgun sequencing project. | isolation source: water | place: Pacific Ocean | collected 2012-04 | reverse complement strand
GGGATGGATTTGAAGATGTTGAAGAATTCGGGCCACAGGCATCACCGGACGGCGATTTTCCGAACGTGCCCGGTCACGTCTCGAATCCCGAGAATGCTGTCGTTTTCGACGCCCTCATCAAGCGGGCCAAGCAGATCGGAGCCGATCTGGCACTGGCAACCGATCCGGACTGCGACCGCATCGGCTTTGCGGCTCCCAAAACCCTGGACCATGACGGGGAATGGGAAATTTTTACCGGGAATCAAATTGCCGGACTGCTGGGCGACTATGTCCTTTCCAAGCGGCAGCAAGCGGGAACCCTCTCGGAGGACAATTTTGTGGTCACGACACTCGTCACCACACAGCTTCTCCGAAGGATTGCCGATGGGTATGGAGTCAAGACGTATCAGAATCTTCTGGTTGGATTCAAATGGATCGCCATGGCGATCGATGAGCACAATCCCCTCGATTTTGCGTTCGGTGCAGAGGAATCGTATGGCTATATGGCCGGCCACTATGCCCGCGACAAGGATGGCCCGGTGGCGACCATGCTTGCGGCCGAACTGGCGGCCGATGTCAAAGCGAATGGCGAGTCGCTCCGCGACCGGCTTCTTACTCTCTTTCGCCGCCATGGCTGCCATGCGGAAAAAACGGTATCGGTCTACAAGCATGGCGAAACCGGCATGGAGGAGATGAAGGCCGTCATGACCCGCCTGCGCGAGGCGCCCCCGCAGGTGCTCGGCGACATGCAGGTGATCCAGTCGCGCGACTACCTGCACGGGAGTACGACTTTTGCCAACGGAAGCACGGAACCCCTTTCCGGCCCGGTGGGCGATTTGATCATGCTCGATTTCCAGGCCGATGGAAACTATGTGGCGGTCCGGCCCTCCGGGACGGAACCGAAGATTAAATTTTATATGTTCGCCTACCACCCTCCGGAAGATGGCGCGGAACTCTCTGCCATCGAGGCGATGCTCGAGCAGCGTATCAGCAGCCTGGAGCACGATCTGCAAAAATATGCTGAAGGCTAAGAGGGGCATCGGCACCAGAGCCGATCTTTCAGGATTGCCGACCCTGCCGCAGCCTGTACGCAATAAAACAGTTTGCTGGCAGGCTAGGCCGTCTGTTCAGTCTCGCAATGCCCGGTGGCTTTTGGTTTTTCGATGCCAGGGTGCGCCTTTCAAGTCGTTCCAAGAATAAATCGTATGACACACATAGCACTGTTTGATACTTCGTGGTTTCTTTCCCAGTGATTTGGCACACATCGACGTGAACATCGAACTCAAGTGGCTCGGAGGCGTCTTGTGGCATTGGGCGCAATCCCGTGAACTCGCCGGCGGATGAATGTATTCCGGTAGTGTCCAGTTGCTCGTTCCATGGCAGACGGCACAGTCGTTTCCGAAATACCCGGCGTGAGGATCCTCCTTACTATGGCAGGTGACACAATTGAGAATCAGTTCTTCACGCAGGATGTGCGCGTTGGGTAGGGGCTCGTGCTGGATGTACTCCAACGTAGCACGCAGTTGAAAGAGTCGCTGTTTTTCCTCATCCGGATTATCGATCTGGGCTTGCCAAACACCGACCTTCGCAAAGACCGCATGGTCCATAGTGGTTGGCCGCTTGTCGCGCCCCCGGTGCTCAGGGTGACAATCCTTGCACGTCCCGACGTGCGCATGAAACGCCGTCGGTTGGCTTTGGAGCAATGTCTGATTGTCGGCATGACAGGCAATACAGTTGACCGGATCGACTCCGGTCACCGCCGTGTGGCAGGCGGAACAGTTGTTTTCAAGCGAAGCGTGTGCGACCGAGAGATGTCCCGGAATTGCGGCCCGCTGCCATGTGTTGGACTTTTTGAAACCAGCATCGGAAGGGGTCAACAACCACACCAACAGAAGCAGCGCTATGGCACCAAGCGAAATATAGAGGCGCGTTGTTTTCTTCTTTTTTTTTGCCATATCAGTCTTCTAATCCGCTTGCGCCGAATCGTTCAGCGTCCAATCGTGCTTGAAGTACTCTAACTTGACGTCATTCTGGTTTTGACGAAGCCAATCGACCACATCGTCCGGAGCGTAACGTTCGACGAATTGTAGGATCCCTTCTTTTTCGCCATTACCGAACAATTTTCTGTCAGCTTTGATAATCCATGAGAGCGTGAGTGTTTTATTCGCCCGGTCCAAGCGGAGCCCCTTGTCGGGGTTTGTAAACAGACTGCGGACCATTGCGTCAAGCTGCGCGTCAAGATCTTTGCCGCTAAAGATCTTGTCCGATCGGTCCGGACAACTGACCGCGGCACAGCTTACGGCAAAGACAATACGTGGATCTTCAAATTTTGGCAGAAGAACATTCTTTTCGACTTCGCGGAGCGAATACCCTCGCCCCCCGACGTCGATAGCGTTCAAGCCCCATGGGTTCGAGATCAGACTTACTTTTCGATCGGTAATCGAGTTGATGGGGTAGTTGTCCGCTGCAATCCTCATCGCCCCAAAATTGTAGACATTCAACCAGAATGCTTTGGCGTCGTTGGCAGTTTTAAAGCGAAATGGATCTGTCTGCCTAAGCGCGACGACGGCCCGTGAAAAATTTGAGGTGGGTCGTTTTGCCGCAGCCGCCATTGCGGAATAATCAAAGACCGTTGTCTCAATACCGTTCACGCGGGTTCTCGGACGCCAATATTCCTGGAATGCGCGGCCAAAATAGGTCGAAAACTCCTCTGCCTTTTCGGGCGAGGTCATGATCACCGGACCCCGGTTCAAGGTCGTAGGCGTCCACGAGTCAAACCACCGCAGGCCAAAATGGATTCCAGCCCAGACGTGAAGCAGCAGTAACCCGTAGAGCACGAATGAAAGCACAATATGCAATTTGAGCCACTTTCTAAACCACAGTTTGAACTTCTCGTGCATCGCGATGGCATACTCTACATCCGCAATCGAGTCCGTTATCCGCAGCAACATTGATGGCGTTGTCTGCGAAGCGGTCGCGGTCTCGTCCGCCAGAAGAAATCTGCCAATCAATCGAGATGCGATACCGGAAAAGGAGCGTACCAAACTTGCCTGTGCTGGATTCTGCGCCAGATCGGTCCGGGCGCGGGAGTAGGCGGCTTGGAGCGAGGCGAGCATGGCCTTCTTTTCCCGAATCTCTGTAGAAAACTGTGCCATCAGGTATCGTCCTACGAATCCGCTGAGCACCACGATCATTGTCAACGTCATCAGCGAGATTCCCAACGCGCTTTCAAACTTGTGGCCGGAATGCAATACAACAAGAATGGGTCCGACAATGCCGGCATATATGTGCCATGCGAGCAGGGTTTTCATGGAAACTCGTTTTGTGACGCGCGTCTTGAGCCACTTGATGCGTTTGACCGCCATGTAAAGGAGAGGAACAAACATCAATAGCGAACCACTGACACCCAGCACGCCACCCCAGAAACTGCCAGCAAACGACTGCGAAACATGCACTATGAAGCCGAACAACAGAATCAGCATCAGGAGCACAAGCCCAGTCGCGACGACTTTTTCTTTTTCCCTCATCGCTCGCTCGCTGTTAAGCCTCGACGGATACATCCTCTTTTGACTTCGCCTGGCACGCAAGGATGATCCCAGCTTCTTCGTCACCGGGCTCCAGTCCATCGGTGACCTCTTGCGTTACTTCGCCAGACAGCTTCTTAACGCGGCAGACACCGCACACACCGACGCGGCATGAATAATCAATGTTGACACCGATCCGTTCCGATGCTTCCAACACCGACTCATCGGCGCGAAGGTCGGTCGATGTTTCCGAAGTTGTGAACGATACCGTGGCATCTGGAGACGCCGCCGAACTTGCTTGCTCTGGCTGCGGTTTTGCCTGTGGCTTCTGGGAGGAGCCAAAGTTTTCCGAGTATATGTTTTCTTGAGACACACCGAGTTCGGACAGCATTTGTTTTGTAGAATCCATCATGGAGGGCGATCCGCAGATGTGAATCCGTTTTGTGGTGATCTCCGGAACCCACTCAACAAGCAACTCCTTGGACAATCGTCCGCTGCGGTATCCGTCGACTGGCTCTTTTAGTCGGCTCATTGCAGCGAACAGATGAAGATTTGGATAACGCTCCTGCAACCGCTGAAGCTCTGATCGGAAGATGAAGTATTCGGGATCCCGTGCTGCTGCGATAAAATAGATCTCACCGTCCCATCCCATGTCGAGCAGGGCGCGAGTGACGCTCATCATCGGCGTGATCCCGACGCCACCGCCAATGAGCACAACGGAGTCATTCTCTTTGCCCGTAAAAGTGAATCTGCCGCTTGGCGCCTCGACAACCAGTTCGTCTCCTACCTGTACGACGTCGTGCAGGTAGCGAGATCCTTGCCCCTTCTCTTCGCGCTTGACCGTAATTTCGCAGTAATATCCCTGCGTTGGGGAAGACGACATCGTATAGCTTCGACGGATCGGTTTCTCGCCTACGGGCATTGTCACCGTAAGAAACTGTCCCGGCAGGTAGCTAAAGGGAATGGCACCGCCGTGGCAGCAGATTAACCGGAAGGTCTTTACGTCGGGTGTTTCTTGAAAAATGTCGACGACTTTAAGGTTGCACTTTTTCCGTCTCACGAAGGGTAACAAACCTTGTGCCGACGCGTCACTGGCCAGCAGGGTCCCTGACGGACAACAGTCCGCTTCAATCGATGCGAGCGTGTCTGGTTTATCTGCAGACGGGGCAGCTGCATTCGCAGTTGCCTGCGCGAGACTCTCATCGCCCACCTCGCCCGTTGCGAGAGCTTTTAAGAGGGTCGATGCGCGTCGCATCTTGAAGTAATACATAGCGACCATGGTGATAGCGAAAGCGATCAGCAGAAACATGACAAACGTGTGAAACAGTCCCATTCCCCACAACATCCCCTCCGTATCTTCCGTTATCGGAGGGGCTAGGCTCAGTTCCTGTTTTAGCCAACGAAGCGCTTCATTGCGCGGCGCTACCCCCTCGACGATCGCACGTTGGGTCGCCAGTCCGGTTTCGAATTGCGTCACTCCCTCGCGCAATGCCGAAGCAGCACGCTGCATGCCCACATAGTCATCCGAAGCAGCCGACGACAATGCGTTGAATCCTTCGGACATGAGCGAGGTTCCGTCGACCATCCGCTGATGGGCTTGCGCTTCCAATCTCGCCCGATCCTCCGGCGTCATTTCCGGGAGCGACATGAGATGCGGGTACAACTCTTCGCTCTGCAGGGACTTCTCATCATCGTCATCGTCATCATCCTTACCCTTGCCCATTTTGCCCTTGCCCATCTTGTCCTTGCCCATCTTGCCCTTGCCCATCTTGCCCTTGCCCTTCTTGGCATCGTTCTTTTCACCGGAATCCTGCCCGTCGGAGCTGCCGTTATTCCCGGTTTGGGCCTGATGGTGTTTGGCGTGGTCCGGCTCCTCCTGCGCGGGTGCTTGCTGCCCGCCCGCAAAGAATCCGAGCATGAAACCGATGGATACAAGTCCCAACAAAAATCTGCTTCTGTGACGTATGATCGATCTCATCGTTCGTGTTATCCTTGCCACTTAGGTTGAATCAGATGGTTTTGTAGCCAACGCCTCTTCTGTGCCCTGCTGCTCCAACAGACGCTTTGCCTGCCGCAACGCCCGCCGGCGGGCGACCAGACGCCGGATCAGTTCATCGGCAGTCACACCCACAAGCAGCACAACGCCGATAATCACAAATTCGAGTGTCTGATTGATATGTTTGAGCACAATCAGATTCTTGAGCAACTGCATCACCGCCGTGCCGATCACGACACCAAAGATGCCCCCTTCTCCGCCACGCAGCGAACAACCCCCGAGTACTGCCGCGGCGATCGCGTAGAGTTCGTAAAAATTTCCAAATCCGGATGGGGAGATGGAATTCGCATCGACCGCAAAGAGCATACCCCCGACCGTGGCCAGAACGGTACAAATGATATAGGCCAGAATAATCATACGGTGGGTATTGATCCCCGAATAGCGGGCCGCCTCTTCGTTGCGGCCGAGCGCCCGGATATACCGGCCCCAGATGGTCCAGTTCAGAAAAATAGCGGCCAGAATAGCCGTGATGACCATGATGAAAAACATATAGGGGATCCCGAAAACCGGAGTCCCGTCGGGTGAAGAAAAAAGGACCAGTTTTCCGTTTGCGAGGATTCCCAGTGAACTGTCGTATTCATTCCCAAATCCCTGCACCTGATCATCCACGAGCCAGCGGGCAAAGCCTCGGTAAATAAGCAGTCCGCAAAGTGTGACCACAAACGGTTGCAGGTTGGCTTTGGTAATGAATAGACCATGGATCATCCCGAGCAGTGCACCGATTGCAAGGACCAATCCGATCGCTGCGGGGACCGACATCCGCTGCTGCCGCGCGACGGGAACGGCGGACCACTGTTTGGAAAATCCGCTGCCCAATCCCCCATCGAGTTCAATTCGCGTCGCCTCCCCCTGTCGCTCGGATCGCAATACCGAGATGGTTTTAATCCCACCCTTTGGGTTCACCAGGGTAAGCTTATCCCGCTTGCGGAGCGCCGAATGGTCGCCGGCGATCGTCACCGATGTCTCTGTTCCGGTACCTGCTGTATCCGCTTTTTCGTCCCCGAAGGCTGTTATCTCATGAATCCTCGCGATCGCACCGTGCGTATCGTCGCGAGAGATACCCCCCTCGAGGCCGATCGCCGTCACCTTCTTTTTGACTCCGTCAACAGAGGCTTCGGTCTGCTCCACATGTTTTATCTTTAAGAGTGCAGTCCGCGCACGCCGGCCCCCGTAATAGCGCACCCGATCCCCTGCGTGCCACTGCGAATCGCCCGCCGGGAGCAGGATCCGCTGCGGGTCGGCCTGAACCGCAAGCACCGACTCTTCTGAAACAGGCCTGTAGTCGACGTCGAGAAAAACGGCCAGCAGGCTTGCCGAGAGGCAGACGATCGAGCCGATCGAAAGGTCGATTCCACTGGTGATGATGACAAAGGCGACACCTATCCCGAGAATTCCATACGTTGCCGTCCGTCGCAACACATTCTCGATATTGTTGCCGGTCATGAAGGAATCGGTACTCAGGGCCAGATAGAGACAGAGCGCTATCAAGAGTGACAAAATGCCAAAAATCTTTGCGTTCATTATCCGATCGACCCTCGCTACGCGACTAGCGTTCCACCTGTCGCCAGTTGCATGATTGCCTCTTCGCTCAGCGCATCGCGCGCCAATTCTCCAGTAATCGCACCTTCGTGCAGGACAAGCGTTCGATCCGACATCTCAATAATCTCTTCCATTTCGCTGCTCACAAACAAAATGGCCATACCCTGTTGTGCAAGAGCTTCCATCAGTCGATAGATTTCTTCCTTGGCCCCAACATCGATACCGCGAGTCGGTTCATCGAGCAACAGTACCCGGGGCATCAGTGCCAGCCACTTTCCGATCACCACCTTCTGCTGATTGCCGCCCGACAGGTAACGGACAATCTGGCGGGTCGAGGGCGTTTTGATACTCAGCGTATCGACCATCTGCTTGGTGTCGGCCGTCTCCTGGGAACGATTCAAAAAACCCCCGGGGTAGCGGTGCCGCGATAGCCCTGCCAAACCTATATTTTCTCGCACGCTCATTTCGAGAACGATCCCGTGTCGTTTGCGGTCCTCCGGAACCAGACCCAGACCACGTTCAATCGAGCGAGCGACACTTCCGGCAACCAACGGTTCTCCCTCCAGTCGAAGTTGTCCACTCAATTTCGCATCGACACCGAAAATGGCCCGCAACATCTCCGTGCGACCAGCACCCATCAGTCCCGCAACCCCTACGATTTCTCCTGCCCGCAGTGAGAAATTGAGCCGATGCTCCGGCCAGGCCATCGTCACCAGATCGCAAACCTCCAAGACTGGCTCACCGATGGGATGAGTCTGGCGGGCATAAAACTGCGAGACATCGCGGCCTACCATCAGTTGCACAAGGTTGTCGTGACAAATTTTCTCGTCCGCCAGCTCGCCGGCATTCTCTCCATCCCGCAAGACGACAACCCGGTCGGCCAGCTCGCGAACCTCACCCAGACGATGCGAAATATAAATAATGCTCACGCCCCGCGCGCGGAGCGATCGGATCACTTCAAAAAGATATTCCGCTTCGTGCATCGAGAGGCTGGAGGTCGGCTCGTCCATAATCAAAATGCGGGCATCGACCGAGAGGGCTTTGGCAATTTCTACCAGTTGCTGCTGTCCGATCGTCAACTCCGAGACGAGACATCGGGGATTGATTTTGAGTCCGACCATTTCAAGATATTGGGAACTCTGATGGTAGATTGCCTTGTTGTCGATCAAACCACCGCGGAGCGGCTCCCGACCGAGAAAGACATTGGCACCGATATCGAGGTTATCCGCCAGGTTCAACTCCTGGTGGATCAGTGCGATACCCAACTTGAGCGCCTCGGAAACGGAGCCGATCTGGACCTCACGGCCATCGACCACAATCTCTCCCTCATCGGGAGCCTGCACCCCGGCGAGAATCTTCATGAGTGTGCTCTTGCCGGCTCCATTTTCGCCCACCACGGCAAGGACCTCACCTTCATGAAGCGTGAGGTCAACCGTATGAAGTGCCCGCACGCCGGGGAACCGCTTGGAAATCGCCCGGACTTCGAGCAACGGCTTGTCGGTTTCTGCGGGCATGGCAGGAAATGGGGAGTGGATCAATTGCTTGGGAACCGGGTTTGGAACTTCTTGAGGCGCGTACGATACGGAGCGCAGCCTGCCGGCTACCGACGGGAAAACTGCAATCCGATAGGTTTAGGTTTTCTCGTCTTGGTCCTCCATCACAACAACCACACCACCTAGGCCGTATTGTCTGGCATCGCGCCGGAGCTATGTCCGGCCACTGCCGGCCGGTTTTTGCGGCACCAGGGCAACGCGCCACCAAAGGTGAGTCCCAGGGAGAATAGCCCGGACAACACCACCGCCACTAGCGCGATCGTACCGATGTCTGCCGCCACTTCTTTGTCCGCCTCCTGCTTTACTTCCTGTTTGAGCCTTGCGAAACCAGCATCACTAGCTAGAGATTGCTTGTTTTTCTCTGCCATTTTCATCCCGACCTCTGCGCCAAGGAACATCCCGCCGCCAAAATAAAAAATGCAGAAAAGAACAACAAATAAAACAGCCGCTGTGGTCAGGCGGGTGAAAAACATGGTAAACCCCCTTACGGATCTTGGCCTACATTAGGGATCGGAAACATGGACGTGCGCCCAACCCGAACATTGCTCTCGTGTTAACCGCTTTTCTTGGCCTTCAAATCGTCCCAGAAACTATCGACATTCTCCTTGGTGATGGTGCGGGCCTCGATGTCGATAAATTTAGAATCCGGGATCACCGACCTATCACCTTTGAGCAAGGCATTGAGAACCTTCATCGACTCATACCCGTACCGATAAGGATTTTGCACCACCGTCCCCACACAATCACCATCCTTGATTGCCTGAAGTGTTAGCTCGTTCTCATCGAAACCGACCAGCTTGATCTGACCAAGCTTCCCCGCTTGTTTGAGTGCCTGAATGCAGGCGGGCGGGTTGTATTCAAACAGACAGACCATCGCATCCATGTCGGGATGTGCATTGAGCGAGTCGGCCGCCTTTTCCTTGCAGCGATCCTGTTTTCCCTGGTCGAGCTGGGTACCGAGAATGGTATATTTTTCCCCCTCCAACACACCCTCTACGGGATCGTAGTCCTCGGGCCTGGAGTCCCGGCCAAGCAGTACATCAATCACACCCTGACGCCGCAGCTGGGAATTGTTCTGCTCCAAGCGACCGATAAAGAGCATCACCTCTCCGCCATCCGGCAGTGCCTGCTCCACGAGTTCGCCTACTTTGCGTCCGGCGAGATAATTATCCATTCCGATGTACATGATCCGGTCTGTCCCCGGGGCGTCCGAATCGTGCGTAATGAGAGGAACTTTGGCCGCAATCCCATTGAGCCATTTCTTCTGATTTTCTGCATCGAGCGGACTGATGGCGATCGCATCGACGCCACTGGTCACAAGATCCTCGACAATCCGCTTCTGTTCGGTCACCTCGGATTCGGTCGGCATCCGCACATCAACAATGATATCAAAATCTTTTTGGGCATCTTCACAGCCCGCCTTGGCAATATTCCAGAAGTCGGCAATCTGATTGGTCACAAACGCAATGCGAGGTGGATCATCATCGCTCTTCTCAGCAGCAGCCTTTTTGCAATCAGAAATGAACACCAACGAAATGGCACAAAGAATAGCCAACGCCCAGCCCGCGGTAGTCGCTCTCGATCGGTCGATCCCCATTACAGTGTTCCCTTTCGAATCCAAATAGTTTTTTGGTAGATGATTGCAGTAAAATTACGCGCAAGCGATGATTTTAAGGCGGTTTTAAGCGGGAAACAAGGGTTCGCATGCCTTCGCAAACCCGATCGCCGCCCCACTTTCCCACCTAGCTCGACTCAACTTGCACCACCTATCCGGTCGATCTTCACTATCTGGAGCGGGTTCATCTCTCATCCGGATTGTCCATTGGTTCCGCGCCATCATGAAGCCACATGCGTACTCAACAACGACGGCCGATTCTGCAGTCGCCGGGCCGCTTCCCGAGCAGGAGGCCACATCGGGAGACCGAAGAGTTGCCCACCGTTTCGGGGACTGGCAACTCGCCGAGACACTCTCGGTAGGTGACCTGACCGCAACGTATACGGCCTACCCGTTCGGCGCGACTCCTGCGTGTCACTACGTGGTCAAAACATTAGCCGAAAACACCTCACATGCCGATTTGGCAAGAACTCTTCTCCAACGGGAAGCATTCGTCAGCCAGGAAGTTTCGCATCCGCATCTCATTCCAGTTCTCGATTCGCAACTAAAAAAGCCTCCCTATTTTCTTGTCACACCCTATCTCACAGGTACAACACTCCGCACGCTTCTCAACAGTGTGGAAAAACTTGATGTGACAACTTCTCTCTGGGTCACACGGCAAGTTGCCCAGGGTCTGGCGGCCCTCCATAGCCAAAACTGGATGCACGCTGACATTAAACCGGAAAATATCTTTCTCGCACCGGACGGCCACGTAACCCTGATTGATCTTGGCTTTGCTCGCAACTTTAAGGAATCGGGGTCGGCTTGCAATCGGCGCATCCAGGGCACGTTTAATTATATCGCGCCTGAAACAATCACCTCCGCCCATAGGAACGGTGCTGCATGCGATATTTATAGCCTCGGCGCAACACTCTACGAGATGCTTTCCGGCAAACCACCCTTTCAGGAACATACCTTGGCGGATCTGGCCAGGGCCCATCGAGAGCAACGCCCGACATCGCTGCGCGAGTTACTACCGGAAGTGGGCGAGGCCGTTTCCTCTCTGGTCGTTCGGATGCTTGCCAAACAGCCTGTCCGCCGAGAATCCTCCACACCAGCGCTCATCGATCAACTCGTCAAACTTGAAATCGATGGCTTGGCCCGCAGCGCCTTAAATCCGGTTGTGACTCAGAACGCACGTTAGTAGGCAGCACCGCTTTTGCGGACATGGACCATCGGCTCTCCATTGCCGCACAACGCGCCATCGACAACTTGGGCTGCAAAGACGCGGTGTTCACCTGTATCGAGGTGCTCCGTCGGGCGACATATCAAATAGCCAATTACGCCCTCGCTCAAGAGCGGGGTCTCCTCCGGGCCGCGTTTCAATGACAGCCCTTCAAAAGCGGCCTGCCCCGGTTCAAAGCCGCGACCGAAATGGGCTAAAAGCGACTTCCCATGCACACCGACGACATTTAAGGCAAAGACCGTCCCCTCGCTCAGCCAGTCTGCTAAATACCGTTTGCGTTGAACGGCAACGGTGAGCATCGGTGGATCGAAATCGGCCTGCATGACCCAACTGACGAGCATCCCGGTTTCCTCATCGCCGTGACGGGCCGTAAGGATATAAATCCCACTGGGCACTTTACCCAGAATTGAATAAAGCGGGGCATCTTTTGAAACTGCATCCATCGAATTCCTTTATTCCTTAATGCGTGAGTATCGCTCTAGAGAATCAACGGGACTTTTCTTCCACACTGTATAGCGGGACGAAACACGCAAAACAGCCTTTTCGAGAACCTGCGCATCTTGACGACCTGCCAGAGTCATGCTACACAAATCATTGGCATTTCGATACTTCTATCATAAAAATTGGGAGGTTCTCCGGTGGGCTGTAGTGAACGTCGTAAAGAGATCAAACGTCGTCGACATCGCAAGAAGAAGATGGCCAAACTTTCCGAACGGAGCCAGAAAGCGACTGTCTCGGAAAAACAGTTTATTGCGGCTAAAATTCGCAGCCTGACTCC
>PVBE010448157.1_pt1 | contig 12269 bp, 9 predicted proteins | sample 1631181 | NCBI WGS metagenome assembly PVBE01 (sample SAMN08397723, study PRJNA350692) | Marine metagenome, whole genome shotgun sequencing project. | isolation source: water | place: Pacific Ocean | collected 2012-04 | reverse complement strand
TCCCCTCTGTATATCACGGGCGATACATAGGGTAGCGTCTGTATCGGCCCACTGCAACCCCTTCCAACTATTAATTTCGATACAGAGGGTTTCCGGATAGGCCCTTGCAACCTATCCGAATTGATTAGTTGAATGAGTAAAAAAAATTTTAGACAATAAGTAGTTAGCGTACTCTATGAGTTGCTCGTTCTGTGGAGACACTGGTCACAATAAATCAAACTGTCCTAACAGGCATAGTTGTTCTATTTGTGGTGAGTTAGGTCACAAAGCACCAACTTGCCCCGAAAAAAGTTCAAAGTATGTCTGTTCCTGTGGCAACTATGAAACAGATGAACAGTACTCCTATTTGCAACATAAGAAAACTTGTAATGGTTAATTGGATTTATTCCGATGCAATAATCCTTGCGTGAAATGCCTGCTGGAAATGGATTTTGGGTAGTGAAATTAGGAAGGGCCCCCCTTCCGATTACCCGTGGTCGCATGGGTACCCCTACGATTAATCCAAAATACCTTGATTCTCACCGATGGTAAGATTCCCAGGCGGCAGTGCTGAAAGCACGTCATCTTGCAACAATCCGGTCGCTTTGGCGATCTTTGTCGCAATTTGCTCCTTCTTTTGTGTGCCAGGAGTCAAACGTATCCAACGCTGACAGACCTTGCTTATCGCATCGTGCGTTCCAACAACAGGCAATGGAATTCCATTAATCGCCACCACCCCTAGAGTGATTTCCATACTGAGGTCCTTGTACCAATGTCGGTTCCCACGTACGATGAATGCTCCACGCCCCAGTGATTCACCAGATTCAGTGGTTTTACTGACCTGACCCTGTTTTGCATGGAATGCTGTAGCAGCAGCCCCTCCACTGCCCCATGCACGGGACCAGGAAACAGCCATTTGAGCGGCTTGAGGAAGTACTTCCTCTGAATGTTCGGAGATTTCAAGGGATTGTGTAAGGCGAAGAGAGGGGACATCTTCAGGTAGATTCGGATTGGGGTGAGGGTCTTTCTCGAATCCTTCCTTGAGTTTTAGTGAACATGAGGGGGCCCCGTGTAAATCTGCATGGAAATAAAGGTCGGATGCGGACAAATGTTTCTTCACAATCTGATCATTGCCTTTGGCATCTCTTCCACCCACAAACAATTGTCCACTAGACAATATTGTCCAGCGGTTACGCTCAAACCAGAATTTCTTGCTTCTTTTGGCCATTGTTACTCGACCTGCAGCCTCATCCTTTGCCCGTTTTTTGTCGGCTCTCTTCTGGCGCTTTTGGGTATCAGCAAGTGCAACTTTTGCCCCCTCTGCCCTCTGCTTGTCCTTTCGCCCTTTGGTGAAATATCTCTGGGCATTTTGATGAACGGTTTCGTCCAAATACAATTCTACCGTGATTCCGGGTTCACCGTTTTCATCAGGTAACTTTGCCCGAATGGTTCTTGATGAGGGATTTGCTGATTCAAGCCAATCGATTTTCTTGATTGCAGTACAAGTCTCATCCCAACCGATTTCATCGATAGATTGGTTCACCTGATTGAGTAATGATTCGATATGGACCCAATTATCCTGGATTGATTTTCCAATATCTTGTTGTTTGGCACCCTTTGAGGTCAACTTGTCGACAGCTGCTGCCTGTTGACCTTCGCGGCGTGCCAATTTCTCCTCTTCGGAGTCAGTCTGACCTGGAGCGGTGATTTCAGCAATTTTTTCTGCTTCTCTGCGAGCATGTGCACTTGCATCATAACCGCCTTTCCATGCATCGATTGCATGAGAGAGAGATTCGAATTCAATTGACAATGAATCACCTGTCAATTGAACTGGACCAACTTCTACGCAATGAGAATCCATTTGAGTGTCCAACTCCAATGGATTGTTTGAAGGTTCAAACATTTCATTGACGATTGCGATTGCACCTGTGCCACCAATTTGTTCAACCATGTTTTGGAAGACTTCGTAGAGTTTTGATACATCCTCAATTTCAGATGCATTTTGAGACGGGTCTAAATCTGCAAGAACGCAAAGATTCTCCGCATAGGCACGCCCAAGACTCATTTTTCCAGCCAAGGTATGAACAATATCTCGGTCAGATTCTTGGAGAATTGTCCTCAATTCAGATTCATCCCAAGTTCGTGGATCCATTGGTTCAGGAGGTGCCACATACACCTCACCTCGCTTTATCGTACGTGTTTCATAGGTCACATGTGTCAGCGGTTGAATGATGATGCCGTCTTGATCAAGAAGTATGACATTTCCATTTCGGAACATCTCGATTACCAAATCCCGACGACCATCCTTGGTATCAAATTCCAACCGAATGATACGATCAAAACCCAACTGTGAGGCACCGGTGAGACGAGCGTTTGACAGATACTTTCGAAGCAACATGGCAAATTGAGGAGGGTGTGTTGGCATTGGGCGGTCTCGCTGGCTGAAGTAAACCCGTTGACCACGGACAATTACCAAATCTCGTTTCGCCAAACCTTTCGGATTTAACCTCAATACAACCTGCTCATAGTGGGGTTGGTACATCTTCCTACAGCGAGCGCCCGCTAAAGCATCGATATCAAGGACCATTCGCGCGATATCGAAGGATGACATCTGGCCCCGCATGGTTCGCCCTCATGCCAAGCCGAACTCTGCCTCTTCTTGAGCCAATCGCTTATCACATACGGCGTGCAGCGCAACTTCGTGCGCCAAATCGAATCCCCCGATGGTGGCCTTGCCGGATTGAGCCGACCTGGTCGCAGCCCTTCACCCGGTTCAGAGGTGGGAGGGGAAATTGATGAGGCACTCTCCATGTTTTGGTACAGGGATTTATTGCGTTCAGGAACAGATGTTCCAGAAGTAGACCCTGATTGGGGGATTCATGTCAATGCAGATGGGTTGGTGGAATGGGCCGCAGGAATTGCCACGGCAATGGAACGTGATGGAGTGGCCAATGCACCCACACTTTCACTTGACCTTGCGTTTATTTTCGGATTCGACCACTGTTTTTTCCACCACTGTGTTGATGCACAAGTGAGTATGCATATGATGCGATTACATGCATCTGGCGAACCTCTGCCTGATTTGCGTTCACATCATCGAGAATGCTGTGAATCATTGCATGACTCGCGTAAGGCACCGCAATGGTGGTTTGCAATAGAAGAAATTCTTGCCAATGCACATGTTGCTAGAGACCCTACACGACTAGGTGGACTGAGAGAGGCCTTCCTTCGATATGGAATATTGCCTCAACCCCTTGATGGTGTTAGAGGTCCGTGGGCGTTATGGGAACAAGCTGCAATGGATGAACGAGCATTCAATGCCCTGTCCCACATGGTTTGGCTTCAACATTTGACTGGTGATATTGACCCGCTAGGGGTATTGCCTGAAATTGAGATGGAAATGGAGGAAGGGGGGATTGATGCAGCATTCAATCGACTGGTTGATCTCATTATCGAAGCCTGTGAGCCTCAACCACCTGGCTCAGACGGTGCACAAAGTCATGATTGGATTACAGATCTGTATGACGTACCAAGATTACACGCTTTTGGAGGATTTAGTGAAGGCTTGTTCCGAAGACTGGATGTGCCCATTTGGTTCCATGGTGGGAATGGGCCAGACCTCATTCGGCGGTATGATGCTCAACGTGGTGAATGGCCATACGGTACGATTGAAAGATTGTATGGTCACTTCAGATCCAGTGAAGTTTCTGGTGAGTGGGATGATCCATTCAATAGTGATGATGATGAATTTGAACTGTCACCATAGGTGACAGATTCAAGTCATATCGATTAATCGACAAGCATGGCCGACTGTGAAGGACCCGAATGTGAGTTCGACACGGATAAGCCATTACTGCCCAAATGGCTTGCATGGACTTGGCCAACCAATTGGTATTGGTGGATATTTTGGGGCTTTGGGGCTTTATTGGCAGGCTTTGGTTTGGGCTTATCATTGATTATCGCGTTTACAGAGGGTGACATGACCGCACAGATCCTCGCAGCGGCAGTTGGTACGTTCATCATGGGTTGGTGTTCTCCAAATCCCTTTGCTCAGATGATGAAAGGATTCACCTTCGGGGCAGATCCAGAACGTTGGAGTTCAGCCCCCCTCCCACCTATGGGTGAAAGTGGATGGCATCTGAACAGGGGTTACTGGGATGAAAAAAATGAGGAATGGGTGCCCAATGGATTGGCGCCATTTGAACAGGACAATCCGAATGTGAATATCTCGAAATTGGATGATGAGTGGGTTGTTGGATGTCAGGGCGAGGATACAGAGACCTTCTCGACACAAAAAGAAGCAAGCGATTACATGGCCAAGAAGATTAGGGATGCTGAACGAATTGATTCTCAGGAACTGCTTTTCGGTGACCACCCTAGACACAATCGGTTCCGTGCATTGTTCAACGCCACCCCCCCACAATTCACTGCACGCTTCATTTTTCACACATTTTCTGTGATGTTTACAGTTGGCATCTATTTGGCAACACCTTTGGAATCAAGGGAAGCCCTGGGGTTAATGCCCATCGCACTGATGGTTTTAGGTGCAATCTCAATTATCATTAGCCATTTCTGGTACAGAGGGAGTGTTGAGGCTTGGGATACTGTAACTTCGATAATCAAGTACGTTGATGGTGGACATGGGGAATTGGTTGGCCAAGTTCGGCCACTGAATTCAATTCCACAGCCCATATTGCACTTAGATGGCTGTACAGCCCCTAGTTGGACCTTTGATGACCTTGTTGCTTGGACATGGGCATACACTTGTACAGAAACGTGGACTGAGCGTTATTACGATAGCCAAAGTAAAACTTGGAAAACTCGTACTAGGAGAGAGACTAGAACGGTGCGAGACGGAAGATACGCCACTGATTTCATGGTTCATGATGGTACAGGTGGAATGGCCGTCAAGTTGACGACCTTTGAACGGGTCAGTTTGGGGGGCGCCATTTGGGAACGAAAGAGGCGTGGTGACAATACATGTGGACCGTATGATCACTCTCGTCATGGAGGTTCACTAAAACACAATTGGACACTATATGCACTGAGAAAAGGAGACCCGACCTATATCATGGCTCGAATAAAATCACGCAACCACGACGACATCCCTAGTGGAAATGTCGGATTCAATGCGACAAGGGTACACCATACATTAGAAGCGGTGGGTGAAGATGCACCACGTCGAAGAGCAAAGATCAGTAAGGGCAATGAATTCACAATGCTGACTGCAAAGAATTCCTCGACGAGTCGCCTTGGACCCTGGCTTCTATTGATTGCTGGCTCGATGGCTCTGATGTTCTTGTAATCACTCGTCTGCTTGTTCTTTCAGTGCTTTCAAGCGTGCCTTTGCCTCAAGCAATTCAGCCTCGGCCTCGATGGCCTGAATTTCGTCCTTGAGTTCCTCAGTCTTGATGTCTGCCTCAGAGCGCTTTGACTCGACAAAGCTGCCCAAATCTGCACGGCGGTCAAACATATGTGCGACTTGCTCATCATCGTACTGGTCAAATAGATCTGCACGCTTGAACCCGAACATTTTCGCAACAATAACTGCGGGGATCATTTCGGCGTAGGTATTGTAATTTTTAGCAGATTGATTGTACTCCTCAACCTCACTTGCCATCTTAGCAATCGCGTGGACGCCCTCCTCCAAGCCAGCGACAAGCACGTTGTGGGAGGTGAGTTGTGGATTGCTCTCGGCGAATGCTAGAGCGGATGGGAGGACTGAATCCATCATCCCAGATGCTTTGCTCAGTGCACTTCTATTTCCAGAACTCTTTGCCTGTGCAAACATCTTTCTGGCTTCGATGATTTTGTCGTAAATCTCGCTTTCAAGCCCCATTTGGGCCAAATCAGTTTGTTCGACAAGAGCGACTTTTTGATCTTTAACACCAACTTGTGTTTCCAAATTCTGATATTGATTTTCAACTTCATTCCGCAAATCGACCAAGCGGTTGTATGTACTTATAATCCAGAATATAATCATCAAAAGGATGATTCCGCCTGCAACAAGTAGCATCAATGTCGTTGGGTCCATACCAGCCGGATGAGGGCATGGCACTTATCCTAATCGCAGGAGATTTCCTCCAAATCAAAACATCATTTGATTCTGCCTTCATTTCGAAGTGCATCTAAATGACTCATTGTTTGGTCAATCTTTAGCATAGGATGTGCGTCAGGAGTATCAGCATATGCTGCATGACTCAATTCCTCAATTTCACGCAGCCCCTTCTGCCAAGCAGTAAAAACCGCTTCATGTCGCTTTTCTCTGTGGCCAATATAATGGGTTAGCAATTTGGTTGGATTGGTCACAACGGGCCCATGTCCAGGGAACAAGAGATTTGCATCGAGTTTGCGAAGTCGATAGAGACCTTCGATGTATGTCGTCATATTTCCTTCACCACTGGGCACAAGAATGGTGCCAACTTGTAGTACATTGTCTGCAGAAATGACCCCAGCTTCAGAAACCAAGCAAATTTGACCGGGGCAATGCCCAGGTGTTTCAATCACTGACCATGTGACATCGTCAACTGTAAGCGAATCTCCTTCCTGAATTCGAAGTGTTTCGCCCGTATGCGAAATGGAGGATAACGTCTCTTCAGTGCCCCATATTGGTGCCTGATAAATTTCCGAAATGGCTGCCAAATCACCGATGTGATCTGTGTGACGATGAGTGAAGATGGTTGCTTTGATGGTTGAACCATCCTCCAGTAAATTTTCAATTTTTTCTCGGAGTTGTTCAAGGCCCTCTGCTGATTTTGCCGCTGGGTCGATGACGATACGTTCCCCACCAGGGACACCAATGATGTAGCAATTGGTATGGGTTGCAGGTGGCAATGTTTTGGTAGGCAATGGTAAGCATTCAACTCCTGGGGCAAATTCAATCCGGACATTCTGATTGGGAGGAGATGTGGCCATTCTTTCAATTGAATTTTCCATATTATCTTCCAATAGTTCTCTCAAAATCATGACCAGCGGTGGGGGAAGGCGGATTTGATGATTCAGCCATTCGTCGAGCAACTGCTGAGGTGTTGCCCATCGATAAGCATCAAATTCTGCTTTATCCCCCTCAAATAAAATAGGTTCAACATCACATTCCATTGTAAAGAAATGGTTTCGAAAACGAAGTGGGGCAAGAGGGGGAGTGGTACGTTCACTGATTACAATGAAACCAGAATCATTCGGACTGATTTGTCCATCCTCAACTGCATGAATCCATTCTCCTTTATCCTTCAATATTCGGGAACGTAATTCATGATCTGCAACTTCCAGTCCATTGACACCAGGGGTGATTCCAACCTCCTCAATCATCTCCCGAAATAAGGCGACTAGGGCGGCGCGTTCATCCTCATCTCGATGTGGGAACCATTCAGGATGTTTGGCCAGAGCCCCTTGATCTACTCGACTGACACCTCCTCCTGGGAATGCCCAGTAATCGGGGAAGGCGGGTACTGAAGAAACACGATGGCAAACAAGAATTTCTTGACCACGCCTTAGCATGACTGAGGCCGACGGCCGGGGTGGCCTGGGTTCTGCGCGTGCAACCTCCATCACGCCTGCGAAGGTCCGACGGACTTGAAGCCTGTTGCCTGTTCCCACCACCATGGAGCCGTGGGAAATCGAGCCGCTGAGCGAAGAAGAAGCGGCAGCCTACGAAGCCAGAAGCGAGCGTATGCGCAGGTTTGGAAAGATTACATTGGCAATCATGATGTCAACGATGATGATAACTTGGGTGACGAAATATTTCATCATGGCTCTTCTGTAGGTTTCAAGAATCGTCAGCACTCACGGTTGACCATGCGCATCAGCCACCGTACTACAGATGGGAGTGAATCCTTTGAACATGAAATTCCATCATTCGGACTCGGTGTATTCCTCATGTCTGAGCAAGGTGAATGCAAAGCAGCTTGCTTGGCTGCACTCAATGCAGGATACACACATATCGATACTGCGAGGGCATACAGCAATGAGCATGAAGTTGGTGAGGCTCTAAAGGAATCGGGAGTCAAAAGAGAAGATGTATTCATCACTACCAAACTTCGTCGAATGCATGCAACAGGTTTTGAGGATACCATTGAACACTGTCAGAAATCTTTGGAACTCCTAGACACTGAATACATCGATTTGTATCTCGTCCACGCCCCACCTGAAGATATGGATCACCGTGCACCGGTTTGGAAAGGAATGGAGCACTGTTTAGAGCAAGGTTGGGTAAAGGCGATTGGAGTTTCAAACTATGGCGCTCATCATTTGGAAGCAATGCGGGAATACGCAACCTACCTTCCTGCAGTCAATCAAATCGAAATCAACCCGTGGCTACAGCGGCCTGAACTCCGTGCAGCCACTGAATCAATTGGAGCCAAAGTCATGGCATACTCACCATTGGCACGCGGCCACAAATTAGGTGAAGTCGATTTGCTTGAAGTGGCAACTCGCTTGGGATGCACCCCTGCTCAAGTCGCAATCAAATTCTGTCATGACCTTGGTTGTATCACAATACCAAAGTCAAGCCGAGCCGAACGAATTGAGGAGAATTTAGATTCTCTTAATGTTGATTTGAGTACAGAGCAGGATGCCCTTGCAGCAATGGAATGTGGTTACATTTCTGGTTGGGACCCAACATCTGAGCCATGATTAATGTGCATCATCTGCTAGGAAATCATTGACTAAGTGGGCATTTTGTTCACGTAATTCTGCCAAATCGGTTAACCATCCACCTGCCTTTTCGACAGTCATCATCTTCAACTCACCACTGAGAATGTCACCAGCCACGTACCCTCTTCGAATTTCTTCTAGAGCTGTGTCGTCTTCCTCAAAGAAGAACTTGAGGTACTGGAATGCAACATCGATATCAGGGTTTCCTCCGAGTCTCCGATGTTCTTCTACAGTGGATTGCCCACCTGAGAAGGAACGCTTGAACTTCTTCTCCATCTTCTTGTGGTCCTCGTTGAGGAAAATTGTGGTTTCTGGCATTGAAGATGACATCTTGCCTCCAGTCATGCCTACTGCAAACCGATGATACGTACTACTGGGCTGAAGAAGTCCAGGTCCACCCATGCTTCGTTCCAAAGTGAGTAAGGCCATTCGGATCGGGTATCTATCACCCTGTGTTGCTGCAGGTATATCGACGATCCCGTGTTTTGCATCTGCCATGATGTCAGAGAATCCTAGGCCTTTCAATGCGTCAACAATTTTCCCAAAGACGGTTTTTGTTGTCGCCTTGTCAGCAGCAACAATGTTCTGATTTTCATCCATCACTGAGACGGTGACTCGCAAACCGCCATTCTTTCTGGCATTCACATTGAACCAATTCGTCTTTCCAGCCAGCCCGCGACATAGTCTCAGGTGAGGGTCCTGATCAACCCCCACTGGGACAACAATTGGCCGCAATCCACCATACTCGTCTAGTTGAGGGTGTAGAATATCTCCTGCTTGAACCAGAGGTGCCTGAACATGAGCAAGGTTGGTCTCTCCTTTGAACCCGTAAATAGCCTCAAATTCAGATAAATTGGTTCGCTTACCCAATGTGAATCCCATTTTCTGGACAATTGGCCTCATACTTTGGAAGTAGATATTGGTCTTCTCTGGGTCAAGACCCATTGCCACATAGTTGGATACATATTCTTCAAGAGCTACCTTTCGACAATCTGCCAAACTGTATCCTCGTGTAGCATTGGCTTCAAGATCTGCCACTGCAATGGTTACATCAGCACCTTGCTCTTGGAACCAGCGAACTTGGTCAATCACCATCTTGTGGCCCAAATGCATCTGGCCACTGGGCATCAAACCAGTCATGACACCGAAGGGATCCCCCCTAGATTGTGCCTGAAGGATGTTGCCTAAATCCCGGTGAGCGAAAATAATCCCGCGGCGATGGTGCAATGATGGATTCGGGATTTCAGACATAGGGACGGATTCCAAACCAAACTGCTGAATGATTCGGTCATAGTCTGTAGAGACCTCACTGGACCAAGGGTCGATGTCTACCATCGGCTACGCCGAAATCAAGGCGGCTATCAAGGCGTCGGGTCAAGTTCGGCCTATGGCCGATGGTTTGACGTGTAGATTGACCACGCCGAGTCATGGCCCGCATCTGTGTACTCGGAGGTGGGCTTGTAGGCCGATACGTTGCCATGACTCTCAATCAGAGAGGACATGTTGTTCGAGTTGTAGATGCAGATGAATTGACTAGTATGCCAACTGAGATTGAGGTCATTCAATCCTTTGTCGAATTGGATTCCTTGCCACAAATGGTAGATGGATTCAACGTTGTTGTCAATTGTCTCCCAGGTAGAATTGGTCATGCGGTCCGGCCCACATTGTTGTCTATAGAAGGGTTGTCTGTGGCAGATTTAGCATTTACATCAGAAGACCCAATGGAGTATGATGAGTTGGCCAAAACACACGGTTCACGATTGATTTATGATGTCGGAATTGCCCCAGGTTTATCCAATGCACTATTGATGGATGCACAGTGCCGAATGGGACCCCTTTCATCGGCAAAGATTTGGGTCGGTGGAAATCCTCAGAAACCGGATCAAGAATGGTCCTACATGGCTCCTTTTTCCCCATCCGATGTGATTGAGGAATATACACGCCCAGCGAGAGTTCGTCGAAATGGAGAGAATGTCATCGAAGCAGCATTGTCTGAACGCCATCTAATCACTGTACCTGGCTATGGGGAAATGGAAGCATTCCTCACAGATGGTGTTCGTTCATTACTAGATACAATAGATAGTGAGGAGTTACTTGAATACACAGTTCGATGGCCAGGACATATTCAACGTTACTTGGATGGTGACGATTCTGAAGAAGAATTGATTGATGCTTGGAAATTTGATTCAACTCGTCCAGAGTTCACATGGCTAGCCATAGAGGTCAGTGATGGTGACAAAATACAACGGTGGAATGTCCTAGATGAGGGGCGTGACGGTTGGTCATCCATGGCACGAACGACTGGCTTGGTCACTGTCGAGGTTGCAGAGATGCTCGCAGATGGTTCAATCTCCGAATGTGGGGTGATGTCTCCCGAGTGGCTCGGACAAGAACCTGAATTGCTTCAACGCCTGATAGATGCGATGCAAAGAGAAGGAATTCAGATTCATTCTTCTTCCAATGATTGATTCATTGCTCGGTCATGCTTGAGTGTATAATTGACAGCTACAGGGACAGCCAGTACAATCAGTACGGCAATTAAGGGTAGAATCCATGTTGGTTCGACATCAGGCTGTGGCTCAATGAGCCAAGTAAATCGTAGTGGTGAGAATCCATCTTCATATTTATCTTCATCTTGGAAGGGTGAACTCCATTCAAACAAGTCAGTTGTATGATGACCTGTGACCATGAACGGTGTAAGATTGTTGAATGTACCACTGAGAAGATAAACATCATCAACTTCTCCTTGCCATGTTACTCTAACGTATGCTCCTTCTTCGATTGTTAGGGTCGCACTAGAATTCTCGATGATGCGATAGCCAGTCTTCAAATGATGATTGGATATTGTCAATTGAGAAAATTCTCCATCATCGAGTCTCTCAATGCTAGTGATTTGGCCACCGTCAAGAACGAGGCGTGTAGTTCCAGGAACATCCCATGCGCCATTGGGCGCAGCACTTCCCTTCAGCGTGATTGATTGATTTGTTCGTTCAGATTCAGTGGCCGAATGTGAAGATGAATACAATTCACCCCATGTCGTGAACCAGAAATCCTGTGATTCAATCCATTCTAAGACGTCTCGATCTCTTCGTACATTCAAATCCTCAATTTGGGCTTCCCAATACAAATTTGCATAGCCGTGTTCATTGATACCAGCATTAATGGTATCAATTGATGCAATGTTTTTCTCAAGGCTACCTCCACTTTGCTCAACTATTTCTAAATCATAGAATCTTTGAGGGGCTGAAGAGTTCATGGGCTGAAATTCATTGCCTCCGAGGATGAGGAAGTTCTCATCCATCAGGGCATCCATTGTTTCGAATTCGATTACACCCCCTGGGAGGCCGAACGATAGTGGTTCAGAACCCCATTTTGAGGCATTTATTTGTGAAGTGAGATATTCCTTACATTCCGAGATGACACTGAGGTCTGTGTTCACATCTTTTCCAGGCATTCCATGACAACCGAATTCATCGCCAAGTCTCAGTCTCTCGCCACCGACTACATCTTGGATCAACCAACCATCGGCTCTCCACGCGACAGCACCCGGAAGGGCAAGGGGCAAAAGTAGTACCCCGAGCATGAAGAAGGCCACTCTCATGGGTACCGTCCGAGCACTCACAATTCTTGACCTTAAC